>Ga0208544_10000007_pt1 | contig 160106 bp, 149 predicted proteins | sample DEB08_DNA_9_FD_184526 | JGI IMG/M metagenome (GOLD analysis project Ga0208544, IMG submission 184526) | Aqueous microbial communities from the Delaware River and Bay under freshwater to marine salinity gradient to study organic matter... | ecosystem: Environmental > Aquatic > Marine > Coastal...
TTTCTATACTCCTTTCAGTCATTAGAAATTAGGTCAAAAGAGCTTCTGGCGAAGCCGGAATGAATAGCTATTCATTCCGCACAGAAGCGGCGGGATCGCGTCGCACTGTAGATTGGAGACGAAGTCGCAATTTCCGGAGGCCGGTCCTCCGGAAGTTACAGGTGGAGTCACACTTGTTTTAGTGGCAGCTCCATTCGTCGGAGGTTATATGCTTTATCTAAGCTACAATACTGTTTACGTAGACGAGATTATTGTTAACAACGAACGCACCTACACTACAACAGTTAGAAAAGGCAATGAATCCACATGTAATTGGACATTCGTTGGCGGAAACGCTGCTATTCCGGGATCTCCGGAGGCCGGTCCTCCGGAGATGCTAACTACTCAACGTTTGCCGAGAATGAATACACCCCTGGATTTTATGAGTTGTTGTATTCTTCTCGTGACTACACCGAATTCACAAACAACCTATCCGAACACTACAGCGACGCACAAGTAGAAGAACAGATTGAATTAGTACGACAGCTCGGTGGTCGGCTAGGCCAGCTATACGATCAAGACTTGTTAGAATCCGGAGAGCGTACAGAAATTTCGGCTGAGGAAATGTTTCAAAACCTAAAGGCTGGCGAAGCAGCAGGTATTTGTGGCCCTATTCACAACTTCACACGAAAGGTTTTTGAAGAAATGGGAATTGAGTCCTGGAATCATTCAGGAGTAATCGGTAATACAGACCGCCCTGGTGGACCTGAGGGACACATTATCACTGGTGCAGTCGTTACTATCAATGGTCAAGAAGAAATACTGTGGCAAAACTACGGTCAAATTATAATGACTGAAACTGACCGTTATAAAGAAAGTTTAGGAGTGTATGAGTACCACCAATCAGCAGCTGTACTACCCGGCACCATTGTTGGTTCGGCTGAATCCCTAATCCGTTCTCATACACAAGAAACAATCAATGAACTATTGGGACAAGATTCTGCCACACCCGGTTTTGAATTTGTACCAGAAGAATCGGGTATCGAATACACCATTACACCAGAACAAACCCAAGTCACACTCAAAGCAGGAATGATGTATGTACGATTTGGAGAATTCAATAACCATAATGCAGACATATACAGACCACTTGAAGAGGCCCAATACATAGGTGTAGGTGCCAGAGGAGCCATTGGTGACGAGGAGAGTTCATATCTCAGAGCACAAGCCGAAATAGGCAAATTAAACATCACCACTAAAAACGCGAATATTGACGAAAATTCAGCAGAATTTCTGGTTGCTCAACTAGCGTTTGAAGGTGCTTTAACCGGACGGACAAATCATGAATGGGGAGAACTGACACACCGAGTCCGTGCGTTTAGCAACCTTCAGTTCTCTGCTGACATGGAGTCAGTATCCAATCTACCTGAAAGCGACAACCTGCGCGCAGTTAACGAAAATCAATTAGGCTACACTGTATTTTTTGATCCAAATTCGAGTGATACAAATTTTTTTATCTCAGCAGACGTTGATTTTTCGGTCGGTATAAATGATGTAGAAAACCAAGATCCGTCTTTGTACGTAACCGGAAAAACTTTATCTGCAGGTATGAGCGTCCGAGGCTACACAGGTAGTTTTTCTGTCACAGATGGTGAGCTAGCTGACAGCTTATCACTCGAAGGTGCATACATGGAAGGCAACCAACTACATTCACTAAGTATCGGCCGAACTCTAGAAAACCCAGACATCCCAGGTTACAACGCTCGAAAAACAGAATTGGAGTACAGTTTCCAGCAAAATAACGTTGGTTTTTCTGTAGGAGTTATCAAAGAAGACGGTGAAAGTACTGACGTAGAAGCGTCAGTATCGTTTAGGTTTTAAATGAGATCGTCAAACCTTTACCAACATTGAATTATTCAACTGTCACTGATTTCGCCAAGTTCCTTGGACGATCTACATTAAACCCCTTTTCAGTTCCAACGTAGTACGCCAGTAACTGCAATGGAATCGAGGTGATGATTGGTTGCAATATAGGGTGCACTTGGGGGATATTAGACTACGGAGGAAGGACCTCCGTAGTTATGAACTTTTATCCTCTGTGCTTGTAAATAGTTTCTCCAAATAGGACGGATTATCAAATCTTTCCTCAATCAGCTGCTACGGAGGAAGGACCTCCGTATGTGCAATTTTCTTGGCTCAGAGCTTAATTTCAACACGCTCTACTCAAGGAGCTCCTTGGCGGAACGCGCCGCTGAAATTGGCATTTCAATATCTTTGCTGGAGGAATTTGTTAAAGGTGGTGGTTCCGAGAACCCCAAATTGTCGCTTAACGATTCTCTCTTTGATGCAACTGAGGAACTTGACACATACTCAAGCATAGAAGTTTTGCGGCAAAGTAATTAGAGATCATTGAAAAAGCAGATTGATATGCTCATTTGTGAACTTAGAATAGTACGCATCTTCAGCTTCGGGGGACAGTTCTGAAACAGGAACCTTGTCCCCCGGAATCGCAAAAACCTTGCTCAAAGGATAACGTCCGTCCTCTCGCTTTATCTCATTTGGATTCCCAATGAATTCAAATGGCACATGGGTTTCCGCCGCCCTAGGAACCTCGTCTCCAATGATTAGAGCGAATGCTCGAACTACATCTATCATGGTTCCCGGTTTCCAAGCACCACTGAGGATCTGATCTGTAAGCTCTTTCGAATTTGGAGAAGCTTCGGCGCCATTGATTGCAAGACCGTCGTCTACAGCGAGTACCCCAGCGAATTCGTCATGGGTTGCAAGTTCACTGCATTTCTCGTGGAAATACTTAGCCTTCTGGATCGCGCGCTCTCGAATAGTCCCGACCTCAACAACGTCCCCTTCAATTTCGGTGGAAGCAAGGTTAACCAGGATTGAATCCTTTATTGCACTTTGAACTAGCCGTTTTACGATCTCGAATTTGTCATTGTTACGTGTTGCGACTAGGATTTTCATTTTAGCGTCTTTCATATAGTGTTCTTGGAACATAGCATAAACCTTCAGCTACGGTCTCTTCTACTTTACTTATCCCATTTTTGTCCTTTGGTCTGATCATGGTGAAGGTTGGGATAAGGGGCAACTGCGCAGCGGTTGCGGTTCGATACCCGGCGCTTGAGTCCAGTTTGCGCCGTGAGGCATACTCGTAGCTACGGAGGAAGGACCTCCATATGTGCAGGACCTCCGTATGTGCATTAGCACCAGCTGAAGATCTCACATAAACCTTACCTTTTAGCAACTTGGCGAAGCTAGAATACTTCGATAAACCGTCTTTTAGCATTTTGTCTCCAGATGTGCTATGATTAAAGTCTAAAACAGAATATTATGGGATTTGAATCAATGCCAAAAGCAAAAGCAGAAGACAATAGCGAACAGAGCCAAGGCGGTGCAGAAAGATGGATTGAAACAGTTGGCAAAAAAGGTGAAAAAGTATCAATCGGCGTTTTTGCAGGCGAGTCAGATGCTGAGGCAATGGACCGAGCCAAAAGAATTGATGACCAACTTGCCAAAGAAGGAGCGTCTGAAAGTACGCTAAGTTAGTTAGAACAAGGCCAGGCTGCCCCACAAAGAGCAGGCGCCACGTAGTCCTAGCTACGGAGGAAGGACTTCCGTATGTGCATTAGCACCAGCTGAAGATCTCGCATAAAAATCTCCAAAGGCAAGGCCTTCGGAGATTCTCTTCGGAATTAAAAACGCCCAGCACGTATGCTGGGCGTTTTCTCATTTTAAGCTGTCCCGATTGGGCGCAAATCGTCGACATATTCCATAGCTTCTTCTGCATCGAGCCCCAGAGCAACTAGATATGCATCTGGTCCTGAGCCTCTGAACCGGGGCTTGGCAGTTAAAAACGACTGGAACGCTGGATAAAAGTTGTCACAAGCTAAACAACAATGAGTGAGCAACCGTGCCATTCGTTCTTCTGTGATCGACTCAACATCTGAATGGATTTCTTGTCTCCAGACAAAATGGTGGGAGTTCTCACCCGAAAAATCTATAAACCAACTGCCGTAGACCGCACTTGTATTTATCAGATTCAACAATCTACACAATTCGTACACCATGTAGTCAGGAATAGGATGTACTGGGATTGTTACTCTGACCAAAAGCATCTCCGACTTGTCAAGCCAGCGCACACAAACAACGTACTGACTATATTCACCTGGTATCTTCACCGAAGAAACATCAGACACGGAATCTCGATTGTAATTCCATTCATTTAAATCCGCCAATGATTCAAGCAGCAGTATAGGGTCGGTTTGAACTTGGGCTGAAATTTCAGTCATCACTACCTCCTAAAGGACATTCTTATACTTTATACGCTGACACACTTGTTTTGACAAGTAAATGAAAGTACAACATCGCATTCCCCTGCAACTTCTGCTACCATTCAGCCAACATGCAAATCACCTCAGCAAAATTCCTCCAAGGACTGGTCGGTCCGGCTGACATCCTGCACAACGGCACTCCTCAGGTGGCGTTTATTGGGCGTTCTAACGCTGGGAAATCTACCCTGCTCAATTCTCTCACCAACCAGAAAAAGCTCGCGATTGCGAGTAAGACTCCGGGGCGAACCAAAGAAATCAATGTGTTTTTGATAAACAACAGCCACTACTTTATGGACCTGCCAGGGTATGGCTACGCCAAAGCTAGCGGTGAATCTATCAAGGCGCTCGGTGAGCTGATCAGTTGGTATTTGTTTGGATCTAAAACCGATCCGCTTGTGGTTGTGCTGGTTGACTCGGTAGTTGGCCCGACAAAGGACGACTGGGCGATGCTGCAGGACCTGATGGGCGATACAAAACGGATTGTGGTGGTACTCAACAAAATCGATAAAATCAAACCCTCGAAACGACTAAATCGAATCAAGGAGCTACAGCGGGAACTAAACGGATTTACTCTTGTTCCCTATTCATCAAAAACTGGAGCTGGGAAAGCTGAGTTGACTGACATTATTTTGGCGGAAGACGAAGAGGAGTAATAGTCTTTACTATTTTTAATAAAGCTGGCAAGCTGTCCTTGGGCATGAAAGGAGGCTGAAATGAGCAAAGTGCTGCTGTACCAATCTCTCAAACATGAGATGCTGAAATGTGAAGAAGATCTGCAAGCTGGTCGTGTATCAGTTGCAGCTACGACAACCGTATTCATGACGTTTTTAACTGAGCTATGCTGTGAGCATAATCCGACTGATGTGTATGAAGCGCACAAGCAGTTGGATGACGATTTGGAACTGATACGTAAAATCAAACGCCTTGGCCGCGCGGGAAAAATAAGATGGATCACCAACTCAATCGCAAAGTACTATGGAACAATCCGTATAGCACGAGCCATGATACTTGTTGATGATTTGAAAGCAGTGCAGCTGAGAGTTCACAAAGAAGCTGAGGGCGATGTGTAGCAACACATCGCCCTTTGACCTATCTGGTTATAAACCCCTTCGTCTCACCACACTCTACATACAACCGCTCCCTCCCTCGTTCATCCTTATTTTCAAACTCGACACATAATCGTGCTACATAAGCAGTGCTAAACCGCAGGTCACGGACTATTGCTCGAAATGAGTCAGACCGATCAACGTCACTATCAACCAGGATTCGCTGGAGTCGGTCGCCGTTTTGACGGATGTTGATCATTGCCCGCTGGCCTTCTACTTGATTAACAGCATTTTTGTCAGTTCCGTATACAAAGAATGCTTGAGCATCTCTAAATGAACGCATGTTTACTGACCCCGTAAGCGCGATGATGTTTCCACTCACACTGACCGACCCAGTAGTTACTCTTGGTGCGTCACCAAACGAATCGTCAGGCGTTGTGAACGAGTTAACCCGAGTACAAACAAACCCGTCGCGACGACCGTCATACGATACACAAGCGGCATAGAAGTGTTGAGTTTCGTCATCGAGGTCATCGATTGATTCGGTAAATTCACGAGTACCAATGACTCGCACTGCGACACGCTGTACTTGCAAGCGGTCACCATTTTCATCAATATCGTCATACTCCTTTGTGATTGCCTCCGTTACTTCTGATCGAGACTGCCCATAAACGGCATACACCTGACCGTCTTCCATATCACGCATTTGAACGTCGATTTCGAGACTGACTTCTTCACCTGAAACAAGGGTTTCATCTACTCTGATGGTTGGTAGACGTAAGTCACCGATACGACTAGGTCCGTCTAGAGACTCAAAATCTGTAACAGCAGAACACCGCAATCGAGCAGCAACCTCGGCACATAGTTGTACGTAATAGTCGGTATCAACTGCCAGTCCTCCAACACGCGTTGATACGTCACCAGTTCGTCGCAGTGAGCTGGATACGCGTTTAGTTTGCACACTTGTTTGCGCATCTTCTAGCACTGCATCATACGAGTTAGAGCGCCCAGTTAGACGCGTGATGTCTACTTGTCTGGTTCCATATACAAAAAATGCTGAACCCAGTTCCTCTGGCCCAACTATAATCCGACCACGCAAGGTGGCCGTGTTTCGCTCGATGTTTTGCGGGCTTTTGACAGTCACAGCTGTAATGACTGGATCAACAACCGCTGTTGCCCTCGAAGCAGAAACCAGCCCACTGCGTGGAGCTCGGTTTGTAACGTTAACATCAGCATCGATTTGTACCCCACCGCCATTGAGACTGTTTACTGAACCACCACTAAGGGCTGATTCAGGCACAAGTTGAAAGCCTGATAGTGTGACCAGACCAAGGAGTAGAATTCCAGCTATAACCGGGACTGCTTGCATAGTGCAAACATACAACTTTTTATTGATTTGTCAATATAAAGAGAGTCCCTAGCGACGACTAATTAGTGCCATCAGTACGTAGTAGAATAAGAGCGCAACGGCAGCAAATAGGCCTGTAGCGGCAGCAATATGTTGACCTGGTCCATATTTGTGCAGAACGTTAGATGTCTCATACAGCACTACCACAGCCGCAAATACGGCCATAGCCAGGGCGAAGTAGAAACCAAGCGACACGCTAAACAAAACTGCCCCCACAATGGCAATCAAAGCCGCAATACCAATCACCGCAAGAAACGGCCCAAGAAACGAAAAGTCCTTACCTGAATAAGCCACGACAGCAGTCATGCCGGCAAATACTGCCAAGGTAATCATCGCAGCGTTTTGCAGTACAGATATGTCCGTGAAGTAGATAGCGACAACAAGCAGTGGAATGAAAATAAGCGACTGCAAGAGGATAGTTACCCCCATTTCTACGTACTGCATACCAGGAGTGCTCGTTCGTCCAGCAAAGTAGCTAGTGATAAACCCTAGAAGCATAAACCCACCGATTACAATCAGCCAGTTACTGGTCATAATCGGAGCGATGGCAAGCGCGATACCACTGGTGAACAGTACGTATTCAAGCGCGATGAATGCAGCTACCGCACCAAATAAATGGCCGTAGGTCTGACGTAAAAATGTCTGCTGATCAAACTGTGCGACTGACGACTCGTTGGTGTAGATTGCTTGTGTGTCCATACTATATTTATACTATATTATTTCTTCGTTTTCCAAACTGGATCCTGGCGCACCAATAATTCAAACGCTCGCTCTGGTTCGAGCATGACCTCTTCCACGATCTGCTCGGCTCTGATTCCCTGTGAAGCTTTCACCAAAACAACATCACCTGATTGCAGCATCGCCTGCAGTTCTCGACCGGCTCGGGCAGCGTCTTCGTACTGAAAAATAACGCCCTCATCCATACCAGCGTTAAGCGCTCCTTCAGCTAGGCGCCGAGCCCTCACCCCGACGGTCAGTAAGATATCAAAATGAGCGGCCAGTTTTTCACCAATCTTTTTGTGCTCATCTGACGAATACTTGCCGAGCTCTAGCATGTCACCCATAACAGCAATCCGGCGCTTTGCATGCTTGATTGACGCTACGGTTTCAATCGCGTGTTCCGCCGCCACCGGCGAAGAGTTATAGGTATCATCAATCAGAACCGAGCCTTTAATGCCCGGGAAAACGCGCATCCGACCGGGCGGCGTACTGTGGGTAGCGAGTCCTTCAACTGCTGCTTGAAGCGGGATACCTAGGTGGCCAGCAACCGCAACTGCGGCGGCGGCCGCATAAGTGTGCTGTAACCCAACAACTCCCGGAATTTTCAGGGTCGCGGTTTTCTCGCCGTGCGTGACCGAACATGTGACCCCTTGTGGCTGGTCGTTTTTGTAGTAAATCTGGTCTTTTTTGATGGCAACCTGCGCCGGCAAAAAACGGCCGTAACTGATAGCTTTTTGTCTGACACTGGTTAGCTCTTTTTCAATAATGACATCGTCTACGTTGTACACCACCACACCCGATGAGCGAGTGGCATGTACTAGTTTCATCTCCTCGTCGATCAGGGCTTGGGGCGACACAAAATTCTCGACGTGCACTGGCACATCAGGCAGGCGGGTGATAACCGAAATATCTGGCTTGAGCCAGCTGACGAGCGCATCCATATCACCCGGTGAATCAACCCCAGTTTCAAGCACCAGCACCGCTGGATAGCTGCGGGTAAACAGAGCAGTAAACGCGCCATCAACAATGTTCCAAAACCATCGCACCGGACTATCCCAACCGGTTGGTAAGCCCAGGATTGTTAGTGGGACACCGATTTCTGAGTTGTAACTTTTCTGGCTTTTGCGCGCCGGAACTTGGTCCTTGATGGCTGCATAGATCGCGTCTTTGGTAGAGGTTTTACCAACACTTCCAGCAATCGCTATGATGGTAGGGTTTTTTCGTCGCAGCAGAAATTTTGCTTCAGCGGTGAGAATCTTTACAACAATATTTCGCAGTGTTTGTTTCATAAATCTATCGATCAGGTGGTATTGAGTAGTAATTAATCAGGAATTTGGTCAAATCCATAAACGGAGTGGTGAGAGTCTCAGACGCATACCGTACCCCCTTTGGCTCTACAGTATACAAGAAAATGATGAACTCTGGATCATAGGCTGGAAAATAGCCGAAAAATGAATGGAGGAACTTGTCTTCGTAGTACCCACCGTTGATTGGATCAGGGATTTGTGCAGTTCCCGTTTTGGCTCCGATGGTGTGGTTTGGTAGTGCAACAGTCCCACCCCGCAACGCATCATCAACTACCACACTGAGCATCCGGGAGATTTCCTCACTGGTTTCTGGTTTCAGTACCTGGGTACCGTCTGGGTATATGATCTCTTTGGTAGTTCCGTCGGTAAAGTTAATCTGCTTGACGATATGTGGGGTCACCAGTTTTCCACCATTGCCGAGCGTAGCTAGAGCCCGCGTCACAGCAATTGGCGACATAGCGATCCCCTGACCAAATGAAGCGGTGGCGTACTCGACGTCCCGCGGTGAGTTGAGGTTATCTAACAACCCAAAGGCTTCGTTGGGTAAATCTATCCCCGTTTCACTACCTAGTTTAAACCTCGTGAAATAATCACGGAAGCTATCTTTTCCCATCTGGGTCACTATCCAAGACACACCCGTGTTGAGTGATTGATTTAAAATCTCTTGCATCGGTACAGTCCCCCGTCCGCGACCGTCAAAGTTTCGAATGGTGAACGTATCTAACGTCAGTTCCCCACTGTCGTAGTAGGTGGTACTTGGGACTATCGCCCCACTGTCGAGCCCAGCCGCCATTGTGAGTGCTTTGATGGTTGACCCAAATTCGTACACGTTTTCTACTAAGGGATTCCGAAACTGCTCGATGGTAGCGTCACTACGATTATTTAAGTCAAATCCTGGCACGGCATTCATAGCAATAATCTCACCAGTACTTGGATCCATGATGATGGCACCGGTCAGTTTACTGTCATACTCGTCATTAGTTTGTTGCAAAACTGTGTCGAGCATACGCGACACTGATGGTTCCAGAGTCGTCACAATGTCGCCGGATTTATGCTGCTTGTTATTGACTACGTACCCACCAAGGTCACTAAACAGCTCAGCAAAAAAATTGACCGACCTAACCTCGTTCTCACGGTACAAAACATCATCATACTGCCGCTCTAGGCCGTATTTACCTCGAACATCAATCCCATCGTCAGTAAAACCAACAAAACCAACCGATCGAGCCGCTACTGAACTGCCTGGGTAGTAGCGCCACTGGTTGGGGTGCAGGAATACGCCATCCGAATTAGCTTGCACGATAGTCGCTGCTTCAGACTCGTCAATCCGGTTATCGATCTCAACGTAGGTACGATTATCTAGAGTAGCGCGCGTAAGGCATAGCTCGCTAGAAATATCGATAAATGACTCGAGGGTCGCACAGACAGCAGCTGGATCAGTAATCCGCGAAGGATCAAGCGCTAATACGTGCCCTGATTTAACCGCCGCGGCTGAAAGTGTATCGCCATCGCGAGTTGAAAAAAAGATTGACCCTCGGTTATACAAATCTGTCGTAGTTCGGGTATATTGGGCTTCAGCCTGGCTAGAATACCGCTCACCGTGAGCAATCTGTACCACGTAACTGCGCACAATCAGCAAAAAAGCGACGGTACATATTGCACCGGCGATAATCCTGATTCTAGTAGTACGCTGTTGTCGACGCATAGACCTATTGTCCAAGCACCAGGTTTGATGACGCACCACGCATCACAAAGACTTTGGCTTGATCTTCTTGAAATTTAGACACTGCAGCCATATTAGCAGCAATTGTGTGTTGTGCACCAATATACTCAGTTTCAAGTAAGGCAATCTGGTTTTTCGTGTTTTGCAGTTCAAGCATCACCTCCTTGCGGATGACGACGTGAACTACTGATAAGTTCAAAAAATACAAGTACGCCACAAGAGCCAGACCGATGAGTGCCAGCAACCCGAGGGTATAAGGAGAGTATGAAATTGTTTCGCGACTTTTGCTCATAATTGTGGAGAAAATTTAGAGGGTTTTTGGTATGAGGGTTTATAATTTTTCAAATATGCGAAGTTTGGCGCTTCGAGATCTGGGATTGGCTTCAAGTTCTTCAGCCGTGGCTACGATCGGTTTTTTAGTGATCACGTGACCACGCTCGGCTGCAAAGGCTGCTTTATAGGCGTGCTTTACTACCCGGTCTTCAATACTGTGGAAGGTAATGATGGCTAGTCGTCCTTGCGGAGCCAGTAGGTTGATGGCTTGTTCAATAAGCTCTTCGATCACGGCCAACTCTTCGTTGACTGCGATGCGTAACGCCTGAAAGGTCTTGGTTGCTACGTGCGTGCGTCCGTGCCGAGCTACGGCTGGATACGCACTGACAATTAGGTCAGACAGCTGTTTACTAGTTTCGATTGGAGTGTCGACTCTAGTTTCGACAATACGTTTGGCGATTCGGCGTGCGAACCGTTCTTCGCCATAGCCAAAGATAATGTCAGCCAGGACATGCTCATCCCACTCGTTGACAATGTCTCGGGCGGTAAAGGCGTAGCTCGATGGGTCCCCTAGGGTCATCAGGAGCGGCTCATCGTGTCGAAACGAGAATCCTCGTCCGTTACCTGAGAACTGCTCCATCCGCCAACCAAGGTCAGCCAGGATGCCATCTACGTGTTCAATGTTTAGTTGTGTGAGATGCGTTTGTAGGTCACGGAAATTTCCGTGAACCAAGGTGACGTTTTCAAGTTCGTTCAGTTCATGACGTAACGCTGTTTCATCTGTATCAATCCCTATGTATGCACCAGACACACCTAACTGCGCGACAATTTCTGCCGCGTGGCCACCTGCTCCAAATGTCACATCGACAATGGTGCTGTCCGGCCTGATTGCTAGTGCTTCGACCGCTTCCTTAAGCAGTACTGTTTCGTGTGTCTGTGTCATACATATGAATTTTTGATTGATCTAGAGGACGCCAATATCTCCGAGTTTCTCAGCCAAGGCGTCTGCCTGTGCTTCAATTCCCTTTTTATATGCTTCCCAGCGCGTCTCATCCCAAATCTCGATACGATTATGGATTCCAGCCAGTACCACCTTGGTATCTAAGCCCCCAAAATCTTTCAAGAAGTCTGGCACGAGAATACGTCCAACTGAATCAACCTCCACTTCTACTGCCCCTGACAGAAAAAAGCGGTTAAAACTCCGTGTATCCGCCTGACCAAGTGGAAGCTGTCCAACCTTATCGGTTATCGTCTTCCACTCCTTCAGAGGATATACAAAGAGACAATTATCAAGTCCTCGAGTGACTACAAGGCTTTTCCCAAGTTCTTTCCTCCATTTAGAAGGAAGAGACAGCCGTCTCTTGGGATCCAACGTGTGTTTGTATTCACCGATTAACATAACTTGATTTGAGTGAGCCTCCGCAGTCCATACAACTGGTGGAGAACAGTCCTATGGACTGCGGAAACTCACTCAGTACGCTAGAAGTGCTAATTGCTTAGTTCTTCTAGTATACCACTATCTCCCACCACTCATACATTCTATAACACTTCGCCCCACCTGCAACCACTTGATGGTGTTTTTCTGGGGACAAGTCGCCACTGGTTTTGGTGAGACAGCGAAAAGCCCCGTCGATTACGGGGCTATACCTGTTTTTAGAGAGTAACCTCTCTATTAATTACATACACAAGACGAGCGATATCATCGTCACCCACACAGGCGTAGGTTTCAATTATCATGCCGTCGCTGGATTTTAGATCATACAAACGCTCATAGCAATCAAAGCTCATACTGTATTTCTGCTCAAGCGATTTTTTAATGTGGTCAAACTCATTAACATCAGATGGGCCAGTACACGCCAAGAGTCCGAGCGCCGTGACAACCAATAGAACTTTTTTCATCTAAACCACCTTTCAAGTGAATTTGATTGGATATATTATGCATAATTTATGCTAAAAGTCAATTTAGTCTCCACAATAATTAATAAAAAAAACCGAGCTGGTAGCTCGGTTTAATTACATTTCAACAGAAGATAGTTCTGGTTCACGATACCCGACAACTACGTTATCGTCGTCCAGGCCACGACTTTTCACGATCATTGGTGTCCAATGATCCGGGCGCTCTGACTCTGGAAGCGCCTCCCATTCTGCGCTCGACAGATATTCTTTGTTTCCTTTGGACATCAATACCTCCCTTTTGTACAAAGTCTAGCGTATGTAACAGACAGTGTATTACAAAAGTTACACTACGCTTCAAGCCGTAATCGACCAACCACAAAGTCTTTCTCAAGTGTACTGAGGAACCAGCCTACCTTTGGACCACTTTCTTTGCCGAGGAACGCGATGTAGATAGCGGCAAAGAATTCTTGAGGCGTCAGTCCTGACGCTTCTTTCACATCATGAATCAGGGCATGTAGAGTCTCCCCTGTCATTTCTGGAGCAGCTTCTACTTTATCGGCCAGAAGACCCAGTGCGGCTTTTTGTTGATCAGTTAGTTCCGACACCAGTTCTGGAACATTGTCCTGTAGTGCAAAAATGAAACGTTCGTCAGCGTAGTTAGCTAGCCAGCGTTTAGCGTATTCCACTCGCAGATCAACTTCAGCTCGATCTGCGTCAGTCAGTCCTGATTCTTTTAGCTTTGCAACTTCTTCATACACGTCCATGTGCGGCATTTGTACAAAGAAAGCAATCTGAGAGAACCGCGGCAAGAATCGTCGCTCGTTGATTGTTGCCCGCTCTGACGGCAGGTGAGCAAATTTAAATACCTGTGAATCATCATCCACTACTCCGCTCCAGGTTTTTTCAGCTAGGCGATCATACACATCAAAGAGAACCGGGATTGCGTCCCCTTCTGGGTCGAAGTCGATCTGGCGGTTGATCGGCGTTTTTAAGAGTAGTAGACGTAACATGTGCGGCGGTAGCAGTTCAGTCATTTCTTTGGCTGTCGCGGCATTCCCCTTACTTGATGACATCTTTTTTCCTCCCACGAGGAAGAATTCATTAAAGACACCGTATGGTGGCTCATGTTCAAACACTTCGCGACAGATTGCTTCTGCCACCTGTCGTGAACCGCCCTTGGTGTAGTGGTCTTTTCCTCCGCCTTCAAAATTGACGTTTTTAGCAACAAACTTAGCTGCCCATTCAGGCTTCCACGGCAGTGATGCATTGCCATCAAACGGAGAAATTCTACCCGTATGACCACAGCCTTCTGCCCACTCAATGGTGTCTGACGAGCAGATATAGTCGACCATCTCGCCATCCCAGCCGGTGATTTTGGTTGCACTGAGGTTGCCACAGTTTTCACAAATGACGTTCAGCGGGTACCAGTCAGCCGCTCGCTCACTACCTGACACTTCACGGTAGATTTTATGGATGATCTCTTTCTTGTCTAACGTAGCTCGAATTTGATCATTCATCTTCCCTTCTCGATACAGTTCGGTCGCGCGATACACGGTCGCGCCAAAACCAATTTTATTTACTACCTCGACATACTCCTGTCCATACAGTTCAGCAAAGTTTTCATACCCCTCTACTGGAGATGGAATCTTGAACAACGGGTGCCCCATGTATTTTGCATATACTTCTTTGTCCAGGTACCCCGGAATACCGTCCATCGGGTCAAAGTCATTGATCTCGAAGTAAAACTCGACGTTGTGACCACGGTCACGCAGGATGTCGACCACAATCGCGTGCAGGGCTGCGCTGCGAAGCGAACCAACATGGACCTGGCCTGAGGCAGTTTTTTCATCACGTACAACAATCGGTTTACCAGCCTCGATGTGACTCTGGTAACGTCGTTCAACTTCGTCTGCGATTGTATCTGCCCAAAACATAGTAGAGCTATCGTAGCGCACGAATAGCTAAAAGAAAAGGCCAGTCACGGAGTGACTGGCCTTTTCTTAACTTCTACCACCTGATATTGAAAGTGACAGAACGTAGTGAGATGCGCGGAGGACAAGAAAAAATACCTGACCGGGACATGTGTCCAGGAAAGGTATTTTTCCGTAGTCTGACAAAGCAGATTGCTGCGTTATGCCACTTTCAAGACTTTGTACTTTTGGAGGCCTACGGGAGTCTCAAACTCAAACTCGTCACCCTTAGTCTTCCCCATGAGCGCTTCTCCCAACGGTGAAAGGTATGACAACTTTCGGTCGTGGATGTTAGCTTCATCAGAACCAACAATTGTGTACTCTTTTTTATCTTTTTCTTTTTCTTTTTGGATATGAACTACTGACCCTAGTCCAACTACATCCCCCTTCTTTTTCTCATCAACAATTTTCGCTTCTTTGATAGTCTTCTCTAGATACTGGATGCGTTCCTCGATAGCGGCTTGCATATCACGAGCTTCTTGGTACTCAGCATTTTCTGAAAGGTCACCCAGGCTACGAGCGTATTCAAGTGCTTCTGCGATTTCTTTACGGCGGACAGTTTTAAGGTGTTCGAGCTCTTTTTTCAACTCTTCAAATTTTTCTGGAGTTAAGAACGATTGTACGTCAGTCATATCTACGTTTGGTTAATGAATTACAGCTATTATACTTAGCATTATGCAATATGCAATTGGGGATAAATATTTGCAATATTAGAAAAGTTAATCAGGGTGTTCCAGGAATCGGCGGCGGGCTAAAGCCGCCGATTCGGAACTAAATTCACAATAGTCGTTACACTCCTTTGTTCATTCATCAATCCCTAAGTACTCAGGACGATTGACACTCATCCACTCAACAACGTCACCCATGATTCTGGTAGCACCAAGTGCGTTACTGCGCGGAGCCCGATCCATCATGAGGATGAAAGCATATTGAGGCTCTTCATACGGCCAAAAACCGGCCGCCCAGGAGTTTACGTAGGCATTACCAGCTCCAATCTCGGCGGTACCTGATTTGGCGGCGATGGCGACGTCGTTGCGCTCGAACGCCCGAGCTGTTCCGCCTGGAAAATTAACTGTTTTACGCATTCCCTCGTGCACAATTTGCGTAATGTAAGGGTCGAGTTCAATGTCGATCTTCTCGCTCTGTTGCCCGGCCATGACGTGCGGTGTCACTAGGTAGCCTCCGTTGGCTAGTGCGGCATAAGCCCGTAGCATCTGGATTGGAGTGGTTAAAAAACCAAACTGACCAATTGAAGTAAAGTAGGTATCACCCAGTCGCCAATCGTCGTCAAACACTTCCTGCTTCCAAGCTGGATCAGGGACCACCCCGGCTTGTTCCTGGGCAATATTTACTCCCGTCAGCTCCCCCATCCCGAATTTATGGTAGTACTCAGCCATTTTAGTGATCCCTAAACCGTCGATGCCGTTATCTAAACCAGCCTGCGGTGCCGCGTAGTCAGGTAAACCGCCGCCAACTATGTAAAAATAAATGTTTGAAGAATACGCAATAGCTTCACGTACGGTCATGTCACCATGTGCCCGCCAGTCATTAAATAGTGAAGGATTACTAGGGTTGTACACGTTGGGAATCCGGAGGGTGCCATTACTAAACATTCGCGTATTTTCAGTCACCACCCCCTCTTTGAGGGCAGCGTAGGCTACAAATGGCTTCACGATTGAACCTGGTGTGTACGCGCCACTAACAGCTTTGTTCAAGAACGGCAGTCGATCATCGTTATTGTACTGAGCAATCAGCGTAGTATCGTCGCCATCGGCCATGACTTCTGGATCGTAGGAAGGAAAACTGGTCAGAGCAATCAGTTCTCCGGTATGGATATTCATAATAGCGCCGGCACCACTACGGAAACCAGCTTGCTTGGTTGAAGTTGAAATAATGTTATACATGGCCTCAGAGAGCGCAGCATCAATCGACAGCTGCAGTTCACCACCAGAGATCGGTTCGTCAATCGCAAACTCACTGACGACGTCTAAAAATGCATCTACTTCAACAATCGCACTACCATTAGTACCTTTTAAGTTAGCGTCAAATGCAGACTCCACCCCACTACGACCGAGGTAATCTGTCCGAAAAAACACTCCGGAACTATCTCGCTTGGGGTAGCTCACGTACCCAAGCACCTGACCGAGTCCTGCTCGATCAGTATAGGCACGTATCGGAAAATCGTATTCACCGGTATCATCAAGCTCGTTCCAAACCATCGGCTCGCCCCGCCGATCAGTCACTACCCCACGCTCTGCAATGATGACTGATTGATCACGCTGATTATTTTCAGCAATCCCTAAATAGGTTGCTCCTTGCACCACCTGTAAGCTGTAGACTTGATAGATAAAGGCACTAGCAATCGCTAAGAACATCCACCATACAAGCAGTAGATTGCGATTGTTGATTCGAAGCTCACGCTTTCCTTCCATTCGTTCCTGATTGAAGGCAGAGATGTTAGAGGCATCAAGTAACACCTCTTCTACAGACACGTCAGTTGTGTAGCGATTTCGCAGCTTACTCATACTACGATTGTACCCCAACTAACCGAAGCTTTAGAATCTCGACCAACAATGCAAAGGCACCTAGCGTCAGGCTGTAGAGCGGTACATCCGTAAAGGCCCCAAAATATGCATCACACAGTACACCGACTATAAACAACCAGAGTGTGTTGTACCGATAAGCAAACACGGTTGCCACCCCGATAATCACCACCGCCCAGCTGTTGAGAATCGATATTATAAATAACATAAGTAACAAGACTGGAATCATAATTCTTCTAATGTAGTTGTGGCTAGTGTGGTTGTGGTAGAGGTGGTAACTGGTGTAATTTCAGGAATCACTAAGAGTTGATTTTGTACTTCTAACATATACTGCAAGGCGTCCTCTGGATCAGTAGAGATCACGTCCGGCTGTGCGACCGCCACTTGAAACAAGCTACCAATGGGAATTTCCGGGGTAATGTAGCCAAATTGTTCGGGTTGAGTAGGTTCACTTTCGACCCACGCAATTCTGCCGTATACACCTGGCTGGATGCTTGGTACGTGCACTAGGTCACCGACTCTAACTGGCACCCCTTGCGGCACCCGCACCCGGGCCACTCCACCACCGAGACCTTCCAGTAGCGCAGTTACGTTTGCTCCCGAGAGGTATACGGTCGTAAAGAAATCTGGTGTGGTGAACAATGTCACAAATGCGCTGTTGCGCTGCACAGCAGACACTAGACCAACGACAATGTCTACTCCAATATACACCGGTGAACCGAGTTTAATCCCGGCCACCGAACCCTGGTCTATCTGGATTAAATCGTATGGCAGCTCACCCGGTTTTCCGACAACAGCTGCCACAGTTCGCGGTGAGGACGTCGCGCCAAGTAGCGACCGCAGACGGTTGTTCTCAACAAATAGTCGATGCTGGGTGAGATCACGTTTGCCTGACAAGGCTACCTCCTGTTCTAGTCGATCAATCTGCTCTTGCATAGCGATTTTATCGCGCCACAGAGCCGGTAAGACTTGATTTGATTCGGCAAACCAATTTTCAACTTGGATGACAGGGTATAGCACTACCCCAGCAGCAAACCTGATGAGCGCCGGTACGACTAACGCCAACACAAATAGACTTACCACAATAAGCAGTAGGCGTTTTATTTTTTTACTATCCGAGGTGCGGTGCGAACGTATCAGCATGATTAATTAACAAGTCTTCGTATAACTCGAGATCTTCAACCACAATTCCAGCACCACGTATCACTGACCGCAAGGGATCTGGCACGACAATTACGGGGACCTCTAAGGCGTGCTCTAAAAGTGATGCTAGACCGGGGATCAGCGCCCCGCCTCCGGCAAGGTGGATTCCACGCTGCATAATGTCTGCCATTACTTCCGGCGGAGTTTCCTCAAGCACACTTCTGACACTATCAACGATTGTTTCCAATTTTGAAGCCACCGCGTCCCGCACATCAGCATCGGTAATGACCACCTCACGAGGCAACCCAGTTACCACGTCGCGACCCCGCGCCACCATTTCTTTTCCTGCCTCAGTGTGAGCAATTGAGGCCAGTGCCACCTTAGCATCTTCGGCAGTTTTTTCTCCGACTTGAATTTTAAACTGATCTCGCATGTAAACCATAATTGCCGTGTTGAGGTGATCACCCGCCACCCGTAAGTTCCGCGATACCACCAGCCCATTAAGTGACAATACGGCGATATCGGTCGTACCACCGCCAATATCAATAATCATGCTTCCAACCGCTTTTTGGATCGGTAGCTTGGCGCCAATGGCGGCGGCTACCGGCTCTTCGATTAGAAATACTTCCCGGGCACCAGCGTTTTTTGCTGCGTCCTGAGCGGCGCGCATTTCCACGTTGGTGATTCCAGACGGCACCCCAATTAACATCCGTGGTGCGATTAATGACCGCATGTCACTCCGAACCTTGTTGATCAGATAGGCCAACATTTCTTCAGCCACTTCAAAGTCAGAAATAACTCCGTCGACTAACGGCCTGATCACCTCAATATGCTGGGGCGTACGCCCCAGCATCATTTTGGCTTCGTTCCCCACGGCCGCTAACTGCCCAGTCTTCTTATTAATTGCCACAATGGTAGGTTCGTTGAGCACAATCCCCTTTCCTTTAACGTACACCAGAGTATTTGCCGTCCCTAAATCAATCGCAATATCCGTTGACACGGTAGCAAGCATACGACTGAAATACCGCGACAATTTGTTCATGTGAGCATTATACTACGGATTAGATTTTGGAACAAAAAACAGCCAGCCCGATGGGCACGCTGTTTCAGTTGATTAGTTTGACGTGAAGTCAGCCAATAATTCTTCTTCGGTCAAATTTCGCACCTCTCCGGTGGCACGGGTCACCACCTCGAACATGCCAGATTCTTTCCCTTTTTTACTCACCACTACCCGGTACGGCATCCCCAGCAAGTCACTATCGGCGAATTTAGCTCCTGGACGCTCGTCACGATCATCGTAAAGCACCGATACGCCGGCGGCTTTGAGGGCAGTGTAGATGCCGTCAGCCCAATCGGTGATTTCTGAATCATCGGTGTTCAGTCCAACTAAATGTACTTGGTATGGTGCTACCGATTCTGGCCAGACGATACCCTTCTCATCGGCAAATTTCTCAACGATCACTCCCATCATTCGAGTGATACCGATTCCATATGAGCCCATCCAAACTGGAATTCGCTCACCGTTTTCATCTTTAAAGAAAAGTCCCACCTCTTCACCTTTGGTTCGTCCAAAGTTGAAAATATTCCCTACTTCAGCAGTTTTAGTGGCAACTAGTTCTTCGCGAGTTACCCCCAGTGCAGCTAGGTCAGCTGTATCGATCACCTCTTCGTTAATTGCCACTCCTTTTTCTTTGCTGATGTATGAAACATCTTCTCCGGCTTCACAGACAGTTTGGAATTCGTGACTGAACTGGGTAAACGCTCCTCCTGCTGCAAACGTAATGTACGTATCGTCACCTACCCCCATTCGTTCAAAGCAGTTCATGTATGCCACTTTGCAACGCTCATAAAAATCATCATGCTGCTCTTCAGTCGCTGCAAAACTATACGCATCTTTCATGATAAATTCACGACCACGCATCATGCCACTTTTAGCCCGCACCTCATTTCGGAGTTTATTTTGGAACTGGTAAATAGCAACCGGAAGGTCTTTATAGCTGCTGATATGATTTTTCATCATATCAGCTAGAGGTTCTTCATGACTCCAAGCAAACCCAACTTCCCCACCAGCCTGCAAGGTAGATTTAAACCAGACGTCAACATTTTCGTCACTCCAACGATCTGTTCGTTCCCATAGTTCTTTTCGCTGCAAGTTTGTGGCAATCATTTCGTTAGTTCCAAGTGCAGCCATTTCTTCTCGTACAATTTGCCTGATATTCTGAACCACCATTAACCCTAGTGGGAGCAGTTGATACGCTCCGGCCATTTCTTTGTGAATAAAACCGGCTCGGATCAGTAGTTGGGCGTTCTTTGCCTGCTCATCTGCCGGAGCTTCTTTTTGGGTTTTAGTAAAAAGTTGAGTTTGTCGCATACAAGAAAATTAGAGTAGATTTATAATATCGTTATAGGTCACAGCAACCATCAAGGTTAGCAATAAAACAAAACCAACTAGATTAATACGACCTGCCCATTGCGCAGGAATGTCTTTCCCAGTAACCGCTTCGATTGCTACAAATACCAAACGTCCTCCATCAAGTGCTGGGAATGGAAGTAAGTTAATTACCGCTAGGTTAAGGGAAATAATTGCGGTAAATGTGAGCAAAGCAGTGAGTCCAAATGCAGCTGCGTCCCCCACCATTCCAACAATCCCAACTGGTCCAGCGACCTGGGTGAAATCAGCTGTACCCGAAAACGATTGTCCAATCAGGGTAAATAGTCCAACTGTGATGGCTTGCAGCCCATTTATTGTTGAGTTAAAGCCCTTTCCTATAGCAGTTAGAAATGATTGTTTTTGGATTTCTATGAGCGCAAGTGAGGCACCTACTACATATCGCTCTGGGTCGTCGCTTACAATACCCTGCGCTGGAGTGATCATTACTATAGCGACCTCACCACCTTGCTGATACTCAATCTCAAGCTCAGCAGGAGCATTATTGGTCACAAATTCTGAGAATGAGCTTGGGGTTGGATTATCTAGTGTTACTGCACCATTTCTAACTGAAACGATTTCTGAGCCAGCAGGAATAACTGACGCTGGACTATCAGGCAAAGTCCCAGCTATAAGGAGTTGGGAGTCAGGACCAGCGGCTGATTCCTCCACCTCAGCTGGAACACCGATCATGTAAGTAACTGAGAACAACAACCAAGCAAATAGAATGTTCATCACCACACCAGCGATCAACACCAGGGCTTGAGCCCATTTCGGACGATTATTGAAAGCTCGTGGATCAGGCTTGTATTCTAAAGTGGCTGACGCTTCGTGGCTAGTATTCTGCGATACAACCTTCGTCCCACCTTCGCCTGCTTCAGCATTCGCTTCAGATCGGCGATCGCTCCCTTTGGTCGCGACCGGAGAAATCGACTGCTCGTCGATTTCTCCATTTTCTCCAAAAATCTTGACAAATCCACCGATTGGTAGTGCGTTGAATGTGTACTCAGTCTCCCCTTTCTTGATCCCAAATAGCTTTGGTGGAAACCCAATTCCAAACTCATCAACCCGCATCCCAGTTTTCTTGGCAACAATAAAATGCCCCCATTCGTGGACCAAAATCAATACAAACAATACAACTAAAAAGAGAATAACCGACATATAATTACGCCGCTAATTCAACTTCCTTTTTGGTATATAAACCTTCTAGGGTGCCGTTAGTTGCTTCTACCGCTTTTTGAACCTGCTCTTTTTGGTCATATTTTTCGTCTTCACTAATATCACCCGCCTTTTCGTTTTTTTCGATCAGCTTCATAGCGTCATCTCGAATCGCACGTACTGCAATTCTGGCATCCTCTAGCTTTGCCTTGGCTAGCTTTTGCAGCTGGACTCGCCGGTCTGCAGTAAGCTCTGGGAAAATCACCCGCACACCCGCAGAATCACTAGCAAGTGATACACCGAGGTTTGCCTCTTGAATAGCCTGTTCGATGGCTGACACTTGCGATATATCAAACGGTGAAATTCGGAGCGTCCGGGCATCCTCGACACCGACCGTTGACACTTGATTCATAGGCATATGGGCACCGTAACTCTCGACGGAAATACCATCCAGGAGCGCTGGACTAGCTTGACCACTTCTAATAGCTGCGAACTCTTTTTGTAACCATTGTACTGACTCAGTTAATTTTGTTTTGATTGCGTTGATATCCATAGTGTCTGTAGTGTAGCATTATGCTCATTATTTTCGTAGTGGTAACGCAAGTGCAAGGTGCTCAAGCAGCATTTTGTTACTCGCACCGCGAGTGGCCAGCTTTTGCCCCACCAGTTGCAGTACTGGCAGTGTGCCGGGAGGCAAATCAGCACTGGCAATACGGTGAACACCTCGAACCATTGTCTGCAACCAAACTGGATCCTTGGTTTTTTGCCAAACATCAATCTGCTTGAGGCGCTCAGCGGGCGTGGCTGCCAGGAAACTATCCCAGGCAGCGTTGTCCATAGCAGTAGTCTGATGGATCACCTGTCCCACTCTTGATAGCAGAGTGGCGAGTAGTTCGACCGACTCTGGCAACACCAGCTGGAATGATAAACCGACCGGTGGTTCTTCGAACAATTTTAGTAGTGCATTTTGTGCCTCGTGTGACACAAAGTGTGTCCCGATCACAAACAGGTACTCGTCGCCCTCGGGTGGACGTAGTGATGCTTGTTTGATAATCAACCGCACCTCATCGATACCAATTTTGTCGTAGAAAAAACGATTGATCTGAGACTCTGTCTTGGGTATATAGGAAAGCGGATCAGCACTTCGAATTAACGTAATCGGGTGTTGCATGACTGCATTGTGACGCCGACTGGCTATTTTTGCAAATCAAGGATGTGACGAATCACTCGACGTAGATAATGATCAAACGTTTCTCCTTGCTCATAGATAATCCCCTGCTCGTAACGCCAACCGTTCATATAGTCTGTAATACTTTGTTTGATCTCTTGGGTTGCGCCCTCAAACCGACCAGCCAGTAGTAGTGGGATTTGGAGATCTTTGATTTTCTGGTAGAGCGGGTGCTCACGTCCGCTTGGGCCAGTACCAAACAACCCACTTTTCTTGAATAACATCCAGTCAGACAGCAATTGATTCAGACCCTCACTCACTGCTTGTGACATCAGTGGGTCTTCGTCTTTGTTGGTCAGTGAATCCTGAGTCGGAACGTCGGCCACTGATTTTAGCGGAGTGGCTGATTCTGAGAGTGATTTGAGGGGAGCTGGCTTAATAGCTGCTGCGGCTGCGTACCACCGCTTATCTTCAATTGGAGTTGAGACTGGCTGAGGTTTAGGTTGCGGCGATTTAACCTCTGGCTCTGAGGCTGACACTGATGCCAGGTCAGGCTTTGGTTCTGGCACTGGCTCTACCTTGACTGGTGCCGCTGGTGGTTCTGACTTGGGTACAACTTGATCAATAACCGGTTCTGCTTGCATTACAACTGGTGTGGCTGGAGTGGGATCTGGTTCTGGTGTTGACGTTGGAGCCGGTGGAACCACAGGTTCCGGGGTTGGAGCCACTGGCGCTGGGGCAGGTTTTGGGACTACCGCGACCGCAACTGGTTCTACTGCGGGCCGTGGCTGCTCTAAAACACGCTCAACCTCGGCAAAAGAAGCTTCAAGTCGAGCCATAGTGCTCGCACTGTTTACACCTGAACTTAGTTTCTTCATAGCGTCTAACAATGCCGACATGTACTCACGTCCGACTGCATTATCGATATCAACCAGATTCACCGGATTACCAATCTTTTCATTGACGATTGATTTGATTTCTCGTACCCGTGCAAGGGCAGCAGAATTGTCGACACTTGGGGCCGCCGGTGCTTGCGGTGTCGGTGGTAGAGTAACTGGCGGAGGCACTGGTTCTGGAGTAGATGCAACAGCTGGGGGAACTAGCGGGGTAACAACTGGTGTCGGCTGGGCCGCTGGGGGTACAGGAGCTGCAGATACAACCGGGACAGGTTGCGGAGCAGGAGCTACCGCTGGGGCAGCTTCAGCCGTTGACCGTGAAGCCGTGAATGAGACGGGAGTGTTTCGTGACGAACCAAATTCTGGGACTGACACAGCCGGCGTCGGCGCCGCTAGGGGTAGGGGCTGGACCGCTAGACTAGCCAGTTTTTGCTCAATCTGGATTTTGAGTGATGGGTCTTTCCCGCCATTGGTGTACGACAAAACCAAGTCTCTTAGACTGTTTTTATCGCTTACTGAAATATCACTTTTGCGTACCGATGCCAACACATGCATCACTGCTTGCGGAGTATCAAAAGAAAACGCTCCCCCAGAAGAACCAGAACTAGACATATACAACTATAATACCACTTGTCTGCACATAGCTAGCTATGTTGACTGTGTATTACGAGCACCCTGCGTTTCTAGTAAATACTGATCTACCACCTCTTTAAACGTTTGATCAGGATCAACTTCCACAGTCGACATAATGTCACCCTCTAGAACGGCCCATTTGTTGTAGTCATCCAGGTCAATCTTGTACGTCATCAACTTCCACTCTAATTGTTTAGGACTATCTTGCCAATCCATAACTTCTGTAAAAGGTATATCCTGAAGCACTTCATAGGGGCTGACGTCGTTTCCTAATATTTTGTCTAACCAATTTTTATTTTCAATTTTCTTTACTTCTTTTGTAATAAGAGCGGCGTCTTCTTTGGCACTAGCTACTTCACTCATTTCAGGTTTACGAGCACTACTTGTGATAGTTTCAGGGGTAAAAGAAGTTGGAGTTGGATTTTCAAATGATGTAGCTGGTTCTTGCGCCTGGTCAGCTTCTTGCTGAACTGATTTGTCAGCTTCATTCAACTCTGGAACAGCTTCCAGATCTAAGACCTCTCCATAAATGCTATTCTCCCGCTCTTTTTGCTCAAAAGAATAGACATTTGCAGGAACTTGCTCTGCTGTGGGTTCAGTATCTACCTCTTCTTCTTGGGTTATCGCTCTAAGGTTTTCGGTAACTTGTCGAATTTCTTTTAGATCTTGGGTAATTTCTTCGTTGTATCGACTGTTGGCACTAAAATCAATCCCGGGCGTTGCCGTTGATTGTAACTTTTCCGGAATAGTCTCAGGCTCTGCAAGGATAACCGGTTCCGAATCAATAAAAATTGGCTCGTCTGTATCTTGGTCGAGGTTTGTAATCCTTAAGCCAGTTTCCTTTTTAGAAACCGGACTCAGATCATATCCAACCCCCTCCTGAGGAAGCACATCGTTACCAACCAACTCATCAACATGCTCCTTAATTTGCTGCGCGAGCTCTTCAGCATCTTGCGTAGCGCCTTCTTTTACAGCTCGCCTGTACTCACGTTGCAGTAAATATACTGGCGAACGTTGCGAAGGAATAAGATAAGGGTGCTCTGAAAACTGTTGCGTAACGTAGCTATCAGGATCAAAAGCTACCGCAGCAGCACTGTCTAACTCTGACTCGGCCGCAGCAGCTTCTAAGACAGCATCACATGCCGCTTGCACCGCCTCGTAATCCTCATCAGTCACTTCTTCACCAGCCTGCAGCTTTGCTCTGATTTCACTTAATTTTTCTTCTAATTCATCCAGCTTTTCAAAGGCTTTGGTATACCCAAACTCAGCGGCTGCTTCACTAGACAAAACCAGCCGGTCTAAGACCAGATCTTCAACTTCTGTCATAATGTTATCAATACCGATCTCAGAATCCAGAAACCCTTCAACTTCTTCGACTTCTTCGACTTCTTCGACTTCTTCCACATCTTCAGAGGTCTCAGCTTGTTTCATTTTTTCGTATACAGCACCAAATGCCTCAGCGTTTCTCTGAGCACTATTTTGTTTCTTCTCTGGACCTGCGTCAAATGCCATAGTGCAAAAAGTATACCACTACAGAGTAATAGTCGGGCGAGCTGGTTTATGATAACGAGCAGCGATATCGGCCTCGATTTCAACCCTGGGTTTGCCGTGTTTGGCGGCACTCATCGCGATCATTTCCTGCACGCGCGCCAGGTCCGGTTCAACTGGCGCCATGGTACCAAGACTAAATGGCAGAGTCGGCGTGCCGTTTGCCAACACCCGCATAAAGGCGTTACGGTTTGGTACGTTCATCAAATCGCTGCTGGTAAAAGTCGGCGCGTACTGCTGCTCGAGGAACTGCGCATCGTCTGGACCAACCCGAAAGGCTGCCATTGATCCGACGTTTCCAAACACCGCATCTTTGATGTCCGGATCAAGTTGAGCGATGTACTGGTGAGCAATTGTTAGGCCGAGCTTGTATTTACGAGCTTCAGATAAAATCGCTGAGATAGAATTGGTAGAGACGTTTTGGAACTCGTCCATGTGTAAGTAAAATGGCGGAAAGCCACGGGTTGGGTCATCAACCCGCGACAACGCTGCCATCAGGATCTTCCCCACAAAAATCATTCCAATCAGGTTGGCGTTTATCTCACCCAGTCGTCCCTTAGATAGGTTTACGAGCAGAATCTTTTTGTTGTCCATTACTTCCCGGAAATCAAAGGCGCTCTTTTGCTGACCGATGATCGGACGCATGTAGTCGTTAGCGGTAAAGACGTCAAATTTAGACACAATGTACGGCACGATGTTTTCCAGTGAGGCTTCCCCACCAGCCTTGCCGGCGATTTCTTTCCAGAACTGGATCACGACCGGGTTGGTAGCCTTACTCAATTTCATCCGTCGGTACGATGCATCCGACAGCACCCGGCCAATGTCCATGAGGGTGTTACCACTTTCAGGATCCTCCATCACCAGCATGGTGGCATTACGGAAGTACTGTTCAAACATCGGACCCATTGATTCTGGATTGGCTCCGTATAACTTTTGAAAGATTGAGAACAGCTCGTTAACTACAAACGTTTTTTGCTCTGGTTTGCTGAAGTCATACTCCAGCATGTTGAGCCCGACCACGTTGTCGAGGTTCGATGGGTCAAAGTAAATTACGTCGTCAGCCCGCTCTGGTGGCACGGCCCCGAGCACATCCTCGATATCAGTACCATGGGGATCGATCATACACACCCCATCCCCACGAAGGATGTCTTGCACGATCATGTTTTTCATCAACGTTGTCTTCCCTGTTCCGGTCTGCCCAATAATATAGAAATGTCGTAAGCGGTCTTCGTCGCTGATGTAGATTTCTTTCTCAACGTTGCGGTGACGGTTAATTCCAAGCAAGGTCCCACTGTCTGGCATATTTGAAGGGGCTGGCGCAGTCTGCACGTGAGATTGCTTGAATTGGTGGGCGGATTGTACCCCCTTTGCGGGAAAATGAGCTAGGATCGCCAGCTCATCGAGCGCTAGGGGCATCACCTTATTTTGGTCAAACTGCCGAAATGAAAAGGCCTTTGCAGCTAGGCGCGACTGTTTTCCCTTGAGTCTTGTAAACACCAGCTGATTAGCATCAACAGTATCAAACTGATTCCAAGCTGATTCAATTTCAGTCATGATCTGCTGTACTCGAGAATTATCGGCGGCTGACACTACAATCCGGACCACCACCTCTTCGATATTCTTGGCGATTTTTGATCGGAATAGCTCCAACGCTTGCTGATCAACCTCAGGTGGGGTTTCAAATTCAGAGGTAGGTTTTTTTGAGTTGGCAAACAAGCCGCCGATCTCTGCCACAAACGCCCCACCAGCAGTACTACGAGAAATCGCCTCCGCCGGTTTCATTCCATTGGAGATTTTTTTGATAATGCTTTGGAATTTGTCATGGTATTTGCCTTGGGGATGACGGATAGCAAACTGGACAGCCGCCCCCTCAGCCCTAGTGATCTTGGAAAAGGCATTGAGCACCACCTCAAGTGGGTCGGTCGCAAAGGCCGCGGCGGTCTTCAGTGGGTATAGTGGATGTTTTTTCAGCGACAGTTCTGCAACAGAAGTCACCCCTCCTGCCATAAAGACGTTGTAGTCGTGTGGCTGCACCGCGAGTTCAGCGTGAGGAAACAGCGAGAGTGTCTGTTTTTCAAACAGCGAGGTGAATTCGTTGGGGACAGCCACGTAAAATACAATGTCTTCACTGTTGTTGGAAACCGCAATTTCAAATATAAAATGGTTACCAGTTTTTTTTGAACCAATGGTTCGTAACCCCGCGAGCAACTGCTCCATGGTTCCGACCAGTTCAGTCAACTGTGCTGGTTGAGCCTCGCCGGTTTGAGCTGGGAGAGTGACTTCGTATAACGTCATGTGTAGCACATGCCAGGGTGGGACCCCTTCTTTCATACCAGCAATTGTGGATCCACCGTTAATCATTTCGATTAGGCGCCGGTGCACTTCATCAATCGTGTACACATCATCGGTATTCTCTAGAACCGACAAAGCGTTCTTAATGCCCTTTTCCCGCGCGATCTGCAAAATATCCTCGACTGGATTAATCGACATTTCGACGGTTGCAACCGCTTCAGCCATATCTTGCCCTGACAATTCATAGGTCGGGTCAAGTATCATTTTGGGTGTAAAGCTGGTGTATACCTGCATCTCTTGCTTCCCAATTGACTCCCGTTCGACCGGATCAAGTTCCGGCGTACGACTGAGCGCCTCCCGCTCTTTATGAGCCAGCTGTTCGCGCAGGTATGCGACTTCTTCTTGTGGGTTTGAAAATTGTTGAGGTACCCGTTCCATTACTTAAAGTATACCGCGCCGCACAGAGTAAATCTGTACGGCGCGGGGACGAGTTTCTCGTCAATGACGCAGATTAATCTCGTAATCGTCGAGACCTCCGTCGTCAGGCCAAAGTACTTGTTTAAAATCTTGTTCCTGTGGACCAAACCGAACCCACAGAGACCCTGCATCAAAAGCAGTTGTTGGAAGCTTACGTTTACTACTTGACATATTATTCCTCCTTTACGTAGGTAAATAACTTAGCAACAAATTAGTGAGCAGTAAAGTAATTATCACCTTGATAGGCAAAAAGTAGATTTTGTCGGCGGTACTCGGCGGATAAAGAAAGCCTGGGCTTACCCGCGTATCGCAAGGAGGATTAAAGCGAAATTTTAGAGTTCCAGTTCCAGGGAATGACCAATTTCTAATGACTAAAAGGAATATAGAAATGGAAATACTCTTGTAGTGCTCCCTTGGTAGGTCGAATCCGGAACAAAGTAAAATATAGTCGCTACGCTCGTGATTTTACTTTTTTGCCAAGACTGCGCGTTTGTAGACGTCTAGGTGCTCTAGCGCAATTCCTGTTCCCTTTACTACACAAAATAGTGCCTGGTCTGCCACCACTGCTTTTACTCCGGTTCGACGTCGAATTAGTTCTGGAAAGTTTCGTAGTTGTGATGTCCCTCCGGTCATAATGATTCCACTATCAATAATGTCAGACGATAGTTCGGGTGGAGTTTCTTGAAAGACGCTTTTGATCGCCGCGATCATTTCTTTAAGCTCTTTACTGATAGCCTTTACAATTTCGTTACTTTTGATTTCAACGGTTCGAGGGAGGCCGCTCACCATATCTCGCCCTTTAACTTCCATGGACAGCTCGTCTTCTAGCGGAAGAGCACTCCCAACACCGATCTTGATTTCCTCAGCCGTTTTTTCACCAATTGCGAGGTTTCGTGACTTCTTAACGTAATCGATGATAGCGGCGTCGATTTTGTTTCCGGCACATTTAACCGAGTTTGATGACACAATGCCGCCGAGCGAAATAACCGCCACGTCGATGGTTCCTCCTCCAATATCAACAATCATGTGTCCCTGTGGTTCATATATAGGAACACCAGCTCCGATTGCGGCCAAAATCGGTTCTTTGACCACAAACGCGTTTTTGGCGCCCGCTTTCATAGCCGCCTCTACCACCGCTCGACGCTCGGTTGACGTCACACCAGCTGGTACAGACACCATCACGTCTGGCCGAAAGAGGCTAAACTTACTCAACGATTTACGTAAAAAGTACCGCAACATCGCCTCGGTCACGCGGTAGTCCGCAATCACTCCGTCCTTCATCGGTCTGTATGCCCGGATACTGTCGGGAGTTCGCCCGATCATGAGTTTCGCCTCAGTTCCGACTGCTAGCACCCGATTGTCGTCTGATACTGCCACCACTGACGGTTCATTGAGCACAATTCCCTGCCCCGGCACGAATACCAGGATGTTGGTCGTCCCAAGGTCAATGCCAATTTTAGGCGTAAAGTTAGAGAAAAAAGACATTAAATGATTTAAATGCCGTAGGGCATATTAAGAATTTAGTTCCGAATTCGACCTACCGAGGGAGAATTCCTGGAACCTGTCAGACCATCTTACTAGATATTGTAAAACTAGCAAAAGGTGAAGGTAAAGATACTATTACTTATGTCTTCTGCTCTTCTCACACAAATTACGTAATAGTCAATGTTCACAACCTCCTACCTACATAGCACATCTGCTATACTACTGGGATGAAATCGGAAACAAGTATTGGTAGTCGGATCGCTGACCTGCGAGAATCAATCGGTTTGACTCAATCTGACTTGGCTAAAAAAATTAAAAGTACTCAGTCGGCTGTTGCTCGGATGGAATCTGGTCGACAAAACGTATCGTCTGACATGCTGGCTAAAATCAGTAAGGCACTGGGAAAGAACCTGGTCACCCTCTCCCCTGGTACGATGAACCTGCAAATCGAGGGTGGACATAAGCTATCAGGTAGCGTTACCACCAACACTAGTAAAAATGGTGCCGTTGTTTTACTTTGTGCAGCCTTACTGAATAAAAACAAAACCACCATCCACAAAATGCCTCGAATCGAGGAAGTATATCGCTTAACTGAAGTACTCGAAAGTATCGGGGTACAAATACAGTGGAGTGGTAGCTCGCTCACGCTCACCCCACCAAAGAAATACGACCTAAAAAGTATCGACATTGCTTCAGCCAAGCGAACCCGCAGCATCGTAATGTTTATCGGACCACTAATCCATCACCTGAATAAATTCGCCTTGCCACAAAGTGGTGGGTGCAAATTGGGTTCACGGACGGTGCGACCACACTTTTTTGCACTAGAACACTTTGGAGTCGATATCGACGTCACTGAGGACGCCTACAAAGTTTCCTACGCAGCCAAAAAACCACAAGAAATCATCATGTATGAGAGTGGTGACACGGTTACGGAAAATGCGCTTATGGCGGCTGCTCTTAGCCCTGGCGCGACAACTATCAAATATAGTAGTGCCAACTACATGGTGCAAGAACTGTGTACGTTTCTTGAGGCTGTCGGAGTACAGATTGACGGTATTGGAACTACCACTCTGACTGTGCATGGGATCAAAGAAATCGATCAGCACATCGAATACACCCTAAGTGAAGATCCAACCGACAGTATGTTTTTTATCGCCGCTGCGATCACTACTCATTCTAAAATCACCATCGAACGCTGCCCGATAGAGTTTTTGGAACTAGAATTACTCAAGCTGGAAAAAATGGGGTTCAAATATAAAAAAGGTAAACCCTATCTAAGTCACAATGGCCGTACGGTTTTAGTTGACATAACGACTCAACCATCTAAACTCGTAGCTTCTCCAGAAAAGATTTATGGTCGTCCGTATCCTGGTTTAAACATAGACAACCTGCCATTCTTTGCTGTAATTGCTACACAAGCGACAGGACAAACCCTTATCCATGACTGGGTGTATGAAAAACGCGCAATTTACTTTACTGAGCTAGACAAACTAGGCGCCGAAACGGTACTAGCTGACCCACACCGAATCTACATTACTGGACCAACCAAACTACACCCCGCTGAACTAGTCTGTCCACCAGCCCTGCGACCAGCAACGATCCTTCTGATTGCTATGCTGGGTGCAGAAGGAACCTCGATCCTGCGCAATATATACAGTATCAACCGCGGCTATGAGAAGCTGGTTGAGCGATTGACCGAACTAGGTGCAAAAGTTGACTATTTGGAAGAATTCTAGGGGAAAAGCGACTAAATTAGGTCGCTTTTTTCAACGTTGCTATACTACCCCTATGCACGTCATTGTTGTCACTCCGCTTATCCGAGGTACTCAGCTCGAATCCCTCTCTTATTTTTCTAGTGTGCCGTATGACATTGGTAGTTTTGTACAAGTCCCAATCCGAGGCAAGACCCAATCAGCCATCGTGACCGCGGTTAAGCCAGCTCATGCCAGCAAAACAGCTCTCAAAGCCGCGACGTTTTCACTGCGTAAACTTCCCCAGCAACCAGGCGCCCGGGCGCTCCCAGCAGGACTGCGTGCAACAGCTGAAGCGCTCGCTAACCAATACCCAGCCACAACTGGATCAATCATCTACCAATTACTCCCGCCTGACGTACGCAACGGTGCTCGCCCATACCCTCAAAGCGAGGATAGTGAACTAAACGAGGACACCACTCCACAGCTACTGACCGCCCGAACAGAAGAAAGATACATCACCTACCAAAGCCTAGTGCGTAGTCAATTTGCGCGTAAAAATTCGGTTATGCTAGTAGTTCCAACCGCAGCATACGTTTCGTACTGCGCAACCAAAATGTCTAACGGGATCAAAGATAGAGTGATTATGCTATCTCCAATGATGACAAAATTGGCTCGTGACAAAGCCTACACAGCAATCGAGGACACCTCCACAGCCAAGCTGATCATCACCACCCCGGCCTATGCGTACATTGAGCGCTCTGACTGTAGCACCATCATTGTTGAGAATTCCGGAAGTGCTCACTATGTCGCACGAACACGGCCATATCTAGACCATCGTGAAGGGCTCAAGGCCTTTGCAAAAGCCTGCGGTCGACAGATAATCCTTGGTGACACTGTGCCTAGTACTGAGGACGAATACAAACGCCGTGAAGACATCTATATCACTTATGACGAACCAGCTAAACGGATGGCGTTCCCTGCCCCACTATCAATCGTATTTCAAAAGGACAAAGCCAAGCCAGATATTCCGTTTGTGCTGTTTTCTGACGAACTTAAAAACTCGGTTAAGCGGGCGCTTGAGGGGCGTGGTCGAGTGTTTCTGTTTGCTGCTCGTCGAGGACTTGCACCAGTCGTAGCTTGCATTGACTGTAGTCATATATTTCGCTGTCCAGACTCTGGTACGCCATACTCGCTGTTGCGGACTTATGATCATAACCAGGAAGAACAACGGTGGTTTGTGTCTGGGACGTCGGGTCGAAAAGTAAAAGCGTCTGATGTGTGTCCCAAATGTGGTTCTTGGAGGCTGCGAGAGCGCGGTATCGGACTACAGCAGGTGGCCGACGAGTGGATCAAAGAATTCCCAGACACAGACGTCACCGTGATCGATCAAACTGTTGCCAAAACCCAAAAAGCGGTGCACAAGCAAACCAATGACTTCTTTAAAAAGCAATCTGGGGTTTTGATCGGAACCCAGGTGGTTCTGCCTTACCTGCAGCAGGGCTTGGCTGTCAGCGCAATTGTTTCGCTCGACGCCGCTCGTAGCATCCCAACCTGGCGGGCTGACGAATCCCTCTTCCGCCTACTGCTTACCCTGCGCGAAAACAGCAGTCAGGAAGTCCTCGTGCAAACTCGTACCGAAACCGACAACCTACTTACCTACGCCACCCGCGGTGCGATCGAGCGATTTTACGATGATGAACTAGAACTACGGACAATGGTCCAATATCCACCAATTTGTACGTTTATCTTGTTAACCTGGGCTGGTTCAGTTACTGCCACCAACGACACCGAGGAACTCATCACCAACACGTTAAAAGAAGAGCAAATCCAGTGTTATAACCACCCCCATTCAACAGAAACCAAGGTTATGCGTCACGGCCTCATCCGCCTCAATCCAGAAGACAGACAGTCATACATCACTACGTTAGATCGACTCCGATCGCTGCCACCGTACGTAAAGATTGAGGTAAATCCAGAGCGGATTGTTTAATGAACAAACGAGCGTAGCGACTATTGTGAATTAACGTCCGAATCGGCGGCGAGAGTCGGCCGTCGATTCCTGGACGTCTCCTACAGACTACAATACATAAAAATTGACAATGCTAATATTCCGTGCTATTATGTCAAACAGGTGGGCATTGAACACATGAAAGGTAACGACCAAATGAATCATTACAAACTGTACCGCACGATCTCCATCCGTGTACACAACGTACCGGAAGCAGTCGAAGCTGGTTTTCAAGCCAGTTTAGAAAATCTTCTTCGCGACCACGACCTGATCGTGGAAAAACACCCCTGGGAAAAAATCGCTTGGAAAATCCAACCGACTACGGACAGGGCGGCGACGGTGGAGATCGTGGTGTCAGAGATGACAGATCTCAACGCGATCCTCATCGGGCTTAACAACCTGGCGCTGGAAGAGAGGTTTATGGGACTGATGCCTACTCAGTTCACACTGAAAGTCGTCGAGGAGCCAACGCTCACTGTCGAGACTACTTTGCATGAAGCATGGCTTTCGAGGAACAGGCACCTCTTGTCGGTGCATTCGAAGAAGACTCTCGCGAAAAGCGAGGCGCCGTCAAGCCGACCAGCAGCCTGTCGCAACAACTCAGCTGCGACCAGAGTTCTCGTGCGGAAGGCCATCCAAAATCAGGAGCACTGGTGCTCTGAATGACAAAAGGCCACCTGCCCTGCCGGTGGCCTTTTCATTTATCCTGATTTCACGTATATTTTAGGTATTACTTATGGCTAAGCTAGTCCCAGAAAACCACCCTGCCCTACACGCGATTGCCGAAGAATGCACCGCGGAGGATTTTGCTGATGGCACCGTGGTAAAAATCATCAAGGATTTGCGGCAAGCGATCAAAACCTATGACGTCGACGGCTATGCTGCGGTGGCTATTGCCGCGCCTCAGATTGGAGTCAGTAAACGGGTCTTCTTGATCGAAGACCAATCCGAAGGTGACGACAAAGAACGTGATCGCCTCCCCACCATCATTGCGGTCAATCCACGCTTCATCAAGGTGTCCAAAAAAATGCAGGAAATGGGTGAAGGTTGCCTGTCGCTCCCTGACACCTACGGTATCGTCGCCCGCCACAAAAACGTCACTATCGAGGCACAAGATGAAAATGGCGATACGTTTACCCGTGGGGCTGGCGGATTACTCGCTCAGATTATGCAGCATGAGTACGACCACCTTGATGGTATCCTGTTTCCGGACCGAGCGGTTAAAACCTGGACTAAGGGCAACGAACCAGAGGAGCTTAAAACAGATGAAGACTAATGACTAAACATAAAACAAACGTTGCGTACTTTGGTGGTGAACCTTTGGGTGTACCCGTATTAGAAGAAATCTATCTGACCGGCATCACCCCGGACCTAGTGGTCTGCAGTCCTGACAAACCAGTGGGTCGCAAACAAGAAATGACCGCTCCGCCGGTGAAAGTGTGGGCACAAGCAAAAGACATCCCAGTCTACCAACCTGAGTCATACAAAGATGCAGCTGTTCGGGAATATTTTGAATCGCAGGAATGGGATGTGTTTATCGTGGTTGCCTACAACTACATTTTGCCGCAGTGGCTATTAGATATCCCAAAACACGGAGTGATCAATGTTCATCCATCCATGCTTCCCTTACTCCGTGGAGCTAGCCCAATCCGTACAGCGATTAAGAATGACCTGCGTGAAGCAATCGGTGTTACCATCATGAAAATGGATGCGACCATGGATACCGGACCAATTCTCGACCAGATGCCAATGATGATTAGTGATGAAAACTGGCCGATGGAAGGACCTAAACTCGACCTAGCCTTAGCGCGCATGGGTGGAGCATTGCTGGCTGATGTGGTACGGGAATATGTCGCTGGTCAGATTGAACCACAAGAACAAGATGATCAGATGGCGACCTATTGCGGACGCTTAACAAAAGCCGATAGCGAGCTAATCATCAACCCTAAAAAACTCCTGACTAGTAACCAGGCTCGTCTTGCATGGCACAAAATCAACGCCTTTATGGGTATTGGCGATACCTGGTTTATGCATGAAGGCAAGCGTATCAAAATCAAAGAAGCGGAGTTTTCCATGGGAAAACTCCGCCTCCACACCGTGATTCCCGAAGGGAAATCAGCCATGCCGTTTGATGTTTGGCTTGATAACGTTACCGCTGTCGAGAAATAAGTTGCTTGAGCGCTCGACCAGCTTTTTTACCTAAGGTGTCTTTTTTGCTTTTATTACGCCGAAGTTTTTTGTCGAGTTCGTCTCGCACCTCGTCTACAGCAGCCTCAAAACTTTCTTCGACCGCTTCAGCACGATACAGATCTCCTTCCACCTGTAGGTTTACGGCGAACTGGAAAATTGCTCCTTTATTATTGGCAGCTACTTTATCAAACTCCGCTTCGCAGAGTACAGTTTGACCATTTGAAATAAATTTATGCAGGGTACTTAACTTTTGCTCGGCAATGTTGGTTAAGGTTTGTGCTTCGGCATGGTTGTTGTAGTTGAAGTTAATATTCATTTGAGCGTTTAGTTACCAAATAATTTTTTCTCTTTACTTTGTATAGTTCAGCTATCCTTCACACGACACACAAGTAGCGTCGCTCATGTGAATCCGTGGCTTTGCGGCGCTACTAGCCACTCCGGCGTAGTTGTCACGGATATACTCAATAATGTCGTTTGATTCATACATTGCGACATCTTTGTCAGTATCAACGAGGTATGGTACCTGACGTTTACCACCTTTTTCTATAAGCTCTGCCGTTGCTACCGCATCACCTTCGATATCAATTAGGTTTAATTCAACCCCCAGGTTAGCCGCCATATCTAAAACACGGTGACAAAATGGACATGATTCTGTGTGGTACAAGCTAAGCATAATTGTGTGATGATTATTATAATTCCTCTTCAGTATACTACAATTTTTGGCACAAGATATTTCACTTAGACTAGAGAAAACAGGCGGCCCGGAGGTCGCCTGTTTTATTTTTCTACAGTTTTAGGCACAAACCCAGTCTTTATAAGCCCAATGACCCATGCGAACCCGATCTTGTACCAAAAAGCGTGCATACACAATTTGTGTATTTGCATGATCAGTATCAAGCCCCATTTCCCCAGATGTGCGATCATGTGGATTTGGAACAATCTGAAACACACCTTTGGCACGTTTTGTTTTTGTATTGAGAATGATATTCCCGTTCTCGTCCAAATGCTGTAAACCGGATTCACAAACCCCGATGTCAGTCATTTTTGCAACAATACCAGGAATTATTGGCTCAAGTGGCTCAAACACCACCTCGATCATGGCTTCTATCTGTTCAGCCTGGGTTGCTGGATCAAGCGACAGTTCGTTGTTATCCAGCATTTCTGGCTGCTCAAGCAGATTTTCGATCTCTTGTGCATCCAGAATTTGTGCAATTGCGTTTCCAGCGCACGAAACCGTCGCTGCAAGTGCAAGTGCGCAAAGTAGTATTCTCTTCATTTTCGTCTCCAAAGATCTATGTTAATGTCCATTATATGGACAGTTTTATTCTCCTTCCCGCCCCTTATGACGCATGAGTTGTTGATTTCTTTCACAGACAAACAAAAAGCACCCAAATGGGTGCTTTTTGTTTGTAGTGTAGTCGGTGACTACGCAGCAGCTTCTGTTGACCCCCCTTCCGCTACAAGTGTTACCTTGACAGCGTTTGGTCCTTTTGGTCCTTCACCTACTTCGAACTGAACTTTGTCCCCTTCTCGTAGATCGTCAAACGCAACTCCTGAAAGTTCGTTAACGTGGAAGAATAGATCTTTGTCTGATCCTTCTCGTGTGATAAATCCGTAGCCGTTGTTTAAACGTGCGATAATTCCTGTTTCCATAATTGTTTTCTTAAACAAAATAATAATCTCAAACCTTTTTTGAGACTGTCTAAACATATTCTGCTTAACACAATCGATTTGAAACTCCATCATACACCATTTTTACAAGTTGTCAATAAAATTACCTGTCGACAGAGGCTGAGTTCTATTGCTAAATATGTAAAACAAGCGCATACTCTTGCCAATGAATAATTTTAAAAGTGGATTTAAAGGAGGGAGCCAAAAGTTTGGCAGCAAGAAAAAGTTTGGTGGTGACAAGAAATACGATAGTGCACAACGTTCAGAAAACCGCGGTGGCGGTGGTTCTGAACTATTTTCAGCTACTTGTAGTGAGTGCGGTAAGAAATGCGACGTGCCATTTAAACCCTCACAGGATAAGCCTGTGTACTGTAGCGCTTGCTTTGGGATGAAGAAGGGTGGGAACGAGTTACGGGGTGCAGCCGGAAACAGCGGACAGCGAGACCGGAAGCCCTTTGGTAACGGGAACGTTAATACTGGTCCCGCTTACTCAAGCGCACCAGCCGGACCAACTGCCCAAAATATTTTAGAACTAAAACAGCAAGTAAGTGCGCTGGAGGTAAAATTGAACAAGATCCTCGACCTACTCAACCCACCACAACCTGCTATGAAAGCAGTACCGGCTGAGATCACCAAACCGGTTGCTACAGTAAAAAAAGTTGCGCCAAATACTGCCACCAAGCAGACCGCAACAAAAGGAGTAAAAAAAGCCGTGGCTAAGAAGCCATCTGTTACAAAAACGCCGGCCAAGAAAGCTGCGCCTAAAAAAACGATTGCCAAGAAAGTTGTCAGCAAAAAACTAACGGCAAAAGCGCCAGTTAAAAAAGCTGCCAAAAAGACCAAGTAATGCACTCTGCAAAATGCCCCATCCAAACGGATGGGGCATTTTGTGTACACAATTCAAAAGTGTCGTCTGCTATCATACTTCTGAAATAGTACTCAACAAAAATACGTATTACATGTAACGCCAATCTTGCGTTTTATTTTTAAAACAAACCTTATGCAAAATGTAGTAATTATAGGAGTGTTGGCTCTAACACTCTTCGCTGGAATATTATTCTTTGGTAGCACTGAGCCAGACATGGAGCCGGCCACCACCATGATGGAAGAAGAAATGATGGCAGATGAGATGATGGAACGTGAAGCAATGGCAGACGAGATGGCTACACCACCAGCTGACATCATTACCGCAGCTGTGAACACACCAGCACTCAGCACCCTAGTGGCCGCTGTGACAGCAGCTGAACTAGTGGAAACACTCCAAGGGGAAGGACCATTTACGGTCTTTGCTCCAACCAATGAAGCGTTCGCTGCCTTGCCAGCAGGCACAGTTGACACACTACTTGAATCAGCAAACATCGCTGATCTACAAACAATTCTTGGCTACCACGTGGTGGCCGGAGAAGTCCTAGCGGCAGACTTGAGTGATGGTATGGAAGTAGAAACATTGAATGGTGACATCATTATCATTAACGTATCTGATGCGGGAGTAACTATTAACGGACAGACATCGGTGGTGACGGCAGACATTATGACGAGTAACGGTGTGGTACACGTTATCGATGGCGTACTACTACCAGGCGCGGAGTAGCAGCATCACGCAAAAGCAACGAGGAAAACACCCTGTCATAGGGTGTTTTTTGCTGTACAAATAACCCTTTGCCCGCAATGTGGTCGGTAATTGCGGGTAAAGGGTTTATTACAAAGACCGGGGCTTAGGAACAGGGGATTTAGCGGGGCGAACACTCCCAGTCTCCGTATGGATCAAGCTCTCGTAGATGCCGCCGCTCGACCAACTTGCGAGCAAATTTAATATTATCAATTACACTACGGGGGTCGAGTCCTAACGCTTCATAGTCATCTCGATGGGTGTAGAGCAATACCTGGAATACCCCCGCTGCTGACGAACGGGAATTTTCGACCAGCTCGCCGTCTGGGCCAATATGCATCAGCAGTCCATCTTGCCCTCCGTATGATTCACAGTCGGCGATCTGAATCATCGCTTCTACTACTCCTGGTATGACCGGTTCAAGTGGTGTAAATACTGCGATGATTTCTTCCTTGATTTGTTTTGTTTGTGTATAGGGATCCTCAGATAGACGAGCGTTTGAAAGAGCTAGCTGAGATGCAGGTGGAGTTTGTATTCTGGCGTGAACTGCCAGTGTACAAATACCTAAAACCAGCGTCATCAATAGTCCATATGAAACTACACCCATTTTAGTAAATTGCATACAGTGTTGCTTTAATATTATTGTAGCCTGTATACAAAAGCCTGACGTCCGTTGCGCACAGAAAAACACCCAAAGGGTGTTTTTCTGTTTTGCTCCGCTGGGTGGAGGATGTTCGAACTAATTTATAAACAGAAAACCACCCAAAGGAAGTTTTCCTTGAGCGGTCTTTTACGTCGATTGTGTCAAATGGAATACATCACATGCATTCAAAATCACTCGTGAAAGCGCCTGACCAATCTTTGTCTTTACAAAGATATTCATAAAGCTTACGCTCAATGTAAATGACGACAACAATCAATGCCCTACTCTCGTTAAACGGAATGTGGTGGTAAACCTTTTTCACCTCGTACGCGATCGGATACTCATCAAGATCGAGATCGAGGTACTCACCAACCCTTGGCACAAGTGGCCAGGTCACAGCTTTTCGAACTGCATCCCAGTTGTATTCTTGGTCCTGATTGTTCGGAACCCTCGCTTCAATTGCAAATTTGTACATTGTGCTACCTCCAAAGTTCAACTGAATTGAATTTACAACACTTATTAATAAGTGTCAATGTCTGCTCCGCGTGCTGGACGCATTCAGAACCGCAAACTGGAGAAGAATACAACGAGAATTGGAGATGAGTGGGATTTTAGGACAATTTGAAAATATATCACTTCAGAACTAGAATATATAAAAGAAAAGAACCCCTTTATTTAGACTCGCGGGGTTCAAAGTTTACGAGTGTGATGTCAGTTCGCTACTTTTCTGCTGAAACGCAGATTGTTAGCGAGGTACCGACGAAGCGTGCGGAAGTCGTTGCGGAGACCGCGAACGAACGATAGATCGTCGAGACGATGCTTCGGTCGGGGCAACTGTTCGTGTTCGATACCGAGATGGAGGCAAACTGCTTCGTAGAGGTCGATAAAGTCCTGGATGTCAGCACTTTCGACTTCAATGCCAACAGCAGTGAATCCGCCAATTGCGTGCACACGGGCTTTTGCTTTCCCAAGAGTAAATCTTTTGTGCTTGGCATTCGCAGTTTCTTCGTCAGCAAACAAGACACTGTCACGCAGACTGAGAACGTACTTGCCGTTCTCCAGGTCGATACCATCAACAAGTTGAGACAGATTGACAGCACCACAGGGTGAGCCGCAACGAGCGGAAATACGGATGATTTTCATGGAACTTTTCCTTTCACTCTGTTGGGAGTTTATCCCAGTCAGGTCATAGGCGTGCCGACATTGACACATAACAACAATAGCACACGAAGTGTACTATGTCAATATTTGCTCCGCTGGGTAGAGGATGTTCGAACTTTGGTATAAATGAAAAAAGCCGCCACTCAATTTGAGTAGCGACTTCAATTTGTCGTCGAAGTTGCTTACGCCCTATGTCCTTCAAGCGCTCGCAAGCCGAGCGCGGGTCTAAAAGGTTTAGGAACGTGTTGCACTCCAGGAACAGGTTTCTGGTTTTCTGAGAAATACAAAACTCCTCCAATCCATTCCATTCTCTGCTTAGGAAAGCGCTTTCGTGCTTTCCTAAGCAATGACTTTCGGGTACCAACCCAAGGTCTATTTTTCATCAATCTCTCCCTCTTTTGAATGATTGGTACTTAAGTGGTGCGAACTCTACTTGCGCCAGTCCACTCATCACCTTCGGCTCTGGGGTAGTCATACCATCCGCGAGCACACCAGTTGTCGACTTTGTGAGCGAAAGCAGCGAGCTCATTCATCACGCGACGTTCGCTGGTGTAATCGTGAATCTCGCCTTCAACATAGGTGAAGCCATTGAACTGGTTTTCATCAAGAACAAGTCCATACGCCTCAAGTTTGTCTTCACGAAACTGCTTGAACTCTGCTTTGGTGGCGAGTCCATCGCGGTTGGATGCTTGACCCTGTTGGTTGACTAAAATCCGCCACGGCTTCTCAAGGTCGTGGAGGAAGAAAACTAATAGTGCGTCTGAAAGTGAGAACGGCAGCGGTCGACCAAACGCTTTATCAAAAGCGTAAAGGTGACGCGCATAGTTCATGCCGTCGGTCACGTGATCGATGTATCCACCGTCCCACGTTTGATGGTTGTGAGTTGAACCACGTGCTTGCTCGAAGAGTAAGCGGTTGTCGGCGAGAATCCAGTGACAAATTTCCCTGTTTGGCTCATCAATCAAGTCAATGAGCTGTTCGATGGTGAGGTAGTCGAGAGTAAGTGATACTGTGCGCATAGCAAAGTCCTTTCAAAGAGCTGGTGGCAACAATATAGTTAATTTTGGCATATGTAAAGTTTAAAAGTTCGAACCGTCGTCTTCGGGGTATGGATTTTAACTAAAAATACCCTTGTTAAACAAGGGTATTTTTTGTCGGCTCCGCTGGGTCGAGGATGTTCGAACTTTGGTATAAAAGAAAAAGCCACCCTAGAACGGATGACTTTCCAGGGTGACGAGGACTAATCAGATAGCTATCGTACGGTCGTAAGTAACCTGAGGCCGATCGACAATCCATTCGACAGTCATTTGCACGGCAAATTTATTCTTGCCAATAGCGAACCTCATAAGAACAAGTGCGGATTTGCTGTCAATCGAAACGTCAATGTCTCGATGTGTCACAACAATTGGCTTCTTGCCAACGAGTTCTTCTGCAGCTTTCCTGATATCTGACAGGACAGCCTGGCGGCTCTTTTTCGCTGTCGAGATGCCGTCATAATACAACACCTCATCGGCATAGAAGTCGCAAGCATTCTTGTAATCGCCACTGTTGTAACGATCAACGAATTCGTTAGTGCAGAGCACCACTATATCTTCTGTCAGTCTGTTTGCAGTCAGCAACGTTCAATCCTCCATTAAGAACAAATATTAGAATAATTTATACTTTAAAATTAAGTATTGTCAACGGTATAGCCTGGCGAAACAACAGAGTCCAGACTGGTCATCATAGAGCATCAAAAAGAAAAAGTGCACCCCAGTAAGGCGCACTCTCTGTTTTCATGGTAGATATTCCGCTACCGAATCAGGTACGGCAAACACTCTTCTACCTACCTGAGGTTCACTTTCCAACCAGGCCAAGATTGTCGGACGTGGAGGTGACGAATGCTGGCATGAATGGATAAGAGACTCACGAGACACCCACATCGGATCAGTTAACATGTCAGTAACGATATTCATACCATCCTTCGCCTCACCTTCGCGCCAAAGCATTGTCTCGGTATCGAATACACGAGCTGGCATATTTCCCAGGTAACCAATCGTTAGTGGAAATACTGAGGCAAGTCCAACCTGCAACCCGACCCACTCTGAATTCCACTGGTCTTGGTCAATCCCTTCAGGAAGTGGGGGTGCTTTTGTAAAACGTAATGACGACATTACCGTCCCCTTCTCTTGATGTTCAAACTAAAAGTCATATTAGTCTAAATAAAACAAAATACAAGAAAAGTTCGAACTGTCGTCTTCGGGGTACGAATCTAAACTAAAAATACCCTTGAAAAACAAAGATATTTTTGTTTGCTCCGACGGCAGGAGTTTCGGTTGTTACACAACCAGTATACCTTCTGGATATATTCTTCCTCTGGTCGAATCTACCTCAAAAGCTTTTCGAATCCTGACAGAACAATCTCCCAGATTATTCTTCCGTCGTCGCGAGCATAAGAAAAACCCTTATAAATAAGGGTTTTTCTGCTCGCTCCGACGGCAGGATTCGAACCTGCGGCCAATTGATTACACGTATCCAAAGATTTCTCTGAGGGGTGGACTATATCATCATCCATATTTACAAGAACAAATTTTATGTCCCACATTAAATTTGGATGCGTGGCGCTTCGACCCATTTCTGGGGCTACTCCCTCTCGGGATAGTCTCTGAACCTTCAAGGGATTACTCCCAAGCTTGGCTGCTGATTGCCCTCGACTGAGTACGTTAGGGTTTCCAGACAATTCACCACGTTTGCAATACTAGTTACCTAGTAAGGCTGCTATTTTTGAAGCGATGCTTCACGCTTACAGTCAACTGCTCTACCGCTGAGCTACGTCGGAATGAGGAGGATAATGGGAGCTGGCTCACATTAGATCTCCGAATGAACGACGGATGCGAATGCATACAGTCGGAATGTTCACCCACTTGCGAACAAGTACGTGCTATTTTACATTTTTTTGCCTAAGTTACAAGAAGATAGCTAACATGGTATACTCCAAACATGTATGCCTAAAAAAGAAACTCGTACGTATGCTGATCGGGCTGACTATATCAAGGCTGCTGTAGCTAAACGTCGTAAAAAAGTTCGACTGATGGCGATTGAATATGGCGGTGGCTGCTGCCAGCTTTGTGGATATAAAAAGTGCAATCGAGCTCTGGGCTTTCACCATAAAGATCCAGCCAAAAAAGATTTCGGATTATCTGCCAGTGGACTAACCAGGTCCTGGGACAAAACCAAAAATGAATTAGATAAATGTATCCTTGTCTGTGCAAATTGTCATATGGAAATCCATGAAGGAGTGGCTGGATTACCTACCTAAGCCAAAACTACTAACAATAGGTTGTATAAGTTATTTCTTGTACTGACCCTGAACACAAGCTATTCCACCCTTGTCCACAGTTTTATACCTACGTCATACAAAACCTTTCCACAGCTTTATCCACAAATATGCTCAGTGCAGATTGCGCCCATTGTCAATTCTGCACAATCTAAAATTCTGTTAGGATACAACCATGCCAGAACTCCCAGAGGTTGAGACTGTCCGAATGCAATTACGACGCAAGGTTGTTGGCAAGACAATCGACTCGGTCGAGGTTTTTCACAGTAAAATTGTAGCCCATGACGAGACGATTGATGACGTCCTGCGTGGCAAAGTAATCGAGCAGATCGACCGAATTGGCAAACTGATGATCTTTTCCTTTGTCGGTGAGGACGACTTATTTATGCTCGCCCACTTAAAAATGACCGGGCAATTTTTCTACGTCGACAATGATGGTGATATTGTCGGTGGTGGTCACAGTATGAGTGAATCAGACGGACGAGACTTTCCGCACAGACACTCCCGGGTAGCGTTTCATTTTACCGATCGCACCACCCTCTACTTCAATGACATGCGATTATTTGGGTACACCAAATTAGCAACCGCGGCCGAGGTTGCGATAGCTCGTAGTGGATTTGGACCGGAACCAATTGACCCCGAGTTTGACTGCGCCTGGTTTGCAGAAAAACTAAAGAAACGCAAAACTTCGGTTAAAGCCGCCCTCCTCGATCAGAAGTTTGTCGCTGGTCTCGGGAACATCTATGTCGATGAAGCGCTGTGGCGGGCAAAAGTGCGACCGGTGCGTCGGGCTGATGAAGTCACCAAAGCCGAGGCGGCCGTACTGTGTGCAGCCGCAGGTGACGTCATGCGCGAATCTATCGCCGTGGGTGGTACTACTTTTCAACACTTTGTCGATACTGGCGGCGACAACGGTAATTTCACTGACTACCTACGCGTCTTTGGTCAACAAGGCAAATCCTGCTCCCGGTGTGGCGACATAATCAAAAAAACCCGCTGTGCGGGTCGAGGGACACATTATTGCCCTGGGTGCCAGTCGTAATACGAAAAATCAATACCGAGGCTAAGTGAAACCGCAAATACTACAAGCAAAATCACCGCACACTGCAGGCAAATGAGAATGAGCGGTAAATTAAACATCAGTCGATACAAATTTTGATCAAACCGCATCAGTCCGACCCTCCGTAGCGCAGTGTGGAAATATGATCTACTGATGATCAGCACTATAGTTAAAGCTATTATTATTAGAAATACAAAATCAACGTATCCAAGCAAAACAAACCGACCATCACTCAAGTCATATACCAAATCAGGCTGCATTGAAAGTTGAAGCAGCCATCCTAAAAACACACTTAAACCAATAAGTACTATTAGAATCGTCACTGAGTATAGGCGCAACCACATAGTTTTTACTCTTTTCCAAAGTGCACGTTTCGACCCCAGCCGATCCGGCCCCAGGCGCGTTCGTGGACGTAGTAGAAAAATAGTTTGATCAGTACGTCAGCCGCACCGACCGCCCCCATCACCTCTAGGTCACGAGTTGCTAGATACACCAGCGCCATAGTGGTACAGGTGGCAATAAACCGCCATGTGAGGGCTTTGATAATACTTCTGATTCGAGCTTCTCGCATATCCATCAGTATATCGGTATAATCCAACCAATGATTCCTGATTTACCAGAAGCGTGGAAAACTAACCTACAGACTGAGACCGAGAAACCCCACTGGCAAACCCTCACGCTTGACATCAATGCGTCGTACCTCATTAATGACCCACCAGTCTACCCACCTGCCCCACTAGTGTTCAATGCCCTCAAACTGTGTCCGCCGAACCAGGTCAAAGTCGTCATTCTCGGACAAGATCCCTACCACGGCGAGGGTCAAGCCATGGGCCTGTCGTTTTCAGTTCCAGACGGAGTCAAGATTCCGCCCTCACTGCAAAACATCTACAAGGAAATCGCGAGCGACCTCGATCAGCCAATTCCAGAGACCGGTAATCTAGAACTCTGGGCCAAGCAGGGTGTATTACTACTCAACGCAACATTAACCGTAGAGGCCGGAAACGCCGGCAGCCATCAAAGTAAAGGCTGGGAACAGTTCACCGATCAGATCATCTGTACAATTTCACAAGAGCGCCAGCATGTCGTGTTCTTGCTCTGGGGCAAGTTTGCGCAAGATAAATCTAACCTGATCGATGCATCAAAACACCTGATCCTCACCGCTCCACACCCGTCTCCCCTATCCGCTCATCGTGGGTTCTTTGGGTGTAAACATTTCTCACAAACCAATGAGTATTTAGAAAACCACGCGATCAAACCGATCGCATGGTAATTAATTTCGTCTAAGCCAATCCTGGGAAGAAGTCGGTGTGGATTTGTTTTTTAGGTACCCCGGCTTCCTTCAACAATTTTTTATAAGCATTGACCATCCCTGGCGGACCTGAGATGTACCAGGTTCGCTGCTTGAAATCTGGAGTCCGCCTCGTGAGCATTTCCGATGTCACAAAGCCCTTTTCGTATGGAGGATCAACCTCTTCTCGTCCTAAGACTGGAATAACTACCACCGGCATGTCTTGCCCCATTCTTTCGAATTGATCAAGGTAGGCCAGCTCTGCGACTGTGTTGCAACAGTAGTACAAACTGGTGTCATACTGCTGCCCACTGTCGCGCATCCACGACAAATGACTAGAAAACGGAGTTACTCCAATCCCGCCAGCGATGAATCCAAGTTTAGTACTGGTGTCCTTTGGAAGCACAAAATCCCCTGCCAACTGACTGACGATAATCTCCTCTCCTTCGTCCAGTTCCATCAAGGCCAGTTTGTATGTACTACCGCGCATATCGCTATCAGCTGGCACAACCTTGAGTGCCAATCTGATAACTGACTTAGTCGGGCTAGAAGCAATCGTGAAATATCGACGCGGACCCCGGGTGTCAGTTTTTTGATGTGGAAGCATCCACTCGACATACTGTCCGGCTTCAAAATTGAAATCAGCTGGTTTTGAGAAGGTGAATTCCCAAGTGTTAGTCGCCACTTCTCGTTTTGACTGTAGCTTTAAAAATAATTTGCGGCGAATTCTAAATGTATAGGCAAACGCATTACCCATGATCAGTGCTAGTTCCGGTGTCATCGCCAGAACTGGGGCAAAAAGTGCGGTACTGGAGAGCACTCCCACCAACGCTCCATACATCACCTGATGTTTGGTTCTTGGTGGCATAGTAAACGGTTCCGTGAGCATAAAAAATGCCAAGAACAACGTTGGGTATGAAACTAGATACAGAGGAAATGATTCCCAGGCAAGTACGCCAAACCGATATTCTTCAAACAAAAACACCAGCAGCCCAACGGCAATAAATGATCCTACCATCGCCCAGCGGCGGATCTTCGACACAATCAAAATCCCTAGTAACAGTACTGGCCAAAACAGAACTGGGTTTGCGACCCACCAGCCAAAAATATCGGTGTTGTATGAAGCGCCAGAAACAACGTTATAGATCCAAATTCCGGCCGCCACTGCAAACGCACCAAAGGCGGCGGCATTAAAAATGTGTTGCCGGCGATAGGTGATGATGTATTTTGACAACACCGCAATCGCCACCGCCGCCATCAGAGCAATGTTTGCGTCCAGTGCTACTTTTGGACCAACTAAGAAAAATAGAATTAAACCGGTAATCACTGCTGATTCATGGTTTGCGTGTACTCGCCACAGTTTCGCACAGATGATGTTTAGCACCACAGCGATACCTACTGCCAAAGTCACCGAGACTAGTTGTGCGGGAACACTGTAAAACAACTGGCCGGTGGCACTAGCCAGTAGCGAACACCCGAGAATAAATAATAAGGAAAGGGTGACTAATCGGTACATTCCAACCTTGTCGGTAATGCGGTTTGGGATGGCTAAGATGTATTGTAGAGCGCTAGAAATTTTGTGTGTCATACTTTATACTAGTATAAACCTATTAAATTATAATTGAAATTGAACTTATGCCGTACGTTATCGCCTTCGTTATTATAGTGGTCGCCGCCGGCGCACTTCTACTATTTCGAGAACCTGTAGAAGCCCCAGTGGTAACTGAGGAAACAGCTCGAGTTGAAGCTGAGGTTGAGGCCACTCTACCCGAAGGTTTTACACCACCAACCACTCCACCGCCATCAATGAATGCTGACGAGACATCTACCATGATGGAGCCTATGATGGAACAAGAAATGAATTCCAGCGACGCAATGGAAGCGGTGGCTGCACCAAGCCAAACATATATGGCAGAAGCCTCCTACTTTACTCCCCGTCGGACAGAACATGAAATGATGATTACCTTGGAACTAGAAGGAACAACAATTGTTGACGCAAACGTGACCTATGATGGAGGAGCAGCTAGCACTCCACAGCACAACAGTTTTAACGATGCATATGCAGCAGAAGTTATTGGGGCAAATATCAACGAATTAGAACTCTCACGAGTTGGCGGAGCGTCACTTACCTCGACAGCGTTTAACGAAGCAGTGGCAGAAATCCAAGCACAACTTTAATTGCGATGAAGTTTTCATTTCAGGCACTTAGCACCACCTGGTGGATTGAGCTATTTGAAAACAATACAAACAAAAACATCGACGAAGTACAAAACTTCGTCGAGGTTTTTGTGTCAACTTATGAGAAAAAGTATTCTAGGTTTCTACCTGACTCACAAATTTCCATCCTGAATCGTGAACGCTCATTTCAAAATCCTTCATCAGAATTTGTACAACTCCTCGAATACGGCAAGCGATTATACCTACGCTCGGACACCCATTTCAACCTCCTCTTGGGTCATATTTTAGAGTCTAAGGGCTATGACGCTGACTATAGCTTCATAGACTCCGAATCAGCAGAAACGCCCGGAAATCCGATCACAGACCTCAGTATTACACCCGAACTAATCGAATTGAAACACGGGAACATCGACCTGGGTGGATTTGGTAAAGGGTACTTGATCGACCTCATTGTCACGGAACTAAAACAAACATTGGACGTTAAACAATTCCTGATCAATGGCGGTGGTGATATGTATGCGACTCATAACGCAGGTGAACCAGTTAACATTTTCCTCGAACACCCAACCAAAACTGGAACCGGCATCGCTAAGACCAGCCTCTTCAACCAAGGTTTCGCCGCTTCCAGCCCACATAAACGTGTCTGGAAAAACGAGACTGGAGAACACACACATATAGTGTCGGATCGCTTAACTAGCGACGCTACATTTATCAAAGCCAGTAACGCTGCTGAAGCTGACGCGTTTGCAACCACAGCTTTGCAGCTCGGCCAGCCGGACCTGGAACGACTCGCGAAATCCGAACAACTAGGCATTGCACTTTTTGATATTAAATCAGGCAAGTTAGTTTCAAACCAAAGTTTTGCGTAGGGGTTGACATATTCGTTATTTAGTGTATAGTACTAAATAACAAGCAAACAGCAGCAAAGGATTTCAAAATGTTCGCCATTCTCTCAACCAACCCTGACCGCCTCGCTCTTTCATTTTTTGGTTTGATAATCGCTTTTGTGATAATCCCCTACTTCGGTCAAATCGACCTTACCATGGGTATCGCTCCAACGCTCGAAACCATCGGAGCTTCAATGAACAACTAGGCTCATTGAACCTCCAACAAAGCCCCGCTACTTTCACACAGTACGGGGCTTTTTGTTTATCTAATCAATCCCCCAGAACCTGGCAGGCTCGGTATCGTCATCGGGTCCGATTATTTCACCGTTAAGGAAATCTCGCAAATCGCTTACGAAAAACCCTATACCAAACGCAGCTATTAGTAAGCCGTATAGTCCCGTTGCATACCATCCATACACAACGATTAATAAACCGTAGATCCAGTGGTGCGGTGCCCAATCAGGATTATTAAAAAGTGGATTAAGCCAATAATGGCAAATGCGCCCAAGAATGTAGCCAATAAAGCCCGACATAGCAGCCAGCAATAAACTCATTCTCATAGCTTAACACACGCAAGTTTCTCCTCTACCCAGCGTGATATATCGCAGCTATTCACTCTCCGATCGTATATACATCTGCGACAAGCAGGAGCACAGTAATAGAAGAAGCAACCACAACTAACTAGTTTACTTAATTGCATCAAATAATAAAAAACAACCCACCTAAAGTTAGAGCAATATTGCAGTTGCGCTACAAGCTGCAAGGTCTGGTTTCTGTCTCTAACTTTAGGTGGGTTGTTTTACATTTCCCGGAAGCTTGGTCGCTGTTTAATCAGGGAGTAGCGACTATGGCTGGGTGGGTTTGGCTGGGGCAGCCAAGGAGCGTTCGAGTCGATTAAATAGCGAGTGAGCTTTACGCGACTTCAGCTTCCTCCTTCGCAATAATCATGGCTTTGACGCGCATGGTGGACACTACAGCATCTCGATTACGCTCATCTAACTGCATCGTGATGAACTTGATAGTTTCTTCGAAGTTAGGGATACGGACGTTTTCAAGGGCTGACACACGACGTCGAGTTTTTTCGATTTCTTCTGCTAGGTTTTCAGCGGTTTTTTCTAGTTCAGCTAGTTTAAGGATATCAACAAACACTTCGTCGAATTTCACCATCGCGTTGTCGAGATCTCCAGTTGTTTCAAGCATCCCGTATGAGAAGGCAGATCCGGATTTAGTGATCTGGAATTCAGGGATTTTCACTGACATGACGTTCTTGATTTTTACATCAAGATTCACTTTTGCGTTTGGTGCAAGGAACGCAGTATCAAGTGACGCTGCGTTGGTCATTGCACTTGCTCGCGTATATGAATCAAACGCCGAACCGAGCCTAGCTTCGACACTCTCTCGGACTGCCTTGGCTTCGTATATGACCGCCATGAATTTCTTCACGAGTCCGTCTCGCTTATCTTTGAGTAATTTGTGACCCTTTTGCGCAGTCTTGAGCTCTTTTTTGAGTGTCAGGAGCGCTATACGTGTGGGACTTACTTTTAGTATCGCCATAGATGATTTAGTAATTAGTTTGAGTCGGTGTTCCAGGAATTTGCTCTAGGAAATGAGCAAATTCGGAACTAAATTCGTAATAGTCGTTACACTCCTTTACTCATTTAACCTTTAAGATTGCCATGATTATGCAGTTGCTTCCTCAGTTACAACTTCAGCCTTTCCAATGTACTGATCAATCTCAGCGGGCTTCACTCGCTTGAGTGACGTACGTGGTAGCATTTTTAGTAGTTCCCAACCTTTGTCGAGTGACTCTTCAACACTGCGGTTTTCGTACTCACCTTGCCCGACGAACTCTCGTTCAAAGGCATCAGCGAATTTGAGGTGTGCGAGGTCAGTTGCATCGAGTGACGCTTCACCGAGAACCACTGCGAGTTCTTTTACTTCTCGACCAGTGGCGTACGACGCAAAGAGTTGGTCTTTGAGGTTTTTGTGATCGGCTCGTGTCTTACCTTCCCCTACTCCGGCTGACCAGAGTCGTGACAGTGAACCTTGTACGTCCACTGGTGGAAATACTCCTTTACCAAACAACTCTCGTGAGATCACAAACTGCCCTTCAGTAATGTACCCCGTCAGGTCTGGTACTGGATGAGTTTTATCATCATCCGGCATCGAGAGAATTGGAATCTGGGTAATAGTTCCCTTCTTTCCTTTGAGTGCTCCAGCTCGTTCGTATAGGGTCGAAAGGTCAGTGTATAGATACCCTGGGTATCCACGACGTCCTGGAACTTCTTTTCGAGCGGCTGACACTTCTCGCAGGGCTTCACAATAGTTAGTCATATCTGTCAGGATCACGAGAACGTGCATCCCCTTTTCAAACGCTAGGTATTCAGCTGTTGTTAGCGCCATACGTGGGGTTGAGATACGTTCAACCACTGGGTCAGCTGCGGTGTTGATGAATAGTACTGATCGCTCGAGCGCTCCAGCTTCTTCGAATTCTCGACGGAAGTATTCCGCTTCTTCAAATGAAACGCCAAGGGTTCCAAACACGATCGCAAATTCTGCACCGTCTTTTACGGTTGCTTGTCGTGCAATCTGGGCTGCCAATCGTGCGTGAGGTAGTCCTGCTCCAGAGAAAATCGGTAGTTTCTGTCCACGTACGAGCGTGTTCATCACGTCGATTGAACCGATTCCAGTTTGGATAAAGTCATCTGGGAATTCTCGTGAGTATGGGTTGATTGGGTCTCCGGCGATATCCCGTCGCTCTTCTGGGATGATTGCTGGCCCACCGTCTGCAACTTCACCTACACCGTTGAACACTCGTCCAAGCATGTCTTCTGACACTCCTAATTTAAGAGTTTCACCTTTGAAACGAACTGAAGTATTTTCAGTGGTCATTCCAGCTGTGGGTGCAAACATCTGCACAACCGCCTTCCCCTTACTTGTGTCGAGCACTTTTCCAAACCGTGGCGCTTTTTCACCAGGAACCATCACCTCTACCAATTCTTCGTAGGCTGCTCCTTCAACTCCCTCCACAATCATTAGTGGTCCGGCAATGTCAGAGACTGTTTTGTATTCTTTACTCATATGTATGGAATTAAGCAGCGTTCGCTACTAGGCTAGTAATCTCAGACCGGACAGTGTCCTGGAATTTTGCAAAGTCGTCTTTGGTCCAGTCCAGTTTATCTTTCAGTGTTGGTACAACTGCGTATGAGCTGATTTTTGGGAATTTTGTAAAGTCGAATTCTTCTTGTGTTACTACTGGAAGTCCTGCTTCGTAGAATGTCATCATTGATTTCAGCATCCCGTACTGTCGATCAAGTGGAGTGTATGCGTCGTCTGGTGAGAAAGCATCCTGGAATAGGAAGTCTTCTCGTAGCATCCGCGATACTTCGATCACTAGTCGTTCTTCGTTTGATAGTGACTCCATCCCTACGAGTCGTACGATTTCGAGGAGTTTTGCTTCTCGACCTAGTAGCTCGATGGCTTTGGTTCGGTATTCGCTGTAGTCAGGCGCTACTTCAGTAGCCCAGAACTTTTCAAAGTTTGGTGCGTACAGTGAGTATGATGTTAGCCAGTTGATACTTGGGAAGTGCTTTTTGTAAGCTAGGCCAGCGTCGAGTGACCAAAATGTTTTGGTTACACGCAACGTTGACTGTGATACTGGTTCAGAGAGGTCTCCACCTGGTGGCGACACTGCTCCAATTACTGTTAGTGAACCCTCTCGTCCTTCTGATCCAAGTGCTACCACCATTCCAGCTCGCTCGTAGAATTCTGCTGTTCGTGACGACAGGTACGCTGGGTACCCTTCCTCACCTGGCATTTCTTCTAGACGACCTGAGATTTCACGCATTGCTTCGGCCCAACGTGAAGTCGAGTCAGCCATCAGCGCCACGTTATACCCCATGTCTCGGTAGTACTCGGCGATAGTGATTCCGGTGTACACAGACGCTTCACGTGCTGCTACCGGCATGTTTGATGTGTTAGCGATGAGGATTGTTCGCTTCATGATTGGCTCACCGGTGTTTGGGTCGATCAGGTGTGGGAATTCAGTCAACACTTCTGTCATCTCGTTTCCTCGTTCACCACAACCGATGTACACGATGATTTCGGCATCACAATATTTAGCGATAGACTGCTGGGTCACTGTTTTACCAGCTCCAAATGGACCGGGAATACATCCAGCACCACCTTTAGCAATTGGGAAGAATGTGTCGATTGAACGACCACCAGTTCGAAGTGGTGTACTCGGGAAGATTTTTTTAGCTTTTGGACGAGCAACTCGAATCGGCCAATACTGCAACATAGAAACAGAAACTGAACCTTCTTCTGTTTTGATAACAGCGATAGTTTCAGTTACGTTTTTGCTACCAGACTCGATAGATTCAATCACACCGAACATTCCTGGAGGCACCATTACTTTATGTTCAATAACCGTAGTTTCTTGAACGGTTCCAAGTACGTCACCAGCAACAACCGTATCACCAACCTTGACTGATGCTTTAAACTCCCAAGTCTTTGACATGTTGATTGGATCAGCTTCGATCCCTCGTTTGATGTATGGGCTCTGTGCGGCTTCTTCGATCGCCGCTAGTGGTCGCTGCACACCATCATAAATAGAGGTGAGCAAACCAGGAGCTAGTGCTACTGACATAGTCCGTCCAGTTAGGTAAATTGGATCACCTGGAGCAATTCCAGCTGTTTCTTCATATACCTGGATGGCGGCGGTGTCGCCGTGTAGCTCGATGATTTCACCCATGAGCTTTTCTTCTCCTACACGCACAACTTCGTAGAGTTTTGCGCTACTCATTCCACTTGCTCGCACAAGTGGTCCGGTTACGCGGATGATTTCTCCCGCTTTTTTTGTTTCTTCAGTCATAATAAAAGTTTTTGTTCTTCCTTGGTAATAATTTTCTTCCCAGAAATTCTGGCAGCAATCTAAAATGATTTTTATGCTGCTGCCAGAGTTTCTGAACTCGGCTTCTAGATCAAGCTGGAACCTACAGCTTTCTGTGCCAGCAACCGTAGTCGCTCTATTGCAACCCCAGTAGCACCTGCTGGACCAGGCAGTACAACGACTGCTGGTAGTGCCCCTTCGACCGCTTTGGCGTACTCTGCCTGATCGATGCCCTGTAACACGTCTTCGATCACGCACACTACTGCGTAGGTTCGTTCGTCAGCTGGATCATTGCTAATTTTCTTGATTGCTCGTAGCTGTTGCAGTGCTTCGGCAGAATTAGTGGCGTCGTACGCTTCTACTCCTAACGCCTGGAACCCTGACACCATGTCAGTTGGTCCCACAATTGCCAAACGGTAGTGATTAGTTGTTGACATAGGCAGTTCGTAGATTAGCTTTGATAGATTCAGTTGACATGCCACTGTTGCGCCCAACGACAATAGTTCGAATGTTGGTGGCAGCCTGACGAGCACGCAAGTAATACAACACAAGTGAAGCAGAACTAAACACATCAACCGCAGCTGACCGGGTGATTGTAACCAGGTAGTCGTCGATTTGAGCATCCAATTCACTCGTGTTTCCGCTTTGGTTGTATGATTCGATTGCAGAACCAAAGAAGCCAGGCGATAAGGTTTCAAACGCAGCGGTAACAGCGTCAGCACTTGCTAGCTCGCTAGCTGCAAACGTGCCACCAGACACAAATTCTGGTTGCATAGTTGCAATCCCAAGACGCAACCGCCGCAATGTTGCTTTGCAATTGTACGTATCAATCACAGCTGCAACATAACGTTTGATGAATGCATCACCATGTCTTTGTGCCGTTTGTTTAATGGTTGTGAACAACAACTCATCAAACACACCGTCTACTTTGTCCAACTCTCCAGCTTCTACATGACGCATAGCAGCATCATAGGCTGTTTGCCAGTCAATCTGTAGCCGGTTAAGGGTTCCGTCAACTGCATGTGCATGCAAGTAAGCCGGAGTATAAATCCCTCGCTTTGAAGTGAACGTTTCCACCTCATCAAACGACTTGCCAGTTTTGGCCGCTTTTGCGAACACACGCAAGTTATGGATGTCGTATTGCACCCACAGCACTCGAAACAGATCACCTTCAGGTGCAATCCGGTGAATCAATTTTTTTGCCTCAACCAGTGTCGCTTCAATTGCTTCGGCCACGTCTTCGTTTGGTACTTGCAGCACGTACGGTGCCAAATAGGTCTCTTTAAGTGCTTGTGCAAGTTCTGCACCAGGCGCAGCAACCATCAGCCGATCCATATCAGTTTGTGAGAGTAGCTCGGTACCCAATGTGTTAAGCCTGCTGGCGCTGTAAACGTAAGACGTGTTCATAAATGTGTACTAATTAGCCAAGTTGTTTTGACAAGTGCATCTCGAGAGAAGCCTGTTTGTCAGCCCACGCTTGGGTTTGTGTTGCGTCATCGCCTACTGCAGTTTTTTTAGCTGCATGCATGACGGCATCAAACGCTTCACGGCGAGCTGTTTGTACCAAGAGCTTCCCTGACTGACGAGCTTTTGCCAAAGCTGCTCGTTCAACTGCAGCGCCGGCTTTTGTAGCTGTCGCTTCTGCGTCAGTGTTGATCTTTGCAACCAAAGCCTCGGCTTCAGCCTTGATAGCTGCTGCGGCGGCGGTTGCTTCTGCCTCAATCGTTTTGATTGACTCTGTTGAAGCTGTTTCGATCTTTTCTAGTAATACTTGTGTGCTCATATAACTAGACGATTGATACCAGAAGGATGAAACTGATGAGGACTCCGAAGATTGCCCATGTTTCTACCATCGCTGAAAGGATGATCGCACTACCAAGGTTACTCTCATCTTTTGCAATCATTGAGATTCCTGACGCTGCTACTAATCCCTGGAACATTCCTGAGAAATACCCAGAAATTCCAATTGGTAGTCCAGCCATAAGAAACTGCATTCCTGTCGCTGTACTAATTTCAACCGCACCTGTTCCACCTAGGATGCCTGAGAAACTGAGGATCAAGAATGCACCAACTAGCCCGTAAATACCCTGTGAACCTGGAAGAGCCTGCATCAGTAGCATCTTTCCAAATAGGTGTGGTTTTTCACCAAGAACACCAGCAGCTGCTTGCCCTGCGTGTCCCATTCCAACTGCTGAACCAGCAAACCCAAGTCCAGCTGCGATAGCTGCTCCGGCAAATACTAGTCCTACTCCAATCATTGTTTCCATAATATATTTGTTAAATAAATGTTAATTAAGTCTCTTTTGTTCTTTAATCACTACCTGAACCAGATCATTCCATCTGAGTGGTAACGTGTTTTTTGCTTCGAGCTAGAGGAGCGAAAGACCGACCGGTCCCTGAGATAAATTTGCCGAAAAACTCGACAAACTGTAGACGGGCACTGTGAATGAATGCACCAAGCGTGTTGATCACCAGTGCAAATACGTGACCAATGATGAGAATAGCTATCGCAAGGATCGGTCCAACTACTGGTGTACCACTAACAATTTCTGCAATTAGGTTCACTGCAAACGCGAGGGCTGATGTCGCCAGACCAAGAGCAAGCAAACGTGAGTAAGAAAGAATGTCAGAGAAGTATCCGATTGTGTCGTTGTACAGAGCGGCTAGCACTGCGATCAGTTTCCCCGTCAATCCTTCTGCATTACGAGCAGCGGTAATAGCCACGAGCGCAAACCCTAGGTATACCAGTTTAACGATTGTGTCAGTAGTTATAAACGTTACATATCCAGTTACAATTCCAACAAACAGGATTCCAAGTGTAAACAGGAACAGCCATGGTGTTTGGTCGAGTAAACCGTCAATCAGCTGACTGTTTCTGTATTCACTGTAGATCTTGATCAACATTCCGACCATTACTTGGAATACACCAAGTGAAAGTGCCAGGTAGAAAACCGGTAATGGGTTTCCAATTGGGTCAAAAATCTGGATTGCTTGCAGCCACCCTGGTAGCGCTTCAGCCGGGATTCCAAGATACCCACCAAATAACATCCCCAGTAGCGCAGATCCAAGCCCCATAAATAGGAGCAATTTCATAAATGTCCGCACACCGTCACTTACCTTAAACAGAGTCAGTACAATTGTAGCAACCACCATCAACGTAATACCGTACCCAACATCAGTCAAAGAAAGACCAAAGAAAAGGAAAAAGAACCCAGCTAGGAAGAGTGTCGGATCAAGATCCTTGTGCCCTGGCATTCCGTATAGACGTGTCACAACCTCAAATGGCTGTAAGAAGCGGTTGTTCTTAATTTCAACCGGAGGCACTTCGTCAGCACTAATGGCAACTTCTTCGAGTAGAGCGGCAATATTGTGTTCCTGTAGGTCAGACTCGATTGTTGTTTTTAGATCAGCCATCAACCACCCTTCAAATACAGCTGTGCTACTTGTTCGCTTCCCAGACGCTAACGTTGCATATCGTCCTTGTTCCCACTCTAGAATTTCCCCAGCTATCCGTAGTTGATGTAGGTGAGTATGGGCAGAGTGTTTTGCGAGATCATGCACCTGACCCTGATCACCTTTTGCAGCTGCTAGTTGTTCTTCTACTGCAGTGAGTGTGACCTCAGCTGTTTCAGTCCCTTCTGGACGAGAAACAATTGTTAGACCAGATTCACTAAGTGTTGTTTGTACGGCTTCTAGGTCGTTACGCCACACTGTTAGTAATACATTTTGCCCATATACCTCAGTAGCATATTCACCATTTTTATCCGACAGTGCTGCTTCAAGTACATTGATAACCGGTAACTTGATTTCTGCTGACTTACTAACTAAAATCGAAGTAGTATTAGTAGTGTCTAAATCACACAGCCGATTAACTACCGGAGTCCAAACCTTTAGTAGTTCTCGTTGTTGCTCTAGAAGTTGTACTTGGGCGTTTTTCTCAGCCAGCTCAACCTGGATCGCTTCTGCGTCACGCACAATCATATCGATTGAATCAGTGTCAGCCAATTGCTTTCTGATTGCTTCTTCGGTGTAGGTTGTAAGACTCCCGTCACGAAGTGATCGCCATAACCCTCGTTTTTCTTCGTAATAAGTTGAGAGGAAACCTAGTGCGTGCTGCACTCGTGGCAATAGTGCAGCGTGTGGTGCCGCGCCTGACAGGTCAGACAACTTTCCTTCAGCTCCGACGGCAGTAAACTCTATAGCACCGTGACGTTGTACACACGCCAAAAATCCATCAACGTCAGGTTGATGAACAATTGCTCGGATCTTTTGCATTTCTACGACAGCCATATATTTATCTAGCCAGCGTTATATGCGTTTACCACACTTTTTTCTAGCTCGGCCGCTTTGGCAGTTAGAGCTGTTTTTACAGCGTCAGCTTCTTTTTGGGCTGCAGCTAGGATTGAAGCTGCTTCTGTATCAGCTTTTTTCTGGGCCTCTGTTGTCGCTTTATCAACCGTTGCCAGCGCAGCAGTCTTGGCTTCAGCAATAGCCGTTTCGCGAGCTACTTTGGCGTCAGCGATAGTTTTGGCAGCGGTTTCGCGTGCAGCTGTGATAGCTGCTTCGCTTGCTTGCTCCGCTTCGAGCACTTGGTCGAGTACAGTCATAAAATAGATTCAAATTTGCTTTACAATGCAAATCCTCAGGAGCACATGAGAGAAATCGGGAGTCTTTGCGACTGCATACTACACCCTTAAAATATTGAGTCAAGTTGACGACACTGCATAAGTTTTTGATGGTTGGGTCTGTATAATATCTGTATGAAATTTATTTTGATGGTGATTGGAGGGTTTGTATTGCTGATGATTCTCAACTCTTTTTTGGGTGGGAATCCGCTAGGTTAAATCAAAGAAAAATAGCTTATCATATATGATAAGCTATTTTTCTTTGATTATTTAAGTGTGTTCATCAGTTTAGGAGTGGCTGTTGCAGCCCTGGCATGATAGGCTCCTCAATATGGAACTCCCGAGATACGCTGTGATTGAAAAGGCTGTTGGTGAAACACCGCTGGCGGCCATGGAGTCGTGGCGGCTGATGCAAAACCCGGAATACTTTGATGTTCCGCTTACCTACGCCGGCCGACTAGATCCGATGGCGTCAGGAAAATTACTGGTGCTGATTGGCGAGGAGTGCCAAAAGAAGGATCAATACCTAGCGCTCGATAAAACCTACGAATTCTCAGTTCTATTTGGAATCGGATCAGATACACACGATGTACTAGGGCGTTTAGAATCAGTTGTATTTTCAGAACCTGACAATCTACAGGAACAACTCACTCAAATTTGCAGCGACCTAACTGGTGAAGTCGAACTCACCTACCCTCATTTCTCAAGCCGGACTGTGCAAGGAAAACCATTGTACCTATGGACCCTCGAAGGACGGCTGGCTGAAATTGATATTCCGACCAAGAAATCGACTATCTATTCCCTCACCCCTGATTCAATCGAAACCAAATCCCGAACCGATGTGTGTGACATCGCTCGAGCCAAAATCGACACTATCCCCGAGGTGACCGAAGTCAGCAAAGACCTCGGCAAAAACTTCCGCCGGACCGACGTCCGAGCCGACTGGGACCAAATCAAATCAGATGACTCACTCCCCGAGCAATACACCATCGCCCATTTCACCTGTCACGCCAGCAGCGGCACCTACATGCGCACCCTAGCCAAACTGATTGGTGAAAGGCTAAACCAACCCCTCCCCAGCCTAGCCTGGTCAATTCACCGCACAGAGCTTGAAGAGCTTAATTGATTTTATTTAAAATTTGTGTTTTAATAATTTCTAACTCATAGAAAGAGGTGTTCTAAATGTACCAAAATGTTGAAAAGCAACGTGGCTTACTAATGAGCCGCAACACAGCATTCCTTCCCGATATAGAGGAAGGAGTAGCGAATATGGTTATCGAAGATTTATCTCAACTTGCGATGGGCGATCCTGAATTTATCGCAATGGTAATCAAAAGTAACGGAGGAATCACAGATGACGGTTTCGTGCTCGCACAATTCATCGAACATGAGCTGGGAATACCTGTTCATGCTCGCGTGCTAGGATATTGTCATTCTGCTGCTACCTACCCTTTACTCTGCTGTGAAATGCGTACTGGCTACAGTCACTCAAAATTTGTGCTGCATCACCAGACGACAAGCATGCAAACACGGTATGACCCGGATACTTTTGATGCTGAAGTTGATTCATGGAAGAAGGAAAACCATGCTACCTTTCAGCAACAACTGAATTTTTATATGCAAAAACTTGGTAAGAGCCAAGAAGAAGCACGTGAGATTCTCGATGCCGGCTCTGCAGGCGTAAATAACGAGATCAATGCGCAAAAAGCGTTGAAGCTCGGAATTTTGACTGAAATTGCACAAAACGAAAAAGAGCCTCCTCCGTGAGGCTCTTTATCATTTTATATAAAATTTATTTTCTAATTGTCTCACCAAGATTACCAAACTCTCCTTAAACGGAATGAAGGTGTGCTGGTTGGATGGATTGTGTGAGCGAGCCGTACTTGGGTGTACGGTGAGCGAGTAGAATCTTGAAACTAGTGCAGATTCGTCCGTTTTAGGAGAGTTCTTCGGACTTCTGAACATATGCTAGGGATGCAAGTACAAACTCGGCATGACTCCACACTAATGGCGATGCGCTCAGGTGTTCGCGGGTGTCGGGTTGCATTTGTTCTGACAGGGTTCCGCTGGTGCTGGCGTGAGACGATGTCCACTCGAGGATCTCTAGGGGGTATTTGAGGTCGTCTTTGGTTTTGGCAGTTTCGATATAGTACCTGGCGATCCACAGTGTACAGATTACCCATGGGTTCGGACTATCGGCATTTTGCTGCTTGTAATAGGTATCACCTTCGTAGCGAACAAAACCTTTGCTCGCACCGTGCAGCTGCAATTTATCTTCGACCGCTTTTACCATACTAACTACCCGCTCATCATCAAGGTCGAATACTTCGAACAATTGTAGCGCGTACAGACTACTAGTATCAATCACTCGATCGTATTCCAATTCATCTTCGGTATGCAAAACATGTTTGACAAACGTGCCGGTTTTTTTATCAAATAGCACGTCCCCAATTGCGGTTTTAATTCGACTGGCGACCGCTTCAAATGATCGTGCTGGACCAGCTTTACCTAATAGCTGTGCGAATTTGGCTGCCGCCATCAGACCAGCATACACACTGGCAGAAGTGTACGTCGAGGTTCCGTATTTTTCTTCCCACAAGTCAAACGACGCCTTCGGTAAACCGGTAGCTGGCTCAATGTAATCACACATGAATTCAGCTGCGGGCTCAATGAAGCTGTTGTACAGATCTTCGATAAACTCGATGTCTTTGTATTTTTCGTAGTGCTTCCAGAGCGCAAATAAAATAGATGAGGTTTCATCTTCTTGGATTGGTAGCTGTGCCTGGCCGTTGATCATCCAGGGGTGCCAAGAACTACCTAGTACGCCGTCAGAGCGGTACTTATGCATTAGGTACCCGGCTGGCTCTTGACAGCGGGCCATAAAGGCAAAAAACCGTCGGGTAACATCACGATAACCAGCCGCGTCAAACGCCAAACTAATCATTGCTCCATCACGTGGCCACACATAACTGTATGTGTCTCGACCATGGTGCAGCATGTCGGTGTCTGACGATGCGATGGTTCCACCACGATTGTCGGTATGCACCCGCATGATCATCAGTGACCGTCGGTAGAGAGTCCGTAAAGAGGCTGGTAGGACTGTCATGTCTCGTGATTCTTTCTCGAGCCAGGCTGCCCAGTAGGCGTCGGTAGAAGTAATCAACGCATCAGGAGTTTCTTCAAGCACCACCTCATCAAGGGTGTGGGCTTCAGAGACAGATTTGGCACACACGATCCAGTAGTGTGCTTGATTTGACTCCCCTGCCGCCAGGGTAAATGGTAGCGCTAGAACCGAATCAACCGAACCGTGTTCAATTGGATTATTTTCAAGCTGACCGTCTTCGGCATCGAGCCACGTTCCCTGTTTGCCTTCGATCCCAAATAAGCCGATGTTGTACTCCTTGAATTGCTTACCGTTGGCGTACGCGTTGATCAGCAATGTTGTCTCACCTTTGTAGTGCACGATCGCTCCGACCCTGGGATCATAGTACCCAGTATCACCACGCCTTGATTCGTAGATTCTAAATTGCTGTGCCAGAAATAGTTTTACTTCTCGCCTTTTGTCGCCAGTGTTGGTAATAGTAAAATGCCGCAGAAACACATCGTGTTCGTTGTGGACGGTGTCACGACTAGCCAGCGTAATCCCCAGGGCAATGTTTTCAGCAAACATTGACCCGACGCAGGTGTGCTCCTCCCCGCCTACAGCCACCTTCCAGGCCGAATCATCCAACCAAGACATTACACCATCAACAAATACACCTACGCGGTGCACGTAATTACCACTAGCTCCGCTAACGTGGTTGGCTTCACCAACAAACGGGTAGTATAAATCACGGACTTGACCCCGGTGATCCAGTCCAACCAGGATGTTGCCATTACCAACCGTGACCGATCGCGCCATACGTTAAATTGAGTATAGTTTTAGGTGTTTAACCACAATTGTGCGGGCACTTTTAGGTGTCTTAGCTTTTGCTAAATCAGCTGCGCACTCCTGATCACAGAGCACCGAATCAACCCAAATTGAAAAATCGTTCTTGTCTCCGTGGGCATGGAACTGGTAGATCTTTGTATCCATCTTGGCAAATGCATCATTGAGAGCAATCAGACTATTGAGAATTTCACCGTTCTGAACCCAGAATGATTCTTGGTCTGATGCGTACACTAGGTCTTTAGTGGGCTTTTTCATGGCCGCGGCTTTGGTGGTTTTCTTTACAGTTTTTTTGGCAAGCCCCTTGTTTTTAACAACTGGCTTTTTAGCGACCACTTTCTTAGTGGTTTTTTTAGCTACCAGTTTTTGCCCCCGGGTACTCATTTTGTTTGTAGCAGTCGCCTGCTTTACAACTGGCTTCTTAGCCACAGCTTTCTTTGTAGTTTTTTTTGTTGGCATAAAATAGGAACTTAGGAACATAGATACTAATGATTTTATTTTATCACGCGGTTTGCTTGTTTTTGCGTGATCCGGGGAACAGTGACTTGAAGCGATCCCAGATATTTTGTAGGGAGCCTGCTGGCTGTACCAGTTCTGTTTCGAGCGTTTCTGGCTCTGAATCTAGTGCTGGGTCAGTCGCTCTAGGCGACGGTCTTGGTGCTTGTTCTTCAGATTCCCCTGTGTCCACAGCAGCTTGCTCTGCAGCAGCAGCCTCTTTTTCCTGTACGACGTGATCAACCCGTAATTTTAGGTCAGACAGTGCATTCATAAACGCTATGTACGCATCGTACGGTGATTCGTAGGGAGAAAAGTAGGCGTGCACATCACCATCGTTTGACCATTTGGTACACATGTAATAAAAGTGGTCAGAGGTCTGGAGCTTGCGCCACTTTTCAATCAGGTCTCGCTTCCCGGTCTTCATCACATTTTCCTCCATTCGGTAGGTCGCAGCCAGCGCATCACGCTGAATATCGTTTCCGTTCCAGGCAGTAAGATCACGATCTGTATCAGCCCACGTAAGCACGTCTGGCACATCGTACTCACCTTTTGAGTCATAAGCCTGGACGGTTTCGGTAGCAGTTTTGAAACTGGTTTCCGGGTGAAGCAGGAGTGTTCCGGGGAGAGCTTTAAGGAATTCAAAAATCCCCGTGTCTTCCCACTGGTGTTCACCAAAACTTTCGTAGTCCATGAACAAGTTCACCGTCTCTCCGTTTCCGTGATTGGAGTGGATCCAGTCGGCGTAGGTATCGGCAGACAGTGGCCAACTGTCCCACTCTTTGTTTCCAAACCGAAACGCTATGTCGTCAGATAGTTTGTAGTTCTTGAGGAGGATTTTGATTTTGCTGCAACCTGGTGGTTGGTATAAGAAGTTGGGACTACGCCAGCCGAGGTATTTGTCCCAGCCTTCAGCCATGATTCCAAGGTAGCCGTTATCCTCACACCACTTAGCGAGGTCGTTGCGATATGACAGCTCAGTGTTTCTGAAAACCCTGGGCTTGACGCCAAACAGTTGCTTGATCCGACGTTCATGCTTTTTAACCTGACGCTTGAATTCAGGTACTGAGTAGAAAAAAGCAAGCGAGTGGTGATAAGTATCTGCTAGGATTTCGACTCGGCCGGTAGCGACGAGTTCCTGAAATGACTCAAGCACATCCGGCGCATACGCTTCAAACTGATCAAGCGCAGTACCAGAGAAAGATAGGTTGAATCGAAACTCTGGGTGAGTATCAAGCAGTTCCTTTAGGATTTTGTTAGTTGGACGGTAGGATTTGTTGGCGACTTTTTCTACGATTCGGCGGTTGTTTAGGTCGGTTTCTGAGTCGTCGTTAAAATATTCTGTATCCTGACCGATATCAAATACCCGGTACTGCTTGACCCGGTACGGTTGGTGGACGTGAAAATAAGGGCAGACAGTTAACATAATTAGCTTGTAGCGTATTGTAACAGATTACGAAAGAGCTGATGCATTTTGGTAGCCGCCTTTTGCCACGATAGACCAAGCAATTGCAACCTTCCTTCTTTGACAATTTGCTGCCCCATCACTGGGTACCGTAAGGCGGAGAGGATTTGATTCGCCATTGCGTCCACATCCCAAAAATCGACCTTAAGGGCGTGCGTGAGGACTTCGGCTACACCTGACTGCTTGGTGATAATTGATGGCGTACCGTGTTGCAGAGCTTCAAGTGGCACAAGACCAAACGGCTCTGACACCGACGGCATCACAAACAAGTCGACACTTTGGTACAGACGATCGCGCTCCTCTTCCCAGGTCGCACCGGCAAACCGGACATTCTCGGACAGACCCATCGCACCAACCTGGTGGATCACCTGCGTCATCATGTCACCCCACCCAGAAATGACAAACACTACATTTGGGTCTTCGTCGACTACTCGTCTGGCCGCCCGTACAAAATAATCAACTCCCTTTTGGATACTGATCCGCCCGTGATAGAGGACAATTTTCTTGCCCTGGTCGCGCAAGGCCTGCAGGGTTGGCTCGAGCGCTTTCACCTCTTCAGCATCGCAACCATTGTGGATAACCTCGACCTTGTCGGGATGGACACCATGCTTATTGATTACCATCTGCCGAGTGTATTCACTTACCGCTACAACCTTGTCTGCCATCATAAAGCCTTCATGCTCAATTTTGAGCATGCTGGGATCGACATTGTCACCAGCTGCCTGGTCAAATGAGGTGGCGTGCACGTGCAGGATGAGCTGCTTGCCTGAGGCAATTTTGGCAGCCACACCAGCCAAATATGACGTCCAGTCATGGGCGTGGATAATATCAAAGTCTTCCATCTTGGCGATGATGGCAGCCTGGTGGGCAAACCGGTGAGCTTCTTCTAAAATAGTTCGGGAACGAAAGATTGGTTTGCCGGTTGCATCATACCCAATGATCGAATCGATCATGGTGGTCGCGTGGTGGTATGGGCCGGGGAAGGTTTGCTCATGCTCGCTCATTCGCACTAGTCGTTCAGTGTCGGCAAATAAAACTCGCGCGTTACCGCGTGTCTCTTGGGTTTTAGGCAACACTAAAGTAACCTCTACACCATCGTGTAGTAGCTCTCGAGTTAAACCAAAACATGCCACCCCAAGGCCACCGTTTTTGGCTGGAGGATACTCCCAACTGAAGGTTAGAACTTTCATTAGCAAACTATCGGACCAGTGAGGACAAAAGAAAAGGCCCGATGTTGCATTCATGATAGCACGTGACTAGTCTCACCTAGGTTTACTACCTGCCTATATCTGTTAGTTAATTACTCTAAACATGGATTGATTGACATTTCTAAGCTATTTGATAGTATTTCGCCAATATGTCACAGGATTTACTCATCAAATTGGTTACAAAAGGCGACGAAAACGGCGTCGGTAAAGGTCACGTGTACTACACACGGTTTAATAACAAAAACAAAAAAGACCCAAGCAAGAAATACGAAGTGTCAAAGTTCAACCCGGTCGCTAAAAAGCACACGGTTTACACCCAGAAAAAGTAAAGCAAACAAAGCCCCTGCGGGGCTATTGTTTTGCTTTGTTCTCGATTCGACTTTTCCAAGGGAGATATCGCTAGAACTCGAGCTCTAAAGTTTTGATCAAGGCGATTACTTAGCCCTGGCAATAAAAAACACCTCGCAACTGCGAGGTGTTTTTGTTTTGTTTTAGATTATAGTTGCCCTAAACTGGCTGCACTGTTTTTCTTTACTACCTCAAGGAGCGCAGCTTTGGCAGCTGTTTCATTTTCTGGTTTTCCGCCCCAGGCATCTAGCACCGGGTTTTCAAGTGCTCGAGAGAAAGAGAATGTAATTGGCCATGGCTGTGAACCCATCTTGGCGATGGCGTTGAGGTTCTCAGTTGATCGCTCGGGAGTTTGTCCGCCAGAGAGAAATACAATTCCAGCGGTTTCGTGCGGTACGCTCATATGGAAGGTTCGCAGGGTTGCCTGAGCAACTTCTTGGGCCGATGTTTGCTCTGAGTATTTGTCGCCAGCCAGAACCATGGACGATTTAAGAATCAGCCCAGCTAAATCAACCCGGTATTCTTGCAGGGTCTGGAACAGAATTTGCAGCGTACGAGTGGTTTCAATTTCGGCTTTTTCAAGCGAGTGGTCACCTGCGTGGATCACTTCCGGCTCAACAATTGGTACAATTCCAGCGGCTTGAGCCAACATAGCGTAGCGCGCCATTTGCATACAGTTCATTTTTACCACCTCATAGGTCGGCGTGTCTTGGTCGTTAATAGTGACAACCATGCGCCACTTTGCGAACCGTGCTCCCATGGAGTAGTACTCGGCGAACCGGTCTGCCAGACCGTCAAGCCCTTGGGTGAACTGTTCACCCTTAAAGCCCTCAAAGTCTTGTGCCCCGGTATCCACCTTGATTCCAGGAATGATTCCCTTAGCGATCAATACATCTGGAAATGGTGTTCCGTCATCGGTGGTATTTCTGATTGATGAGTCATACATGATGACACCAGAGATGTACTGCTCAATTCCTTCTGCGGTAAACAAAATCTCCCGAAAATCCTGTCGGTTTTCTGGTGTATTTTCTAGTCGTACCTGGTCAAGTCGCTTACCAGCTGTTCCATCACTCTCATCCGCGGCTAAGATCCCCTTGCCGCTAGCAAGCAAGGCTGCTGCAGTTTCATATAATTTAGTGTTTGATTTCATACTGTTTAGATTGTAACAAACAGCGACGCCCTACGGGCGCCGCGCTGTGTGCAACTTTTAGACCAGACTAACTAAGATCGAATCTTCCATCCAATCTTAAACAAGTGAGTCACAAGCGCCCCAAACAACACAACCAAACCAACAATCACAAATAATCCAACTACTGAGTTCGCTTCACTATACCCAATCATGCTGCTACGAATACCGTCGGCAAAATAGAAAAATGGGTTAAATAACGTGATAGTTGCCGCCAATGGTGGCAGCATGGTAATGCTGTAGAAAATCCCGCCCAGGTACGTCAGTGGTGTAATTACAAAGGTGTTGAGGGCTTGGAGTTGTTCAAACCCTTCAGCCCACAGCGCAACGATAATTCCTAGCATGGCAAAGATCGCCGCAATGGCTGAGACGTAGCCGACAAACGCCAGAGGGTTAACCAACTGCACCGCCCCAAACGCTAGCCCAACACACAGAATGAGTCCAGCTACCATCAGCGCCCGGACGATGGCACTACCCACAAATCCGAGCAACATTTCGAGGTATGAAAACGGCGCTATTAGAATCTCTTCAATCCCGCGAGTAAAACGCATAAAGTACAGCGCTGAGGAGGCGCTCGAAAACGACGCATTGATAATCGACAACATGAGAATTCCGGGAAACACAAACGAGATGTACGGCACGCCCGCAAAGTCATCAATCTTGGTTCCGATCACTGTTCCAAAAATAAATATGTAGAGCGCTGCTGACACCACTGGCGCGACCAGAGTCTGGATAGCTACGCGCATGGTCCTGGTGACCTCACGACGAAACATGGTATATAGTCCAATTGTGTTCATCCTCACTAACTTTTTAGTCATGGAAATAATTTCTTAAATTCTTTTTGATAAAACGCTTACCCCATCCGGTCTTGAGAAATTGCCCTCGCTCAAATGCATCGTGTTTATTTTGGAATGCTTCATAATGAATCAGTTTGTATGGAATCTTAGCTTTTGTTGATGGAACTTTTCCAGAATTATGCTCTACGATCCTGTGTTTGAGGTCATTAGTGCAGCCAACGTACATTTCATCTAAATATTCCGTTTGCAAAATATAGACGTAGTGCATAATTCCTGACTAAAAAGTTTGGAGGATTAATCTTTGTGATTATCTTTACCAATAATACTTAGATAGGTGTCTTCGACTGATTTACCGTCTTTCATAAAGTCAGCTTTTGAACCTTGGGCCACGATTTTCCCGTGGTTGATAATAGCAATTTCCTTGCAGAGATATTGAATCTCTTCGAGATAGTGTGAAGTAAGGATGATAGTTTTTCCTCGTTCGTTCATTTCTTTGAGGTAAGCCCAGAGGTCTTTACGTTGTTCAACATCAACTCCTGCCGTTGGTTCATCGAGGATTAGTAAGTCTGGAGTATGTACCAAGGCTCGCCCGAGCATCGCTCGACGCTTCAGTCCACCTGATAATTTCTGGAATTTCACATCGCGGTGTTCTTGTAAATCAAATCGTTCAATCAAGGCCTCAATCCGCTCGTCTCGGACTGCTTTGGGGATTTTGTAGTAGCCACCCATATAGTCCATCAGCTGGACTGGTGTAGCAAAAATATCAACGTTAAATTCTTGCGGAGACAAACCTACTTTTGTCCTCGCGGTACGATAGTCAGCCACCACGTCAGTGCCATCAACCAGTATCTGCCCACTGGTTGGCTGGGCGATCCCGGTAATACAGTGAATCGTGGTTGACTTCCCGGCTCCGTTTGGACCAAGTAATCCGTAAAACGCTCCCCGCTCTACTGTTAGTGAGATATCGTCCACGGCTTTTTTAGCATCCTTCCCTTTCCCATAAACCTTGGTCAGGTTTTTAATTTCTAACATTGCTTGGCCTCCCAAATTTTCAGTCATAATTCACCTAGTATACCGCAAACCACTCTACTGCGCTGACTGAAAAATTAGGAGGCAGACTACTCATGCTGGGTAGTATACACCCGATCAGATTTTTAGGTAAAAGAAAAGCCGCGCGGTTTTCACCGCGCGGCTAAGTAATCAGCTAGCTGACAATAACTTTTGATCAATTTTTCGGAAACCACTATGTGTCAGCAGCGTAGTCTTGATTGTGTTATTACGACTCCAGCCAATGCTATTTATCTGCCTTGGTGCCTCTGGGTCTGAAAGATACTCTCCAACAGTGTTAACATTGATTTCGGCAAACATTTGCTGATACTTCACAGTGAGACCTTTCCACCCTGGCAATGCGCTCAATTTTGTACGTAATGTCACCCCAACTGGGAGCACCCAGCCTTCATGAATGGTTGCTCCAGGATACTGATACTTTGGTGAACACGGATGAATCTTTCCTCGGGCAAACTGGAATAGCTTGTCAAGAATCATCTTTCTAAACTCACAGTCAGGAACCGTTTCACCAGCCAACCACTGAGTGACCAAATCCTCAGGCAAACCAATCTGATCAGCGAAATCAGCCACCGTAACACCTTTGACTTTTGTGAGAGCAGAAGATATTTGAACAAAATCTTCTGCAGAAAGTTCTTCAGCGACTTCATTATAGTGGAGTGCCAAACCGTCCATTAACTCATGAAACGAATCGTGAATCCTGACCTCATGCTTGGCGATCAAATTCTCGATTCTTTTGTTTTTGTTTCCCATCTTCTTCTCCTTGACAGAACTTCTTTACTCACGCATATTGCATATAAATACATGAAAAGTCAAGAAGAACAGTGGCTGCTTACCGAAAAATACCAGGGTGAAAAATCTGAGGCATTTTATGCTGACTGTAAAGCCTTAGCACTGGGGACTCCGCTAGGATACCTGATTGGGCATGTTCCCTTTCTTGATTGCACTATCTACCTCGACAACCAGCCGCTGATCCCGCGGGTTGAAACCGAATTCTGGGTCGAGAAAGCGATTGCTGCTATTAAAATGGGTAGCGTGATGCAGCCTAGTTTAGATAGCGGGGCGGCGCAGCCGCCGCGAGTCCTTGATGTATGCGCTGGTAGTAGCTGTATCGGTGTGGCGGTCGCCAAAGCAATTCCTGCTGCGAAAGTTGATTTTGGTGAACTTAGTAAACGCCTCCTCCCTACTATTGAGAAAAATATTAATGAAAACGTTGCTAACCCGGAAAGGTGTCGAGTAGTTCACTCAAACTTATTTCAACAATTTCCAATCGATTGGAAATATGACTATATTTTGTCGAATCCGCCATACATCGACCCAGCCATTGATCGCGCGACTGAATCAGTAAAATCACACGAACCTCATCTAGCGCTTTATGGCGGAACTGATGGGCTTGAGGTCATCGAACAGCTGACTGCTTCAGCAGGCACATACCTTACTGCCAATGGTCAACTATGGATCGAACACGAACCAGAGCAAGTGCCCGGCATGGCAAAACTAGCCGAGCAATACGGCTTTAGCTGTGTGAGTCACCCTGACCAGTATGGTGTACTGCGGTACTCAATCCTAGTGTTACAATAATCCTATGAACGGACAATCACCTGTGCAACTTACCGATTCCCTGGGCGGTTTTATGCCGCTCGCTGACGTCATCACGTTATTGTTTTACATAACCGCCATTATTTACATCATATATTCAGTCATTTTGTACTACCACTGGACCCAATACGGCACCAACAAAGCAGTCACTGGCTTAACCCTCATCTCGTACGGTCTAACTACGGTCCCACTTATTTTAATCATGGCCGCCCTCACCTTTTCTTTCTAGTATGTTGTTCGAAAAAATCCAAATGGAACCTGATGAAGAAGTGCTCGTGATGGTGCGTAAGCACTGGTTTGTCATCTTGGTTGAGTTGTTTGGAATCTTTATTTTAATTCTGCTACCATTTGTCGCTTTGGTTGGCTTTCTCATTTTTCAACAGACGTTTGCGACATTAGGTATAGATCTCTATCAGTTTGCGAACCTGATCGGGTTTGGTGTGGTTGCCTGGCTCTTATTGTCACTCATGGGTGGGTTTACCATCTGGACCCACTACTACCTCGATTTGTGGATCGTGACCGACCGGCGGATTATTTTGGTGGACCAAATACATTTCTTTAGTCGCAATGTCAGCGTCTTTCGGCTCGAACGTATGCAGGATATTGAATACTCAATCAAAGGGATTATTCCCACCTTGCTCAACTTTGGCACCCTCAAAGCCCAGACGGCTGGCGCGCACGAGAGCAACTTCAACTCAAAAGGTCTTCCCGACCCACGCGGCCTACAATCAACTATTCAAAAAGCTATGGACGCCCGAATGGCAACACTCCACGTCAGACCTGATGAATTGTTACCCTAGCCTCTCATTGCTTTACTAGAGAAAACACTTCCCGTACAATCATTAACATCATGAACGAACCACTATCTACTAACCCATATAAGGGTGTCCGCGACTTTTATCCAGCCGATATGGCAGTACAACGGTATATTTTTGACACCTGGAGCGAGACTGCAGAACGATTTGGCTACGAACGCTATGACGCTTCAGTGCTGGAGCCATCAGCGTTATACAAAGCCAAAGGGGCTGAAAACGAGGAGATGGTCAACGAACAGACGTATACCTTTACTGACCGGGGTGATCGCGAAGTAACCCTGCGGCCTGAAATGACTCCAACCGTGGCCCGCATGATCGCTGGCAAAGCGCGAGAGTTAGCCTTCCCTGTCCGTTGGTACTCGATCCCCAACCTCTTTCGCTATGAACGAGCGCAGCGTGGTCGCTTGCGTGAACACTGGCAGTTGAACGTTGATATGTTTGGGGCAAGTGACTACACTTCTGATGTTGAAATTATTCAACTAGCACACCAAATCTTTCTTGATTTTGGTGCCACTGAGAATATGTTCGAGATTCTAATCAACAACCGAGCCACTATGAACCACGCCTACGCGGCGCTTGGAGTCAACGATGTAGACATGATCACCGCCATCACCCGCCTCAACGACCGTAAAGACAAAATTACTACCGAGGAATACGTAGCAGCCCTGACCGAGATCACTAACGATGGTGAATTAACTCATGCGATTACAACCATGATCGAGTCGTCTGACCCTGGTGACAACCTGGTTGTATCGACCCTTAAGGATCTGGGAATTACCAACGTTCGGATCGACCGCTCGCTGGCCCGCGGGTTTGATTATTACACTGGGACAATCTTTGAGTTCAAAGACACTCACCCTGACAACAATCGTTCACTGCTCGGTGGTGGTCGGTACGACAACCTCACCAGTCTATTTGGTGGCGAGGCAGTTTCAGGAATTGGATTTGGTTTTGGTGATGTCACCATGAAAGACTTCCTTGAAACTCACGGTCTGTTGCCAGAGCACGTGTTAGTTACCTCACCTGCGATGGCGCTACTGCCGATGGGACCAGAGCAAAACCTAACCGCTATGAAACTAGCCCAGGACATACGCGCAACTGGGCTCTCATGCAGTGTCGACACTACCAACCGCAAAATTGGTAAGAAGATTGCCACTGCCGCAAACGCAAATGTAATCTACATTATTACCGTCGGCGAAGACGAGGTTGCAAATGAGACATACACCATGAAGCATCTTGAAACCGGCAAAGACACTAGTGGTACACTATCTGAACTTATGAGTCACCTGATTGAACTGAGTTAGTATGCGCTACGTCGTCTTCGACCTTGAAACCCAGAATATATTTCAAGAAGTCGGTTCCAGTGACCCGACGGCTTTAGATATTTCTGTCGGGACCGTCTATGACTACGGGACTGAAAAATACACGACGGTCAGTATCGACAATCTCGACGACCTATGGCCGATTATCGAACAGGCTGACGCCCTGGTTGGCTACAACAGTAATCACTTCGACATCCCGCTACTCAACAAGTACTACCCGGGTGATTTAACCCAGATCAAAAGTATTGATCTACTTGAAGATATCAAAGCCTCACTCGGGCGACGGCTGCGGCTAGATAGTGTGGCCCAAGCCACCGTTGGTGCTAAAAAATCGGCCGACGGACTACAGGCGGTCCGCTGGTGGCGTGAAGGCAAAATCAAGGAGATCATGAAATATTGTGAGCAAGACGTTAAAGTCACCAAAGACGTCTTTGAGTTCGCGCGCCAAAATGGGTTTGTAAAATTTAAAGACGGCCACCGTAAAAGAGAAATTCCACTGGACATCGCCCACTGGGAAGAAAAGCAAGAAAGCGCAATGACCCACTCGTTACTCTTTTAAGCAGTATGCAGATACAAAAAAGCCCGCAATATTTCGCGGACTTTTTTCTTTTGTGTCATTTATCAGTTGCAAGCACTGATAGTAACTTCACCAGTGGCACCAACACCATGACCTTCCAAGAAATTTTCTCGAATTTGAAACATGTAGTCATCTGGTGACAAGAAGATGATGTCTTCGGTACCAGCATCCTGATCTTCAAGGGTCCCAGATAGGTACTGGTAGGAAATCGGGAAACCATCGATATAGTACTCAACCAGAGTGAGGCCACCCTCGACGACATACGCCGTCAGGCCAGAATAGATCTGATCAGCCGGATACTGCTCAATGATCATAACGCCATCGCTACGCAGACTACATTCAAACATATAGTCTACCTGAATAGACTCGAGAGCAGCGACTGCTGATGGCAACATTGCCATAACTGAAATTGCAAGGAACCTAAGCATTTTCTTGTACCTCATTTAGCTTCGTTTCTTCTACCTGCTTGATAGACCGCTATAGGCCATCATATTGATATGATGACACATTATTTTATAATAGTCAATCTAGGAAATAAAAGCCACGTACCCAACCAAGGCCGAGAGAATGATCCCGTACCAAACAAACGGCCACAAGGTGTACCGTCTAATAAACGCCAGGAAGAAATGAATCACCAGCAACGCGGTTACAAACGCTACCGTGGCGCCCGCAGCAATCAAAGTCCACTCCACTTCCCCGTCTGCCTGCATCAAATCAAGGGTCTTTTTGACCCCCACTCCCAGCGTAATCGGGATAGCTAACAGGAATGAAAATCGGGCAGCCTCAAAGCGGGTTAGTCCCAGTAACATACCGCCAGCAATCGTGGCGCCCGAGCGTGACATCCCAGGCAAAAGTGCCAGCGCCTGAAATAGTCCAATTTGCAATCCCTTCTTGAGGGTTAATGCCTCCCGTGGTGGAGCGATGGTATACCGCCACTCGGTGAATAAAAAGAAGATCGACGCAATAAATAGCACAACTGCAACCACTAGTGAACTCCGGAGATAGGTCGAGACTGTTGGCTCGAGCAGTAGACCAATTACGACAGCTGGAATAGTACCGATAATAAGTGCATATAGCAGTGTCATATCTTTCTGGTCAACCGGTAGTCGACCCAGTTTACGCAAGGCTACTTGCAATAGTCGCCATAAGTCAGTCCAGAAATAAAACATAACCGCGGCGGTGGTCGCGAAATGTAGCACTGCATCAAACGCCAAAGCATTGACCGCTTCGATCATCAACCATTCCCGAGCTAATACTAGATGCCCGGTAGATGAGATTGGTAAAAATTCGGTGATCCCCTGGACCAGACCAAGGATGATTGCGTCCACTAGTTCCATAATGTTTCGAGTATAGCACGCTCTATTGCGTGATATACTGCACATGTAACCAGGTAATTATTTTATGGAACCTTCAAACCAACAACAAACTTCAATGGCCCTTCCACTTGCGATCGTGGTGGGGTTTGCAATGATTGCCATTGCAATCTTCTTTACCAGCGGCAACAACGAACCTGTAGTCAGCGCTCCAACAACCAATGATCAGGTCGCGGCTGCCAGTGTAGTCCGATCAGTCAGTGATTCAGATTACATTCTTGGTAATCCAAATGCACCCATTGTCATGATCGAGTACTCTGACTATGACTGTCCATTTTGTAAGCAGTTCCACGCAACCATGCATCAGATCCTTGATGAGTACGGAGTAACAGGCAGACTGGCCTGGGTATACCGACAATTCCCGCTTGTAGATCTACACCCCAATTCACCACAAATCTCGGAAGCAGCGCTCTGCGTTGGAGATATTGCCGGAGACACTGCCTTTTGGACATTCTCTGACGCCGTGTTTGATAGTCGCGAAGAGACTGAATTCACCAACGTCACCAAACTGCCTGCCTTTGCTGAGGCAGCTGGAGTGGATCGGGCGGCGTTTTCCGAATGTATGAATAGTGACCGTATGATGGACACACTAAAGGCAGACCTGGCAGACGGACTTGCGGCCGGCGCACAGGGCACCCCCTACACAGTAATTAAGGTTGGGAACCAAGAAGCGGTCATCAATGGTGCTCAGCCCTACACGGTAGTGAAAGGAATCGTCGAAAATCTAATCTCCCAGCTCGACGGAAACTTTGAACCGGTAGCCGACACTGGAGAACCGGTTGCAACAAACTAATCAACCAAGTGACAGTAGTCACAAAGCGATGGGTCACATTCAGTTGTGGCCCATTTGCCTTCCACGATAGACACAGCCGCCTGAATGATCTCTTGTTTAAGCTCTGCGACTTCTGACGGAGTGATCACAAACACTTCTTCCTTGAGAGAACCAGCAGCGGCTGATTCAACAAATGACAACACGCCGGTGTGCGACTGATAGCGCTCGTCATCGTATAGATCAAGCAGTAACGCGTAGAATGTTAGTTGTCGTTTGTACGCACCATCTGAGCTTTGTGTTTTTCCTTCAATCACATTGCGTGATTTTGGCTTCCCAGTTTTATAATCAACCACTTGTTGCAGTCGACCATCATTATCAAAGTCGAGTCGGTCAAGGTTTCCCTTAAGAGGAATAGTGGGAATAAGATTATTCCCCGTCGACAATTCGACTGTAATGGAAAATTCCTCCTCAGTTTTGGCTGGCAGTGCTCCGGTTAGTTGTTGTACATACGGTAGCAGCACCTCAAGTCCCTTGGCATGCAGCCTGGTGTATTCGAGGGTTGTAAGTGGTAGTCTCGATAAGCTTGTCTCCAACCACTCGATTAATTGCGCATCGGTTGGAAGTGATCCAGATTTCGTATGCAGGTTGGTTGCACGTTGTAATACAGCGTGGACAGCGGTACCAAACAGCATGTGCGGTGGCTGCACTTCCGGAACGCGTAAAATATTTTTAAAATAAAATTCCCACGGATCGCGCAAGTAATTATTCAAAGAGGTGGCTGAAAAACCGCGTTCGGCAAATAGTGACGCGACCAGCGCCTGATCAATTTGTGATCGATCGAGTTTGGGTGCAACTTGATCAAGTGGTTGGAATGAGGCTTCAGCGGCATCGGTAGCGGCGGCGATCAGCAGTTCTTGATCAATCTCAGCCAGTAATCTAGAGGGGGTCAGCGGTCGACCATCGGCATTAAGTTCACTAGATGACAAATACAACGTTTGTTTTGCTCTAGTTATTAGTACGTACAGTAAACGTTTTTCATCATCGGCGGCATCAGCTGGAAGTGCCATGGTGCGCGGGATTTTAAACAATTCTCGCCTGGTTTTGCCGCCCCAAACACTGTCAACCAAGTGTGGTGCAAACACGACCTGAAACTCGAGTCCTTTTGATTTGTGAGCCGTCATGACCTGGACCGCGTGTTGCTCTGAACCGATAAACGGAGCAGACAGAGCGAGACCATATGATCGACGTTGGGCGAACACAGACAGAATTGCTGTTAGCGATGCTTTTTTATCACGCCTGACCAACTCCTCGATCTCATCGTACAAACGCCTAATGATCCGCGCACCATCATAGGGATCATGTTGCAGCACGTAGTCCTTGTAGCCGCTATGTTCAAGTAAGTACGCCAACACTTCGTGCGGCGATTCAACTGAACTACGCGCCTTAGCTTCATCTAAAACTGCCACTAGCTGGTTAACCTGCGTGGTGTCCAAGACACCAATTTCGGTAAGGATTTCTTGGCTACGGATAATCTCTGTCAGTGACCGGTGGTAGTTCTGAGCTGCACATATCCGAGTAACGTCCGCAACAGAGATCCCCCAATACGATCCATGCAGGACCGTAAACAGTGCGCTAGCACTTGCTTCGGTCACTGCCCGTAACAACTGTTCGACAGTCTGCGTCACCGGATGATACAAAATATCGCTTTCAGCAGAGGCTTGGGCTGCTATCCCAGCCTTGCGCAGGTTATTACTGATGTCTTCCACCTCTCGATTACTACGGACAATTACTACAATCTCTTCGGGTGGGACGCCAGCGGTAATCTGGGTCTGTACCTCATGCACTAGCCAACTGTCCTCGACAGCTTGATGGGAGAAATCACGAACCGTTACTTCTGCACCATTCACTAGAGCGGCATTGAGTGGAACCCGAAGTTTAGCCAAGTCAGCGTCTTTAGCTTCGATTAAACTATGCCCAGCATCAAGGATCTCTTGACCAGAGCGGTAGTTCTCAGTCAAAGAAATCACCGTAGTGTTTTTGAAGTGGGATTCAAAATATAAAAAGTTCTGTAGCGAGGCTCCTTGAAAGCGGAAAATAGCTTGCTTTTCATCACCCACCACAAAAATATTGGGCTGATTATGGTAGTCAGCTAGTAGTTCGAGGATCCGGTTCTGCGCACCATTAACATCTTGGTGTTCATCAGCCAGCAAGTACTGGTACTGCTCCTGCAAATCACGAAGCATATCTTCGTTCTCTCCCAGAGCCCTAACCGTCTGCAGGATCATGTCATCAAAGTCGTACAGTTTTTGCTCCCGCATGGACGCTTCATAGAGTCGATACACGTGCAGTAACGCCTGATTTTTCTCAATCGATTTAGCGGCGTCTTTGTATTCACCACGCTCTTTGCCTTTATGTGCACCCTTTACGTGGAACTGCTCAATCTCCAGTAGAGCTTTCTCTTGACCAGCGATCATTTCACTTAAATCGTTTGGTGAGATGTTTTCACGCTTGAGATCACTAATCATCCCCATCAGTGGTTTAACGTAGTATTCCGGATTTCCGCTTGGACGCAGAGTTGAGATCGATGAATCTTCAAGGATCGCTTCAATAATGCCAATCCGGTCGATATCAGTCGCTGGCTGCCCTCCGATGACTGTTGGGTAGGCATCGGGATACTTAGCGATTAGCTTCTGCGAAAAACTATGAAAAGTCGAGATCTCGACTCGGTAGGCGGCTGCCCCGATATAACGCAGCAAGCGCTCCCGCATCGCCTTTGCTCCTGACTCGGTAAACGTCAAGGCGAGGATGTTGTTTGGCTGGACATCAGTCTGCAACAGAATGTTTGCAATGCGCAGGGTGAGGATTTGTGTCTTCCCGGTCCCAGGACCAGCAATTACCATGACCGGCCCCTCAATTGTGTCTACGGCCTGTTTTTGAGCACTGTTGAGCAGGTTATAAGCGGAAGTATAAGCTGGACTGGAAAGAATGTCTGACATGATAACAGTATAGCAAAGACCGTACCTCTAGCCGAATATGGCGTACTCATTTGCATCTGGGTGTATAGTAAAGCTGTTATGTATGAATCGCTGTATCAACTTTCCCACCACGCACCACTAGTTATTTTTACAGCTTCGATTTTGGATGTATTCTTTTTATCTGGCTACATCCTGTATGGACTGGCTACGCTGGGGGCTGTTGCCATGATGCACCTGTCCGGCATGGTCACTGTTCCAGAAATCATCATGGCTGCCGTGACTGGTACAGTGTTTGGGAACCAGCTGAATTACTGGATCGGCCGTTTCTTTAGTACCACGACGTTTATCAAAAAGAGAATTAGTTCACCTCGTGCACAGAGAGCACAGGCTTTTTTACAAACTAAGGGGCTACTGGTGTATATGATAATCGGTCGGTTCGTGACTTTTTTCCGCCCCATCCACGGCGTTATCCTGGGCGCACTCAACATCAATCCCTGTCGCGTACTCACCTATGACATACTCCTCTCGATTGTCTGGGTGTCAGTCTGGCTCTGGGTACTGCTCTCGGGAGAGTTTGCGATTGATCGTTTCTTCAATTAAATGAAGTGTATAAGCAGCTACACTCACAAACAAAACTTACTATTACTCACGCCGACGAACAAACCCTGAGTCAATAGACTCAGGGTTTGTTCTAGTGCCAGGCCTGGGGGATTCCTCCACCAGGAAATCATGCGCTAGTATGATTTTAAACGCCTGGCCTTTTCGTGCTGGCGGATTTTCTCTAAAGCCTTAGCTTCGATCTGCCGAATTCGTTCGCGGGTTACTCCAAATTCTTTTCCTACTTCTTCAAGGGTATGATATGTGCCATCGAGTAGCCCGTGACGCATTTCAAGAATTTTACGCTCTTTGTCTGACAAAGTATCAAGAATTTCTGCAATCTGATCGGTCAAAATACTGTGTGATACCTCCTGGTCAGGTGAAGTGATTTTGTCATCAGCGATAAAGTCAGACAGTCGTGACCGGTCATCATCATCTCCAACCGGTAGTTCTAAAGAAATAGTGTCCTGTGAGATTTTTTCGATTTGGTAAATCTTTTCTACCTCAACACCCATTTCTGTGGCGATCTCTTCTGGCATCGGGTCTCGACCAAAGTCTTGTGAAAGCCGACGTGAGACTTGTTTGTATTTGGCCATCGTTTCCACCATGTGTACGGGAATACGAATCGTTCGAGACTGGTCAGCCAGGGCTCGAGTTATCGCCTGCCGGATCCACCAGGTAGCATAGGTCGAGAATTTGAAACCCTTAGTGAAGTCAAATTTATCAACCGCTTTAAACAGACCCAGGTTCCCTTCCTGAATCAGGTCGAGCAGTGTGAGGTCAGGAGACCGGCCGACGTATTTCTTGGCGATTGATACCACCAATCGCAGGTTGGCTCGGGCGAGCAAGTTTCGCGCCTCATCATCACCGTCTTCGATTCGCTTGGCGAGCACCTTTTCCTCGTGCGCATTTAACAGTGGGTACTGACCAATTTCTCGGAGGTACATCTGGATTGAGTCGTGCCCATTGTCGCTTCGCTTGAAGGCATTCTTCTTGGCCAGTACTTCGGTACTAGGATCGTCTCCCAGCATTCCACCGCTTTGCAGAACATCAATTCCGGCAATACCAAAGCTCTCGTACAGTCCGTCGAGCATTTCGATGTTGTTTTCTACCTCTGGAAAAGCACGCAACAGCTCGTCGTAAGTGACATACCCGCGCTCTTTTCCTAGCTGCATCAACCCTTTAGATTTAGCCTCAAAGATTTTTTCTGATTTACTTAGCTTGCGATTAGGGTCAACCTTAGCCGTCATTGGAACTAATGGTTTTTTCTTGGCTGCAGTTTGCTTGACCGCATCACTAGCCGCCTTTCGTGAAGCGGCTTTTTTGAGGTCTGTAGCTGACGGTTTTTTAACTACCTTTTTCTCTTGAACCTTTTGAACTGGGGTTTTTTTGGTGGTCTTGGCTTTGATTGCTGTTGCCTGTTTCGTGACCTTTGTTGTTTTTTTTGGAGCGGCTTTTTGGGCCACTTGTTTTACATCTTTAGTTGTTGCCTTTTTGGTCGCCATGTGTGGCTACTATACAGAAAAACCCCAAATTGTCTAGCTAGTTTTTAGCAAAAGATACACTGGGTTATTATTACTCTCCAAAAATATTGATCGTGAGTGATTCTTGTCGCAACTCCTGCTGAAGCTCTTGCATCTCTTTAAGACTTGCTGCCATAGCTTCTGTATCACCCACCCGCTCCAGTTTAATGAGGGCCGCTCGCATATGTGCATGTTGCTGCTCTAGTAATTTCTTACGCAGAAAATTTAACTTAGAAATCACGTCTTCCTCAAGGGCTAATTTTGGCATTGTTTCAATTTGGTTTTCAAACGAAAAGCTCAGCTCAGCTTTTTCAGTTTCTGAGATAGAAAAGTCATGTGGAGGAATGTGCGAGTCTAGATACTGTTGTATGACTGTGGAGATGCGCGGCGCTGCCACATCCTGCATAACCGCCAAATATAAGTACGCTGAGCGAGCACTGTCTGTCTGCATTTTTGGCGCAATTGAGGACGGAGATACTTCTGGCGCAGCCGGCTGCAATTTTGACTCATCTCGTAGGCGGTCAACTTCGAATCGGATTGCTTCGGTAGTGCTGCCAATTTGTTCGGCCACAATTGACACAAAATGTTCTTGGTCAATTCGGTTCGGTAAAAGAAGAACAAACGGCAGAACTTCTTCGCGGGCTTTTAGTTTTAGGGCGCGCACATCAGACTCTGATCGCTTGAGAACATGTAGTAAAAATTCAATGATGTGGACTGACTTCCCAACCAGTTTTTTGAATTCAGCCAAGTCAGCCTGAATCAAATCGGCTGGATCGTTACCCTCTGGTAGTTCAACCACCTTAACATCCATTCCCCGTGCCAACATCAACTCGGCTGACTTTTTCATAGCGGCAATGCCAGCTCGATCAGAATCGAGCGCCAGCACGACCTTTTCGGACAAACGCTGCAGGAGTTGCACATGGTGTAGCGTCAGGGCTGTACCAGACACCGCTACTGTGTTGTGGTACCCAGCTTGGTGCGCCATCACTACATCAAACTGGCCTTCTACAATCAGTGAAAATCCTAGGGTGCGGATTCCTGTTTTTGCCTTATCGTAGCCATAGAGTAATTCAGATTTTTTATACAAAGGGGTTTCGGGTGAATTGACGTACTTCGGAGCCTTGTCGTTCGGATGCAGAATTCGCCCAGAAAACGCCACGACTTTGCCGCTAGTATCGCTCATGGGAAACATAATTCGATCGCGAAAGACATCAAACGGTTCTTTACCACCTTCGGTTTTCTTGATCAGACCGACAGTGAGTAACTCATCTGTAGAGTAACCCTTGGGCTCAAGAGCTTCTTTTACTTCGCGCCAGCCACCCTTGGGTGGGCCGGGCGCAAACCCAATCTGCCAGGCGGCCACCGTCTGGGCCGTCACCCCGCGATTTTTGAGATACTCATAAGCCTCAACCTCTTTCTCAAGTTCAGCTTGGTAAAATTTAGTGGCTTCCTGCAGCGCTGCGTGCCAACGATCACGTTCGCTACGCTTTTTAGGATCCTCTTTAACAAGTTCTACTCCCGCTTTATCGGCCAAAATTTTAAGGGCTTCACGGAAATCCACCCCCTCCATCACTTGGATAAAGTTAAACATGTCACCACCCTGGCTGGTTGAGAAACAGTAGTACATTCCTCGGTCTGGTGACACGTAAAACGAGGGTGTTTTTTCCGCCGAAAACGGAGAGCGACCTTTGTAGTTTTTGCCGGCTTTATGCAGCTCGACATACGGTGAGATAATGTCGACAATGCTGAGTTTATCTTTGATTTGCTGAACGGCGTCGGACATAAGTACTGACAGTATACGCGAATTACAGATTTGGTGCGAAATATTGAATGAGACCCAGAGCAGTAAGGCCACAGATCAAATTTATGTCTGAATTAGCTTATTTCTTAGAGCTAATGAGTAAATTCCTAGGTTGACTTTTGTAAATAAAAGTGTGTAATATAAGTAATATTTTTGTTCTTGGAGGAATCAACCATGAAATCTGCACTGATCACCGCAGCATCCCTACTATTCCTGTCCGCCTGTGATGGCGGATATGCAAAAGAAAAGAAAGTTTGCGAGGAATCGGGGGGGAAGCTTTTACGTAACCAGCTCTGGAACAACTTGTGTTCCAGGCTTGAAAGTTACAAACTCTACGCTCGAAATGCAGCTGAAATCGCTACAAAATCAATACGCTGTCAATCCTCATTTCTTGTTTGAACAAGAAAATGGACTGGCCGGACCAGCAACTATTGAGCTGATCACCAGAATGATGGTGCTGAAGATTTCGCATCAGATGAGCACTCGTGACTATGGTCCATGACCATAAGCCCCGCCATACAGGTGGGGCTTTTTGATTTCAGAAGCTACGGTATACTTACAGACAGATTTGCACCGATGTAATCAATAACCCACGCTGGCGGTTTGTAACAATTCCTTCGCCAACCAATGCCTGACACATGGAGAATGTGTCACCACCACCTACGGGTGGTATTTTTGATACAATTGCTGACACATGTTTACCAAAATCCTTACTGTCGCCACACTATTTACCACAATCCTCGGAGTGTTTCTTTTTTTTAGCTCTGAAACTGAATACCAGAATTTGGTTCCAGAGTTTGTCCAGAAAGTTACTGTTCCAGAATACGAATCTGTCCCGCTAGCTACCCAAGTTGGACAGCTATTTGCGGTTGGACACTGGGCACACATGGAAGCGAGTACGACAGCCGCAAGGGTGCGCGATCTGCAGCTAGGAAGTGTGATTATCATGTCTGCACCTGAGAATGAATCAACCGTACGTGAGTGGACCGATAGCTGGCAGGAAGCAGCGGATATTCCGCTACTAATCAGTATCGATCAAGAAGGTGGCGTGGTGTCGAGATTACGAGGAAATACCCACATTCAAACAGCCCAGCCAAATATTACAGATGACACTACAGCCTATGATGTGGCCCGTGAACGCGCAGTTGCATTGCAAACGCTCGGTATAAATGCAAACTATGCACCGGTTTTGGACCGCAGTACTTCTTCAGATTCTTTTATGTATCCTCGGGTATTCCGAGACCCAGACATGATTGCACCCCTGGCTGGTGCGATGATACGAGGATACCAAGATAACAAAGTAGTCGCAGTCCCAAAGCACTTCCCTGGTCACCCCGATACGTCTGACGACTCACACCTTACACTGCCTCGGCTCGATATGACAACTGAGGAATACGTTTTGCATACCCAACAGTTTACTGACCTAATTGCACTAGGTGATACTCACATGCTGATGACGGCTCATGTTTTGGTGCCAGCACTCGACCCTGACTTCCCTGCTACCGTTTCACCGATTGTCATTAGTGATCTACGAGAACGGATTGACTACGACGGAGTCATCATTACCGACGACCTTGCGATGCAAGCTATCAGCGACCGTTGGAGCTACGAAGAATCAGCCGTAATGGCTCTACAAGCCGGCGTAGACATGGTGATGCTCGCAGCTGAGCCAGAGAACGCCAGCAGCACCGTACAAGCTGTCATAGAGGCCGTAGAAAGTGGAGAACTGTCGAGAGAGCTTGTGTTTGAAGCCTACCAACGTGTGATGGAGGTGAAAGACGTTCTAAACTAGTCCACATTGACTTTTAAGTAAAATATGCTATTATATTTAGTAGCAAACTAATAACGCAGCCACAGGAGATTCCCCCATGCGTTCGATCATTTCTATCACAATCCTAGCGACAACTCTTGCGTTCCCCGCTTTTGCGGACACCAAGTTTGCCTGCAATCTAATCGTCGCAGCCAATCCAATTGCATAAGCTGATTGGTACGAGGAAGAAGACGTCGTCACAACCAAGCTGCAGAGCGTTCAATCAGCTTTAAGCGACGCAATACATGACCGCCAGATCACCGACCTGACAACAAACATGTACCTTGATCTTTTGTTCACTCAGATAGCTCTCGCACAACACGTGCGAGATACATATCTCGCAACGGCAGATGCAACGACGGATGAGACAGTCACCAGAGACATGTGGCATGATTTAACGGTAAGCCAAATCACAAGTCCTCACCCTCACTTTGTTACTGTCGATGCAGAACAAATGGCTCAGCACATCGGACCATCCAGTGAGCTGGTTGAGGCGCTCGCACCTGTTGTTTTGTGCTTTATCGAAACACTTGATGAAATGGATATCGACACGTTCGCTCTCAACAAAGAGATCCGTGAGCAACTACGCTGAGGATACCACCAACACACCACCCCTATCTTGTATAGTGGGTGGTGCATTTTTTATAAATAGAAAAAGCGCACCATCAGGCGCGCTTTTTCTATTTGCTTTAAAACCTAGTCTTGGTTTGCTTGCATTTCTTTAATCATGTCGTACTTCTTTGATCCTTCGAAGCCTGATCCGGCTGGGATCAATTTTCCGATGATCACGTTTTCCATTAGACCAGCGAGGTTATCTTCACTACCGCGAACGGCTGCGTTGATGAGCACTCGAGTGGTGTTTTGGAATGATGCCGCTGAGAGGAATGATTTCCGTGATAGAGACGTTTCAGTGATACCCATGATGAGTCTAGAACCCTTGGCAATATCTTTTCCGGCTGCCTTAAGCTTGGTGTTTTCCTCTTCGATCACCCACTCTTCCACCACTTCTCCGGGAGTAAACTTGGAATCCCCTCGGTGCGTAATCTTCTTACGTGACATCATTTGCTTAACAATCAACTCGATGTGCTTTCGTGAAATCGTCACACCCTGGAGTTCGTAAATCTTGTTTACTTCAGAAATGATGTAGTCCTGAGTCGCTTCTTGACCGGCAAATTTGAACAAGTCTGGCAGCAGAGCTGAACCATCGGTTAGCAATTGTCCTCGTTTGACTGTATCACCCTTTGATACGTTTTCTTGTCGACGATAATCAACCGTGTATTCGGTCGCATCTTTTTTAGATGGTGCGTGCTCTGAAGTCATGTCAGGAGCGACCACAATTGTTCGTTCTCGTCCTTCAGTTCTGATTTCTGTTACCAGACCAGCGTATTTGGCGATAACTGCTGGAATCTTTGGTTGTCGTTTTTCAAACACTTCTTCAACGCGGGGTAGACCCTGCGCCACGTCACCTTCGGCGGTCGCTGTACCAGCTTTGTGCTTTGTGTTCATCGTGAGCTGGGTTCCTGGTTCACCAATCGCTTGAGCAGCAATGGTTCCCACGGCTTCTCCAATGTCTACTAGAGCGTTTTTGGTGAGGTCAGTTCCGTAACACTGCTGACAAACTCCACGCAAGGTCGCACAGGTCATTGGTGACCGCACTTCTACTGACTCGCAAGTTGTTCCTTCGACGGCAATCGAGTCACGACGGGTCATCAGATGTCCTTTCTTAAAGAGTACGTTTCCTTTCGCATCAACAGCGTCAGCGGCTAGGATTCGACCCTTAATCGCTTTACTAAAGGCAATCTCGATTCCAGAGGCTGAAATTCGGCTGATGAGCGTTCCGGCTTTTGTTTTACAGTTTGCTTCAGTGACGATTGCGTCCTGGGCAACCACAAAGAGTCGACGGGTTAGGTACCCGGCCTTTGCGGTCTGGAGCGCCGTGTCGGCAAGTCCCTTTCGTGAACCGTGAGTGGTGTTGAAGTATTCCATTGGTGAGAGTCCTTCTTTGAAGGAAGAAATAACCGGAGCTTCAATTGTTTCACCTCGGGTGTTCAAGATAAGTCCCTTCATACCAGTCATCTGTGAAATCTGACGAATCGAACCTCGAGCTCCAGATTTCCACATCGTGTAGGCTGAACCATCGACTTCCATCTGCTCTTCGATCTTCTTCTCAATAGCATCTTTAGTGACGTGCCAGATAGCGGTGATCTGTCGCTTTCGTTCTTCTCGTGAAAGCAGACCTTGGTTGTAGTGCTCGAGCACTTCCCGCTCTTGCTCTCGCCCTTCGGCAACCAGTTCAGCTTTTTCTGGTGGGATAACCACCTCATCGATTCCCCAAGTGGTTCCTGATTTGGTAGCAAACTTGAATCCGTTCTTTTTGATCTTGTCGACCATTTTAGGAACGATTTCAGTTCCTTGCTCATCGATTAGATCGATGATGATCTGGAAGAGTTCTCGCTGACCGAGCTGCTCGTTCACGAATTTATGATCACTTGGGAGTACGGCATTAAACAACAGTCGTCCAACCGTAGTTTCAAAAATCCCTCCTTCGTACTGGGCATACTTTGGGGTATCGGTAGCCAGCACTTTTACCTTGGCTCGTAGATCAACAACTTCATAATCATATGCATTGATGGCATCATTTGGAGAAGAGAACGCTTTTCCTTCGCCTTTTGCACCTGCAACTTCGCGTGTCATCCAAAATGCTCCCAGGGCAATATCCATTAGTCCTTCTGACACAACCGGTTCACCTGATCCAGGCTTGAGGATGTTGTTGTTAGCAGAGATGATCATCTTTGCTTCCAGCTGGGCTTCGTCTGACAGTGGTACGTGTACCGCCATCTGGTCACCATCGAAGTCGGCGTTGAAAGCCTTACATACTAGTGGGTGTACTTGGATCGCGTTACCTTCGATTAAAACTGGTCGGAAGGCCTGGATACCCTGACGGTGAAGTGTCGGTGCACGGTTAAGCAGCACGTATTTGTGCTTGATGATATCTTCGAGGATCGCCCACACTTCTGGCACTCCATCTTCGATTAGTCGTCCAGCTCCACGGATGTTGTAGGCTAGTTCTTGCTTCAAGAGTTCGGCAATCACAAATGGTCGGAATAGTTCCAGAGCCATGTGCTTTGGTAGACCAGCTTGATCAAGCGCGAGGTCAGGTCCAATCACAATCACTGATCGTCCAGAGTAATCTACTCGCTTTCCAAGTAGGTTTTGTCGGAAGTACCCCTGCTTACTTTTGAGGTAATCAGATAGTGATTTCAAAGGTCGTCGTTGCGCTTGACTCATAGCTGAGAACGCACCGCCGCCGTGACGGATAGAGTTGTCGATCAAAGCGTCAACCGCCTCTTGCATGATTCGCTTCTCGTTTCGAAGGATCACGTCCGGTGCCATAATATCGATCAGTTTTTTCAATCGGTTATTTCGGTTGATCACTCGACGGTAGAGGTCGTTAAGGTCAGATGATGCGTGCCGTCCACCTTCGAGTGCAACCATCGGTCGAATCGCTGGCGGTACCACTGGGATACGAGTAAGGAATAACCATTCTGGACGAACGCCAGCGTTAATCATGCCTCGGATCAAAGTGAGCCGCTTGTCGATCTTGAGTCGCTCCATCGCACCAGCCTTGGTGTACCGCTCTTCGAGCTCTTGTACGAGCACAGCTAGATCGATTTCTTTGAATAGATCGTAAATTGCTTCCGCCCCAATCCGGGCTTCAAACAATGTTGAATATTTGATTGAGAATTTGTGGAAGGTGGCTTCATCTAGCACTGTCCCCTGTTGAACTGACTTGATTTCCTTGGCAGTTTCGTCCGCTCGTACCTTGAGAGCTTCTCGTGCTTCCTCATTCTGCAAAGCCTTTAGTTTAGTTTTGTATTCAGTTTCGAGTTCATTAAGGATTCGAGCTCGATCACTTTCACTTACCTTGGTAATGATATACCCCGCAAAGTAAATCACCTTTTCTACTGATGAGGCAGTAATACCAAGAATCATCGCGATTCGTGAAGGTACTCCCCGCAAAAACCAGATGTGTGATACTGGTACACATAAATCAATGTGTCCCATGCGGTCACGTCGTACAATGGCGCGCGTGATTTCTACTCCACACTTTTCACAGATAATTCCTTTGTATCGAATTCCGCGATACTTTTTACAACTACATTCGTAGTCTTCTACTGGCCCAAAAATTCGTTCGTCAAACAAACCGTGCTTTTCTGGACGTTGAGTTCGATAGTTGATGGTTTCTGGCTTGGTGACTTCTCCCCAAGACCATTCCAGGATGGTTTCTGGATCAGCGAGCTTTAGCCCCACACTCGTGTAGTTGGTTGGGATCATTGGTGGTTTTTTGAACTCAGTTTTTTTGAATGTTGATTCTTCTGACATAAGCAAATTGGGTTTACGCTGATTCAGCTTCCTGATAATTTCGTCGTGGTCGGTCTTCTTTTTCCAGCTTCACGTCAAGCGCTAGCCCCCGTAGTTGGTTCAACAGAACGTTGAACGCGGCTGGTGTATGTGGATGACCGATTTTCTCTCCTCGTACGATGGCATCAAAGGCCGCTGATCGCCCAATGATATCGTCGGATTTGATCGTCAGCATCTCTCGTAGTGTATAGGCTGCTCCGTATCCCAAGAGTGCCCACACCTCCATCTCTCCAAATCGCTGCCCTCCGATCTGTGCTTTTCCACCAAGTGGCTGCTGGGTGATGAGTGAGTATGGTCCAATAGATCGCATGTGGATCTTGTCTTCCACCATGTGGTGGAGTTTGAGGATGTACATGTACCCGACCGCTGTTCGCTCGGCAAATTCTTCTCCAGTGAGACCGTCTCGTAATTGGATTTTTCCGTCTTCTGGAAGTCCAGCTTCCTTGAGTTCTGCTTTGACGTGATTTTCGTCAGCTCCGGCAAATGGTGGAACGATCGCTTGGTAACCAAGAGTATGTGCAGCCATACCAAGGTGAAGCTCAAGAATCTGCCCGAGGTTCATACGTGATGGCACACCAAGCGGTGTTAGAAGCACGTCGATAGGAGTCCCATCTTCGGTATATGGCATATCTTCTTCTGGCAGGATCCGCGAAATAACACCCTTGTTTCCGTGTCGCCCAGCTAGCTTGTCACCAACTGATACGTTTCGTACTTGAGCCACGGTAATGAGGATCTTTTTGATAACACCACTTTCGAGGTTGTCACCATTTTCACGAGTAAAGATGCGCACGCCGATAACTCGACCACGTTTTCCAGCCTCAAGTCGTAGTGAGGTGTCTTTGACGTCCTTAGCTTTTTCACCAAAGATTGAACGGAGTAGTCGTTCTTCTGGAGTTAGTTGAGTTTCTCCCTTTGGAGTTACTTTTCCAACCAAAATGTCACCCGGCCGGACTTCTGCCCCAACTCGGATTACTCCAGTTTCATCTAGGTTTCGTAGTTTCAGTTCAGATACGTTCGGGATATCAGGGGTAGTTACTTCTGGCCCTAGTTTTGTATCTCGGACGGCTACTTCAAGCTCATCGAGGTGAATGGAAGAGAATTTACTCTTTTTCACCAATCGTTCTGAGATGATGATCGCATCCTCGTAGTTAGCTCCGTTCCACGACATAAATGCCACCATAGCGTTTTGACCAACCGCAATCTGACCGTTGTCAGTTGAAGTGGTGTCTGCTAGTAGGTCACCTCGCTTTACCTTGGCTCCAACTGACACCGCCGGTCGGTGCTGGAAGGCTGAAAAGTCGTTGGTTCGCTGTAGTTGTGATAGTGGGTACGCTCGAGTCTTGCCAGTCTTTTCTTTGATGACCACTTGTTGCGCGTCGGCCTCCACTACTTCTCCAGCATCATGCGCGTAGATCACACGTCCCACGTCTCGCGCTGACATACCTTCTACTCCAGTCGCCACAATTGGTGCTTCTTGCACGATACACGGTGTCGACTGCTTCTGCATGTTTGAACCCATCAATGTACGGTTGGCATCGTCGTGGTTCAAGAACGGGATCATTGAAGTTGCAACTGAGAATGGCTGGTTGGTTGCGATGTCGATGTAATCAACTTCATCTCGAGCTACCAAACGTGGCTCTCCTTTTGTCCGGGCCTCAACGAAATCTGGTTTAATTTTTCCTTTATCGTCTACCTCAATCGCTGAGTGAGCAATCGTGTAGTGCTCTTCTTCGTGTGCGTTCATGTAGGTCACTTCGTCAGTCAGCTTGCCTTTGACCACTTTCATGTACGGGGTTTCGATGATTCCAAACCGGTTCACACGAGAGTACATAGAGAGTCGCAAAATCAGACCAATGTTTGGTCCTTCTGGAGTGTGGATTGGACACAGTCGTCCGTAGTGAGACGGGTGAACGTCACGCACTTCGAAACCGGCTCGTTCTCGAGTTAGTCCACCAGGTCCAAGCGCTGACAGGGTTCGCAGATGCTCTACCTCAGCCAGAATGTTCTGCTGTTGTGAGAACTGTGACAGCTGGTTAGTAGTGTAAAACTCTTTGATTGCAGCCTGTAGTGGACGCGGGTTCACGATCTGCATCGGGAGTGATGTTTCAGCCTCGATAGTCGACATTCGGTCCTGAATGTTTCGCTTCATTCGGGTCATACCGACTCGCACTCGCTGCTGGAGCATTTCACCAAAGTACCGCACTCGCCGGAAGCCAAGGTGGTCAATATCATCAGGTTTAGCGTTGATGTCGTGGTTTGACTTGATGATGTGCTCAAGGATCAGTCGCATATCCTCGATAGACACAGTTCGTTCCGCTGTTGCTTTTGCGTCAGTTGGACGATTGTTTCGCTCGTTAAAGTGATGTCGACCGATTTCAGATAGGTCGTATCGTTCCGGGGCAAAAATAGATTTCACAAACTCTCGGGCGTTGTCGACCGTCGCTAAGTCACCGTCACGAAGCCGCTTGTAGATTTCGATATAGGCATCGTCAGTAGTTTTCGCTGGGTCCTTTTCCAGAGTAGCTTTGATGTATTCCTCCCCACGTTCAACACCCTTGACAAGTTTGATCATGTCTTCGTCTTTTTCCACCCCAAGTACACGCAGAAGTGAAGTGATTGGGAACTTCTTCTTGCGGTCGATCTTGACGACGATGATACCACCAGCTTCTGATTCGATTTCAACCCAAGCTCCCCGAGCCGGGATGATTTTCGCACCAAACATGGTTTTTCCTTTGACGTCAGCCGCGGTGAAGAAGATGCCGTATGATCGCGCTAGCTGCGGCACGATTACTCGCTCGACACCATTGATAATAAACGTACCGTTGTCAGTCATCACTGGCACATCAGCCATAAAGATTTCTTGCTCTTTTTCTGACTCAAACGTCTTGTTCTTCAGAACTACGGTCGCTCGTAGTGGCGCTTCATAGGTTCGCTTGTTGGCTTTGGCAAAATCTGGAGTGTATTTTGGTTCACCTAGTTCGTATTTTTTAAAGGCTAGCTCGAATTTCTTTTCAGAGTAGTCTGAAATCGGAGAAAATTCTTTGAAAATTTCTTTCAGAGCTGTCTCGACAAACCACGTGAATGATTCACGCTGCGGTTCGATCAGGTCAGGTAGTGGGATTCGAGGAGCGTGCGCTTTCTCAAATCGCCTTTGTGGCAGGTGTCCTACAGACACTTCTTTTTGTTCCATATATATGCGACAAGTTAGACACAACAGACAAAACAAAATCTACGCCTTAGGGCGCATATTAAATTTTATACTGTTCTATCGGAATAATAAAAACATCACTGACGTGTGAATATACCTCCGCTTTGAACATCTCCCAATCACAACTCATCCGAGAATGCATCACTGCGTATGTGGACAGCAGTATACGGCATATAAAAATGTTTGCAAGGGTGACACATTCGTGGTTATTCGGATAATATATATCTTGTTTGACATAGGTAGAGATGTAAAGTATTTTGTTGCTCGGATCCACAGAGCAGAAGGAAAATAAAATGCTATCCGTACATATGATTAAGCGTGAACGCGTTGACGGAACCAACGGCATGCATTCGAGCCTCAAGGCAATCTTGGACAAGATTGGTGACAACGCACCAAACCAAAAGCAGATTGTCACCATCGTAGGGACACTCAGTGTTTTCAAGGCCAGAACGCGGGAAGCGGGAAAATTTTGTGGCGAGTTAGGTGAAACAAACCGTCTAGCCATCGAACATCTGATTGAGCAATTAGCCAGACTTCGGCCTGGAGATAAGCAAGCTTGGAGCAACTTATACAAACCAACGTCTGCGGCCTGGACGGCTCTACGAAACATGTAACAGACACATAAAGGGCGGCCTATCAGGCCGCCCTTTACTCTATACTATGTATCCGAGCGCCGCTTTTCTATTTCTTATCACACGTCAAAATATTCAATGGCAGCACAGGACTTCAAAATACACATTCGACCCACCTATTTCTTTGTCTAGACGACATCAGAAAGTTCTCGCCCTCACTCGGACCAGATACAAAGCAAAACTATTTGCTTTGTATCCACCCAAAACACCTATTTACCTTCACTGCGACGCTGCTCGATCGCAGCATGGTCTCCACTTAGGTAAATCGGAGGAACTTGTAACTTGTTTTTCTTAAACTCAATTGTTTCAGGTCTGGTATAACACTCACCAATTGTATTTCGGTCATCTTCGAGTGAATCGATGTCACCCAGCACTCCTGGCACTTGCCGTGAGACACTGTCAATGATAGTGAGCGCTGGCAGCTCGCCACCAGTGAGGATGTAGTCGCCAACTGAGACCTCTTCGGCCTTGAGGGCAGTAGTCACTCTGGCGTCGATCCCTTCGTAGCGGCCGCTAATGAGGACCAAGTGGTCATATTTTTTAGCAAACTCCTTGGCCATGGCTTGGTCAAAGGTTTTTCCACGTGGAGACATAATGAGTGTCTTCACCTTCTTTTGGTCCTTCTTCCTCCCCACCGCTTTTTGCCAGGCCTTGAGGATTGGCTCGGCCGCCATCACCATGCCTGGACCACCACCGTATGGTTTGTCATCTACCTTTTTGTGTTTGTTGTTCGCAAAGTCTCGTGGGTTGTAGTAACTAACATCAATTTTCTTCCCCCGCACCTTAGCCCCTTTCCCCTTATCAGTTTTCTGCGCCCGCCCCAACACACTAGCGTCGGTGTACGCTTTACAGATATCTGGAAATAATGTGATGACATGGAAGTTCATAAAACTACAGAATTTCTTTATATGTTTCTAAAAAAATTGGGAATTGTGAATGTAAATCTTTTTCTTCTGGAAATTCATCGATTGAACACCATCGCAGTTCTAGACACTTGTCAAGCTCTGGATTGTAAACCTGTTCTGGGTCAACTAAAATTAAATGGTCGTATTGGATCCAGTGATACTTTTTACCATCAAGCTCTCTAAATGTCTCTCTCATTCCAATCATTTGTACATCAATCGCATCAGCTCCGGTCTCTTCTTTCACTTCACGAACTACAGCTTTCTCAATAGTTTCTCCGTGTTTTACTCCACCACTACCAACAGGATCCCATTTAAAATGCTCATCTCTGCACTGGTCACTACGGTGACCCAGTAGATAATTACCTTTTCCGTCATGACATAGATTCACGACTCCAACACCAATAAAATCAATTCCTTTTTTCATGCTTGAAACTCTAGCACAACCAGATGAATGAGTCATTGCTGTGGAGCGAGCATCTGCAGGTCGCAAGCCAGTCTTTCACAAAAGAACCAAGACACTTGTCTTGGTTCTTTTGTGAAAGTTGCGACCGAAGCTGGAGTAAAATTCTGCTGAGAATTTTACGTTCGCTCGATAGCAATGCGAATGAGTTTTAAATCTTTAGGTCTGCAATTGCATCATCCAGACTTTTTTCAGCATCGGCTGAGCCGCCATTATCTTCTTGCATCACTTCTGCTGTTTCGGCGTCCATTCGCTGCCCACCTTCTGGTTCGTTGATTTTGAGGTTTACTCGGGCGTCGTGCTTCATTCCGACTACCCGCAAAAGGGTTCGGATTGCTTTGGCTGTGTTTCCACTTCGACCGATGATTTTACCCATATCGTCCGCATGTACGTCGAGTGTGAGCAAAACGCCCATTTCATCAACCGTTCGGTTGATTTTAACTGATTCCGGAAAATCAACCAATGATTTCACTACAGTCTCTAGAAATTGCTTATCTTCGTGCTGATCCATATTCATTTCTTATCGTTATGTATAAGCTTTACACAAACTTGTGCTTGCTACTAAAATAATACGCAACACGACCGCACGAGTCAACGTACGGTCGGTGCACAAGCTAGTGTGTAGATTACGCTTTTACTTCTTCTTCGGCTGGAGTTTCAGCTTCTGGGGCCGCTTCTTCTTCAGTTGGAGTCTCAGCTTCTACTTCTGGAGCTGGTTCTTCAGCTGATGCCTCTTCTGTTGATTCCACGGCCGCTTCTTCAGCTGGGGCTGCGTCTGCTGCAGCTTTTTCTTCGGCAGCGACTTTTTCAGCTTCTACTTTTGCAGCGGCTGCTTCTTCCGCTTTCTTGATCGCTTCGGGGTCTACAATTGGAGATTTACGTGGCAGCACGTTGATCTTTTTAGCATCGATAACACCCTGTGACACAAGAATGTTATGCATAGTGCCTGACGCTTGCACGCCCTCCGACAGCCATTGCTTGGCTTTATCTTTATCAAGAATAATAGTACCCAGTTTTGGGTTATATGAGCCAATTCGATCGACATGCTTGTCGCTCTTCACACCAGTTCGCTTGTCGGTAACGACAATTCGGTAGGCAGGGTCGTTCTTTCGACCAACTCGTTGTAAACGCATCATTAACATAGTGGCGGTATCTTACCAGATTGCATTAAAAGGTCAATAGAAAAAGAAGGCTGGAAAAACAAAGCTCACCTGTTATACTTCGCTCATCTATGACTAAAACTATTGAGGGGCAGATTCTTGTCCGCGGAAAAGGTACTGGCTTTGTAAAGCACGAAGACTATGAAGAAGATCTGATCGTAAATAAGGAAGACCTAGGGTTTGCACTTGATGGTGATTTGGTTGAACTAGAACTAAATCCAGAAGTGCTGGGACGCCGAGCCGGAGGAAAAGTAATAAAAGTCGTTCACCAGGCGCACCGGGAACTGATCGGTGTAGTGAAAGAAAAAGAAGTGGACGGTCAGTCCATGCGTTACCTCGCACCAGACAATCACCGAATCCATATCCGTCCCCTACTACCTGACACAGACGTGAACGACATGGATATGAAAGTTGCAGTCGAGATCGACAGTTGGACTAGCCCGCACACCGACCCAATTGGAAAGATTGTGGAGACCCTTGGCCGGGCTGGTGACCACGAAACTGAAATGCAGGCGATTATCCGTTCTGGTGGGTTTGGCACTGACTTCCCCGAAGCAGTGCAGGCAGCGGCCCAGGATCTATACGACCGCCAGGACCAGATTTTTGCCGATGCTCTAGCTGATCCAAAGCGCCGTGACGTGCGAGGGGTGACCACCATGACTATCGACCCACATGATGCCAAGGATTTTGACGATGCTCTCTCAATTGAGACTCTACCTAATGGAAACGTATCTATCGGTATTCATATTGCAGACGTATCGCACTACGTCGTTGAAGGAGAAACACTCGACAAAGAAGCCAAGGACCGCGCCACGTCGATTTACCTGGTTGACCGAGTGATCCCGATGCTGCCAGAGATTCTTTCAAACGACCTATGTTCACTGCGTCCAAATGAAGACCGACTTGCCTTCTCAGCTATTTTTGAACTAACTCCTGAAGCTTCCGTCGTTGATGAATGGTACGGCCAGACAGTGATTCACTCTGACAAACGGTTTAGCTACCAAGACGCCCAGCAAGTGCTCGACGATGGAGCTGGTGACTACTTTGATGAGCTAACCACCATGATGACCTTGGGGCGCAAATTACGGACACTACGCTATCAAGCCGGTGCCATTGCCTTTGAACAACCAGAAGTTAAATTTGAACTAGATGAACGTGGCGCCCCAATTAAAGCCTATAAAAAAGACCGGACTGAAACGATGATGATGATCGAGGATTTCATGCTCCTTGCTAACCGGGAAGTATCAAAACATGTCAACGACCTGGCGAAGAAACTTAATAAAGAACTAGCCTTTGTCTACCGAATCCACGACAACCCCAACCCTGATCGAATCGAAGAACTGGCGATGTTTGTGCACGCTTTGGGGTATGAATTTGAAACTGAAAAAGGGATGGTTGGGGCCAAAGCCATCAACCACCTGATGCACGCCGTTGAAGGAAAACCCGAAGAAAACTTGATCAAAACAGCGGCTATCCGCAGTATGGCTAAAGCCATCTATAGTACAAAGAACATCGGCCACTTTGGACTGGCGTTTAAATTCTACTCACATTTCACGTCTCCGATCCGTCGCTACCCCGATTTGCTTGCTCACCGACTCCTGCGCAAACACCTGGATGGTGTAACTGTCAGTTCACAAGCAACGGGTATACTTGAAACCACTTGTACGCACGCTTCTAACAAAGAAGGTGAGGCCACCAAGGCTGAGCGTGATTCGATCAAATTCAAACAAGTTGAATACATGATGAATAAAATTGGCGATGAGTTCGAAGGTATCATCACTGGCGTGGCTGACTGGGGAATATATGTACAAGAACAAGAAGCATTATGCGAGGGAATGGTGAAACTATCTAGCCTCAAGGGAGACTTCTACGAGCATGAAGCTAAGAAGTACCGCATCAAGGGCCAAAAAACAGGCAATATTTTCAGACTCGGTGACGTGGTCAAAGTCAAACTAGTTCGAGCTGACGCCGAAGAACGACAATTAGACTTTGAGATGGTGCAGTAACAGAGACAAAAAAGTTAAAGCGCGCCAGGAAATACATTTCCTGGCGCGCTTTGTTATGAATCTCTATTCGCATCCACATCCTGTATCGATACTTAGCCGATCACCGTCTGATCAATTTCCAGTCGACCAAAAACAATCGGTACATGATCACGAGGCTGTTGGTCAAGAGGCAGCTCTTGCCAGTCAGTTGTCGGGATAAATGACGGCGGCGGATTTCTTAATCTTGTCATGTATATACCTCAATGTTGTAGCGCTGCTGCGCTTTTTGCATCCAAACATATGTAACTAGCAAACAAAATCAGAGGTTACTTGGCATTAGAAGCCGCTTCATCAAACTTGACTGAGAGGACTTTGGAGATACCCTCTGCTCCCATCGTGATCCCGTAAAGAATACCCGCTCGACTCATAGTTTCTCGATTATGAGTAATCAATACTAACTGCGACTTCTTTGCTAGCGCTTCAATCATGTCACCGTAGCGACGACTGTTAGCCTCATCGAGCGCGGCGTCAGTTTCATCGAGAATAATAAACGGAGGTGGATTCACCTGACTCATGGCGAAAATCAGCGCAATCGAAGTTAAGGCTCGCTCTCCGCCGGAGAGCATCTGCAGGCCTTTGACTCGCTTGTTTGGTAGTGCGACGTGCAGGTCAACCCCCTCTTCTTGAAAAGCTTTCTCGTCACCCTCTGCCCCATCTTCGGGAGCGATCTTTAACTTTACTCGCTCAAGCTTAGCTTCCCCACCGCCAAACATCAGCGTGAAAAACCGGTTAAATTCAGTGGCAATTTTCTCAATACCAGCCACGAACTGTTCGTGCAGCTGAGCGTCCATATCGGCCACCAAGATATTGAGGTTCTCCACCGATGATTCAAGATCCGCTGTTTCTTTGGCGAGGAACTCGTCTCGCTCCCCGGCCTCTTTGTATTCACGGAGCAGATCATCGGTCGCACCAACCCCGAGTTCCTCAAGCCGGATTTTTAATCGCTCCAAATTCCGTCTTCGCTCGCGTTGCTGCTGCCGCTCTTCGGTTACTGCAACTTCAGCCAAAACTGCTTCACCAGCCTCATCCTTTATTTCGTATGACAAATAGTCTGAGGCATTACGCCCAAGCAATGTAACTGCCTCTTGTAGTTCCCGCTTGAATTCATCACGATCCCGCTCAATCACCTGTAGTTCAGTTTGAATTGTAGCCACTGTCTGGCGTAGTTCACGCTCTTGTCCCAACTGAGCAAACAAAGTTCGCTCAGATTCATGGTGCTGATTGGATTGTTCTTCTAGTGCCTGACGCGCTGCAAGTAGGACGGCGATGGCTGTCTCTTCTTTTGTTTGCACTTGCTCTAACTCAGCCTTGGCAGCAGGTAGCTGTGCCTGCACTGTCTGTAACTCGGCCTGATCGGCGGCACTGGTGTCAATTTTTACCACTTCTTCACGCTCGATAAATTGCGTTAGCTGACTGAGCACATCCCGGAGTGTTCGTTCAACCGTACTGGCATCTTGACGGTTGAGTGCCTTCTCGGCCGAAGCTTTAATACTGGCGACCAGCGCTTGTAGTTTGGCTCGAGGAATTAGTTGCGGGGCTTCAGCCACTGGTTGCTGGGCCTGGGTGATACGGCGCTCTAGGAGCGCAATTTGACCCTCTAGAGTACTGAGTGCCCGCTCGGCTGCTACGCGCTGGGACCTTACCTGTTGTAGCGCCTGCTCTGCCTCGTCGCGCATGCTGGTGTCTTGCACCTGGGTGACTTTCGCCAACTCGGCTTTTAGTTTTGCGATACTATCGGTTACTTGCTCTAGTTCGCTCTGGGGTGCAGTAAGATTTCGCATCAACTCGTCGTAGCGATGCGCTAAATATAAATCCTCTCGTTTGAGGTACTCAGCGTACACATTTTTTAGTTCGTTTTGAACAGCGATTGAACGCTCAGCTCGCTCGACTTGTTTTTTTAAATATTTTAAATGTGGCGCAGCTTCGCGCCGAAGTGATGCCACCTGGGCAATATTTTCCTCGGTTTTTTGTAACTTACGCGCTGCATCGGCTTTCTTGATCTGGTAGACCTTGAGCCCGAGCGCATCTTCAATCATTTCCCGTCGTTCTTTGGCTCCAGCACTAATTACGCGATCCGCTTCACCTTGGGAAATAATGTGGTGACCAGTTGAACCAATGTGTGCTTCAGCTAGGAGTTCGTGAATGTCTTTGAGGCGAACGGCTGAACCGTTGAGTTTGTACTCGTTTTGTCCATCCCGGTGCACGATGCGTTCGATTGTAATCTCGTCGTAATCTAGCGCAAAGGCACGACTACTGTTATCAAACACAATCGAGACACTGGCGCGATTGCCCCGAGCGCTACTTTCTGAACCACCCCAAATCAAATCCTCGCCCTTTTTACCGCGCAATGATTTTACTGACTGTTCACCTAGCACAAACCGAAATGATTCCGCGACATTACTTTTACCTGAACCGTTAGGACCGACGATAGCGGTGATTGGGGACGAGAACTCGAGTTCGCTTTTTTTAGCGAACGATTTGAAACCGTTGATCGTTATTTCCTTTAGATACATATTTATTCACACTGACCACCCAGGCTGTAGACCGCAAATGACTGGTAGTAATCAGGATTGGTTGAATCACATCGATCGATACTCTCTGGGCAAGAAATCGCGCAGCGGGCTAAGGGTTCATTTGGGCCAACTCCGGTGTTAGCATCCACCCCAGCCAGGCAGTTAATGGCGGTTAGCTTGTACCAACTTCCTGCGGTGTCTGTCCGGTATTCAATTATGCAATCTGAATTAGCTGAATCGACACTTTTAGGAATTTCAGTAATGAATTCCGGCACAAACAAGGGCACATCTGGATCATTAGATAAGCCGGTATTAAAGTAGTTATTTTGACAATAGTTAGGTGTTGCATCACCGTTTCTTGAAACTAGATGTCCTCGCACTTCAGCACCCCCTTCGCAAGTTTCCTCTGGCATCGGGTATTTACCATGTTGTGACCTGTAGGTCTCAAGCGCTAATTGCACCTCTTTCAACTCTACCGTCAGAGCTTTGTTTCGTGAATTTGTTCGCGCATCACCAAAACTGACATAGATAATACTAGCCAAGATACCAATGATTGTGATTGTAACCATCAGTTCAATCAGAGTAAAACCCCGCTTCGGTTGCATAATATAACTCATAATAGCACTGCTACTAAACTGGTCGAAATAGTTATCCCTTACCCACAACGAACCATTTCTGTATCGTACTCTTGACCTCGCAAAGGGTAGTTTGTATTACCTCGACCATCTAAAGAAAAACCGGACGAAACACTATAAGTGCTTTGGTAATTATTGGGATCAGTGCAGGTATTAAGAGGTCCAATACCACCAGGATTGTAAGTTCCATTAGGTGTGAGTGGGGTTCTGGCACAAATTCCAGGATCTCTATTCGTGTAGTCAGTCACACTAACTCCACTAATACCGGTTGGGAAACTAGGATCACAGCGGAAGAATTGATGGTCAGTCGTAACTAACTCCGTCTCAACTGTATTTAGTGCCATAAATTTATACACCGTTTTATCCTCATTAGTGGTGTAGACATACCCAGAATCATCACCATTGGTCCGAGGATCTACTGGTAGTTTGGGGAGAAATTCTGGTGCTAGACCAACTATATACTGACCACTATTACCTGGACAACGATAATCTGTATCAGGTTGCCCCGACCAACTTGGGGCATTACCGGTAGTTGGTGGATTACACCCAGCCGGATACACTCCATATTTATTTTTATACAACGTGAGCGCCACCTCGATTGTCCGCAGATCAGTTTGTCGTTGCGCGTCTCGGGACTGCTCGCGAGCTTGACCAAACCCGCCGACAACAATAGTCATCAAAATAGCCAGTATCGAAACAGTAACCAAAATCTCGATAATCGTAAAAGCTTTTTTATTAGCTGAATAAAACATATTAATCATCAAAGATAAATCGACAGATGTCATCACCGCCAGTCTCATACCTCTCCGCATCAGTTCCAACATCGATACTTTCATCAGGACCAACACTACAAATTAATGATCCTGAACCAGTTCCGTAATTGTTTTGATACTCATATGCGTTACCCCAAGGGTCTAGACTCATTTCTTTTGACAAATAATCAGGATACAAGTCAGCAATGCTTGCTGGTAACTCGTTGTTAGTTTGCAGATACAACTGCAACGCTAATCCAATCTGCTGCACATCTTGATCAGCCACTGTAGCGCGTGCAGTCGCACGAGCATCATCCCCAGAAAAAGCCACAATTGACAATAGAATTGCCAACATAGAAATCACTACGAGGATCTCAATCAGAGTAAACCCATCATGCACGCTATTTCTCATGCAATTATTTTAGCATGCTGCTAGTCCCAACCTTTGACGTTCATGGCAGCCAGGGCGGCTGCTTGTTCGGCTTCTTGTTTTGACCGACCAGTTCCAACAGCCACCTGGTCTTTACGCAGAAACACTCCAACCGTAAAGACACGGTCGTGGTCCGGTCCTTCCTGAGCAACAGTTTCATACGTCGGGGTCACGCTATGGTGTTCTTGGGCGAGTTCCTGGAATCGTGATTTTGGATCTTGCCACAGTCGTTTATCAACAATTTCTTCGGTCTTTGGAAACAAGTTGGTGGCGATAAATTGTTGTGCAGCTTCGTACCCTTGGTCCATATAAATTGCTCCGATACAAGCTTCGAAGGTATTAGCTAAGATATATTGTCGTGCACGACCCATATCTTTAGCTTCCCCCTTACTCATCAACAGAAACTCGTTAACCCCAAGCGCTTCAGAGGCGGCTGAAAGTGAGACGGTATTCACGAGCGCAGCCCGCACGGCGGTCAGCTCGCCTTCTGGTTTGTCGGTGTACTTTTTAAACAGGAAATCGGTCACGACCAATTCCAAAACGGCGTCACCAAGAAACTCGAGACGCTCGTTATGATCCCAGGTCACCTCTTTGTGTTCATTGAGATATGAGCGGTGTGTGATCGCTGAGCGCAGCAAATTATGGTCACTAAATTGTGTGCCCAGAATTGCTTCTAATTTTCCTAAGTCAGTATTTGGTTCGTAGTCTGCCATATTGGTATATACAGTATCAAATTAATATTCTTTTGCGAGTCTGTCCACCCTACTAAGAGGACTCCAGAAATAAATTTGAGTTCGAGGCGTGCAAGCTGATGCAAGGAAGCCGTACGAGTAGTACGGCGACCGAGCAGCAATGCTGCACAACAAAGAAATCATTTTATTTCTTGAGATCCTCTGCCGACGAGCATGGTAATAGCCTTGGTTACAATCGGTAGAATGTCTTCGTAGAAGTTAAGGTCCAGGATGTCGGCTACTTTAAACCATTTAGCATCATCGAGTCCACCTTTTTGCTCCAGCACCAAGTCCTGGTAGTCAGATTTTGCTAGATAATAGTGGACCTGTTTTCGCACCTTTCCTAGTTCTGGGTTGCTGGCGACGTATTCATTATTTCCAAGTTCAGCTTCAATAGTGATATCAAGTCCAATTTCTTCTTTGAGCTCGCGAGCTGCTCCTTCCTCGACAGTTTCGCCCTCTTCGATTTTTCCTTTGGAAAGGGTCCAGTGTCCAAAAATATCATGTACCAGCGCCAGGTACATTTGTCCTTCATGCTGAGTGTACACCACTGCACCAGCCAGCCGCTGGATGGGCATATCTTCAAAGGCTACTTGTTTCTTTCGCTTGGCTCCTTGTTCGTCTTTTCCTGGTTCACCGATTTCTTTGTACACCGCACCCAGTACGCCGTTTACAAACCGGCTACTGTTGTCACCACCAAACTGCTTGGCTAATTCGATAGCTTCGTTGATTGCCACTTTGGCTGGGACTTCTTTTCGGTCGGCAAACAACAATTCATATAAGCCAAGACGGAGAATATTTCGATCAACTGGAGAGATCCGGTCGATGGGCCATTCTGGTGCAGCTTTTTCAATCACCAAATCCAACTCTGGTTGTTTTGACATCACGCCATCTAGTAGCTTCGTCATAAACGGAGTGTCAGTTTTGTTTGGAGCAAATTCAGTGACGTTTCGGTCAAGCACTTCGTGCACTGCCTTCTTCTCAAGCGCATTTAAATCCCACTCAAAGAGTGATTGAAGAACGATGCTACGCGATAAATGTCTATTTGCCATGACTTACGAATGTACTTAACTATTACTGTCTACTACTGTACCAGATTCACCCAGACAAAAACACCGCCAGGTGACGGTGTTTTGGGGATTATGATCCTTGGTGCTTTCGCGGAGAAACTGATTTTTCTGCTTGCATCTCTGGGGCTGCAATCGTTTTCATTTTATCACCAGCTACCTTGTCTGGTGTTACTCCTGAATCTGGAGCAACTGCGGCTGGCGTGTCTTCTTGCTCAGCGTCTGCTTGCTGTCCTTTGATGGCTTCTTTTTTAGCGGTCATTCGAGCTGTTCGCTTGTCTGACTTGGCTTGCATGTCGATTACCATTCGACCTTTGTAAAAACCACAGTCTTGACACATGTGATGCGGACGGTGGTGTGAACCACAGTTACCACACACTGCTAAAGTGGGCGCTGTTAGCGCGTGATGAGATCGGCGATTTGCGGTGTGAGCCCGCGTGTGACGCATTCGTACTACCATAGATAATTTGTATTAGTGGGCAGAACTATAACAAACGTGGCTGAAATTGCAATAGGAATAGAAACGACCGAGCCAAAAAGACTCGGTCGTTGTCCAAAACTGGACAAAAGAACTTTTACAACCGTGCAATTCACTCCGTCTTGCAAGTCCGGAGTAGACGCAATTACACTCAGTTACATATACAACTTAAAACCATTTACACATTTTACGACACGGCAAATATATCTGTACTGGCACCATACCTTTTTCGACATCACTCCGCTTCGCGCCTGCGCCTGCGCAGCGTACCATCCGGTGTAGTCCTGAAGGATGTGTATGAACCGGTGGGTTACAACGGTTCCTGTCGATATTATGTTCGCAACTTTCACAAGCCCCCATACTCAGTGGCAGTGCTGAGTCCACTTTGGTTTTGAATTCAGTTTTCGTTGACGTATCGTCGTCCTCAGCCGTTTGGTGTAGCATTGTCCCTCAATTCTTTTGTGATGCCCTGCAACGCGCAGGACAAGTAAGTACTTTACAATAAATCAGTAACTATGCAATGGTAATGTTTCCACAGTAGCTTTGCCGGTGGATGGGTGAAAAGCCGTGCTGGGCGATGGCTTCACGGTGAGCTTTGGTGCCGTAGCCTTTATGTTGCGCTAAGCCATATTGTGGATAGATAGCATCCTGCTCGATCATGTAGCGGTCGCGGGTCACCTTGGCCATGATGGAAGCTAGTCCGATCACCATTTCTTTATCGTCACCTTTGATGATGGTTTCTTGAGCGTAATGAGCTGGAGCGTGTAGCGAGCCGTCGAGTTTTATAAATGTGTCAGCTGGGTTACACTCTAAATCATCAATCCCAGCTGCGATTGAACGTCTGATGGCTGGAGAGATACCTTTACTATCAATTGATTTGGCTGAAACAGATTTCACAACGTATGAAAGTTTCTTTTGGATATGTAGTTCCAGCACTCGTTTATAAATAACCTCACGTTTCTTTTCACTGATTTTTTTAGAGTCCCGTACCCCAGGAACCAACTCCCAGTCAAAATCTGCCGGGATTTTAACCAACCCCACCGTCACCGGCCCAGCCAAGGGGCCTCTGCCGGCCTCATCGACCCCAACAATAAATTTAAGATTCGTAGACATATTTCATATTACGTGACCACCTCCTTACAGAAGGAGTACACCTTATCGATATTTTCTTCCAAGTATTTAAAAACTACCTGACAAGGTCTTGCAAAAGCCTCCGAGGCTTTTGCACCAGCTTCATCTACTCCGACAGTATATTTCATAGGCACGTAACTCCAACTAATTGATAAGAAAATGTACCACACCACACATGGTTAGGAGTGGTCAGATGACCACTCCTAATATTAGTCTTCAAAGAACTGTGACCAGTGCTCCAGTGCATTTCTGACTGTAACGTGGTCAAAATCAATGCCGCACCCTTCCTCTAACACATGCCGGACCTCGATTAAATCAAGGGGGCACAAGACTCCATATGGTAATGGAATATCCGCAATTGCCAGGTCAGGGTCGGTTTCTAAAAGTGTTTCTAGACACTCTTTTATATATGCAAGGGTAGATCTAGAAACAACAGGTGTATAAGTCACCATGAGTTACTACCTTTATACTCACTCTACGTTTATACTGCTATTTTATCACAATAAAAATTGTTTGCTATACTGTCAAAATGTCGCAATCGCCTAAACTAACAGCCGAGTTTGTTCACCTCCACACTCACTCGATGTACTCCCTGCTGCAAGCTGTACCCAAACCAAAAGAGCTCACCGCGGCGGCGGCAGCTGATGGTCAGGATGCAATGGCGATTACTGATGCTGGTGCGCTGTACGGGGCGATCGATTTCTACCAAGCTTGTCAAAAAGACGGTATCAAGCCGATCATCGGGCTTGATGCTTTCCTCTCCCCTCGGACGCGATTTGATAAAGAAAACCCGACTGACCGACCACGGTCACGGTTGGTGCTGCTCGCCAAAACGTTTACAGGCTACCAAAACCTGATTGAACTGGTGACCAAGTCAAACATTGATGGTTTTTATTACAAACCCCGGATTGATGACGAGCTGCTCGCAAAAAACAAAAAAGACCTGATCTGCATCATCCCCTCGTTTGCTGGTGAAGTTGCCCAAGCCCTCAAAGACTCACTGCCTGAACGTGCAGCTGAGCGACTAGATTGGTACAAGAATACCTTTGGCGATGATTGTTACCTCGAGATCTCACATCACCCTGAAATTTTTGGTCATGCTGAAAACCAAGAGAAGATCAAGGAACTCGCAGAGCAGACCAACACTCCCCTGGTAGCGGCACACGACATTTACTATATGAAGCCGGAGGACCGCATCGCGCGCGAGACCATGATCAAAATCCAGAGCGGCGGCGTAGTAGACACCACCGCCGACAACGCTGACAATTTTTCTTTCACTACTCAAGCCCAAATGAAAGAATGGTTTGCTGACACCCCTGAGGCATTACGCAACACCATCAAAATCGCTGAGCAATGCAACGTCGAGATTACCCTTGGGATGGATGCGTGGGTGTTCCCAGATTACCAAATTGAAAGTGGCCGTGAACCTGACGACGAGTTGCAAATTACCGCCTACGAAGGTGTAGCTTGGCGTGGACTGAACCTCAATGATGAGAAGGTTAAAACCCGCCTCGACTACGAGTTGGACGTGATTAAAATGAAGGGTTACGCCAAGTACTTCCTGGTGGTGGGCGACCTGTTGCGAGAGGCGCGCGAGCGCGGGATTCTGACCACTATTCGTGGTTCGGTGGCGGGGTCATTTACAACCTATGTACTAGGGATCACCAACGTAGACCCACTGGAATACCGACTTCCCTTTGAACGATTCCTCAACCCCGAGCGTCCGTCAGCGCCTGACATCGATATGGACTTTGCCGATAATCGGCGGGATGAAATTATTGAATACGCCAAACAAAAATACGGCGAGGATAAGGTAGCGCAGATCGGCACGTTTGGAACCATGGCCGCTAAAGCTGCAGTGCGTGACGTGGCTCGCGCCCTTGGCCACCCATACAGCACCGGCGATCGGATTTCAAAACTGATTCCACTCGGTGCCCAAGGGTTCCCGATGACAATTGAGCGAGCATTGGTAGAAGAAAAAGAACTGGCTGAACTATACAAAAAAGACGCCGAATCAAGAGAGGTCATCGACCTAGCTAAACAAATCGAGGGCCGCGTCAGACACATCGGGGTGCACGCCGCTGGGGTGGTGATCTCCCCTGTTCCTTTGAATCAATACGTTCCAATCCAGCCTGACTCGAAAACTGGTAAATATGTCACCCAGTACGAGATGCATAGTGTGGGTGAAGACGGGGTTGGATTGCTTAAATTCGACTTTTTGGGGATTAAAAACCTCGCTATTTTGGCTGACGCGGTAAAACGGGTAAAGAAAATCCGCAATGTTGATGTGGATATTGAAAACATCCCGCTTGACGATACAAAAACCTTTGAAATGCTGGCGCGCGGCGAAACCATGGGATTGTTCCAACTCAACGGCACGGGAATGACGTCGTTCCTCAAGCAACTTAAACCCTCAACCATTCACGACATCAACGCGATGGTAGCGCTATATCGTCCGGGACCAATGGAAATGATTCCGCAGTACATTGAGCGAAAACATAATCCAGGCTTGGTGACGTACCTTGACCCGCGACTGGAAGAAATTATCGAACGCTCATACGGCGTGATTACTTACCAGGACGACGTCATGATGACGGCGATTAAGCTGGCTGGCTACAGTTGGCTTGAAGCCGACAAGCTGCGTAAAGCGATGGGTAAAAAGGTGCCGGAAGTAATGGCTGCCGAAAAAGAAAAACTCTTCAGTGGTTTTATTGAACACGGCATGACCGAGCGTAAGGCAGAGGAGCTATGGAAGCTGATCGAACCATTTGCCGCCTACGGGTTTAACAAGGCTCACGCAGCGTCATACGGCCGCGTAGCGTACCAAACTGCCTACATGAAGGCTAACTTCCCGGTTGAATACATGTCGGCCGTGCTGACCGCTGACTCTGGTGACACCGACCGGATTTATGACTCGATTCATGAATGCGAACGAATGGGTATCGAGGTACTTCCACCTGACATCAACGAGTCATTCGCTGACTTCTCAGTGGTTCCAGGAACGCAAACCATCCGGTTTGGTCTAACTACAATCAAAAACTTTGGTGCGGGTATTACTGATGTGATTATTAAAGATCGTAAAGCTAACGGACCGTTTGCTGACATGCAGGATTTCCTCACTCGCATCCACGACCGAGCGTTAAACAAGAAATCGATGGAGGCCCTGATTTGTACTGGCGCATTTGATAGTTTTGATAGACGAAGTCACTTGTACGGAAACCTAGAAATACTCCTGGCGTACAACAAAGAACAGGTGTCGGGCGCAGAAACCGGTCAAGATTCCCTGTTTGGTGGTGTAGAAGAGGTCGGTGGACTAACACTCTACCCAACTGATCAAATTTCGAAAGAACAAAAGTTGATCTGGGAAAAAGATCTGCTAGGGATTTACGTGTCTGGTCACCCGCTTGATGCGTTTGAAGAAGAAGTAAAAAAACGCAGTCCCCTTAAAACGGTCAAAGAAGACGGGCGTCAAGGTATCCCAGTAGTAACCGCCGGCATGATTGAAACGGTCAAAGAACTTATTACCAAAAAAGGCGACAAGATGGCCTTTGTGCAACTGGTAAGCAAAGATGAAAGTATGGAAATGGTTACCTTCCCTGAGTGTTTTGAGGCGCACCGGGACATGCTAGTGCCCGGCACCTGCGTTGCAGTCAAAGGCAAGCTCAACATCCGTAATGATGAACCCAGTATTTTGGTAGACAGAATGAAGCGACTGGGACCAGCTCCGGAAGCTGTGGAAGTAGTTGACACACCAGCGCACGAGACTGTACGATAGCTGGACAGAGATTGTGGTGGCTACCAACCGCCAGAGCGACGCTCAAGGAGACTTCTAATCTGTAAATTAAAGCGTCAGTCGGTATACCGATTGGAAACTCGGTGGAACCGCGATCAAGATCGTCCGGGTACAAATGAAACAAATGTTTTCTTTGTACCCGGACGCTTTTATTTTATTAACTAGTTCTGTGAGCTACATTGCTGATCGAAGCATCTGCAGCCGGCTACCGTAGGCGAAACCGCTGAGAGTAATAATGTGGCTCTAAAGAACGAACGTAATCTTCTGGCACCAAAAAGACTCAACGGCTTCACTCCTAGAATCGTCGCTGCAGATGTTTCCCTATTTTGGACACCAGAAAATTACTTAGAAACTTATTTATGCAACAACAACTCGAACATAAACGACATACCCTAGCCCACCTACTCGCAGCAGCGGTGGTTGAACAGTACCCGCACGCCAAACTAACCCTTGGACCAGCCATCGACAATGGTTTTTACTATGATATCGATTTTTCTGGTGGAGAATCTCCAAAAGAAGAAGACTTGAAATCAATCCAAAAGTCCATGAAGAAACTCATCAACAAATGGACTGAGTTCACCCACGCCGAAGTCACCGCTGACGCAGCTCGAGAACGATTTGCTGGTAACGAGTTCAAGCTAGAACTGATCGACGAGATAGAAAGTAAAGGAGAAGCCATCACGCTGTATACGTGCGGTGACTTTACTGACCTGTGTCGAGGTGGTCACGTCGACAACCCTAAAGAAGAAATCGCCATGGATGCGTTCAAGCTCGACAAAATCGCTGGTGCCTACTGGCGTGGAGACGAGAAAAACCCGATGCTCACCCGGATTTACGGACTGGCGTTTGATACCAAAGAAGAGCTGCAGGCATACGAAGAGCAAATGCGACAAGCCAAAGAACGTGATCACCGAAAAATTGGTAAGGAGTTAGACCTATTTACCTTTTCAGAATTGGTCGGACCAGGACTGCCATTGTTTACCCCTAAAGGAACTATGATGCGCGACTTGGTGGTAGATAAAATTATGCAGATCCAGGCGAAATATGGCTACCAGAAAGTCACCATTCCGCACATCACAAAAAGTGACCTGTACAAAAAGTCAGGCCACTGGGAAAAATTTGGTGATGAATTGTTTAAGGTTAAAGGGAAAGGAGATACTGAATTTGTGATGAAGCCAATGAACTGTCCACACCACACTCAGATTTTCGACAGTCGACCACGCTCATACAAAGAGCTACCAATTCGATACGCAGAAACCACCATGGTGTATCGCGATGAGCAGGCTGGCGAATTAATTGGCCTTGGACGCGTGCGAAGTATCACCCAAGACGACGGTCACGCCTTTTGTACTTTTGATCAAATCGATCAAGAAGTTGAAGCGATTGTGAACGTCATTAAGGAGTTCTATCAGAAACTTGGTATGTACGAGGAAGGAAAATTTTGGGTATCGCTATCAGTTAGTGATCCAGCCGACCCAGACGGTTACCTCGGTGACAGAGAAGGTTGGGTGAAAGCTGAAGCCATGCTAGAAGACGTTGCTAAACGACTAGAACTACCATACAAACGAGTTGAAGGAGAAGCTGCCTTCTACGGACCAAAGCTTGATTTCATGTTCTTTGACGCAATTGGACGCGAAAGACAACTAGCCACTGCACAGTTAGACTTTGTGATGCCGGGACGGTTTGGGCTCGAGTACATCGACCACGAAGGTAACAAACAAACACCGGTGATGATTCACCGTGCTATCGCCGGATCGCTAGAGCGCTTTATGGCTATCATGATTGAACACTTTGCTGGCAACTTCCCTCTGTGGTTATCACCATCACAAATCGCAGTCATCCCAGTCGCTGAGGCCCACAACGAGTATGCACAGGGGGTCCACGATACACTCAGGGCAGCTGGCTTCCGATCAGAAATCGACACTAGTAATGACTCTATGGGCAAGAAAGTCCGTAACGCGAAAAAGGACCGACTTCCCTACTTCCTGATCATTGGAGATAAAGACATCGAGGCCAATACCATCACAGTAGAGTCACGCGATACTGGCGAATCAGTAGCCATGAGTATCGACGATTTCCTATTGAAATTAACTGACGAAGTAAACGTATAAAGCAGTAGAAGTACACAAAAGCCCGGCGCTAGCGCCGGGCCTTTGTGTGTCTTGGTTTTGTGATTACGCGGTCACTTTGATAGCTTTCATGATAGCCATTTTCACCGCAGAAACTTCGTCGGTGTAGGTTCCGTCGAGGGCTCCAGTTAGAGCAGCGATCATGCCAGCAATTTGTTCTTCTGAAAGGTCGGCTGTTTCTTCAGCCAACATGTCTGAAACTGTTGCAGCCGCACCTTTCTTTATTCGGTAGACAGCATCGAGATCAGCCGCTGCATCGGCAAGTGCAATCATCGGTCGCGAACCAACTAGCGCATAAGCGGCAACCACGTTTCCGGTCACGATAGCTTCTGCTAGTGAACCAGCACCAGTTGGTGAAGGTGACACTACTGCGGCAGTTGTATCAGTGATTTGGGCTAGGCGTGATTGGTTGATCACAACCCATCCGTCTTCAAGTGGGAATTGCCCCTTTGCATCGCTAACAATTTTTCCGAGTACTTCTGCTTGGTTTGACTCGTTAGTCATTCCAGCGATAGTCCGAGCAGCATCACTTGAAATCAGTGCTTGCAGTGCGTGTGCTTGGTTTTCAATCGTGTTTGTGTCCGGAATTTCTGTTACCACTGGCATTGCAGCTGGTGCAATTGCTACCGGCAAATTAGCTGGTACCGCCACTACAGGAGCAGCTGATACTGCAGCAAATACATCAGGACGAATTTGTTCAGCGTGCTGCATTAGATCTCCATTTGTTTGTACGCCGTTACTTCGTGATGAAACCATCGCTAGTTGTGCCTTAGGCATGACTAGTACATAGGTGATGTACAGTGCCCAAGTGATAAGCAGCATGTAGAACAGCACAGTCATTACCGGTCCAGCTTCGAATCCTGTGTATGGTACTTGCGTGAGCGAAATACCTGACACTAGTGGAGCTTGGTCTCGAACTTGTAGCAGGACAATTTCGTCATCCATTTTCACATCTACTTCACACTCTCGGTCTCGTGAACCTCGCTCTACAACCATCGTATAGGTTGTATTTCGAGTTGGATTGAGGGTCAGACTTCCTTCAAACAGGTCGTCTTTATCGTCACTTAGTTTGTCTTTTGTTGTCACAAGAACGTTTCCAAAACTATCTGTAATGGTGAGCTCTCGTGCTCGGGTTGAATCCCAGGTCAGTTCGATTTCGTCGCCAGCGGTAATCCGTGATTCAGAGATTTCAAGCTCACATCGTGGTGATGAACTACCTCCTCCCCCTCCACCAGTAGACACGTTGATTGTTACTGGACATGAGATGGTTTCACTACCTTGAATGGCCGCTAGAGTATACGTTGTATCAACTGTTGGTGACACTGACTGGTTTCCAGACAACGCTGTTGCGTTGATACCTGAAATTGTCAGCGAGTCAACGTTAGTAGTACTCCATGTCAGAGTTGAACTTTGGCCTCGAGTGATAGATGTATCACTGGCAGAGAATGAAACGTTGTTTTCACAAGTAAACACTGCTGGATCAGCCACCGCAACTGGTGCCAGACAAGAAACTGTGTTTCCGTCAGCGTCAGTAGCAGTTAGGTTGAAGGTCGTTGACTGTGTAATTGCTTCAGTTCGTGAACCAGTAAGTGCAACTGCTCCGATACCGTTATCAATCGACACTGAAACCGCATTGATTACTTCCCAGGCTAGAGTTATGTTTCCACCTCCAACTGGTAGGGCTGGTGGTGTGGCTGTAAAGGCAACACATTCCATAACTGGTTCATCCACAACCTTTACTGGCACACTACAGTTAACTGTATTGTCTTCTGCTCCGATCAGTGTCAGCACGTAGGTTGTGTCAGCTAGAGGTGACACTTCGATTGAACCGTCGACATCAACTGCGCCAATAGCGTTATTGATGAATGCTTGCACTGCGTTGGTTGATTCCCATGAAAGGGTTGCAGTTCCACCAACAGTGATCACGGCTGGATTTGAGGTAAACAGATCACATGATGGTGTTGGTACCTCGGTATCTTGAACGATCACTGGTGCCACACATGACACTGAGTCACCTTCTACATTTTTTGCCGTTAAGGTAAATGTAGTTGACTCGGTCACATTTACTGTTTTTGATCCAGACATTGAACCATTTGCTGTTCCTGCGCCAACTGTTACATCTCCGACTCCATTGTCGATTGATGCAGTTGCTACATTAAGGAGATCCCAATCTAGAACTACTTGACCACCGCCAGCTGGAAGAACTCCAGGCACTGCGGTAAATGATGTACATAGTGGTGCAGGTGTCTCACAATCGTAGTCAACGTTAGTCTTTACGATTGAACTATATACCCAAGTTGTAAAGCTATTTAGTTCGTAGGCAGTCGCTTTAGCTTGGTTTTTTACTACGTAGTCACCACAAGTGTTTGGTGTAGAAACTTTTCCAAACAATACGATGGTTCCTGATTCACCTGGAGTAAGAGTATTTCCGTTGAATCGGATGGTTCGAGTAGAGGCTGTATATACAGGTGCAGATCCGTATCCTTCAGAGAAATTACTGGTGTAGGTATTGCTTACGTACTCAAAGTTAGAGTCTAAAACGTCTTCGATTTTAACTCCTCCTCCAGTACAGTCAGCTGTACCAGTATTTTTTACTTTGATTTCGTAGGTTAGTTCTTCTCCCGGTGTAGCTGAGTGCTTGTCGACTGTTTTAGTCACCTCAAGCTCACATTTCTTTACTTCCTCAACTTTCTTGATGATTCGTACTTCATCTGTACACGTTACTCCCCCGTTGTTTCCCACCATTCGGAAACGGTCATAGTTTGGACCAGTAAAGGTAAAGCTTGCGCTTCCAGAGTCACTTACTTCAGTTCCATTAATGAAGAATGTTGCTGAAGATGGACCTCCGTTCCATTCGATTTCGTATGAGTCGCCAATTGCATCAACTTCTGTTACGCCTCCTACAATTGAAAGGTCACATGTAGGTTTTTCAGGAGTATCATCTCCACCACCTCCGCCGCCGGTTGGTGTTGATGGTGTTGAACCACAACATCCACCGTCACCAGCTCCAGGAGCTACTGCGAAAGCTGTATTGTTATGCGTTACCACAGTTCCAAAGTTGAATACTGCAAAAACGAAAATTAGAGTTAGAAGTGTTTTTTTCATAAAAAGAATTTTAATAAATATAGTAAGTAATGCCTCTGATATTCTTACCTACACCAAGTACATAAGAATATTGAAGGGTCGAAGGCGAAATAAATTCCGCCTTCGACAATTGTTTTTCACGAACCAATCCATTCACCAGCTGACCGTCCATACCTTTGGCTATACAGCTTCTGTGTAAAGAATGCAGGAACTGCACCAGAATATGTCCGCTCAACCCCGAGCAGTGAGAGAAAATCCCCCACGTGTCCAGTGTTTTGCAGCGCACGCAAGTACGGTGCGGTATTGTCGTTCAGCGACAATGTATGGTGATTCCCGTCGTCCGGATTCAAACCGTTGCAGAAGGTGATAGTCGAAAGACCTTCAATCTGCGACCGCTTGAAACAAAATTCACGGACATAGACATCTTCTGCACCAGCTGGCTGATTCGCCAACTTGTACGCATGTCCATTTCCGCGCCCGAGTGATGTAATCACTCGACCGTTGACAGGATCGTCACCAGCAACCAACACGACTTCTGTCATGTATGCATAGCGCTCTGTAGAGAGCAACCGCACACAAGTATCGACTCGTTGTTCCGAAAGAGGGCCGCGATATGGCTCTCTCTCAGCTTGGAACTGTGCGATTCTGCAAGCAGTATCGCAATCAGCGTATGCTGATGTCGGCAAGACTCCGGCGGTAGCCAGAGTGATACCTGCTATCAAAACGAAAGCTTTCATGGTTTTCTTCCTTTATCCGCTGATCGAGCCGAATCCAGCATCACCGCCGGAATCAGTCGTTCCATTTGGACCACTGGTTTCACCAGGCTCCATTGCGCCAGAGCGCGCCTGGGAATCGGCGAGTGATTCGCGAGAACCCCCGCCGCCACCCGTAGGCATTGCGGCGAGGCGAGCAGCCCGGTCAGTTTGACACTGCTGCTGCGCGGCTGGGGTTGGATACTGTTGCAAATCCATACAGGGATCCGCAAACATATCCCCGCAACCAGACAGAGTCGAAGCTGTAGCCAGGGCTGCCAAAGTAAGTTTGATACGCATCATTTTGAGCGCTCCTCTATTGGTTTGAGAAAAGTTTCAAGGAACTTGATAAGGACTTTCCTTGATGAACGAGATAGAAGTGATTTTACATCGCTTATATATTCAAACAACATCATAGCAAAAAAAAGCACTCTTGTCAAGTGCTTTCCCTTGTATCCTAATATGTAGCTGAGGCGCTGTTTTATAGCAATTCTACGCTGATTTGCTTGGCTTCGACGATATGTCGGTCGTCGGTACTCCCAAAACTATCACACGTGGCAATGGTCAATAGTTTGGCATCACCAGCAATTGGAACCGTGATTTCACTGGCTTTTGCCTCATAGACACGTTCTACGCGGTAGGTATAGACGGCATCGGCTGAAGTCAGAGTGATAATATCGCCCCACTCTAGATTTTGTACCCCGTTAAAAGCCTGGAAGTTCTTGTTGAGCACATTTGGCAGGTAGCTTGAGTGCCCCAAAATAAGCGTCGTACCATCGATATTTGGTGTAGCCGAGTCAGGGTGGCGGACTACACCTGAAAGTAGCGCGTTATCGAGATCGGCAATGGTGCGTGATTGGGGGTTTAATACGTCGATGGTTTTATCAAGCCGTTCAATATACATACTGACTGGCTGATCGGGTGCTCCTGCAGTTGTAACAGTTTCGCTAACAAACTCTGACTGGGGTGTCACGGTTGTTTGGATGATTACTGGTGCGATGTCGACTTCGGCAGCCACAGCCGTCACTTCTGTACTAGCTGGGACTGATTCTGGCGCTTCTGGCAGAAAATCAACTACTACTAATACCGCGTACAGCACAGTAAAAACGACAAAGAATACGCCGAAAAAGATAATTTTATTGGCCCAGATGGCTTTGACTGTGTCAGAAAATTGCATAATGCTCAAGATAGTAGCACTATTTATTGCTTTTGTCAATAAATAGTGCTCTTGTCAGCTCAACCGGCTTCCGTTTGCTACATATATCATACTAAGAACGCCGCACATCTACTACTGGGTCTTTTTCAGTCTCCGATATCCACGTACTAGGACAGGTACGTAATCCCCGACAATACTCAACAGCTGGTGTTGGACATGTGTCTTAGAGTGGAGGCTAGTGAGACCATTGACTTTTTTATCATTTGTGCTACTATATAAAGACTATGGAAACAAATAACGTATCACCACAAAAGAAAGGATCCATCCTAAACACACTCGCTGTTGCAGGCTTTATCGCTATCGTATTACTACTCGCTTGGCTTTCAATCCAGCTCGTCCAATTATTCCCTAACGCACTAACTTCGCTCGCCTCCCTAGCAGAAGGGGTCGATCAAGCATCTGAAACAATGGGGGAAGATGACGCCATGGAGCCGATCATTATTACCAGCAATACTTCGCTTATGAAAACTGGCGAGACACTCGACATTGAATGGTTTGCTGCCAACGCTCGAGGATCATACGTATTTGCTTTTGATTGTATCGACGGCGTAGCAGTTAACCAAATCGAAGCCGGTGTTGAACGACAGCTAACTTGTGATACTAATTATAATGTTGGTGACGTTACAGCCCTTACTATCGCAATCGAATCTGAAAAAAATCGATACACAGACGTTACCTACAATGTTGGATTCCTAGCAACTAACGATACCGAGCCACAGGCAATGGGTACAGACGTTGTTACCATCATCAACGAAGAGGTGAACGGATTTGCTGTGGCTACTGATTCTGGTGAACTAGCGGTCGAAGAGGTAACTTCGCAACCAACAACTCCAGAAACGCCAGTGGCAGTTACTCCTGTAACACCAACGCCGCAAACTCCTGTGTTTGAACAAGAATTTGTATACGAAATCCCCACCTCAGATCCAAATGGTATTACGGACCTATCAACTGCATTTATTGCCGTTGGCGAAATCCGTAACAACCGGTTTGTTCCAGGGGCAGTCGAGACTGACCAGGGTGGAGCAATCCAGTTTTCAGTCAAGAACTTTGGAACCAAGACTTCAAGTAACTGGACATTTGAGATTACGCTTCCAAACGGTGGTACGTACAACTCTCCAGTCCAGACTCCTCTGAAACCAAATGAGCGAGCAGTACTCACGATTGGCTTTGCAGCCGGATCGGACACCTCACATACATTTGAAGTATCTGTTGACGAATCAACCGACCGAAACAGTCGAAACGATTCATTCTCACAACGAGTGACGTTTGCTAACTAAGCAGACCACTTAAAATCTCAAAAGAAAATAGCTTATCATATATGATAAGCTATTTTCTTCATCAAACATAAAACCGCGGGCTATAGGCGCCGCGGTTTTATGTTTATTTCGACACCCTGATAGCAAATCTGAATATTTTAATTGCTGTACGCGGCGGGCAAGCAAAAAGCCGCGAATGGGACTAATGTCCAGTGAGCGGCTTTTTGTGTAGTCCAACAAAGTACAGCTTTTAAATATCCAGATTGGCTGTTTTGGCGTTGTTCTGGATAAAGGACTTTCGTGCCGGCACATCCGTCCCCATCAAGATATCGAACACCTTGTCGGCGGCTAACGCATCATCAATCGTCACTTGTTTTAGGATGCGATTATTAATATCCATGGTGGTCTCGCCCAGCTCATCGGCGTTCATCTCACCCAGACCTTTGTAGCGCTGCTGATTAATCTTTGGACCCTTTTTTGTTTCTGTCAGCTCCTCATCTTCCTCTCCATCTTCTGTTTCAACTACGTCTGCTACATCCTCTCCGCCCCAAGCGAGAATAATCTGTTGTTTTTCTTCGTCAGTGTAGGCGTATTTAACCTCTCTCCCCTTAGTGAGTTTATATAGTGGTGGCATCGCAATGTAGACAAACCCTTCATCGATCAACGGCCGGAAGTAGCGGAAGAATAGGGTGAGAAGCAAGGTTCGAATGTGCGCTCCGTCAACATCCGCGTCAGTCGCGATGATGATTTTGTGGTAGCGCAGTTTTGAGATATCAAATACATCACCAATCGCGGTTCCCAGCGCAATCACCAGGTTCTTGATCTGTTCAGATGCAAGCATCTTGTCGATTCGCGCCCGCTCTACGTTGAGGATTTTCCCGCGCAGTGGCAGAATAGCCTGTGTTTTTCGGTCGCGACCCATCTTAGCTGAACCTCCAGCCGAGTCCCCCTCTACAATAAACAATTCTGAGTCCTCGGCTCGTTTACTCTGGCAGTCAGCTAGTTTTCCTGGGAGCGACATACCTTCGAGGGCACCTTTACGCAAGACGCTGTCTTTGGCGGCCTTGGCGGCTTTTCGGGCCTTAACAGCAATTATCACTTTGTTGATAATTGCTTTAGCGTCATCTGGGTTCTCTTCCAGGTACGCAGCAAACGCTTCAGCAAACACACTCTCTGTCGCGCCCCGGGCTTCGACTGATCCCAGCTTGGCTTTAGTCTGTCCTTCGAATTGAATTTCAGGCATTTTTACTGACACCACCGCAGTGATTCCTTCGAGCACGTCGTCACCGGTAAAACCAGCATCTTTGTCTTTGACTGAGAAGAAGTTGCCTTTTTTAGCGTAGTTGTTGAGAGTTCGGGTTAGCGCCGTTTTAAAACCAGTAATATGGGTCCCATGTTCTGGGTTGTAGATGTTGTTGGCAAAGGCTGTAATCCGTGGAGAGATATCATCCACGTATTGTAGAGCAACTTCCACGGTGAGAACTTCTGGGGTGACATCGTTTTTTTCGACGTAGAAAATATTTTTGTGGACTGGCTTTTGGTATGAGTTATTGAACGCAACCAGTGAACGTAACCCGCCTTCAAAGTAAAACGTTTGGTGTGGGACTGGCAAGTAATCATCACCTAGGTAAATAGTTTCCTCAAGTGATTTTGCGTCTAGCTTAGCTTCACTTTCACGTGCGTCAATCACACTCATTCGCATTCCCTTTACCAGGTACGCCTGCTGACGCAAGTGGTTGACGATTTTCTTCCATTCAAATTTGATCTCGGGGAAAATAGTTGGGTCTGCCTGGAACATCACGATCGTTCCGTTGTGCTTAGTTTTTCCTAGTTTTTTTACTCTGGCTTTGGCGATACCAATGTTGTATTCCTGTACGTAGTGATCACCGTCCTTGTGCACGTCAACCCGAGTGTGGGTCGACAGCGCGTTGACCACGGAAATACCCACACCGTGTAGTCCACCAGAAACTTTGTAGCCTGACTCGTCACCACCAAATTTCCCTCCTGCGTGGAGTGTACACATGATGGTCTCAAGCGCCGAGACTTTTGATTGTTTGTGAATATCAACCGGAATTCCTCGACCGTTGTCGACCACCCGGATGTAGTTGTCTGGAAGCAGGGTCACCTCAACCCGATCAGCAAACCCACCCATCGCCTCATCGCGTGAGTTATCAAAGATTTCCCAGATCATGTGATGCAGACCCTCGGGACCGGTAGTCCCGATATACATTCCTGGACGCTTTCGGACTGGCTCGAGTCCTTCTAGAACTGAGATGGACGATGCGTCATATCCTTTCTCTTTCTTCTTCGCGGTTTTTTTCTCTGGCATATCTATGTTTTACTGGCAATCGGAGTCGTCTAGCAATTCTGTCTGGGCTTAAAGCCAGAATTGAGACGTAAGTTTATAATAGTCGTCAAACTCCTTTATGCACTTAATTATAACACTATTTCCGACTTGTGCGGTGTTGAAAACTGTAGTATCTTGCGATACTAAAGTAACCCAGGGAGAAAAGTAATGCAAAATAAACTTTGTGTGTACGATAAAGACAAAGGTAAATGGTGTACGGTAAACAGTATTCACAGTAACGTTGTTTATCTGCACGAGTCAGTCAAACTTTTAAGTCAAGAATCCGTCGATCAAATCAGAATTAACTTTGGGTCAAGATCGGCACGTTCATTGGAAGTCTACAAATTAGTGTTGCAGTAGCGCTAACGAACCTCCCACCCCTGTTCCTCAACCGCAACGTTTACAGCGTCCATAACCTCACCGATTTCAACGTCGGTAAGGGTTTTTGTTTGTGATTGGAATACAATTCGGAAAGCGTATGACGTGCGGCCGTCTTTAGTGAATTCATCGAACAGGTCAATACGAACGCAAAGATCACCAGCTGGTTCCTTGATTGCTTGCATGACAGCGTCATCTGTAACCCCTTCTGAAACCCATAGTGCGATGTCGCGAGCCATGGCTGGATATGGTGATACAGGACTATAAGTGGCAGCGGTTCGTTCCACCGGTGCATCATACGACTCAGGAACTGGCAGCGAATCAATCACAGCAGACAAATCAATTTCCGCTACCCCTTTCTCAATACTCCATTTAAATGGAGTATTTGCTCTCACAGTTTCTTCAATCGATGTGATTGCAGCTTGTAGTGGAGCGTCGTCTTTTGGAGTATAACCTCCCCCTTTTTGTCGGACTCCGACTGCGAGCGAAAGATGCTCACTAACTCCATCATCAGTCTTGTACCCCAGGGCACCCTCTCTGCCTCCGGCATTCACCTTGTCAAACACCGTTCCAATTTCAAAAGTCTGTACAGATCGAATTCCCAGCAAGTCCATATGGAAAAAGTTTGCATCTAGTACCTGATGCATGTTTTTACTCAGTGAACTACGAACGTATGATTTATCACTGGCAAGCGCATTGCGCAGCTGAATCTGGTCTTTCTTTTGGAATGACGAGGTGATGACTTCTGAGAACCCTAGACCAAGCAGTGTCTGACGGATTTTTTCAGAGTAGTACTGCCGAGGGTTAACCACGACAGCCACATCGGTAGCCGGTACAACTGAGGTGATGTTATCTAAACCATAGAGACGTCCAACCTCTTCAATAAAATCTTCCTCGATCAACAGGTCGGTTCGTTCCCATGGACCGGTACACACAAGTGTTCCTGGTTCTTTCTCAGACACAGCACTACCCGTTCTTATTATGATATCTCGAATCTGGTCTTGAGTAAGCTCTAGACCCAGTAAAGCATTGGTTTTTGAGACCCGCACATCTACGGCCGGATTTTCTTTCTTGTGGGCGTACACATCAATCGTTCCTTGATATTCCCCACCAGCAGTTTGCTTTATCAGTTCAATGATTTCAGACTGAGCGTAGGGTGGCAGTTCACGTGAACACTCGTTTTCAAACCGTTTGGAAGCGTCGATTACAATCCCGAGGCGGCGAGCGGTTTTACGAGTCACGGTTGGATGGAAATGTGCGGCTTCGATGATGATGTTAGTCGTGCCAGTATGGACCCCGGCAAACTGACCTCCCTTGACTCCGGCTAGGCCAATGGGAGTGTTACTCGACTCGTCTACAATCAGTAGCTCTGTCCCGACACAAGTTATCTGCCGCGGTTCGGTGCTACCACCCTCAGGGAGAATCTCTACCACCTCGCCTTCATTCCCGTACCGCACCCCAAACTGCCACTTGCCATCTACCTGCGGAAAGAGGTCAGCGTCGTAGGCGTGTAGTGGCTGCCCGATGGCATACATAACGTAGTTTGTTGCATCAACGATGTTGTTGATTGAACGTTGCCCAAGAGACTCTAAGCGGGTTTTTAGCCAGTCGGGTGACTCACCCACCTTGATCCCCGTAACGAGCGACGCAGTGAAACGTGGACATGCTTCTGTGTCAGTAATATTCACACTAATTTTGTCTGTTTCGATAAGTACAGGTGATTCCTGCAGAGGGTCTTTCTCAAGCGACACATCTAAAATAGTCGCTAATTCCCGAGCGATTCCGCGGTGACACAAACAGTCAGATGACCGGTTGGGTAACACGTCGACGTCAATCACAGTTTCACCCGCGACTTCTTCTACCTCTTCGATTTCAAACGCATGCGCAGTCAACAGCTGCGCAACCTCGGTTGGTTCAGGTAGTGCAGCACCAACGTATTCTTTGAGCCAATTATAGTTAACGATCATAGATTAAAATTGATTAACGAACCTGAGGTCACCTGAATAAAGATCACGAATGTCTTCGATACCGTACTTCATCACACCCAGTCGATCAATTCCAATACCAAAGGCATAGCCAGAGAAGTGCTCTGGATCAACTCCACTATTTCGTAAAACATTTGGATGAACCATCCCCGCCCCCATTACTTCGATCCACTTCCCAGCCAGCTTGCTGTTGCCCTCTAGCAGTCTCATATCAACTTCTACTCCCGGCTCGACAAACGGAAAGAAGCTTGGTCGTAACCGTACCTCGGTTTTCCCACTAAAAAATTTAGAAAAGAAATGTTCGAGCGTACCTTTCATATGACCAAGATGAATACCCTTTCCAATATGCAAGCCTTCGAGTTGATAGAACTGTGCTTCGTGCGTGGCGTCAGTGGTTTCATTCCGAAACACTTTTCCGGGCACGATGATTTTGCATGGTGCACCATGTTTTTCCATGTAACGTGCTTGTACTGGGCTGGTCTGGGTTCGCAACACAGTTGGTTCTGACACGTCTGTATCTTTGAACCAGAATGTATCTTGCATATCCCGAGACGGATGGTCTTTGGGTACGTTTAGTTGGTCAAAGTTATAATACTCAGTTTCAGCCTCTGGGCCTTCCGCAAACGCAAACCCGATTTCGGCAAAAATATGATTGATCTCATCAATCATTTGAGTTAATGGGTGCTGGTGTCCGGGTTGGTTACTCATAGATTTGTAGTCTAGCACTATGCTTAGTTTGCTTCAATTTCAGGGATGATTTCAAAGTACTCATCACCTTGCTCAATATAGATCAAGCCATTTTCAATAAACGTTCTGAAGTTGGTACCAGGGTACAGTAATTGGGTATTTTGCCAGGATCGATCATCGATTTCTGTGACGTACAGCCCATCTTCTAGCTGCAGTAGCACCAGGTCAGATGAACCTGGGAGGAAGTCATATAAAAACACGTCTTGCCGGAGGCGATCAAGCTTGATTTCCGTTCGACAAACTCGATCATCGACAGTCACCAGAGTTGAGGTGGCGGTGGTGGTACCTAATTGCGCAAACACTGCATCCGCAACGTGTTGCCCGTAGCGTTCACTCGTACTAGCGAGTGTTGAGCTGCTCACACAGAAATAATATGGCACGTCTTGTGGTTGCCCTTGCCAGATGGCATACAGCTCAAGTCCTCGGGGTACTATCCGCAAATTACTGCGCTCAATTATGTCTGGAGTGGTGGTAGATGTGGTAGGAACCGCTTCACCGGGAGCCATAAACCTGAACCGGTCCATGTCACGAATAAAGTCAGCAAAGATAGAGGCGGTGGTAGCAGTACTGGTACCAAATAGACTGACCACGAATTCGTGTTCTGGATTAGCGATATAACCTGTAGTTCGACTAGTGGTGGCAACAATAAAATCTTGCGTGGACGTAGCATTAGCAAATAATCTGTTTGGGGTCGAACTAGAAAAGAATACCGCTGCTCCGGCCTCGGTTTGAAATTCAGTAATGGGTCGTAGTCGTGGCAATAGCGGCAAGTTAAATGCGGCCGCCTCGGTTACAATTCGCGAATCAACCGGAATTTCTTTAACCCATGTTTGTACTCCTGGACCCTGGACGACTACTCGACGCAATCCAGCGTCAATGTTTTGGACGTAGTAAGCTGAGCGAAATAGTCGTGGGCGCTCGATTTGCTCTTCATCTAAATACACTTCCACATCCGTGCTTTGGGTCGATATGTACACACCGCCAGTTGTCACCACCATCGTTTCAGCGTCGTCTGCAAACGACAGTCGATAACCGGTCGTATAAAAAATCATTGCCGGTAGCGCCAGTACAAACACCAGCACCAGGCCCCAGAAAAAAATCGCTCGGCGACGCGCAGACATTCCTGAAATTTGTGGTTCTTGTGGCATATATATTATTTCTATTGTACCCGCTTTGGGGTTACCCAAAATCCCATGTAGCGACCGAGCATTAACCTAGTCTGAGCATCAAGCCCTGGGATGGCACTAAAGACGATCATCGTCACTGGGACCATAATCCACTGCAGCGCCATAACAATGTATCGAAATCGACTGTAACCTTCTGGACGTGGGGGTGTCAGTGAGAGCGATACAATTGACGAGAACACCAGACCTACCATCGCCACTGTGAGCAGGTTACGCACCATAATCGGCAACTCGTAGGACAGGACTGTTTCGTGAAATTCTCGCGACCCTAAAAAGATAGGGGTCCAACCCAGAATAAACAGCATCAGTGGGTTTGTCACTAAAGACCAATACCCCTCACCTTGCTGCAACGCGATTGACCATCGCCTTCGTAACGGAATCGCTTTGTTTTTACTAAAATGATAAACGATGTAGCACCAGTTCTCGACACCATACGTCCAGCGTCGGTGTTGCTTATAGATGTTTTTAATGGTCCCCCAGGTTGTGGCAGCGGTCGTAGCGTCCATAGAGATTGGGTACGAAAGTGAGACCACATCAAACTGTCCATCGTTAGCCAGCAGTAGGTTCCAGTAGATCCGTGAATCCTCGCTCACGACGTTCGCTTGTCCGTAACCAATTTCGTACAGCGCCTGGTAGCTCACTGAGTGAGATGAAAACGTAGCAGCTTTGTCAGGCCGTTCCTGCATGATCATTTGCCAAAAAGTACTAGACATCGCCATCACTCGTGACACAGCCGACGCCTGCCAGAGATTGTTGGTGAACAGTGGTACCGGCTGAAAAGCACTTTTGTAGGGATTCACGGCTGTCATAAAGTGCCAGATCAAACAGTTGAAATAGTCGGGATAAATCACGGTGTCGACGTCAAAAATCGAAACGAGGATATTATGGTGAGGAATTTGTTCTGGACCAATTACTTTGGCATGCACTTCGGTTAAGGCGTAGTGGACGTTAGAACCCTTGCCGGCGATTTCTCCGACGGTATCTGCTGGGTGCACCGTGACCAGAAATCGTCCAAACTGTGATCCGTACGCGGCTTCGATAGCACTTGCTTTGTCGATAGCAGTTTGCCCAACCCGACCCTCTGCGGCGAGCACCACAATCAATTTTTTGGGATCGTAGTTGGCCGCAATCAAACCCCGCATCGCTTCATCTAGCACTTCCTGAGGTTCTTCGTAAAAAGGAAAAATCACCAGATGAAAATGGTCTTGGTATTTGAACCGTGCAATCAAAGCTCCCCAGTCGAGGCTCATGTGATGCTTGAGTCGTTTCCAGTTATAGCGAACGTGGTATGACAAAAAGATAGTTTTCAGTACCCAGTAAATCGCAAACGCAATAATAAAGTACGCAGCAAAGAATGATGCATAGATAGAAGCCCACACAATTCCAATCAAAGTCGCCCACGCTGCAGCGCCAGGTACAATTTCAAGGAACCGATAAAACCGCCGGTCGCGACCCGTCAGTTCATTTGCCCGGGCGACTTTGAAGTCAGCCCGCCTGGCATAAGGTAATAGATGTGAGTCATCACTCATGAGTAGTACCGAGTATAGCGTTATTTGAGTATAAAATAAAGGGTTTTACCCGTAATTCAATAGAGCTAGTTGCATTTCTTGTCGTTTTTCGTCATAATGGCGCGTACCAAACAAAACCCTTGGCTTTGATTGGTAGAAGTAAAGAAAATTTATTAAGCCACCTTAGCTCAGTTGGTAGAGCAACGCATTTGTAACGCGTAGGTCGTCAGTTCGAATCTGACAGGTGGCTCCGATACGAGTGTCGTGACGAGCGAAGCGAAGACGCAAAATAATAGAACCCAGAAATGAGCTTGATCATTTCTGGGTTCTATTATTTTGTGTTGATTCGACCAAAGGTCGAATCGTCATGACCGAGCGAGGCCACACTGTATCGCAGATACAGGTCTGCACAACCACCAAAAACCTAATCCTGCAAAAACCCTCCAGCCTGGTGCGCCCACAGTTTTGAATACATCCCACCAGCATTAGCTAGCGATTCATGAGTTCCATCTTCCACAATTGCACCGTTATCAATCACGAGGATCCGATCCATCTTGCGCAGTGTCGACAACCGGTGCGCAACCGCAATCACTGTCTTGCCTTCCATCAACGTCTCGAGAGCTTTTTGAATTGCAACTTCACTCTCGCTATCAAGCGCACTAGTCGCTTCATCAAGCACGAGAATCGGTGACTCTTTAAGCATTGCTCGTGCAATCGCGACTCGCTGTTTTTGTCCACCAGAGAGTTTCACTCCTCGCTCTCCCACCAGCGTGTCATATCCTTTTGGCAAGGCTTCAATGAATTCTCGAGCTTGGGCACGCTCTGCCGCAAGCACCATCTCTGCTTGTGTAGCATCAGGCTTTCCGTACATGATGTTTTCTCGAATCGTACGATGGAACAGCATTGGTTCTTGTGGTACCAGAGCAATATTCTGCCGTAGTGAATCCTGGGTCACCTGCGCAATATTTTGCCCATCGACCAAAATTGCACCCTCATCGAGATCGTGCTGACGAAGCAACAGAGACACTAGAGTCGACTTCCCTGCACCCGAGGGTCCAACCAATCCAACTCGCTGGCCAGGTTCGATTGTGATGTTGAGCGCATCAAAGATAGTCTCCTTTTCATACGAGAAGGTAGTGTTACTAAATTCAATTGCTCCACCACCAGCAACCAACTGGGTTGCTTCAGGAGCGTCGACAATCTCGTGGTCAACTAAAATACTATCAAGACCTTCTTCTGATTCACCATACAGCCGAATAAAGTTATTGAGCATGTTACCAATGTGAGTAAACGCGTAACCTACCCTTCCCAAGATCGTCAGGATCAACACCACCGTTCCCGTCGTAATTGCATTTTGCCCCACCATTAAGTAGGTGCCGTATAGAATTGCTGCTGTCACAAGTAATCCAAAGACTGTATTGATAACCATTAGCCAATCACCCATAAACCATTGCTTTTTGTCTTTTCGAGCCCTTTCATCAATGGCTAGTGCGATGCGGCTCAGCTCGTTGTCGCGATGCGCGTATTGTCGTACAGCGGAAATGTTAGACATGAGATCAACCCCCTCTCCACGCATTTTGGAAGATGAGCGGGAGTAATCAACAACGAACGGTCGGCGCCACAGAGTAAACTGAACATTGAACACAAAGACCAAGATAAGGAAAACCAAGAAGCCTAGTCCCATGAGCCAGTACACTGTAAAGAAAACATAGATACCAATTATCAGAGAGATAATCTGTGGAATCATTCCCCACAGTAATCGCTCTAGCAGACGAGTAGCACCATCAATTGCGTTTGATACTTTGTTGGATATTGAGCCAGCAAACCGGCTCGCAAAATAATTATGACTGTGAGAAACAGCATACTCAAATAAAGTGTTGTACCCATTGGCATTCATCTCAACTAACCACTTGATTCCCGTAAAGCCAGACACTCGCCACAAAGCCCGCTCAACAATAATCACTCCAAGAAAAATACATCCCCAGTAGTAAAACATATCAAGCTGTGCGTCTACGCCTTGTGCTACAGAAAACGCATCAACAAATCGTGCGACAACGTACAAAGCAACTACTTCAAGTAGTTGCGCTGTGACCGCAGTTGCAAACGAGGCAATAGCCCACCATTTTGATGGCTTCGATAGGTACGCGATGAACCTCAGTGGTGTACGCGGAATATCTCCAGAATAGTTTTCTGTTTGCATAGTGGGTTTTATGACGTGTGACCGTCTATAATCTTTCTTCTAGTTTTTGGTTACGCAGTTTTTTCTTTTGCGCTTCGCTCAGTGCTGTGTCTGATTTATGGTCATGCATTGAGCTAAGGTGATTGTCGGTCTTCTCAAACTGTAACCGGTCGCGCTGCTGTTTCTGCCTCCGGGGACGTGGTGCAATCGCCTTGGCCAGAGTAGCTCGAAAGTGATGCCCTAAGTACATGAACGAAATCACAATGACGTGTACAAATTGTTTTGAACGCTGCAACAAAGCATCACATATCCGATCCAAAAAGCGGCGAAATCGACCGAGAAATAGTCGTCTGTTGTGTTTCTGTTCAGTTTGAACAACCACCAAAGCCACAGTCGATATAACTGCAGCCAAGGCGAGCGCACTGATCGGGATCAGTAGCATGACTTTATTTTACAGATACTCGAGAGATCTGTGCGATAGATACGTTCTCGCCAAACTTTTGAATAGCACCAGAGATCATCTCACCAATTGTTTGGTCGGGGTTTTTGATGAAATCTTGTTCGAGAAGGATCTGATCCTTGAAGTATGAAGCCAGTTTGCCTTCCATGATTTTTTCCTTCATTTCTTCTGGCTTGCCTTCTAGTTCTGGAGCAAATACTTCTTTGGCTTTTTCAACCGCATCTGGTCCAAGTTCTTCTTTAGCGATGAATTTGGGGTCAGTGGCAGCAACGTGCATAGCGATGTCCCGTGCAAGCGTGATGAATTCTTCGTTCTTTGACACGAAGTCAGTTTCGCAGGCCAGTAGTACTGTGGCAGCAACTTCATTGGTGTTGTGTACGTATACACCAACAGCTCCAGCTCCTAGTGCGCGGTCGGCTTTTTTATCGGCCGCTTCCGCTCGTCGCTTCTTTAGGATAATTACGGCCTTCTCCATGTCTCCCGCAGCTTCTTCTAGTGCTTGCTTGCACTGCATAACAGAGATACCGGTTTTGTCTCGTAGTTCTTTTAATTGTACTGATGTAATTTCCATAACAAAATGCGTTTAGTTGTGTGTGTAAGTCCGGTCGATTATACCAGAGTGACTTAGGCTGTTCGACGGCGTGTGTTCCCTACTGGTGTAGTTTCCTTTGGCACGAAGGCTGATTTTCCTTCTGCGTAAGCGGTTACTAGTTCGTTAACAATAAGTGAAACACTTGATTGTAGAGCGTCATTTGCCACCACTGGGTACGCGATCATACTGGCATCACCGTCTGTACTCATAACCGCCATCACCGGAATATTTTTTTCGTTTGCTTCGGCTACTGCGATACTATCGTGACGTGGGTCAACCACTACCATCATGTCGGGCATTTTGGAGAGCTGAGAAATACCGAAGAAATTAAATTCTAGTTTAGTTGCTTCCCGACCAATCACCACTCGTTCTTTTTTAGTGTACTTACGATCAAGTTCACCTGTTGTCTTTTCGTTAGTTAACGTTTCTAGACGATTAATTCGTTTTTTGATTTCTGAAAAGTTCGTTAACATTCCACCAATCCATCGATTAGTTACGTATGGTGCCTCCACTTTTTCTGCAGCGGCTTTTACGATTTTAGATACCTCATCTTTGGTTCCTACAAAGAGAACGGTCTTTCCCATAGAACCAGCTTCTTTTAGAGTGTCTTTTGCGGCCACTAGCGCTTCACTAGTTTTTGCGAGGTCAATAACATCACTACCTTCTTTGGTAGTGTACAGGAACGGAGTCACAGTTGGGTGCCGTCGAGCTTTTTTAAAGCCAAAGTGTGCTCCAGCTTCAAATAGTCGGCTGACTAAGTTTTTGTCTGACATAATTATATGTTTATGGTGATAACACCAAGCTGCCGGTTAGTTAATAAAGCTTGAATACGTGGATCCATCGAGGTGACTGAGCGGGATTTGGATACAAGATCCTCCCTACTCCCTGCCACACGAGCCACAGACAGCTACGGTGCTTGGAGACTTGCAACATATCGTTGCAAAGTGCGGCTACAATACTACGAAAAAGCTTATTCTGCAACAGCCTCATCGCCGGCTTTTGCGGCCGCTTGCATCGCTTCTACAATCGGACCGAGGTTTCCCCCTAGGGTTGCTTCGACTGTATGCCACGACTCTTTAATCCGGTGGTCGGTGATGCGGTTTTGGGGGAAGTTGTAGGTCCGGATTTTCTCACTTCGATCCCCCGTTCCAATCTGGTTCTTGCGAACAGCGGCGTGTTTCGCGGCTTGTTCCTCTTCGAAAATGGCTTCTAATTTGGCGGTGAGCAACTCCATCGCTTTGATGCGGTTTTTGAGCTGTGACCGGTCATTTTCTGAACGCACATCAATCCCGGTTGGCCGGTGCACCAGACGCACAGCTGTTTCCACCTTGTTGACGTTTTGTCCCCCAGCTCCACCTGCCCTTGAAAACTCTGTATCAATATCAGCCAGGTTGATTTGAATAGTTGGTTTTTTACGCATGGGGAGTACCGCTACTGACGCAGTCGAGGTATGGATCCGCCCCTGCTTTTCGGTTGCCGGAGTGCGCTGCACGCGGTGCACACCAGTTTCAAACCGTAGATGGTCGTACACATCGTTACCCATGATTTCAAACGAGGCCTCCTTGTAGCCACCAGCTTCGGTGGCTGATACGTTGTTGCGGATGGTTGGCCAGCCTTGGACTTCGGCATACTTCAAATACATGCCAGCTAGTTCAGCTGCAAATAGTGAAGCCTCATCTCCTCCGGCACCAGCCCGCACTTCGAGCATGACACCATACGGTTTCTTTTCTTCTTCTTTGTTTGATTCTACAATCCGATCCATTTCATCAAATTGATCCTGTAGCTGCTTGGTTAGCTGCGCAATCTCTTCTTTGGCCAGTTCAGCCATTTCTGGATCACTATCGGCCAGCTCTTGAGCCTCAGTTAATTTCACTAGCTCACTCTCAAACTGCGACGCTAGAAATTGCGTTTTTTGATTTTCCTTGAATTCAGCTAATTTTTCTTGATCGTAGTCCATAATAGTTTCATCAGTGTACTGACATTTAAGGTTTTTACAACCTTATTAGGATTAGATTCATGCACTAGCGAGACCTAGAGAGCCACCTAAAACTTCATAATTATAGCTTATCATATATGATAAGCTATAATTATGAAACGAAAAATTGATGATCTTAGTCTGGAGGATCAAGCGCTGACACGAAAGGTACTCATGTCAGCCGCTACCCGAGCAGCCAAGAATGGGACCATTGAAACATTTATGGAGAACCTCCTGACACCGAGCGAACAGATCATGTTTGGGCGCAGGATATGGATTGCGCGTATGCTATTAGCCGGCAACCAATTTAGTGACATTGGTGCCCGGTTACTAGTAGGTCCAAATACAATCCAGAAAATTGAGGACCAGCTACTGGGTAAAATGCCTGATTACGGCAAGACTATCAAACAGAATCGACGCAAAGCAACTCGTACCGAACGCCAGCGACGGGCGGCAGAAAACCCATTAGGATTAACCGCCTTGAAGCAAAAGTACCCATTTCATTTTCTATTATTCCCCTGGCCAAAATAACTTATCATATATGATAAGTTATTTTGTTGTTGATGCTGTATATACAAAAGAACGACAGGTTGGACCTGTCGTTCTTTTATAACCGGTGTACTGCGGTTTTGAGATAGCTACGCTTTCTTTTTTCCAGCTTTTGACATCCGTTGCTTGAAGCGATCGACACGTCCAGCTGTATCGAGTGATTTTTCTTGTCCAGTATAAAATGGGTGTGAGGCACTGGTGACGTCAACTTGTACTAGTGGGTACTCATTACCGTCTGTCCACTTGTCTGTTTTATTAGTTTCAACAGTTGAGCCGACTAACAATCGCTCTTCTGAAGAGTTGTCGTGAAAGATTACCATTCGGTAGTTTTCTGGGTGAATATCTTTTTTCATATGTATGTATACTTCGGCGTGATCAAGGGAATATAATAAACGATCACACCTAATTTGTAGTGGCAGAACTATAGCAAACGCTAAACTAATTGCAATAGTCTCATCTAGTGCCTGGTATCTAATTGGTTCAAAATTAAATGCACAGGTGTGCTGGCTGCAGGAATTCTATGATGAAGACGTGCTAGATGCACGACGACTGAATAGAATTTTGAAGACAGTGCAGATGTGTTAATTTTTGCTTAATTAGAAAGGATTTGGATTTCGTCGGCCAGTCGTGCTTTCCGCTGCATCACTTGGTTTCCGTAAAATGCATTAGCCGGATTAGTAGCACCTCCCCAACCAGCATAATAGCGCAGTGCTGCAGTACGATCACTGTCATACGTCCCACGCGCTCCGTTGTCTCGCAACAATAAGGCAGTCGCGATAAAGGCGTCGCGGTTGTTGAACGGGTTGGCGATATCACCACCGTTGATTGAGCGGATGGCGTCAGAACCGCGGTCATAGATAAATCCTCCGGCCCCATCACTCACGATGCCTCCGTAAGCCGCCCAGGTAGACGGGATAAACTGTGATGGTCCCATTGCCCCTCCCCAACCAACCCGACTACCGTTTTGCACAATTGGACATGATACGGTTCGAGTTTGTGGGTTGAATCCAAGAATTTCGGCAATCGCTAAAAATACCGGTTCGTCACGAGTCGGGTGCATCACCGGCCTGGCAGACGTACTATCGGTAAACAGACAACTTCCGAGGTTGGTCCCCAGGTTAGATTCTTGTTCAAGAATTGCCAGCACAAGTGCTGCTTCTATTCCGGTTACCTGCTGGGCATACTGCGCCAGCCTAACCGCCTCGCCAAACGGAATTCCACCACCACCACCAAGGAGGTCAAAGAGCTGACTACGCAATTGGGCAGCGGTTTTCTTTTGTGAATTCAGCAGGGCTTGGTATTGAGCCTCTTCTCCTTTGGTTACGGTGAGCACTTGCTCTTTTTCTTTTTCTTTTTGTTCGATTCGTTGTTTTTCGATTTCCTGGATCCGGCGCATTTCGGCTTCAGTTTCTTGCTTGCCGGTCAACTGCTCTCGCTGATCGATAGTGTCCCGCCGAATACCGTGTAGCACTTCAAGTGATTCATTGAGTGAATCCTTGAGCGTTTCAAACGTAGCTACATCAGTAAAAAAATCAGAGAAGCTGCGGCGACTGAGCATCACCTCCACCAGCGAATAATCTTCAATCAGGGCTGACTTGCGAACCAGATCGGCTAGTGAGTCTTGCTGTTTACCTAGTTTTTCTGCCAACACATCAAGGACGACTTCTTTGTCACCAATTTGATCGGAGAGTTGTTCGATCGAGGCGTTGCGCGCCTGGATTCCAAGTTGAGCTTGGGTGATCTCACTTTCGATAATTGCCATATCACGCTCCAGTGAGCGACGTTCTACCTGCTTATCTTCGACGATACGTTGCTGCGTCAAAATCTGCCGCTCAACGTTCATCAATTCAGTTTCAATTCGCTCTCGGCGTTCGGCGTCAGACTCGGCAGCTACACTAGCTGGAGATATGACAAAACTGACGAGTAAAAAAAATACAGCAATCTGCTTCATGCCAGTAGTATAACAAAAAGGCTGGAATATTCCCATGGGGAATATTCCAGCCTTTTTGTTAATTGGGACCGCTACGCAGCAGCCTCGGTTTCTTTCTGTTCACCCTCAACTGCAATTGATTCCATATCCACTACTTCAGAATCTTCTTCAACTTCTTCTGCGGCAACACTGACAACCACTACAGTTTCGTCAGCCTCAGCATCGTACACAACACCTTCAAGTACTGGTAGATCTGCTACAGTGATTTTTGAATCAGCGGCATCAAGGGCTGAGATGTCCACATCAATATGTGACGGTAGGACACTTGGTCGACAGGTAACGGTAATATCTTGCATTACTTTGGTAATTGAACCAATGTTGTTCTTTTCAGCTGGTGCTTCACCCACTAGTTCAATCGCAACATTAGTTGTCATATCCTTTCCTCGCTCAATAGCGTAGAAATCAACGTGAGTCATTTCGATTCGAGTTGGCGCAAAATCGATACCCTTAATCAAAACCTCGATTGGTTCTGCCAGTCCAGTTAGCTCAAGAATGGTTGATTCCCCTGCTACTTTACGGATTTTATCAAAAGTCTTCTCTTCAACAGAGATAGAAATTGGTTCTTGTTTTGGGCCATACACTACAGCTGGAATGTGTCCGGCTGGTAATGCTGCGCGGCTGGTTCCAGCTGCGCGCGCGGCTACTACTACTTGTGTTGTCATAATGCAGGGTACTGTAGCATAGACTCTGAAAATATCCAGACCTGTAGACCTTTACATATACGTTGAAACAAAAACCAGTACTAATTACATATGGTCTTCAGAGACGCAAAAATAGCCGGATACTTAAACTCTTCACGAACTCCGACGTTTACCGGCTTCTATAGGACTCAAACTCCGTCGATGCTCACAGTTTGAACACCCTAGCTATTACAGATAGAAGTTGCTACTTTTTACTAAACAATCGCATTCGACTATCAACCACTTCTTGCAGCGCATCACGACCAGCTTTGATATATCGGTACGGCGCAATCTCGTCCGGATTCTCGGCGATATAGGCGGCGATGCCGTCTCGGTAAGCTTTCCGGATTTCGGTGTTGATGTGAACCATCCCAATGCCGGCTTGGATAGCAGACACAAAATCCTCGTCAGTGATGCCAGACCCACCGTGCAATACCATCGGTACTCCCCCAGCTGTTCGCAACTCGGCAATCCGCTCGATGTTCAGTCGCGGATTATTACCGTGCTTCATCATTCCGTGTAAGTTTCCCACCGCCGGCGCGATCAGGTCCACTCCCGTGTATTCGACAAAGGCCTGTAGTTCTCGGGGAAGAGTCAACATGTCATCGGTGATCTCTGCGCCCTCTGGGATACCATCGAGTAGTTTTGATGACATGCCGATGTTTCCTAGTTCGGCTTCGACCAACACGTCGCGGTCTTGCGCCCGGGCATACTCGACACACTGTTTGGTGATCTCAAGGTTTTCCTCGTGTGATACTTTGTTACCGTCATAGATAACTGCATCAAATCCAGCGTCAATTGCTTCTTTGACACGCTCAAAGGAATACGTATGGTCGGCGTTAGTATAGATTGGGTAATCAAACTCTTCCCGGATTGACTGCACCATAGCCACCAGCTGCCGTACACCAATAAAATCTCGCTCCCCTTCTGACGCACCGATGACAACCGGCAGATCAAGCGCCCTCGCGGCGTTAAAAATACCCCACAGCTGACTAGAGTCAGAAATATTAAAGTGTCCAACTGCAATCTTTTGAGCCTCCGCGTCAGCGATAACTTCCCGTAATGACTTCATACCGAATACTTATTTATTATGTATACATCATACCAAATTGAACTGCCTGACTGTTACAATATGGACATATGTCACAACAATATGATTTCGTCGCGATTGGCGACATTCTAATCGACGCCTTTATACAACTTAATAAAGACCAAGCAGATGTCTCGATTGATCAAGACACTGGTCGCAAAACGTTACAAATGCCATTTGGAAGTAAGCTTCCCTACGACGACGTCGTCGTAGTACCAGCGGTTGGAAACAGTCCAAACGCGGCTTGTTCGGCTCATCGCCTTGGACTGGAAACCGGTTTGGTGACCCACATTGGTAACGATAAATTCGGCAAGGAGTGCCTTCAGGCACTGCGGGACGAAGGCATCCACACTGATTTTGTTAAAATCCACGAAGACAAAAAAACTAACTACCACTACGTATTGCGCTACGGAGCAGAACGAACTATTCTGATTAACCACGAAACCTACCCGTACGCCCTACCTGACTTCCCAGTCGCCCCTAAGTTCTTTTACTTCTCAAGTGTGGGTGAACACGGGCTACCGTACCACCACGAAATTGCGGAGTACGTAAAAAATAACGAGACGAAATTAGCTTTCCAACCAGGAACCTTCCAAATCAAAGTGGGACACGAAGCCCTGGCGGACGTGTACCAAAACACCGAAATCTTTTTCTGTAACAAGGAAGAAGCCCAGGAAATTCTCAAGACGACCGAACAAGATATTCCTACTCTGGTGCGGATGATCCGGGAACTCGGACCAACCATCCCAGTGGTCACCGACGGACCAAACGGCGCGTTTACCGTTGATGCCGACGACCAAGCATGGCGCATGCCAATGTACCCAGATCCGGCTGCTCCAGTTGACCGCACCGGTGCTGGTGACGCATTCTCAAGTACATTTACATCAGCCATTATCCTGGGGAAAGACCCAGCCGAAGCCCTCAGTTGGGGCCCAATCAACAGTATGAACGTAGTACAACATGTTGGTGCGCAAGCCGGACTTCTTCCGATGGCAGACCTGATGAAATACCTCGACAACCGACCAGAAGACTATATGCCAAGCAAAGTCTAAGTAGACTTTCAGCAAGTACAACAACACCGCTCACGTGAGCGGTGTTGTTGTATACAGCTATGTGAAACTCATCCAAAACTGGGTGAGGGTGAACTACAAGAGTATTTCCATTTCTATAGTCACTGGGGCTCCTTAGAAATTAGGTCATGCGGTTGGAAGTGTTTTGGAACTAAGTCGTATAGTGTACGGTGCGGGTATAAAATGTTGAAGCGGGTGCAGATGCGCTAGTTTTGGATGAGTTTCTTGGCTGCGGCGACGATACTTGGTACATCCATTCCATAATGTGCAATCAGTTCCTCTGGCTCACCCGACTGACCGAACTGGTCGTGGATCCCAATACGAGCCATCTTGGTTGGGTTAGTTTCAGAGAGGAATTCTGCCACTGCGCTTCCAAGCCCACCATTAATCTGGTGTTCTTCTACCGTCACAATCACGTCGTGTTCAGCTGCGAAAGCTGTAAGCGCTTCGGTGTCGAGTGGTTTAATCGTCGCCATATGCAACACTGACGCTCCAATACCCTGTGTCTGCAACTCATGGGCTGCCATCAATGAGTTATATAACAGTGATCCCGTCGACACGATTCCAACTGACTTCTCGAGTGATTCGTCCCGCGTAAACATTAGTTGCGCTTTCCCAATCTCAAACGGAGTTTCTTCGGTGGTGACTACCGGGGTTCCTGATCGCCCTAACCTAAAGTAGACTGGTCCGTCATATTTGGCCGCAGCCAGCGTCACTTTGTGAGCCTCGTGCACGTCAGCCGGTGCGATCACGACCATGTTTGGGATCGCGCGCATGATAGCCATATCTTCGATTGCTTGGTGAGTAGCACCATCTGGTCCGACCGACACTCCGGCGTGAGAACCGACAATTTTTACGTTGGCGTTGTTGTAGGCAATGGTGGTTCGGATCTGTTCCCAGTTACGACCAGGCGAAAACATCGCGTACGAAGTAATGAATGGAATCTTCCCCATCGCCGCCATCCCTGAGCCAACTGATGCGAGGTTTTGTTCGGCCACACCGATCTGCACAAACCGTTCTGGAAATTCGTTGGCAAACAAATGAGTTTTGGTTGATTCAGTTAAGTCACAGCACAGTGCCACGACGTTAGCGTCACGCGTCCCCGCCTCGAGCAATCCATCACCAAAGCCGTTGCGAGTTGCGACACTCTCGACTTCACCTCCGTTTTTGACTGCGTCTGAAATATTGTCTGTAAACATAAGCTAGGCGTGGTTATCTTTATCAATGGTTCCAGCTAAAGTCCGAAGTTTTTCTAAGGCGACTTTGGCTTGCTCACTTTTTGGTACGCGATCTTCGGGACCTTTACCCGGAGGATTACCGTGCCAGCGGAAGTCTCGCTCAAACACATCTACCCCTTTACCACCAATCGTGTGCGCAATAATAACTGACGGCTGACTGTAGACCGCTTGCGCTTTTCCAATTGCGTCGTTAAGCGCGCGCATACTATGACCATCAACTTCTTGGACATCAAAACCGAAACTCTCCCATTTTTCAGCCAGTGGTTCCATTGGCATCACGTCTTGGGTGTAGCCATCAATCTGGAAGCCGTTACGATCAACGATAACGATGAGATTGTGCAGTTTTTCTTTTCCAGCCAACATCGCAGCTTCCCAGATCTGGCCCTCTTGGAGTTCTCCGTCACCAGTTAAACAGTAGACAAATTTTGACGTGTACGGATTATCCATTCGATCAGCAATCGCCATCCCCACCGCTTGTGACAAGCCAGACCCGAGGGGTCCCGAGCTGTTTTCTAGGCCTGGCAGTGACTCGCGGTGTGGGTGCCCTTGGAGACGTGACCCAAACTTACGCAGCGTCAGTAGTTCTTCGACCGGAAAATAACCGGCGTGGGCCATAGTGGCGTACAGCACCGGACAGATGTGACCGTTAGACAAAATCAGTCGATCACGATCAGCCCAATCCGGATTTTTCGGATCATGTTTTAAGAGTGCGAAGTACAGCAAGGTAAACACATCTGCCATACCTAAAGGACCGGCCGTGTGACCACTACCAGCTTCGGTGAGCATTTCAATAATACTCTGGCGGATTTCGTTTGCCTGCTTTTCTAACGTGGTAATTTGGTCTGACGAGAGGTACTGCATAATGACTACAGTATACAAAGAGTACGACCAAGAACCAAGGCTCCCTACTTAATAAGTCCACGTAAATCCTCGTAGGCTTGGTACGGATCAGCTTGCAGGGTGACGGCTGAACCGACAATCACCCGGTCGGCTCCGGCCGCTACAATCCGTTTGATGGTATCAGGGTTCACACTACCATCAACTGTGACTGGCTTGGTTGGGCAGGCTTCTTTTACTAGCTTGATAGTTTGCAAAACAGCTTCATTAAATGGCTGCCCCTGGGCGCCGATCTCTTTGATACCCATCAACTGCACCCCATCAGCGTACTGCGCATACCCAAGTAGAGTTTCGATCGGGGTGTCACCATGACAAGCAATGCTAATCGTAATGTGTGTAAACTCGACAAAATTTTTAAAGTTCTCGAGACTGATGGTCTCGGCATGAAATACCAGCATATCGGCCCCAGCGGTCACCCAATCAACCGCCGCCGGGAGTGGATTAACAATCATCAGGTCAACCTCCAAGGTGAAGGTGTCAGCCGCGGCTTTAATCGATACGGGATCACCTGCTGGATTACACGGCCAGGAAGCAGCCGGTGTAAACACACCGTCAATCACATCGACGTGCACCTCTGGCGAAAACGCCAGTTTTTCAAAACTAGCTAGTAAGTTTTCTTTATCAGTTGGAATTATCGCTGGAACAACCGGGATCATATATGTATGTTTTTTGTAATGGCGGCGACTTTTTCGATGCGGCGATTATGTCGTTCAATATTTGAACGCTCCGCATGCAGCCAATTCCAGATGTGTCTTTTGGTATCGTTAATCGAAATAAAGCGGGCGCCAATTGATAGTACGTTGGCATCATTGTGGGCCCGACTCAACTCAACGATTTCATCGTTATTATCGTATAGCACCGTTGCTCGCACAGCCGGAAACCGATTAGCCAACATAGCTTCACCCTGCCCAGACCCACCAAAGATAATTGCCCGGTCGTTGGGATTTCGGGAAATAGCCAGAGCCGCTCTGGCTATAAAATCGGGGTAATCATCTTCGGGATCATAGATTGCCGCCCCATGGTCAGTAACCGTGTACCCCTCTTTTTGCAACCACAGCGCGACAGCATTTTTGTGTTCATACCCAGCGTGATCTGTAGCGAGATGAATGTGCATTATGATTGAATGTGACGTGAGGTAGCAGCTACGTGCTCGACCAGAGTTTGGGTATAACTAGTTTCGTTGTCGTACCAACCAAGTACTTTTACCAAGTTACCACCCACGACTCGAGTGAATGACAAATCAGCAATTGAACCGACCCTCGAACCAATAATGTCTGATGACACGATTGGTTCGTCAGTTGCGGCAAAGATGTTCTTCCACCGTGGATCTGCAGCCGCTTTTTTGAAGGCCTGGTTAATCTCTTCGACCGTAGTCGCACGAGACGCAATAAATGTCACGTCAACGATTGAACCAACTGGCACCGGGACACGCATGGCGATACCGTCAAACTTGCCATCAAGTTCAGGGTGGGCTTTGGTTGTGGCGATCGCGGCTCCTGTACTGGCTGGGATAATGTTCAACGCTGCCGCCCGACCAGACCGCATGTCTTTTTTACCTGGACCATCTACCAACGATTGGGTCGAGGTGTAGGCGTGCACAGTGTTAAGGATAGCCTTCTCAATCCCAATTGCTTCCTTGAGGATTGCAATTAGTGGACTGGTAGCATTAGTTGTACATGAGGCATTGGAAGAAATGTCACACGTTTTCAGCTGGTCGTCATTGACACCCATCAGTACAGTCGCTCCGTTGACACCAGCAGCGGCTGGATCATCTTTGGCGGGCGCAGAAATGACGACGCGCTTAGCACCAGCGGTGAGGTGCTTCTTTGATCCTTCGTAGGACGTAAAGAAGCCGGTTGATTCAACTACAATATCGATATTCATCGCTCCCCATGGTAGTTTTTCCGGTTCTCGTTCTTGGGTGAAGGCAATTTCTTTACCTTGTACCATCAGTTTTCCGTCGACCACATCCACGGAAAATGGCGCTCGCCCATAGACTGAGTCGTACTTTAAAAGGTAGGCTAGGTTTTCTAGACTACCAAGATCGTTGATTGCTACCACCTCAAATTCACTGTGTCCAAACGCCGTCCGCAGGAACGTTCGTCCAATTCTTCCAAACCCATTAATTGCTACCCGTTTCATAGATGATCAAATTCATTAGTTAAATACCTGACCCTAGTATACAAGCCAATGGTAACCCGTGACTGTTTTTATCCTCATCTATTATCCTCGGTAGCCTGGCGTTTGCGGTAGATGAACCAGAGACACCAGAGTACTAGAAAAGGAATCACTAGCGCGCCGTACCAGGCGGCGATTGCAAAGCGCCACCACAGCACCTCGATGGTTGAGCTGGCTTCAGTTGCGCTCGGGGTAAACTCAATTTTCGTCATATAACGCGCTAGCACTAGTGAGTCATAGTCGTAGATCTCGATCATAAAATCAGAGACTCCAGCCACTTGAACAGAGGCGATGGTGGCTTCGTAGACCGTTTTATCAGCCGCTAATCTCAACAAAAATGAGAATGTCTTTTGCGAGCCGCGCGGATCACCAAGGGTTGCCACGATCGTTTTAAAATTACCCTCTACTACGTCTGCGGGGATTGATACAGTAAATACCGAATCACTACTCAGCGGGATGACGTCATCCGCCATGGTGAATCGTTCAGCTAGCTGAGAAATCGTAATATCAGCCGGGCGCGGCATATCGAGACTGATAATTTCCTTAACGGTGGTACCATTGTCCCCTTCCTGCCCTGGCTGACCAGAGCTATTATTAGCGGATGGTAACCCTGAACCAGTTGCAGGTTGATTCCGCTCGGTAGATACAAATGCAATCGCCCCCGAAGAGACTCCCCCATTTGGATCAATCACAAACGCGGTGTAATACACTCGGTCGTACTGAGCCAACACAGTTGGATCCCAGGCCTGCTCGCCCGTGCCTTCATACACGATAAAACCATCATTGATAAAGGTCGGATACCCATAATGACTCCGTACTACTCGCACCCGAGCAGCGGCTGGAATAGCGTTCGGTAACTGCCACTCCAGTAATACATCTTGGGCTTGTCTAGTTGCTGTAAAAAGCGATACGTTTGCTGGAGGTAGCACTGGTCGTTCACTAGCGGTGGTGAAAGACCCCCGCTGCAAAAAAGTCTGGGCACCGGAGGGCGTGTAGCCGTACACTTCGTAGTAGTACGTGGTGTCAGGACTTAAATCGTTCACCGGAATAGTGTGGTTTCGAGCAAATCTAGTACCAGAAACATAGCCGATTTCATACGACGGAGTTTCCCCAAGCTGTATTTCAATGCGGGCTGGTCGTCTAGTTTCGATGAGGATGCGGGCTGAAGATGTCTCGGCGGTCACCTCAAGGGAACTGAGTACCACCCGCGCCGCTGTAGCAACAGGTAGTTCTGGGTTGACTGGCGTTACTGGTGGCACCACAACCGGAATGTCAGGTGTAGTGGTCGCCACTGGCTCCGATGAGCTGGAATAATTGGGTACACCATCAAACGCCACTACCGTATAACTGTAGGTTGTAGAAGCCATCAGCCCTGTATCACTGTAAAAAGTTGATGTGGTAGTAGCAATTGGTATACCGTCTCGAGACACCACGTACCCAAAGACAGTAAAGTTGTCTGTGGACGTTGCCCAAGACACATCGATCTGAGAAAAAGCGACTGGGACAATCGACTGGATCGTAGTGGTACTTGGAGCCTGCGTATCATATGCACCAAAAATCCGAATTGTAAAATCATCAGTCGCCTGAGCGCTTACCAATAGCGGGGCGCAGATCAAGAAACTAGCGATAATCCACGTCCGCATCATAGCGGTAGTGCAGTAAGTGTCGAAGTGGCGGTATAAATACCAGACTCAACCCCACCACCATTAGCGATTTCTACTTGAAACTGAATTGTGGTGGTGGCTCCGGTTGGCTGATTAGGACTCGTAGCTTCGGTAATCACAATCGGTGTAGTCGAAACACCAGCCCAACAAGCACCGGCAGTTTCTGATGATCCTAGCCCACACTCGACAGTATTGTCTAGAAACTGATCGGCGACATCCATCCCTTCAGGACTAAACCCAAACACCGCTGCGGCCGCAGGGATCGTGAATACAAAGTCAGCCACGTCTCCTCCATTATAGTTCGCAATAGACACCCCACCCTCCTTCTGCATGGCTGGTGCATTTTCAGCCTGCAGTGTTACTTGGTAGCCAGTTGGGCTATCAGTCGTCACAGTGAAAGCCGTCGAGCCGGTGGCAGTACCACCAGTCAAGCCCGGTAGATCAGGAGCCATCGTGACGTCAGTAACACCGGCTAGACTTAAGAACACTTGCCCGAGTTGCTGATAGCCAGCCTGGAGTGAGAAGTTTGTGCTACTTGACCGGCCAGTAGCCACTTCCCCAGCGGTGCTTTCAAGACTATACGAAGCAGAATCAGACAACCCACCACCAACATTGATACTATCGCTTTGCAGTTGGTAGTTAGTGCTGCTGCGTACCTGTGCAAAGGTGGAAGCAGACAGGCCAACCACGCTACACAGCAGCACCGTCAGCAAAGAACTATTCGCAATGTCTCGCACTAAAGACATCAAGGTTATTTTCGTTTAAATTCAAACGTGCGCAGGAATAATCGGATGAGCAGAAAGCTAATAAATAGAACACTAAACACACCGGCAATAAACTGGTAAGGAATAACCCAAAAAGACGTACTGACCGTGTCGATGATGTCATCATATCCGCGATTAACGTTGGCTTCGACAGTGTAACGACCAAACAGAAATTCCCGGTCCCAGGTAATCTCTCGAGTCCGTAATGATTTTGGTAACACAAACCACGGCTCCAGCTCAACGTAACCAACTTGTTCTCCTAAAATGTTGGTTATAGTCATTTCACCGTACGGATTTAGATGGACTGACCCGGTATTTTCATAAGAAATTCCTAGGTTAATTGGACCTTCCGTGTACCATGAAGTATCAGGAATTGTAGCGAGTGCAATCGTTTCCCCCTCGTACTCTTGCACTCCACCTACAGTTAGAAATACGTGCGAACCAACCCGAGCAATAATCGGGTTACGCGGCAGGGCTGTATCGGTAGCTTCTTGTCCAATCTGCACGGTCGAAACTAAAATACTTCCGTAGTATCCGCCTGGTTCAGCATCTGGCGGTACAGATACGGTGACTGGGATGCGAGCTCGATCTCCTAATTTCAGAGTAATGGTATCTTCGGGGAAACTGATGTAGTCGATAACACTATATGGACCACGCTCACCTTCTACCAGACTTAGCGCTGACGACCCATCAGCAGAACCGGTCACATCAACCACCTCTAGTTTAAATGATCGGTTATCGCTAATGCGGTTGGCAACAGAGATAAATACCGTAGTAGTTTGCCCAGGTTCCAGGCTCAGTTCTGAGCGCCCAGGCCCAACCACAAAGTCTCCGTTATCAATGGTACCGATCAAACGCTCGACCTGGTACCACGTTTGTGTGGCGGGTGGTTCGGTTGCTTCAGTAGTGGTAGAGACGCTTGGCTCTTGCGCAAATAAAACGGCTGGAAAAACAAAAGCTACCAAAAGGTACAATGGTAGCTTGTTCAGTAAAGTAGTCATATATGACTAGAATACTTTAGAGAGTGATAAGTGACAAGGTTGCTGTCGCTGTATAAGTGTCTGCTTCCGGTACCGGTGTTGCGCCGTTAGGCACAGTCACGTTGAAGGTTACCGTAGAGGTTGCACCGGTGATCGCTGGAGCACCTCGCTCTACAATCGTAAACGCTGTTACATCTGGAGCCTTCCAACACACTTCAGCTTGACTGCTAGCGCCCACCTCACCACAAGTACCAGCCCCAGCTGGGTGGAAAAATGAGAGATCTGTATCGGCAGCTACATCAGAAGAGACTGTGTAAGCAAATAGTGCGGCGGTTGTACTGCCGATGTATCCTCGTGATGGTTCAGGACCAGCTATGTCCGCGTCGTAGTCCCGAATAGCTTCACTACCATTAGTATCGCCAAGCATAGCGTTTGGAGTTGTGTTGTCAAAGAATTCAATTTCTACCTGGTACCCCGCAGCGTTGTTAGTCTGAACTACAAACTCGGTGGTTCCAGTTGCCTGACCACCAGTAATACCGTTGATACTTCCAGCCATCACCACATCAGCTGGCGGAACCAGGAACGAACTTTCGGCAGTGATTGTCTGCCTAATAGTAAAGGTGGACGACGCTACCTCTTGCGAGTGAGTCAGTTGCGGCTCAGCCGCTGTCGCTAGCATGAATAAAAATGCAACGCTGGCAGAAGCAAGGATTGCAGCATATAGAGTGTGCTGTGTGATGTGTGTAAGTGTTTTCATACTGTTTATAATACCAATTTATAAAGTGTCTTTATTCATTTCAGTACTTCACTATGGGGATAAGCTATATCCCGCCGCCTCCTCCAGCACCACCTCCACCAGCGCTGTGATGGATACGTAGCTGTAGTTCATCGATCTGTCCGGTAGTACCGGTGGGTCCAGTAACCTGGACGACGAAGTTCGTGTTAGTCGTCTCACTGGCACTCCAGCTGCGTCCCCAGGTATCCGTCGCTCCACCGAGAGTAGTGACTGCGTCACTTGTAGTTAACGCTGGAGTGCTTTTTATACTAGTAAACGTTGTCCCACCATCCCACGACAGTGCCACATCGATGTCACTAGTCGCAGCCGCACCTGAGTACTCGAGCACCACGCTAATGCCGTCGATATTGTCGCTCCCAACAATCATATAGCCAAAGTCAGTGTAATCGTGAGTCACCGCTCCGCCGGTAGCGTAGGTACCGTCTGTCGCGTCGTAGGCGTTACTGGCAGTAGACCAGTTGCCAGTATTTGCTGTCGGTAGCCTAAAGTTAGGATCAGTACCAATCACTTCTCCACCACCACCTCCACCTCCACCTTGCACACCAGCACCGGCAGATACAATTATGCCAATACCACCGCCTCCGCCTCCGCGGTTACTGCGACGGTGTTGAAAGACATTTACGTTACCCGTGATGGTTGGTCGGGATTGGGAAAGTGACCCCAGCGCAGTAATCTGATTGGCACGCAGATTGATGTTGGCTGCTGCCCCATTACTTACCCCGGCCACATCAGCTCGTAACACGATATCAGTAGCAGTGCCTGTTGCGACCGTAAAGTCTGTGGTGAACGTAATCGTCGCTTTATTCCCCTGGAAACTAAGCACCCCTGTGCCAGACAACTGTATGTCGCCAGCATCGTAGCCATTGGCATCTGTGTCAGCCCAGAGAGTCAAGTCAGTTAACGTACCCCCAAGAATGTTCTTGAGTCCAGTAAGGTCGAAGGTAATGTCTTCAACCACAATCGGCTCATCACTCGCCGCTAGACTCAGAGCATAGATGGTGCGATTACTGAGTGCACCAGCACTAAGTGAATCACTTACTACACTCGGCACACTGTGTTCATCTAGGGTCAGAGTACCCACGGTTATTTCTTCAACCGTGAAAAAGTCTGTCGAGGTACTTTGGTTCATGTATTCAGCTTTAATCCAAGCAGCCGAGCGACTGACTGTCGCAAACCGCACCTCATCCACAACACCATCAAAACGTTCAGTAGATCCACACACGCCACAGGTCGCGATCAGGAAGTTAGCCGCGTTATCTACGTTTTGAGTCCTAGTCGCACTGTTCTCAATCACTCCATCAGCGGCAATAGAAGCTGTCCCAGCGCTTCGCGTGGTGACAACATGGTGCCAAGTACTGTCACTTACATCCGAAGTACCGTCAACCGTGACCGAACCTGCATTTTCTATACTTGGGGTATTTCTTCCCACTAACTGAAGTGTCACCCACCCAGTACCGGTTCGCTTGTCTATTATTTTGGAGTTACCGCTAGCTGAACCAATAGCAGTATTAATCCAGGTTGAAATAGTGTAGTCGCCAGTACCAATATCCATACTAGGATCATCAGTCACGATAATAAAGTCACTCGCACCGTCAAAGTCCTGACCAGCCCCCAGTTTGGCTGACACATCTGAAGCTGTAGTCATCGAAGTACCGGTCCCATCGTTTCCATATGCAGTTGAATCTAGGTACCCACCGGCAGTTGTATTTCCGTCTTCATTAAGATGCCAAACTCCTGCGTATCCGTTAGTCCACACGTTCTGAGCACCGTAGACGTAGTCCACAGGATAGTCGGTTGCTGATGGGTTATTAAACGCGATCAAGAAGCTGGTGTCAGTCGAGCTTGAAATAGTGTTCGCTTCAAAGTGCAACTCACCGGTAGAGCCACCAGTATCACAAGACACCACCTCCCGCGGTAGCTCGAGCGCTGCGTCGCCGGTCAGTACCCGGATATCGCCACAGTCACTACGGACGTTGCTCCAGAAGCTACTATCAAACTCACCGAGGTCAACGTAGACCGGGAAGTTAGTTAGCGTAGCGTCAATATTGGTAGCGTCAATCGTAATCTCAACTGCACCGTCCCAGTCATCTGAGTTCCAATTGGTCGCTGCGTCATCCTGAACCCGGTAGAACGATGTTGGGTCGCTTTGATTTTTATACTCGGTTGCAATCCAGCCAGCTGACCGAGTGGTAGAAGCAATTCGAAACTCATCAATTGTTCCATCCCAGTAGCCATTAAAGTTACCTCGACCGATAGCTACAGCGTTTGCTTGGAGAGTCCCCGACAGACTTGCTGGGGCAACATCCCACGTTTCTACTGCACCATTTTTATATATATCTGCCACCGGTTTAGAAGTCCCATCCCACGTATGATGGAGTAGCATCCAATCCGTAGTAGCAGTCAAGTTAGTTGTCTCGCCATTCTGGGACGTACCACTGTCATTCCGCACAGCTGCTTTAATGACATCATCATCACCCCCACCAGCACCCACGTTGTCAAACCGCATACCTGTCCAGGCATCACTTGTCTGTCCGTATGAATTTGAGGCAAACGTGTAAACAGGATCATCTAAAATAGCGGTGTCGTACTCAACCCAAACAGATGTCGTGAATCCACTGACTCCACTGAGGTCAGTCACATCACTCGAAATGAAAGCTTGTGTGCTGCCGTTTAAATCAGTCCCCACTCCTACTTTACCGGCGATATTTCCTTCAGTTACCGAACCTTGTGGCGCAGCTGTTCTGCTATATACAGTTGAATCAGTTTCACCCCCATCGTGGTAGACCGCCAAGAAATCATTGGTCCACACACTTTGGGCGCCGTAGGTAGCACTGGGCGCGTAGTCAGCGGCTGTCCCGCGACCGTAGTGAATCGTAAATACGTTATCAGTGGCTGACGCAAGCGTGTTGGCTTTGAAGTGCAATTCTCCAGTACTCGACGCTGTATCGCAGGAGACAATCTCCCGTGCCAACTCAGTCCCCGTAGCGTTAGTCACACGGATGTCGCCACAGTCACTGCGGACCGCGCTCCAGAAGCTAGCCGGTAGGTGCGCCAGGTCAACAAACACTGGGAAGTCAGTCAGGGTCGTATCGACATTTACTGCCGGGATCGTAATGGTCGTCTGGTTAGGCCAGGCGTTAGGACTGAACGCGGTGCCACTACTAGTAGCAACTGTAAAGAACGTCACTGGGTTATTTTGGTTGGCGTACTCTGCAGCGATCCAAGCAGCGGAACGGGTACTGGAGGCAATTCGCACCTCATCAAGCACTCCATCAAACGTACGGTCTGTAGCCGCCCTGTTACCAAGGTACAGCGTCTGTCCTGCAAGACTTGCAAGTGAGCCTGTAGGGGTACCGTTCTCGGTTACGGTTACTGGGGTATCATTAATAAATTGAACAGGATTTACAGCAGTGTCAGTGATATCACTAAGACTCACTGCAACGTACTGGGTTTGGTTAAGGGTAATTGAATCAGTCGGTGAATTCCAGGAACCATCGGTAGTTGAATAATCACTTAAAAAGCGCGCACTTCTCGCTGGGCTACTTTCCGTATTATTTAGCATAAAGACCATGCGGCCGGAATAATCAATAATCCGCCCAAAAGTACCTTCCCCCCAGCCACCTGGAGTAATCCAGGCTGAGAGCTGTAGGCCGGTTAGGGAAGGGAAATTTGTGCCAGCATTTAAAACATCATCAACGGCATCAAACTCAATCCCCTTTCCTAACTGACTGTTGACCAAGTCATCACTAGTCATCGAACCACCACTGCTGGCATCAGCGTTACCGGTACTATCGATAATCACACTCGCGCTTGGGTCTTCTGCCATGTGCCAGACAGCCACATAATCATTAGTCCAGACATTTTGTGCGCCGTAGGTGGCATTAGGTGCATAAGGTGCCACCGTAGCGTTACCATAATGAATGATAAAGACGGTATCGGTGGTGGACGAAATACTAGCTGCCTTGAAATGTAGTTCACCAGCACCATTAGCTGTGTCGCACTCGACGATCTCGATCGGGACCTCGCTATAGCTAGTATCTGTCACGCGCACATCACCACAGTCACTGCGGACGTTGTCCCACAGGGTATACGGTAAAAGTGACATATCGAAGTACACCGGGAAGTCAGTCAGGTCTTCGTCGATCAAGTCAGCGTCGATCAGTAGCTCTGCCTGCCCGCCCCAACTAGCAACGTCTGTATACGAGTCAACATCAGCTACGGTATAGAAAGTAACTGGGCTTTTTTGGTTGGTATATTCAGTAGCGATCCAGGCAGCTGAGCGCGATGTCGACGCTACCCGAACTTCATCCACTCCACCATCAAACGGTAAACCGGCCGGATATCGATCTCCGATACCAAGACCAGCCGTATCGTAGTCCCCTAGCGTAATACTTTGTGTATTAGCTCCTACGCTAACAGCATCACGATAAAACCTCTGCGTTGTACCATTATATGTCTGCGTGTAGTACAGCCAGGCAGCATCGGTCATATTACCACCCGTAACGTTATAGTTAGTCGAATCACTAGCGATCCGAGCAAACAAATCAGTGTCTGAAGTACTATCGAGTTGCAGCCCGTATGCCCCAAATGGAGCAGGTGAGTTTAGTCCGTACCAAACAGGAGTTGCGAAGTCTACCTGTGCCCCGTCACGTTTTGCCCACATCGACAGTGTCAACTCATCTGCTGGCTCAAGTTCATTTGACCGTTCTACCTTGATCACATCAGAGACTCCGTCAAAATCCTGAGCGATTCCTAGCTGTCCAGCAACATCTGAGTCAGTGGTCATCGAAGTACCCGTACCGTGGTTAGCAAAGGTAGTGGAGTCCAAATATCCACCAGCAATCGTGTTGCCATCTTCACCCAAATGCCACACACCGACGTAGTCGTTAGTCCACACATTGTACGCACCATAGGTGGCATCGACTGGGTAATCAGTTAGTGACGTATCTCCGTACGTGATGATAAAGGTGGTGTCAGTACTACTTGAAATTGAGTCAGCCTTAAAGTGCATCTCTCCGGTTCCGGTACTAGAGGCCACAGTACACGATACTACCTCTCGTGGTAATTCCTCATAACTAGCATTGGTGACACGCACATCACCACAGTCTGCGGTGACTGAATTCCAGAAAGCACTACCCAGATGACTAAGGTCAACGTAGACCGGGAAGTCAGTCAGGTCTTCATCAACCTTGTCAGCTTTGATAGTCAAAGAAATCTCACCACTCTCAACTGGTGTCGCAGGAGTATTTACTGGGGTAGCCGCCACTGAGTAATTGCCGGCAGTATCGAGCACAAATACGGCAAAGTAGTACGGGATGTCATTGGTCAGTCCGGTGACCACACACGAATCAGCCGCCGCTGGTGTAACTGCTGTATCAACACACCCCACCGTAGCGGACCCAATGGTGTTTCCAGCGGTGTAGGTAGTGCCATCAACCGGCACGGCGGTGATAATACTGGTTGATGTCAGGACCAAGATCGAAGCCACATCGTCTTGTGGTGGTGTTGTATAGCTAACAGAAACCTGACTGTTGCCGCCACGAGCACTTAGGGTCGAAGTGCTGTTGTTAAGGAGGACTGAGACAGTAGATGCAGTATAGTTAGACACCACCAAGTCCATATCATCATCGTTATCAATATCAGCTACAGCAGCAGAATTAGAACTGCTGCCAGTGCTATAGTCCACTTTCGCTGCAAACGTACCCTCGCCGTTATTAAGGAGGACTGAGACAACACTCGGCGTAAAGTAACTCGTCACAATTAAATCCATATTACCATCATCGTCTAGGTCCGCAGCGATAACTGATTCAGGAATAGAAGGAGCGGCATAATCTACCTTAGTTGCAAACGTACCGTCGCCGTTGCTTAGGAGAACGGAAACAGTATTTTGAGCCCAGTTAGCAGCGGTTAAATCTATATTCCCATCGTTATTAAGGTCAGCAGCAGTCACCGAGTATGGGGTAGTACCAGTAGGGTAGTCTACTTTTGTCGCAAACGTACCATCGCCGTTGTTAAAGAGTACTGACACAGTATCTGAATCACTGTTTGCTGTTACCAAATCTACGCTGCCATCACCGTTAAAGTCGGCAGCATCAATCATGCGAGGAGTGAGTCCGGTAGCATAATCTACCCTGGTTGCAAACGTTCCATTACCATTATTAAGAAGGACCGAGACGCCATCGGTTCCTGAAATAAACGTAGCTGCTAGATCCAAATCACCGTCGTTATCAAGGTCGGCAGCAGTCACAGAATAGACATTAGAGCCAGTTGAATAACTCACCTGTGCAGCAAAGGTTCCATCGCCGTTGTTTAGATGGGCAGAAATAGCAAGGCCTCCTGCAGCAGCGACTACTATATCGATATCACCATCACCATCAAAATCGCCAAAAGCAACATGTTGGGGGTTATTAAATGTATCGTCATAATCAACTTTAGTCGCAAACGTACCATCGCCATTACTTAATAGGATTGAAAAACCGTCTGTATCACCTTGGTAAGGAACCACCAAGTCTTGATGTCCATCATTATTAAAATCAGCCACAGCAACGGAGTTTGGATTGGTGCCAGTCGTATAATCCACCTTATCAGCAAACGACTGGTTACCAGAAATACCAAAGCTTGGGAGGCTTTGGTTATCAATAATCATAGGGAACGAGGTATCTGTACCAGACTGGGTGTACGTCCCACTCCAAGCATAGATATGGGCTGAAAACGGAATCGGGGTTCCAGCTGTGCCACTTGGTAGGTTGGCGTGAGACTTTGGAGTGACTCGAATGTTATAGGCAGTCTCAGTACCGTCAGCCGTGAGGGTATTGGTTGAAAGCGTGATTACCGAGCTGGTCCCAGTTGGATTAGAGACTGAACCGTAGACCGTAGATCCTGCAGCATTAGTGATTTCGATCAGGCTCGTTGAAGACGCGTTGGTATGTGCAACGGTGACGTCGGTGATCACATCAGCTATTTGATTAGTTTCAAACGTAAAGGTATTTGTGGTAGTAGCCGCACCTCCTGGCGCGATACTAAACGATGCTGGATCAGTACCAGTGGTAATACCAGTAGCAGGAGCAGGAACATAGGCCAGCACGATCAGTCCATCTCCTCCAGCTCCGCTGGTAGCTCCAGCTCCTTTGCCACTAACGTAGTCTGTGTCAGTGTTATTCGCCGCACTGGTACCACTACCACTAGCTGTACTAGTCGCGCTGGCGGTACTAGTAGCCCAACTGGAACCACCTCCACCACCACCACCAGTGCCGATAATGACAACAGATCCACGTCCACCACCTCCACCAAAGTACCCAGCTCCCCCTCCTCCACCAGCACCATAAGACGAGACGCCAGCACCGCCGGCACCGCCACTATTAGTACCTCCTGCACCTCCAATACCACTACCTCCAGTACCGTCTCCACCGTCACCTCCGGTCAAAGAAGACCCTGAAGTTCCCGCATTCCCTGAGCCAGCTGAAGTCCCGCCAGTGGTTTGCGTCCCACCTGTCCCTCCTCCACCATTACCAGAACTCCCGGTGCTACCAGTAGTGCCGCCGCCAGTGCCGCCAGTGCCAGCGCCAGAACGACCTCCTCCACCACCACCACCCGCTGCCACAAACAGTGCGTTACTTCCCTGTAACACTGCACTATAGCCACCGCCACCTCCACCGTTGTTATTGCTTCCTCCGCCTGAGCCGCCGCCTGCAACACGCAGAGTGAGTGTTTCACCAGGTGTAACCGTAATAGTTCCCGTAACAAAACCAGCCCCAGCCCCATTACCACCGCTATTCCCTTTTCCTCCTCCACCTCCCCAGGCTTTGACTGTGACTTCAGTTACTCCAGGTGGCACTATCCATGTTTGAGACGACGTTGCTGTGGCAAAACTTTCAGTAACAGCTTCTTCGTAAGTAATCACCAACAACCCATCGTTACCATCGCCTGTAGTACCAAGTCCGGCACTACCTACATAATCAGGGTCAGTATCGCCGCCGGCATCTGGACTACCTCCCGGGTCGGTTGATGTGGCTGTAGCTGTCGAAGTAGCAAAACTAGACCCACCACCGCCAGCACCAGAGCTGTACTCTGATGGTTTTGTTTTTGCTTTGTCATTGGTACCACCACCTCCACCACCACCGTAGTACCCTCCACCTCCACCTCCGCCACCGTACGAAGATGCTGAGCCAGACCCTCCACCATCACCGCCGCCGTTTACACCGCCAGCGCCGCCAGTTCCAAGCGTACCGTCAAAACCAGTCGCTCCATCACCTCCGGTAAATGAGCTACCAGCCTGACCATTGAAGTCATCAACACCGCCAGCGCCGCCGGCAGACTGAGTCCCTACACCGCCACTGTCCCCAGTACCACCAGTATCTCCACCAAAACCACTACCTCCAAGAGAGGTTCCATCACCTGCCCCACCACCTCCGGCTGCCAACAGCAGAACAGCACTGCCGCGGGTCAACGCGGTGTACCCTCCTCCTCCTGACCCAACCTGACTGGCACCTGGTCCTACTCCACCACCTCCCACATAGACGTTAAGCGTTTCCCCGGGCGTCACCGAGACAGTCCCTTCAATAAAAGAACCGCCGCCGCCAGTCACTGGACCCAAACCAGTCCCATTTCCTCCTCCAGCCGCACCCCAGGCTTTGACTGTTATTTCGGTTACTCCAGTTGGCACTACCCATGTTTCAGTTGCAGTAGCGGTAGCAAATGCAGTTGTGGTAGCAGCGGCGTACGCTGATGAGATTGCTGGAGCTAGACCAAGCGAGCCATTTTCACCGACCTGTACCTGCGGGAGCAAGTTAAACCCAAGACCAAATACCAACACAAACATCAGTGCACTACAGACTGTTTTGATCATTTTATGTTGTTGTGGAATGAATTGATACATATATAGGTTCTATGGGTTGGTGCTAATGACTGGATCTACCGGTGCTGGTTCAGGTTCTACTACAGCTGGTTCAACCAGTGACTCTTCCTCTACTGGAGGCTCAGTCACCTCGGTTACTGGCGGTTCAGGAATTAACTCTTCGACTGGCTCCTCAATAGTTTCTGGAGTTGGGCTAGCCGAGTTATCTTCCAACACCTCTTCTACTTCTACTGGCGGTGTACTGGTAGCTGGCTGTTCGGTTGTATCAGTCGGCGTGGTGGTAGCAACTGGCTGTTCAATCTGACCTCCTCCGCTTGCCTGTTCCGTGTCGGTAGTATCAGGAGCAGTAGTATCTGACGTATCAGGTATTGGCGGCGTGGTGGTGTCAGCAGTTAGTGGCACTTCTTGATCGAGCAGTGTGCGCAGGTCATCAGCGGTGATGCACACGTCGTCGACACACAGCTCGTTGGTTTGGACGCGCTCGGTATTGATCCCTGCAATAGTGAGCACTCCGTCAACAAAGTTCTGCGCCAGCTCCTTGAGGCGGTTCCATAGGGTTTCGCCACTATCATCGTCCGCCCCCAGCACCAGTTCCGTTGAAGTACTTACTAAGTCACCAAGCATTGCTCGCGCGTCAGCAGCTAAGTAGTACCCCCGATCAACAAACATTGTGACGTTACCAACCGCTACTCGTTGCCCACCAGCAATACGGACACTCTTGGCTGGCTCAGCGTAGAGTTCCTCCAGCGCTGCCTGCTCGGCTGAAAAACGTGCCTGAGCAACCGCTTCCACCTCTGCATAATCAGGACCAACATTATTAACATCTTCAGGATTACATGGTGCTACCTCATCCTGTCCAGTCGCACCACCAGCACCGTAGTAACAATCGGCTTTTTTATCAGTATCAGTCAGGGTTGGCACTACATCGTAGTTTGGTGCAGCAATATCGTCACCAAACTGGTTGATGTACCCATCGGTGTAGGCTCGTGTTCCATCAAAGGCTTCGAGCGCATACCCAACAATTACATCCCCATTACGAGCTTTCATCGCGACACCTGGCAGAGATGACAGTGCAAGTGGATCGCCGACAGCAATATCACCGTTCTCATTTGAAAGCTGTACTGGCACACGACCAGAGAGTGCAAGTGGGTAGCCCGTTTGTCCAGCACGTAGTGACGTATCGTCAGACCCAAGTAGCAAACCTGGTTTGGTAGAAACCACCCCGAGGATCTGCTCACCTGCTGCACCAGTCGCTCGTCGGACTGAGAGGAAGCCATCAGCGACTACCATTTCACCTGGCGTTAGCGCTTGGCTACTAAAGTACATTTCGGCAAGGTCGGAGTTACCGGTGAAGCTCGATACTGATGAAATCCGCCCGAGGACAGTCGACGCACATGAGCCATCATTATCAACACACAACCCGCCGTATCCAATCTGGAGTCCAGCCATTTGCGACGTATCACCCGTACCGATGGTCGTCGTACCGATAATTGACGTCACACCGTCTTGGTACACTTGGAACTTAGATGTTCCAGCGTTTTGTAGGTCGATGAACTTAGAGCCAGCGCCCGAGAATGACCCACCACCGTTTCCAAAGTCCATCTCCAACCCAGTTCCGGTAAAGGCACTGGTGTCTTGGTAGAGTGCGAGCAAGTTAGCGGTAGTAACTGATCCTGAATATCCACGAATAGCGTTACCCTGAGTTGACCCATTGGTTTCAAAGAATCCACCGGCAGGTTCGTAGAGTGCTCCGGCATCACCTTCGGTACTACCACGCACTCCAAACGTCCGCGCAAACCCAGACAGCGCAGTGTTTTCACCCTGCGTGTTACTGCCTACATATGACTGCACTTCTAGGCCTCGGATAGTGTTGCCAAAGGTGGTGTTGTCCGCCACGCGGTACATGTTCCCGACAAGCGTAGTGGTGGCGGTGTTCGAGGCACTTATATATGAACGATTTCCAAACTGCACCGCAGCGTCAACTGAGTTAGTGGTCACCAGGTACTGGTCGATGCCCGAAACACCAGCGCCATCGAGGGTGAGGTTTTGGAGAGAGAGTTTTGCTTGTGGGGTGGTGGTGCCAATGCCGACGTTGCCCAGATCAGTCACTCGCAACAGCGACGCAGAAGTGGTACTAGTGAGGTTAAACAAGTCACCAATACCACTAGCCTGCACTGTCAGCATGGCTGATGGAGTTGTTGAGCCAATTCCAACTCGTCCATTACCAAGAATAGTCATTTTGGTGGTTGGCAGCACATCATCAGGAAAGCCAATAGGAACCAGTCCTGCAACAGGCTGCAGCTTCCCAGTTGTTTTAAAACTTATAGTGGAATAATTACCATCAGCAGAGCTATTATCACGATAAGCCTTACCTGAACTCAAAATTAGTCCCCCACCGTTTGATTCAACGCCTGACTGCCCGCCACCGGCTTCAATAGTTAGGTCGTTTCCTGCACCAGTTGCCGCTCGACCCATACCAATGGTTTGGTTCGAGGTTCCGCTGAACGTGAGGTTGAAATCAGGGGTCGACGTACCAATTCCGACGTTGCCAGTAGCAGACACAAACACTCCTTCATCATCCCCGTCACCTGACAGCCAGTTGGAGCCCAGAGCGATGTTGGCTGCGGTGCCAGAGAAGATCAGGTTGCCAGAGAGGGTGCCACCAGTTAGTGGAAGGTAGTTTGAAAGGTCTGATGACTGCACCTCGGCGTTAATGGTGTTGCCCGTCCAGGACAGACCAGTCCCAGCGCTAATCCGACTGCTTGGGGTGTTATAGAAGCTGTTCCAGTTGGTTGATGAAGCAGACAGTAGGCCTTCATACCCAGCGGCGTATGACAGAGCCAAGGTGCCAGCTGAGGTGATAGGTGAACCACCAACGGTAAAGCCGGTTGGAGCTGAGAGCGCAACTGAGGTGACGGTGCCGTCGCCCGAACCAAAGCCAAGGGTTGAGGTGGCGACCCACTGCACACCAGAACCTGTGGTTTGCATGACCATGCCGTTGGTGCCGGCCGAGTTGAAGGAGTCACGAAAGGCTCCGGTGAGATATGCATCCCCATCTACAGTAAGTTTATATAAGGCAGTTGTTGTGCCCAGGCTGACATTACTAGTCGACAGGTTACCATAAATAGTATTTCCAATATTCAAAAAGTTACTGTCGGTACTATTTGGAGTATCTGCGTTGCTTCCAATAACGATGTTGCTAGCACCAGTAGTTATACTGTTTCCAGCATTATACCCGATTAGTATGTTTGAGCTAGCCCCAGTAGTGAGGGCATACCCCGCTCGATATCCGATTGCCACCAAGTTATTAAGCTGAGCACTCGCGTCTGACTGCACGGCCTCAGCCCCGATCACAACCGAGTTAGAGGTGGTGGCGGCATTTTCAAATGCTCGGTACCCAATGGCAACATTGAGACTTCCTGCGACGTTACCCTCACCTGACTGTTCTCCAATTAGTACGTTTTTTTCTGCTCCGACAGCATGGCGCCCAGAAAAATATCCAATCGCTACAGTACCAACAGAGTTTGCATTGAGAAGTGCGCTACGGCCGATAGCAATGTTAGTCCCACCAGTTATATTGCTCGATAGAGCGCTGTCGCCAATCGCAATATTGCTACCACCTCCACTTGCAGCGGTAAGTGCATCGCGGCCGATGGCGAGATTATAAAGGTTGCTGGTTTGATTCGCCAGTGCTCCGTCTCCGATGGCAAGTGAGAAGTTAGTAGACGATGCATACAGCACTCGACTGCCTCCAATCGAGTATCCATTGTTACCACCAACATTAAGATCAGTCCCATTAAATGTCAGATCAGCACTATCAGTCACTGCTGAACCAGTTTGGAACAGGAGGCGGTTCGCGGTATATGACGATGGTGTATCAGATAGCTCCAGGAAGGAAGAACCAGATAAGTCAGACAAGAACCCGAGACTCGATGTCGCCACCCACTGAGTGCCGGCGCCAGTGGTTTGCATGACCATGCCGTTGGTGCCTGACGCGTTGTTTGAATCAAACAGAGCGCCGGTGAGGCGGAAGTTTCCGTCAACGGTTAAGCGTTGTGAGGGAGTCGAAGTACCAATCCCCACACTGCCATCATCAAGAATTGATAAGTACTCACTTCCCCCTTGTTCAGCGGCATTAGAAAATGCTAGGCGACCGTTGGTAGCATTGAAAATACTCCAGGTACTGGTCCCTACGTTGAGGGTTTCCGCCCACAGGTTAGCAAAACGGCTTGCAGCTGATCCTAGATCGTAGGTCAGTGTGTTGCCTGACAGAATATCACCGGTGACTGAAAGTGTCCCTGTGAGCGTAGTGTCACCAACAACTGTCAGTGCGCTCGTTGGTGTTGTGGTTCCGATGGCAAAATTTTGCGTGACGTCAGTGACATACACCTCATTAGATTCCTTCACCATAGTGTACGCATTGATATCACGCCCCGTTTCACCCAATACATACAAAACAGTACCGTCGTTGTTAAACAACAAACCATTAGGGTCAGTATCTTGAGAAGATACACTCAACGCGATGCTGTCAAAACTCGCTGTAGTAATGTCGTATGGAACAGAGAGGTTGTAGGCATTAATGTCTGCACCATCAGTCCCAATGATATATAGGACTGTACCATCACCATTGAACTCCATATCATTTGGACTACCTTCTTGTGCTCCAAAACTTAGGGCAGTGGTAGTAGAAATCGATGAGCTTACATCATACACAACCGACAAACTGTAAGCATAAACGTTGTCGCTCGCAAAACCAAGTACGTAAAACACGCTACCGTCTTCATTGAAAAGCATTGATCGGGGTGTTGCATCTTGTGCTGCTACACTAATTGCTACTACACCAGGTAGGGTTCCCGAACTAATGTCATACGGTACGGAGAGGGTGTACGCATATACGTTGTCACTAATCCAACCAGTTACATACAGCACGGTACCATCACCATTAAATATCATCCCATCTGCTCGAGATTCCTGTCCTCCGACACTCAGGGCAATACTGTCAAACGTTGCGCTGCTGATGTCGTACGGAACTGAAAGAGTGTATGCATTAATATCATCACCTGTTTCTCCCAGGACATACAGCACAGTACCATTATCATTAAACAACATGTCGACTGGCACAGTATCCTCATCTCCGACACTCAAGGCAATACTGTCAAACGTTGCAGTACTGATGTCGTAGCTTTCATCGACGCCAACATTGCTAGTAAGTGGACCGCCAAGAGCTGCCCAGCTGCCTGCTAGATTTTTATATTCAAGTGCACCTGTATTGTCACGAATACCATAACCAGCCGACCCAGTAGCGGTGCTAAAGTTGAGATAACGATTGGCACCAGCCAAAAGCTGATTAACACCCACAGAGAACGTTGTTCCATCAAACGTCAGATCAGCGCTATCAGTCACTGCTGAACCAGTTTGGAACAGGAGGCGGTTAACGGTATATGACCCGGGCGTGTCGGTCAACCCTAGGAATGTGCCATCGCCCAGACCAGTCACATCAAGCGTGTTGCCGGTCCAACCAAGGTTGGTCCCAGCGGTAATTCTTGTACTTGGGGTGTTATAGAAACTATTCCAGTTGGTGGATGAAGCAGACAGCAGGCCTTCGTACCCAGCGGCGTAGTCAAAAGTCAGGGTGCCAGCTGTCGTCACTGGTGACCCACCAACGGTAAAGCCAGTGGGGGCAGAGAGAGCGACCGAGGTGACGGTGCCGTCGCCGGTACCAAACCCAAGGGTTGAGGTGGCGACCCACTCCACGCCTGAGCCGGTGGTTTGCATGACCATGCCGTTGGTGCCAGCCGAGTAGGTGCGGTCAAACAGGGCGCCGGTAAGTAAGGCATTGGTCGCAATGGTAAATGGTTGACTAGGGGTACTGGTACCAACCCCAAA
>Ga0208544_10000008_pt1 | contig 159543 bp, 108 predicted proteins | sample DEB08_DNA_9_FD_184526 | JGI IMG/M metagenome (GOLD analysis project Ga0208544, IMG submission 184526) | Aqueous microbial communities from the Delaware River and Bay under freshwater to marine salinity gradient to study organic matter... | ecosystem: Environmental > Aquatic > Marine > Coastal...
TAAGCCGATCATGTAGCTTGTCTTTCTTTCCGGGCAAAGACTCTCGGGGAAGAAGTTCACCCTCGGAAATGGCAAAAATTTTAAAGGTAGTCTTTCGTCCAGTCAAGGGTTCTCCGGTATAGTTTTCCACATCAAATGCGGAAGAGCCTGTAATTAATACCTTCAAGCCCTCTATTTCGTCAACCATTAATTTAAGCGCATTTCCAATGTCGGGAATTTTTTGGGCTTCATCAATAACAAGTAGTTTTTTACCACCCAGGATTTTCGCTAAGGACGCTATACTTCTTCTTTCGAAAAGTTCTTTCGTACCAATGTCTTCACCGTTTAAAAACTGATAGGGCTCAACCGTTTCGGAGAGGATTTTCTTAATTAAAACAGTTTTCCCCACCCTTCTTGGGCCCAGTAGCACGACGACCTTATTTGGCTTCAAGTATTTTACAACTTGGGATTCAACCGCTCGAGCAATGAAGTCCATATCCTTGTTTTGAACGAATTTACGTTAATTCATTCAATTATTTGAACGAATTTACGTTAATTCGTTCAATTGCTGGGTTTTTATGAAATATGCTGCTTAACAAGTATGCTGTCTTATAATAACGTATGAGGTCATACAAAGCACCTTGGAGTTATACCGTCAATTTTCAAAAAAACAACACCCCCCCTACTCCCCCACCTCCCGAAGATAAAACCGAAACGCCCCATCCACCCCCAACAGCTGAAAGTTGGGGTTGCCATCCAGCAGGGTATTGTTGGCCTTGCTGACCAGGTACACGGGCCTGTCGATGTCGCCGTGGAGCAGCCATTCCTGGTCGCGGTATTGGCTGTTGGCTTTGGGCTGCTGGCGCGCATAAAACAGGTGCGCGTAGCTCTTGAACCCGTAGGGCGCCACGTACACCTCCTGGTTTTGCAACGTCTCGTAAAAGGCAACGGCTGGCCCCTGGCTGTAGACCGCTATTTTGGGTACCACCCATAAGTTGGCGGTCAGCAGCAGCAAAAAGGTCGCCAAGCCCAGCACGCTGAGTCCGGACAGGATGTTGCGGCGTTTGAAATGATAAACCGCCAGGATTACCCCGGCAGCGAATCCGAGACCAATGAACGATTCCCACCCCGTCCAATGCACCTCGGTCTGGAGGGAGGCGACGGTCAGCACATCCCGCTGCAACAGCTCCACCAAAAGCTCCTTGTGCCTGCCCACCACCGGCAACAAGGCGATGGCACCACCCAGGATGCTGCCAAAGACCAGGATGGCCCGGCGCAACCAGCGGGGCATCGCCACCCCCTGTTCCAGCAGCCCAAAGACGTACTGCGCCGCAAAGAAAGAAAGCGGCAAATAGGCCAGGGAGGAGTAGTGGACAATTTTGGTAGACACGATGCTGAACAACACCAATACCACCCAAAACAGGAGGAACTGCCATTGCGCAAAGCCATCGGAAGCGCCCGCTGGCTTTTTGAAGAGTTGCGGCAGCGCCATAAACGACATGGGAAAACAGCCCAACAGCACCACCAGAAAATGGTAGTAAAAAGGCTGCTGGTGCCCCGCTACTGGCTTGGAGAACAATTCGATCTGGTAATTCAGGAAGGCGTAAGTCTTTTCAATCCCGTGGTAAAAAACATCCAGCGACAGCCACGTAGCCAACGGCAACAGCCAGGCCAGCGCAAACACCAGCAAGCCCGACCAACGGGGGAAGCCCTGCCCCCGGTTCCACAACAGGTAGCCACCTACCGTGAGGCCAAAGAGCAGCAACCCAACGGGGCCCTTCGTCAGCACGGCCAGGGCGTTCAACAGGCCCGCCGCCAAAAACCAGGGCAGCCCCGACGTACCCTTCGCGGGCGGGGAAGCAGATCCAGCCGCCATGCCCTGGACAAAACAGTAGATCGAAACAAAAATGAAGTAGTTGAACACCGGATCGATAATGCCCGATTTGAAGTAAAAATGGGGCAGCAGCGCACCGTAGTACAAGAGCACCCAAATGATGCCAAAACGGGTGTTGCGGTAGCATTTCCCCATAAAAAACAAGGTAAACAGGGTAAGCCCGCCAAAGACGGCATTGGGAAACCTGGCGGCCCATTCCCCTACCCCCAAGGTGTACATGGCGGCCGCCTGCAACCAGATATAGAAGGGTGGCTTTTCGTGAAATGGCAAAAAAACGATCCGGGGTGTCAGCCAGTCGCCGGTGATCAGCATCTCCCGGGCGCATTCGGCAAAGTTGATTTCGTCCCAATCAAAGAGGTGGTTGTAGCCCAACAGCAAGAAGTAGGACAAGGACAACAGCGCCGTAACGCCCAGGTAGTACGAGGTGCTCCTATGAGTTGTTTTCATTTTACCGCTTGATTATTAAGGTCCAACGCCACAGGATACCACCACACACCAAAAAGACCGCTATCCGGAAGATCCCGGTTTTGAAATAATTGACCCGGAGGGCTGGTGCGTAGTTGGTGGGCACCGCAGCGCCCGCATACCGAAATACCGGATTCAGGTACAAGGCGCTGGTTTTGCCTTCGGCAAATACACGGGCGTAGGTATCGGTGGGCGAGAATTGGTAGCGAACGGAGTCGGCGTTCAGGGTTTGCTGCAGCACCTTACCGTCCTGACCAATGACGGTAATGCGACCAGCGGGCTCCTGAAAATAGTGGACAAAGCCATTGGCTATCTCCCGGGAGCGCACCAGAAACAGGCTTTGTTGCCCGGCCCAGGCATCCACCCCGTAGGCCGCGCCGGTGGTCATGGCGGACAGCACCGCGTCGACTGATTTTTCCGGACTAAAGACCATGGTGAAGCGCTGAAAGGTCAGTTCCTTGACCAGGTCGTGGGTATCATCACTGGCATTGACGTAGACCGGATGCCCGGCAGACAGGGCCACGTCCCAGCTTTTGTCGGAAATGCGGTAGTGATTCAGCACCTCCAGCAGGGAATAATTCACGAGGTGCTTGAGGTCGTAAAGCGAATGGCCGTGCAAAAATTCCGGGTGGGCAATGATGGGCGTCGCCCCGTTGTCGTTGAGCAGTTCTAAAATGTGTTGCTTGTGGGAAGGCAACTGAAAGAGGGGAAAATCCAGGTAGGAGACGCGCGCTGCATTCAGGGCCAATTTGTGGGCCTTGAACACATTGTAACCGTGTTCATAATTGGGCATGTAGAGCCGGTTGGTGTGTTTGAGGTGCTCATCGATATCGTGATAATTGGATATCCCGGTGATATCGTACCCGCGGCCCGTGTAAGCGGCAATCATTTCCGGACCGGAATCGTGGCCATTGGTCAGGCCACCCCAGGCGGTGGTATGGGCGTGCCAGTTGCACTTTAGGGGGTCCACACCGGCGATACCCAGGTAGGGGTTGTACAGTTGGTCGCCGCTGAAGGGCTGACTTTCGGGAAAGTCGTACAGCCGGGTAAACGCGTACAGCCCACCGATGGCCAGCAAGGCGAGGCAGGTGATGGAGGATAAAATTTTAATAAAAAGCTTCATGGTCTGTTTGCTCCTGAAATTGTAGCGTAAAATTAAAAGAAATTCAGGATGCTGCACCACTCGCCAGCTCCTTTATGGAAGCAGCTTTTCGGCCACTTGCGAAAAGACGTCCTCCTGGTTGTTGCCATTTCCAGCGCCCCAACTGGTGCGGTGGGAACAATTTCCCTGCGAAACCCAACCCAAAGCGCGTATCTTTGTTGTTCATTGCAGACCAATACCAAAGCATGAGTTCAGTACGTACACCGGAGGAGCACGCCGCCGAAAAAGCAGCCCTGCGCACCGCTATTTTCATAAAAGGAGCCCGGGCCAATAATTTGAAAAACATCAGCCTGGAAATCCCCAAGAACAAACTGGTGGTGGTGACGGGCGTTTCCGGTTCGGGCAAATCGTCGATCACCATGGACACCCTCTTCGCCGAGGGGCAGCGCCGCTACGTGGAGAGTTTGTCGTCGTACGCACGCCAGTTCCTGATGCGGATGAAGAAGCCGGACGTAGACTACATCCGCGGCATCTGCCCGGCCATCGCCATTGAGCAGAAGGTGAGCACCTCCAATGCCCGCTCCACCGTGGGCACGCTGACCGAAGTGTACGACTTCCTGCGGCTGTTCTACGCGCGGGTGGGGCGCACGTTTTCGCCGGTCTCCGGCCAGGAGGTGAAGAAACACGAGGTATCCGACGTCGTCGACTACCTCCTGCAACTGCCCGCCGATACCAAGGTACTGCTCTACGCCCACCCACCCACCAAATACCAGGACCGGATCATGGGCGCCGAACTGCAACTGCTGCTGCAAAAAGGCTTCACCCGTGTGCGCTGGGACGGCGAGCTTCAAGACATTCAGGAGTTGCTGGAAACGGGCAAGCCGTTTCTGAAAGAACAGCTGAGCGCCCAAAAGCAAGAACTACTCATCCTCGTGGATCGCTTTGTGATCAAGCCCGCTGACGAAGAAAATACCAAACGCATTGCCGACTCGGTGCAGACCGCCTTCTACGAAAGCGAAGGCGACTGCCGGGTGGTGGTGGTCGATGGCGAGGAGCGCACCTTCAACAACCGCTTCGAACTCGACGGCATGCTCTTCCTGGAGCCCAGCCCCCAGTTGTTTAACTTCAACAACCCCTACGGCGCCTGCCCCAAGTGCGAGGGCTTCAGCATGGTCATGGGTATCGACGAGCACAAGGTAATCCCCGATCCGTCGCTGAGCATCTTCGACGGGGCGGTAGCCTGCTGGAAGGGTGACAAATTCGGGCAGTGGCTGGACGCTTTCATCGAGGTTGCGCACCAGGTGGACTTTCCTGTGCACACCCCCTACCAGGACCTCACCCGCGCCGAACAGCGCCTGCTGTGGCGCGGCAACGGCCTCTTCGACGGCATCAACTCCTTCTTTGCCGAACTCGAAGCCAAACTCTACAAGATCCAGAACCGGGTGATGCTGGCCCGCTACCGCGGCCGTACGCTGTGCCCCGAATGCGAAGGCAGCCGCCTGCGGGCCGAAGCCAACTACGTGCTGGTAGCAGGTAAACCCATTGCCGACCTCGTAGACATGCCCATCCAGGAACTGTTGCAGCATTTTGCTGACCTGGAACTGAACGAGAACGACAGCAAAGTGGGCCGTCGCCTGCTGCTGGAAATCAATAACCGCCTGCAATTTATGGTAGACCTGGGCCTGGGTTACCTGACGCTGACGCGCCTGTCGAACAGCCTCAGCGGTGGCGAAACCCAACGCATCAACCTCACCCGTACCCTGGGCAGCAACCTGACCAGCTCCATGTACCTGCTCGACGAACCGAGCATCGGGCTGCACCCCCGCGATACCCACCGGCTGGTAGGCGTACTGTACCGGCTGCGCGACCTGGGCAACACCGTCGTCGTGGTGGAACACGAGGAAGATGTGATCAAGAGCGCCGATTACCTCATCGACATTGGCCCCGCAGCGGGCATCCACGGCGGCGAGGTGGTCTTTGCCGGCCCCTACAGCGACATCTACCACGAGGCTACCGAAAGCCTGACCACCAAGTACATGAGCGGCCGCATGCAGATTCCCGTGCCCGAGCAGCGCCGACCCGTAAGCAATTTTCTGCGCGTGCGCGGCGCCCGCCAGCACAACCTGAAAAATATCGACGTCGACATCCCACTACACGCCATCACCGTGGTGACGGGCGTATCGGGTAGCGGCAAAACCAGCCTGGTCAAAGACATCATCTACCGGGCGTTGAAAAAACACCTGGAGGGCACGTACAGCAAGTCGCCGGGCGTGTACCGGGCCCTGGAGGGCGAAGTGAACATGATCACCCAAATAGAATTGGTCAACCAGAGCCCCATTGGCAAGTCGTCGCGCTCCAACCCCATCACCTACGTCAAGGCTTACGATATCATCCGCACCCTGATGGCCAACCAACAGCTGGCCAAGATCAGGGGCTACAAGCCGGGCCACTTCTCGTTCAACGTCGAAGGCGGTCGCTGTAGCGACTGCAACGGCGAAGGCGAGCAGGTGGTGGAAATGCAGTTCCTGGCCGACATTCACCTGGAATGCGAAACCTGCCACGGCAAGCGCTTCAAAGCCGAAGTGCTGGAAGTCCGCTACCAGGGCAAAAATATTTTCGATATCCTCAACCTCAGCATTGAAGAGGCCCTGGAATTCTTTGCCGACCACGATGACCTGATCGCGAAAATTCAGCCCCTCTCCGACGTGGGCCTGGGTTACGTAAAGTTAGGACAGGCCTCCTCTACCCTCTCGGGTGGCGAGGCCCAGCGCGTAAAGCTGGCCAGCTACCTGGGTAAGGAAAGCAGCAAAGACCACGTCTTCTTTATCTTTGACGAACCGACGACCGGCCTGCACTTTCACGATATCCGCAAGCTGCTCGGCGCTTTCAACGCGCTCGTAGAAAAGGGCCACACCGTACTGGTGGTGGAACACAACCTGGAAGTGATCAAATGCGCCGACTGGCTGCTGGACCTGGGCCCCGAAGGTGGCGACGCCGGCGGTCACCTGGTCTTCCAGGGCCGCCCGGAAGACCTCGTCCTGGTGGAGGAATCTTATACGGGACAGTTTTTGCGGGAGAAGCTTTGAGAAGTGGTTTTTGAGAAGTGTAAAAGTGTAAGGGTGTAAAAGTGTAAGGGTGTAAAAGTGTAAGGGTGTAAAAGTGTAAGGGTGTAAAAGTGTAAGGGTGTAAAAGTGTAAGGGTGTAAAAGTGTAAGGGTGTAAAAGTGTAAGGGTGTAAAAGTGTAAGGGTGTAAAAGTATAAAAGCGGAAGTGACTTTCCCGTTTACACCCTTACACCTACCCAACCTTTACACTTGACCCTTTTACACCTACCCAACCTTTACACTTTTACACGCTTCCGCTCACTGGTACCCGTTGCCCAGCACAAAGCCCCGGCGGCCACAGGCGCCCTTGGCGATGCCGCCGACGCCGAAGGACAATTCCAGGCCAAAGCTTACGCGGTAGGGCGTGGTACGCCCCTGATCGGTGAGACTGCTGCTGATGGAAGGATAGCCATTGGCCATGCCTTCGGCAGAAACAAGGTCGGTGAAGCCGTATTCGAAACGCAGCCCTGCCTTGAAGACCAGTGCTTCCGAGCCCGACAGGAATGCCCCCAGGCCCAGCACCCCAGAAATGTAATTGTCTTCGTACGGGCCGCCTTGGGTGCTTACCGGTTGGATACCCGTGGTCGGGCTGATGCCTTGAATCAGGGTATACTTAGGGCCCAGTTCCAGGTACATCCCCGACTCCGGGTAGTAGCGATAGAGGGCATAGAGATCGAGCACATCCCACTCCAGGCTGTTGCGCTGCGCAGTGCTGACGTCAGGGCGGTAGGTGATATCCTGGAAGTAGGTGCCCGTCATGACTTCGAAGTTGAGGCCGTGGTAGTCGCCAATGTTCAGGCCCAGTACCCCACCGTAGGTGAAAGCCATGCTCAGGCTATAGTCGTGCTGGGCATCGTTGGCCAGGGTGGAATTGTAATAGCCAGCAGGGCCAAAACTGGCCTTGGGACCCAGTTCCAGCCAGAGTTGCGCGTGGCCGTAAGCGGTGGAAAAAGTACGAGTAGCGCAACGAAAATAATTTTTCTCATAATATATCCAGTTTAATCGTTTAAATTTGTGCGGTGTAGCATCCTTACCACGGTTCTAAGATACACCAAGGTGGCAAAATGTACCACGCTGGAACCTTTTTTGAAAAAAAACAAAAAAGGCTTCCGCCGTTTCACGAATAGTGTTACCTTTGCCAACCGAAAAAATTAAAGAAAAGAAAAATCCGCATCCAAGCGTATGGCACATCATAAATCAGCTAAGAAACGTATCCGTCAAGACGCTGTCAAGCGTTTACGCAACCGTTACTACAAGAAATCAGCACGTACTGCTATTACCAAGCTACGTGAAATGGAAGATGCTACCGAAGCACAAACCTTCCTGCCCAAGGTGATCAGTATGATCGACAGCCTGGCCAAGCGCAACACCTGGCACGTCAATAAGGCGTCCAACCTGAAGAGCAGCCTGACCAAGCACGTCAACGACCTGACGCCGCAGCAGTAAGCCTAACTCCGGTTACGCTTGTTCGCCGCGCCTTGCACCTACCCTGGCGGTAGCTGCAAGGCGTTTTTTTTATTCTCAATTTTGCTACGCCGTTTGCTTCCAGGTGTGTATTTTTGCGAACGAACGTTCATTCGCATACCTTATGTCGCAATTTTATCCCTTAACGGTGCAGGATATTCGTCGGGAAACCGCCGATTGTGTTTCCGTAGCCCTGGCAGTTCCCGCCGAACTGGCAGCGCAATTCCAATTTACCCAAGGCCAGTACATCACCCTGCGCACCCAGCTGGCGGGCGAAGAAGTACGCCGTTCCTACTCGCTGTGCGCCAGTCCACTGGAGCACGAGTTGCGGGTAGCCATCAAAGCGGTACCAGGTGGTCGTTTTTCCACTTTTGCCAATCAGGCCCTCCAGGTCGGCGACACCCTGGAGGTGATGCCGCCCGAGGGGCGATTCTATACCCCGCTCGACCCCGCCAACCGCAAACACTACGTGGCTTTTGCCGCCGGTAGCGGAATCACGCCGGTTTTTTCCATTATGAAAACCATCCTGGCGGTAGAACCACACAGCCGCTTCACTCTTTTTTACGGCAACCAACGCACCGAAAGCATCATCTTTCGCGAGGCCATCGAGGGATTGAAGAACACCTACCTGCAACGCCTGAGCGTTTACTACCTCCTCAGCCAGGAACATACGGGCAGCGACCTGTTCAGCGGGCGTATTACCCGCGAGCGGTGCCACCTGTTTTGCGAAAAGCTATTCCAACCCACCGCCGTCGATGACTTCTTTCTCTGCGGCCCCGAAGAAATGATCCTGGAAGTACGTGAGGAGCTCCTCAGCCAGGGTGTCGACCGCAAACACATCCACCTCGAGCTGTTCGGAACCACTAAGCCGCCCGTTAAAAAAGTCCGGCCGCAAGTGAGCCGCAGCGACTTTCACACTGAAGTAAGTATCCAGCGGGATGGCAACACCTTTTCTTTTGTCATGACAGATCCCGAAGAAAAGATCCTGGATGCCGCTTTGCGCAACGGCGCCGACCTGCCTTTTGCCTGCAAAGGCGGGGTGTGTTGCACCTGTCGGGCCCAAATAACCGCCGGTAGCGCCGAAATGGCCATCAACTACGCCCTGGAGCCCGAGGAAGTGGCCGCCGGATTTGTGCTCACCTGCCAGGCCCTACCCACCAGCGACCGGCTGGTCGTCAATTTTGATGTTTAAGTGGCAGGACAAGAATAAAGCGTTAACTGCTGGTCGAAAGCCCAACTTTTTAGCGGCCCGTTGCTTATCTTTGTGTATCTAATTAGTAACGCCGGTTATGGCCGAAGCAGACATTCCTAAAAAGCAAGTCATTATGGAGGCGGCGGCCCGCTTGTTCCGCGACCGTGGCTATTCTGCCACCTCCATGCGCGACCTCGCCAAAGCGGTCCACCTGCAGGCGTCCAGTTTGTACAACCACATCAACAGCAAGCAGGAACTCCTGCGGGAGATTTGCTTTCAAAATGCCAACCATTTTTTGGCTGGCATCGAAAATATCGAAAAAGAGTACGCTACCCCCGCCGAACAACTGGAACAACTGATCCAACACCACCTAATCGTAGCCACCAGCGACGCCACCTCCATCACTTCCTTCAACGACGAGTGGCGCCACCTCGAAGAACCCTACCTCACCGAGTTTGTGCAGCTGCGCAAGCGCTACGAAAATCGCTTCCGGGCCATCATCCAGGCGGGAATCGATCAGGGGATATTCCGCGACGCAGATCCGACCATTGCCATGTACACCGTGCTCTCGTCGCTGCGTTGGATCTATGACTGGTACCGCCCCAACCGTTCCAAATCGGTGGCCATCATTGGCCAGGAAGTTTCGAAACTGCTGCTGAGCGGCCTTAAAAAAACATAACCCCACCAACCCAACTTTGATATGGCACTGGATCAAGCAGATATTGAGCAATACGAATGGCGGGATGGGGAGCTCCAGCCGAAGAAAGAACAAGAGATGTCTTTCCTCGATCACCTCGAAGAACTGCGCTGGCACATCATTCGGTCGCTCATTGCAATTACCGTAGGGTGGATCATTCTGTTCATCTTCCACAACTGGTATTTCAACAATATTATCCTCGGGCCAGCGTCCAACGACTTCATAGCGTACCGCTGGTTTTGTGACCTGTCGCAAAAAATTGGCGCTGGCGACGCCCTGTGCATGACCCTGCCAGAATTCAAGATCCAGGCCGTCAACTTTGCCGAGCAATTCATCACCACCATTAAGATGTGTTTCATCGGTGGCTTCGTCATCGCTTTCCCCTATGTTTTTTACGAGATCTGGCGGTTTGTAGCCCCCGGGCTCTATCCCGAAGAACAAAAAATCACCCGCGGCATCGTTTTCATCTGCTCAGCATTATTCCTGACGGGTATTTTGTTTGGCTTTTTCATTGTCGCCCCCTTTGCCATCAACTTTCTCATGGGTTTTACCGCATCACCCACGGTGGCCAACAACCCGACCCTCGATTCTTTCGTCCTCTACATGGTCATGTTCACCTTACCAGCTGGCTTGATCTTTGAATTGCCGATCGTGGTGCACTTCCTGGCCAAAATGGGCCTGCTTACCGGAGCCACCATGCGCCAGTACCGCCGCCACGCCATTGTGGGCATCCTCATGGTAGCAGCCATCCTGACACCGCCCGACGTCGTGACCCAGTTCCTGATTGGCATCCCGCTCTATATCCTCTACGAGATCAGCATTTTCGTCGCCCTCCGGGCCGAGAAAAAGCACCAGCAGAGCTTGGAATAAAGCAATGCCGGCCACCACCCATAAAACAAGAACCGGTTGGATAGCTTTTGCTTCCAACCGGTAATTCCCGCCTGGGAGTCCTTAAAAATATAGCTTTATGCAACGGATATCTACCAACCTTACCCTCTTCTTCAAGTTCTTTGTCCCCGTCTTCTGGCTGGTCTTTTTTGGCGCCCTGGTGCTCGCTGTTTTTATCAGTGGCGACGAGTTGGCCGCTGGCCTGAGCAGTACGCGCTTCCGCCTCGGTGCCTTGTTTTTCTATTTTAGCGGGCTGGCCCTCTTCTACTTCCTGCTCTTCCCCCTCAAACGGGTGGAATACGACGACGATTTCCTCTACGCCACCAACTACTTCAAAACCTTCCGCTACCCCTGGCACAACATCGAAGACCTGGAAGACAGTTCTTTCTTCCTGTTCACCGTCGTCACCGTTGTCCTTAAGGAAGAAGGGCATTTTGGCCAGCGCATCCGCTTCGTTGCCAGCAGCCGGTTGTACCAAAGCTTCCTGGAAACGCACCCTGAATTGAAAAAGAAGGAGCTATAGGGAAGCTGCTTCAGACAAACTTCATCTTGTAGTCTACACTAATTTTGCCTTTCTTGATGTTTTCTAGCTTGCGCTGAATCAGCCGCCGCTTGATGGGCTTCAGCTGCTCAATGAAAAGCACGCCTTCGATGTGGTCGTATTCGTGCTGAATCACCCGGGCGTTCATCTCGTCAAAAGTGCCTTCGTGCGCCACGAAATTTTCGTCCAGCCAGCGCAACCGCAATATCTTCGGGCGGTTCACTTCCCCGGTTACATCAGGAATGCTCAGGCAGCCTTCTTCGTAGGGCCATTCTTCCCCCGTCTCTTCCAGCTTTTCGGCATTGATAAACACTTGCTTGATGCCCTGGCCCTCTTTGTCATCATCCATAATTTGCTCGGTATCCACCACGAACAAGCGGATCGGCAAACCTATCTGTGGCGCCGCCAGGCCGACCCCCGGCGCCTTGTACATCGTTTCCCACATGTCCGCAATCAATTGCGCCAAATTGGGATAATCAGCAGTAATGGGCTCCCCCTTCTTCTTCAAAACCGGCTGGCCGTAAGCATAAACTGACAATATCATAAAACCTTGTAATTTATTCGTTTGCTATTGGTATTTGTGTATCTCCAGGTATTCCTGCAAAATAATGACCGCTGCAATTTTATCCACCAGGGCTTTGTCCTGGCGCTGCTTGCGTTTCGCACCACTTTTCAGGATGGCTTCCTTAGCCAACACCGAAGTAAAACGCTCATCCTGTAGGACAATGTTCAAAGCAGGATACATTTTTTGCAATTGCCTGACCAAACCCCTGATGTGTGGCACCAACTGGGTAGGATTGCCGTCCGCGTGGGAAGGCTCCCCGATCACCACCGTTTCCACTTCTTCCCGCACCAGATAAGCCTGCAAATAATCCAGTAAGGCCGCCGTAGCTACCGTATCCAGCCCCGTCGCAATAATCTGCAGGGGATCCGTCACGGCCAATCCGGTCCGTTTGCTACCGTAATCAATTGCTAGTATTCGTGCCATTGCACAAAGATACGTCGCCACCCCTTAAAATGAAAATATTCCTATTAGGGCCGCCCCCCCGTCGCTTGAAATTCATTTCAAGCCCTCCCGTCGCTTGAAATTTATTTCAAGCAACCGTTGGCCACGTATGTTTTCCAGGTTCATCTGCAAGGCTCCAATCTCTTACGTATAACTTCCCCAGCTTACCGGGAGTGGAGCTGTGGCGCAGGGATCGCTGGGACTTCCGTTAGGCGTCAGATCGTAGCGCAGGTGCGGATCGGCATCATTGGCGACATGGAGTCGGAGTTTTACGTTGTAAACAGGAGCAGTGAGGCCACTGAGGTTAAACTTGACAAAGCTTCTGCGGGTGCCTCCACTACCCTCACCATCATTTCTGATCACCAATTGCCCGTCTGAACCGAAATTCGTGTTAGCATACGTATCGCCCCTAACGTACGCATCTTCGCTTGCGTACAGTACTTGGGTACTGGCCGGTTCTCCGAAATCTCCTCCTCCGGCCCAGGAGTCCAGCAAGCCGTAGATATCCCCACTCCGTTGTTCCGGGACGGTGATATTGGCAACCGCACCGGCACCTAAACGATCCTCCAGCTGCTGCAAATAAAGACTGCGAGGCTGTACGTGATTGTTCCAATGCTCCCAGTGTCCGGCTCCGGTTTGCTGGATACCTTCACAGCCAATACCCCAGTTTTTGCCGCCCCGCGGGCTTTCGACTTTAATATCGTCAGCGTAGGACAGCAGGTTCCAGAACATGGTCGTATTACCGGCCCAACCGTGGCCACTCCCCGATGCACCCCGATTTTGCACCCTAATGGCTCCGCCACGAACATTGTCAAACAACAGGCCAGTTGCCCAGCGGTGGTGTGGACCAATATCAGCATAAGAAAAATCCGGAATAACATTGACGGCATTCGTTTGCCCTTCCATCGCAAAGGGGGTGTAACTCAAGGATCCGCCATTGAGCGAGACCAGGTTCGATGACTGAGCATTACTTGTGAATGTGTAGCGTAAAAACGAGAATAGGAAAAGGTACGAAGCAAAGTGATTCTTAAAAACTTGCTGGAAGCGAGGGCTGGCTTTTTTCACGTAACCATGATTTGAATCAAGCTTAGTTTAATAAAAAAAAGCACGGTCCAACTAAGGTAGTTTTTTAAAAAGAAAAATCCCTACTAAGATAAACTCAAAATAGGGACTTATTCTAATGTAGCCAAGGGGGGAACTGACTATACTGATGCTTTTATTTTGAAAGGGTATTCTCTTTTTTCATGTGATTATAATAATAAGATAAAGATAAGCCCAACTGGACAGAAAAAAACGACAAATAATTAAATATTGTTGGTACTTAAATACTAAAATAACACAAACATTAAAATTGCAAACTACTGTTAACAAGCTATTTATAACAATAAATACAACTGTGTTTTACATGTATTTTACGCATATATAATTAACTAAATGTGGAGGAATCAACTATTGGAGTTGATTCCTCCACAAGGAAGTTGGTTCAACCACTAGGAGAAAGGCTCCCTGGCTAACCCATAGCGCCACTAGCGCGGACCAATGGTTTCCACGATAATAATCCGCTTGCTACTGGTTGGCGTTAGCTGCTGGGGCAGTCTTTTCTGTAAATTTTTCATGTGATGTTGTTTATCCCGTTTAAAAAAGCCACGGACGTAGCCGTGTTATTAAGTCAAAAGCATAATAAACATGGAATCAGGCGCAGGTACAACTACCTCGCCCGTGGTGGTACACATGGTACCAATTGTGTCAGTATAGTGTTTCTTCAAGAAGCTTAGGCACAAGCAGCATCAGCTTTATACCCTGGTGATAAATACCACGAGTAATCTAAATCACTGAGATCAGACCACAACAGGACTTACCTGACAATACAACTTAAAGGTAGGTGGACGCCAGATGAATGCACAACAATTGACATTGCTTGCGCGGGCGTTCAAAAAGGTAGGTAAGATAGCTTTTGTGTTCTTACTCTGCTTGGGTGGTACAAATATATTACAATTCCATATGTATGCAAAATAAAACGTACTTTTTTTAATAAAACCTGTTTTCCAAGTGGCCGACCACGTATTCCCACAAAATTTCAAAGGGGATGATCTCCGTCAGGAAGTTGGCCTGCCCTGCTTCCTCCAGGGGGTGCTGTGCCAACCGTTCCAGGTGCCGGGCAGCGTGGCGTTCTACGGCTGTTTTGTGGAAGGAATTCTTGGGCAACTCCAAAAGGGCTTTGATAAAATAGAATGCCCGCAGGGTATCCTCCCGGTACAGGTGTCGGCGGCAGTATTGTTCGATGGCATCGATCTTGTCCACGGTTTCCTCGTAGCGGTTTCGCGCAATGAGAAAAAGAATCTGGACCAGAAGAATGCTCACGTTTAAGCCGCGTTTGTCCTTCGAAAAAAGCGGTGTTTGGTTGATAAACCGACCGATCCTGAATTTGGTAAACCGTTCGTCGTTGGCGGCGGCGGGAATTTCGCCCAGTTCTGCCAGGTATTGCAGGTAGGCGGCCAGGATGCGCCAGTATTCCTGCACTTCTGCGGGGAGTAAGCTGAAGCGGGCATGATCCCTGGCGTGCTGGTAAATTGCGTAGGCCACGCTGTATTGCCCGGTGTGCAGGGCCAGCAACAGGTACGTTTCCTGGAATTTGAACCAATTGTAGGATCCCTCCTGCAAGAGTTCCAGGCCGCGGTCCACGAAGGAGGACAATTCGCCAAACTTGCGCAACTGAAAGTGGCAGACCATCTTTTGGTAGTAGGCGATCTGTAGTGGAACGCTGGCGGTATAGTCTTTTTGTTCAAAGAAAGCGATCATCTCGTCGCAAACGACCGCCGCCCGGGCGAAATCAGCCGCTGCGGTGTGCACACTGATGCGCAGCAGCCCGGTATAGAGGTGCAGGTTGTAGGAGTCGCAATCGGCCAGTAAGGGGGCCAGCTCCTGGTAAGCCGATTCGGCCTGCTGAATGAGGAGTGATTTATCCGCCTTTTTGCGGTAGTATTCGGAGATCAGCTGGGCATAAAGCGCTTCGGCCTGGTTTTCCAGCGCTACAATTTGCTGCAGTTCCTGGCAGGCCGTGGCGTAGCTGGCGTATTTGGCCTGGTTGCCCACCACGGTGGCGAAGATCAGCCGGAGGTTGCGACTGATGTCAAAAGCCTGGTCGTTGAATTCGTAGCGCCGCGCCTGGCGGTAGGTTTGTTCGGCCAGTTGAATGCCGGCGGTTCGGGCGTTTTTGCCCAACAGAATTTTTGCGGCGGCCCAATTTTTGTGGACTTCAAAGTAGGCCCGCTGGCGGCTGTTGTAGGAAGGCAAGGACAAATCCACCAAAAAAAGCGACGCCACCAGCCGGTCAATCAGATCCGATTTCAGGCGCCGGTAATCGCCCGATTGGGTCGAGCGGCCCGTTAGTGCTTTGGCAATCGCGGTCTCCTCGTGGTCATTGGCTACCAATTCGTACAATTCGCCCAGGCGGGCGTCATCGGTAAGGGGAAAGCCCAACTTGCGAATGGATCGCAACTTGACGCGGTTGATAAGCTGTACCAGTTCTCGCAATATTTCCATGGTCCCCAGAGAAAAATAAGAACAGCAAGTTAGGAAATTTGCCGCAAACAGGCGGTGCCATACCTAAAAAAACCAGCATTGTCATTAGCAACTATGCATGCGCCAGGTAACCGCTTACATCCAGTAACCCAGCGCTGATCTGGGGTAGATCGTTCATCCCGACCGCCATGGTTTACATGACCGTCAGTCGGTCGGTGAGGCCATTGCTGTAGGTTCGCCCAATGGGTAGCACCTCTTCCTGGATATAGGCATTGCGCTCTTTCATATCCAGTTTCAGCAGGTAATTGATGTTAACAATATAACTCTTATGGATGCGAATGAACACATCTTCCGGCAGCTTGAGTAGCAGTTGGCGCAAGGATATTTTTAGGGCATGCTTGCGCCCGTTGGATACAATTAAATAACAATAGTTGCCTTCCGCGTTGATATAAAGAATATCAGAGAGGTTAACACGATGCAAGGTGTGGTTTTTCCGAACAAAAAAATTGAGCTTCTCCATTTATCTTGGCATAGGGTTCAATTAATAAATAGGGCCTTTTAAAAAACTAATAGCGCGATATTCGGATACGAAAACGACTAAACATCGCCATTTAATCCGACTATTTTACAGCATATTTTTTAAAAAAAGACAACGCCTGAATAAGAGTCAATTTGAAAATTGAAAGAACAAGATAGCTAAATTATAAGCGTTCGAAGAGCCAATTCCAGCCCTCCCAGCACTTACGGTGAGGAACGTCTGCTATAAGGTGATTAATAGGAGAATTTAAGTTGTCATGAAAAAAAATACTTCTTGCGTGTAACGCGATTGTCTGGTCCGTATCCACCATCTGGGCGCCGTATTTGTGGTCGCCGAGGATGGGAAAGTTGGCGGCCGCAAGTTGAACCCGAATTTGATGATACTTCCCCTCAAGGGGTTTGATTTCTAAAAGTGCCCGATCGTTGGCCGTTTCCAGAACCTGGTAAGACAGGGTAGCCCGGCTAGACTGCGGCACTTTGTTAATAAAGGCCAGTGCTCGTTTATTTTTTTGGTCTTTTACCAGGTAGTGGGTCAGGGTACCGGCCGGGGCTGTAGGTAGGCCTTCCGTTACTGCCCAGTAAATCTTTTGGACGGTGCGTTGGGCAAACTGCTCATTTAAGAACTTCAACGTGCTTTTTTTCTTGGCGAACAACAACACACCACTCACCGGGCGATCCAGTCGGTGCACAATGCCTACGAAAGGCTCCCGGGTATGACTCCCCTGCAGGTACTTCCGCACTTCGGCTTCCACACTGGGGTAGTCCCACAATTGTTCCACATTCAAACCGCTGGGTTTGTTTACGGCAATCCATTGTTGGGTTTCGCGAATAATAGTAAGATCTTTCATTCGCACAATAGGGATAAGCACAATTTTTCAAGGCGAAGAGCAACTTCCTGATGACCAGCGCGGCTCAGGTACTTCCCGTCTGGCAACCAGAACGCCAGGGATTCAGCTACTGGGGGCAAGGTGAGATCCACCAGTACAACGTTATACTTATTCAACACCTCCTCACTAGGAAAGTTGTGCAGTTGGTCGGTAATCTCGTAGGGGGCAGGATTACCCACGAGGAGGAGGGCCGTTGGATTTGCGTTTCGGATTTTTTCCAACAACTGTTTCCAGTTGGTTGCCAGGCTAGCCTCCTCCTCACCCGCTGCCAGCCCGGCTGGCCCCAGGGCCAACAAAATAGCCTGAAAGCGCTGCTGTAAGAGCCATTCAATCCGGGCATTGGCACCGGCCACGGTTTCGCCTTTAATGCCCGCATTGACGATCTTTACCCGCTTTCCGCGGGCGATCAGCTGGCGGGCCAGTACGGCCGGATAAGCCTCCTCGGGTGGCAGACCGACGCCAGCCGTCAGGCCATCACCCAAACAGATGAGCTTCCAGGGCAAGCCATCTTCCGGAACTACTTTCCCACGCTGTTCACCGGCGGGGTTGGTGCAGGCAACCAACCAACACAAGCCGCTAAGCACCACCAACCCTATCCTCGACTTTTTCATTGGCTTGGAATTCTCATGTATTAAAAAACTAATATTTAACCAATTATCGGCAAAAATTCCGACTTTGCAATAGTTTTACATTAATCATCCCCTGGCGATCGCGGTATTCCGTCTCCCCCCCCCGATAAGAACAACCAGCGAAGCTAACCCGAACATCCCGTGGAGCATTCCTGGGTGACGAGACCACACCAAACGTATGAAGAATCCAACTCATCTCATTTTTGCTGAAGATAATCCGCAGGATGTTCGCCTCTTCCGGTACGCCTTAGACCAACTGGAAACACCGGTTTCCCTGGTGCACTACGAAAACGGACGCACTTTGTTGGAAGCTTTACCGACCATCTACGCCGCCCAGGTCGCCTGTGTCCTGGTCGACCTCAATATGCCCTTTGTTGATGGCTTTAAAGTCATTACCGCTTTGCGCCAAAACAGTGATTTTAAATATGTCCCCATTGTGGTTTTCACGTCCACCAATTCCAATGAGGAAAAACTAAAATGCTACCAACTGGGAGCAAACGGCTACGTGTCGAAACCCCTGGAAATAGAAGACCTCGTGGCGACGGTACGGCATATCTGCAATTTTTGGCTGTACACCAATGATCGGGTGGTTTAGAGCGCCTGTTGTCTGCTTAGTTGTAGTCAGTGCACGGGTTCAGGGTTTTTCCGGTTCCCTGGGTTGCAAGAACTTGATGTTGCGTTGTAGGCCACTGAATTTGGTTCGTTTCACGGCCGATCGTTTAAAAACCTGCCGAAAGGTCTCTTCCGTCAGTTCCAGCCAATCCCGCTGGGTCAGTTCCAGCAACGAAGGGTCGGGTTCGAAGGCGGGCTCGTGGTGGGGCCGGGCAAACCGGTTCCAGGGGCACACCTCCTGACATATATCGCAACCAAACATCCAGTTGTCCAGCTTGCCCTCGAATTCGGTCGGAATAGCCGCTTTCAACTCAATCGTTAAATAGGAAATACATTTACTGCCGTCGACCAGGTAGCCTTCGGGCGCGATCGCTTCGGTGGGGCAGGCATCAATACACTTGCGGCAGGTTCCGCAGTAGTCTTTCATGGGGGGATCGGGTTCCAACTCCAGGTCGATGATCAGTTCGGCCAGAAAAAAATAGGAACCGGCCCGGGGATGAATGAGCAGGGTATGCTTTCCCGTCCAGCCGTTGCCCGCCCGCCGCGCCCAGTCTCGTTCAAGTACGGGCGCTGAATCTACGAATACCCGGCCTTCTACGGCGCCTACCTGCTGCTGGAGGAATTGCAGCAGCGATTTGAGCTTGTCTTTGAGCACAAAGTGGTAATCTTCGCCATAGGCATACTGGCTGATCTTGGGCGCCGCCGGATCCGCTTGCCTGGCGGGGTGGTGGTAGTTGTACAACAAACTGATGACCGTGCGGGCACCGGGAACCAATTGGGTTGGGTCTACCCTTTTATCGAAATGGTTGGCCATGTAACCCATTTCGCCGTGGTAGCCCCGCTCCAGCCACGCTTCCAGGTGCCGGGCTTCTTCGTCCATGAACCCCGCTTTGGCCACGCCCACAAAACTGAATCCCAGGCGGTAGGCTTCGGCCTGCAATTGCTGTTTTATGGTGGAATCCGTTTTCATGCAATTGCTTTTTTTACTTAAAATGAATCTTTTTTGGAATTCATCCGTAAAAGCGTTCTAGTTATTAGGTGTTCATCCATCTGATAGCCAACAGGTCTCGACATCTGGGGGGAAGTCGAGACCTGTTTTTTTTGCTATTCGCTACATTTTTAGGAATTTACGCACCAGCAATTCCTCGCCATTTGTTGCCTGCAACAGCAGCAGGTATACGCCCGGGCTCAGGGTACTTACATCGACAAAAAACCGATTGTCCAGTACTTCCTGCGGACGGCGTACCACCAATTGCCCCTGCACGTTGAATAACCGCACTTCCAGGCTACCGGTGTAGGCGTAGTGTACCGTCAGCCGATCTGTAACCGGGTTGGGGAACACTTTGGTGAGGGCAAACAGATCTTCTCCATTACAGTCTTCGTCGATCCCATTGTCGGCAATCTCCGGCTGGTTCGGATGGATGCCCGCATTGCCGTCGTCACAATCGGTATCGTCCGTTACGTACCCGGCGGGCGGAAAAGTAATACAGGTATCCACTGTGGTCGCGGCGTCGCCGTAGCTGTCATTGTCCGCATCGCGGAAATAGGTGAACAAGACCAGGTTCTCGTCGATCAATCCATCGCAGTTGTTGTCGATTCCATCACAAACTTCCACCGCGTTGGGGTGAATAGTGGCGTTGGTGTCGTCGCAGTCGAAACTATTGACTACGTAGCCGGCGGGCGGGAAAGTAATACAGGTGTCGGCGGTGACCGCGGCGTCGCCAAAACCATCGCTATCCGTATCGGCAAAGTAGGTGAACAGTGGCAAGTCTTCGTCGATCTGACCATCACAATTGTTATCCATGCCGTCACAAACTTCTATCCCTAGCGGGGAGATAGCAGGGTTCTGGTCGTCGCAATCGCCCGTCGTTGCCACCAATTCGGCCGGCAGAAAACCCCGTTCCGGACGCAGGCAGGCCACGGTAGTTGTGCCATCACCGTAGCCGTCGGCATCCCGATCGAGGTACCAGGTCTGGCCCGGAAACTCGTTGCCGTTGGCATCGTTGCAGTCGGTTGCATCTGCTACGTAGCCCGCGGGGACCGTACAGGCAAGCGTAGGGTTGTTGGCATCGCCAAAACCATCGTTGTCGGTATCGGCATAAAAGGCCAGTTGAACACCTTCGTCGATCTGGCCATCGCAGTTGTTATCCAGTCCGTCACAAATTTCGGGCGCGCCCGGATAAACGGTGTTGTTGGTATCGTCACAGTCCTGGTAGCTAAAGAAGCCATCCAGGTCTTCGTCTTTGTAGAAAAGGTCCTGGGCTTTGGCAAAGACTTCGTTGCCAATCTCGATACCGATCAGGCGGCCGGGGATATCGTCGGCCGGCGGGTGAATACCGCCCCAAATGCGGGACAGACTGCACTGGTCGGAGGCGTCGCGGTAGGTAGCCCACTGCAAGGTGATGTCCATGCTGGGGCCATCTTCGAAGACCAGGAACTCGTTGTGCGGGGCCAGGAACTCGCCCATGCCGCCAGGAAAGTAAGCATCGCCGGTAATGGCAGTCATCACTTCGGCCGCTGCCCGCGAGAAGGTGGAGTGTCCGGAAAGGTAACCGGCAAAATTGGGGGATACGAAAGAAGGCCGCTGGTAAGGCCACCAGTTTTCGGCCAGGATCCAACCCACGCCGGCATCCTGGATTTCGGGAATGGTCACAAAATCAGGGCCGCGCCAGGCCAGCAGCTTGACCTTGCCCACATGTTGGCCATTCAGCCCCGCCAGGGGGTCACCCGGCATTACCAGTTCTATTTTTCCGTCCAGCAACGGCAGGCCACCCGGATGGTAGGAAGGCAGCCCCGGGTCGGTGCTTTGTCCCAGGTCGGCCATCCCCCGAATGGCGGAAACCGGCCGGGGGTAATCGTACCAGCCCTTGATCCCCCAGATGGAGATGGCTACATCGTGCATGGCCCCACCGAGGGTGAGGTAGGATTTGACGTCCCACTCCAGGTCATCCACCACATCTCCCTGGCCAGCGAATTTCTTCACGAGGGCCGGGTGGTCGCTAACGTAATTCAAAAGCGTAAACCAGTGTCCGGGCGGTGTTTCCGACGCCGGGCCGTCGGCCCAGAACTCGGCCAGTACCCGGGCATAATCGCCCCGGGGAACCAGCTGCGGTTCGTAGGGCTGGCCGGTGGCAGGGTTGAGGTCGCGGCCTTCCCCAATATCGCCGCCGTCGACCAGGTTGTAGAAACCCCTTAAGCCGGGAATGGTGGTGGGGTAATCTTCCACGGCAATATTGCCAATGCTGGCGGGCGAGATATCCCACAGCACGCCGTCATCGGGGGTCATGTGGGAAGACCAGGCAGCTACCAGCTCAAAACTCCACTGGTATTCGCTGCTCAGGCCACCGCCGGTCTGGGTGTCCAGGGCCGGTGGTGGACCGGGGTCGTGGTAAACCCAGTAGTCGCCGCCGTCGCGCTGGTAGATGGTCAGTTCGTCGGGCGTCAGGGAGAAAGGAACCACCTTACCCCACTCCGGGCTCAAAAAAGGCGGTGTGTTGCCGGGAATGACGTTGCCGCTCTGGTCGATAAAGATACTGAGGGTCAGGGGCTGCCAACGGTTGAAGTCAACAATATCGGGGTTACCGGGCAACGACACGATGAGTGGTGGGTTGACGGGTTGGTAGTATTGGTTGGCGTAACCCAGTTGTTCGTTGGAACCGTCCTGGCGGCCAAAAAGAATCATTTCTGCGGCCAGGTAGTTGCCCAGGGCAGCGGGCGAGCCCCCGCTGTAGTCGGTGGACACAAAATTGGGGTCGTAGCCCAACTGCTGCATCAAGACATTGAACCGGTTGAGCGTAACAAAAGCATTCGGAGAATTTTGAAAGCGGGAGCGCAACAGGCGGTAAGCAGCGTAACTGATGGCTTCATCGCGGGCAGCGGCAACGTCGGTCGGCGCGGGAATACCCGTAAAGGGGCATTCAAACCCGCCGACTGATCTTCCTAAGAAAAAGGGTTCTGCCTCGTCATCGTAAGCGGCCCAGGCGTCGTACATGACCACCGAGGTGTGGAACAAGTTGCGGGCGTGAACGGTCGGTCGGGCAAAATCGTTGCGAATGGCCTGCAAAAGCGCTTCATTCCATTCCCGGGCGACGGAATGCTGGGCCAGTAGCCCCGTTAAGGGAAGCAGCAGTAAACACAGGATAATTGTTCGGGTGTGTTGCATAATCACGGATTATCAAAAAAATGATCAACGAATTGATCCTTCAACATGGAGTGAACGGATCAATTGACAAATTTAGCTAATCCAGGTCTCTTTCCAGCCCAACGATCTGTTAAACGTTAAAATAATGACAAGTTCTTCCGCCATTCAGCGTGCTTTTCTCCCAGAGTTATTAACTTTATTAGTCAAATCCAGTACCCCCCAGCAATTTAACGGATTAACGTTGCTACCCCTGCTTATGAATAACTTGTCTACCCTGCTGTTTACCTGTTGCTGCCTGGCCGTCGCCACGGCCACCCTGGCCCAGGCGGTTCCTACCCAACAGAACATCTCCCGCCTGACGTTTATAAGACCTGAAGGCCCGGGAATCAACGACCTGGCCAACTACGGTAAAATCAACCGCACCGAAGGCACCCCCTACCTGAATGACGACTGGTCGCCCGGCCGCATTCGTTTCGAAGGGCAACCCAGTTTTAGTGAGGAACTCGATGTCTTGCTCGATCTGGAAAAGAACCAGCTCTTCATCAAACTGACTTCCGGCTTCATCGGCGAATTTCCCATTGAGCGGCTTGATGCCGTAACGGTCTACCCTACCGCTACCGATACCTTGACCTACGTGGTGTTCAACTTCCAGGAACTTTTCAGTGCTGGCGACCAGGGGCGGCGGTTCTACCGGCTGCTCCACCAGGGACCGCAATACCAGGTCTACCACCAACCGATCAAATACCTGCGGCGCGAGGATTACGTCGAAAACCTGGGGATGGTTCGCCGCCCCGACAAGTACATGGAACGCAACCAGTACTGGGTATTTACCACGAATAATTTAATTGAAATCAAACGCAATGAACAGCAAATTCAAAAGGCTTTTCCGCGCCTGGAAAGTACGATCAGGCGATTGATTAAAACCTACGAGCTGGACGTAAAAGACGAAGCCGACCTGGGTAAATTGTTTGCTTTGCTGGAAGGCTAACTGCCCGTTGTCGGCTGACAAAAAAAAATGTCTGCCCCCAAAATCAAGAAGGGCAGACACATCAAAACAAAACGAAAAACCAACTTTAAACAAGTATTTCTTAAGCGCTGCACCAAACGGATACGATTCGCATCGAACAGCGTAATTGCTTTTCTTAAAAAACCCCTAAAAAGCCTAAATTGTTGTTCATCAAACTGTTAAGGAATTCTTAAGACCACCTTTTATAGCAGGGATTGATCTATTCTCATCTTAGCGCACCGACCTAATCCCTATCCCTATTGGGCTTATTTTTGGCCCCGCATCTGCACGGGCACGATCATCTCCTTGCCCTTGCGAAAAACGGTTACTTCCAGCACATCGCCCACTTTCGACCGGCCTACGATTTCGGTCAACTCCGGCACGTCGCGGATCGTCCGGTTGTTCACCTTTACAATGACGTCACGGGGGAGTAAGCCCGCGTATTGGGCCGATCCACCGTCAACCAACTCATCGAGGACGACACCCTGGCTCAGGGTAATCCCCAGTTCATCAGCTGCTTCGGCATCGAGTGGATAGATGCTGACGCCCAGGAAAGCACGCTGGTAGCTGCCGTATTCAATGATATCATCCACGATCCGGGTCACCAGATTTACGGGAATAGCAAAGGAGTAGCCTTGAAAAAGGCCCGTCCGGGTAGCAATAGCCGTATTGATACCCAGCAATTGCCCCTGGGCGTCGACCAGCGCACCGCCGCTATTGCCCGGGTTCACCGCCGCATCGGTTTGCAGGAAGGACTCAATGGCATCGCGGCCGGGAATAAGTTCCAGGCTGCGCCCTTTCGCACTGATAATACCGGCGGTCACGGTGCTGGTCAGGTCCAGCGGATTGCCGACGGCCAGTACCCACTCCCCTACCCCGGCTTCGTCCGAGTTGGCGATGGCCAGGGTGGGTAAGTCGTTGGCTTCGATTTTGATAATGGCCAGATCGGTTTTTTTATCCGTACCGATCACCGTAGCCGTAAATTTGCGGTTATCGCTGAGGGTGACCATGAGGTTGGCGGCCCCTTCCACGACGTGGTTGTTGGTAATGATGTAGCCATCTGCCGAATAGATTACCCCCGACCCTGAAGACTGGCCCATACCCCCACCGTGTGGGTTGTTGTCGTCAAAGAAAAACCGCAAAGGATTGTTGGCGCCGGCCTCACTGCCGCTGCTCGCGGCAATGTGAACCACCGAAGGGGTAGCCCGCTGCGCTGCCGCCTTGAAGTCGAATGTAGGGTTGGGCAAGTTCAAGGTAGCCTGCCCGGGTACCAGATTCACCTGTCGGGCTGGAATGTCCTGCGGTGCTGGCAGGGAGGGGCGGACACTATCGAATAGGAATACACCGAGTAAGGCAATAGCTCCGCCTACGGCGCCAGCCAGTATTGTTTTCCACCATTGCTGCATTGGTCTGTTATTTTAAATTTACACGACTGCCTTTTCGGCAAATTATCCATTGCTTTTAAATGCCTGAACCCACGAAAAAGTTGCCCAACGGGCTCCTAATGCTGCTAATAATGACGGTATTCAGACCAAATGACGGTATTGAACTACCAATACCAGGGATGGTCACTGACGGACTGCACCCCGGGGGTTCCGTTCGCCAGGCGACGGGCCCGCAGGAGGGTGGCCCGGCGGTGTTCGGCAAAATCGGGTTGACCGGGCAGTAGGTTTTGGATTTTATTGGCCCCGTTATCCGCACCGCTGTGGATGAAGGCGCCCTTGCCGAGGTAGATGCCCACGTGGGTGATTTTTTCGGAACCGTCGTCGCGGAGCCTTCCGAAAAAAAGGAAGTCTCCGGCTTGCAGACCGTTGAGTTGATCGTCGTAAACCACGGGGAGGCCGGCGTGTACCTGCTGCGAAGCATCCCGGGGAATGATCAATCCCTGCTGCCAATAAACCGTTTTGGTGAAGCCACTGCAATCCATGCCTTTGGGGCTGGTACCTCCCCAGAGGTAGGGCTTGCCCAGCTGGTCGGTAGCGACGGCCAGGGTACGGGCAACATCCAGGGGGTTCGCCTTTAGCCAGTCGGCAAAGGATTGGAGCTCTTGCGTGGGCACGAAGGCCCGGCGGCCATCGGGATAAGCAACCTGGGTAAAAGTTCCCTCCGTAGCTACGCGAACCAACAATCCCCCTTTGACGAGGTCACCTACCGGGAGGCTGGCCGTATGGGGTGCCGTGTAACTGTGTCCGCAATCAGCGGTATAGCTGACCCGATCGGCAGCTTTCCACTCGTTCCTGGCGGCAATGGACTGGCGCACCAGTTCGCCGCCGTGCAGCCAGGCCAGGTACCCGTCCGGGCATTGCACCAGGTACCACTCCGCTTTCTGCTTGAGGACACGCAAAGGCGTACCCAGCAGCACTTGCGTAGCGAGTTCCTGCGAATGGCCGCGTTCCGACCGCAGATTGGCGACCGAATGCCGGGTAAGGGCCAGGGTATCGGCACCCAGATCGGGAGCAGGCAGGTTTTGGATGCTATCCACCAGCAGGATTCCGTTGGTGGCCAGCGCGTGCAACAGGCTGTCCTTGGCCGCGGGCAGCGTAGATTCGCCGCGCAGGACGAATCCTGCGGCCGTGGGAACGATGGTCACATCGAGGCGGGCCACCCGGCGGTCGGGCACGAAGTGCTGCTGAATGCCTAACAGGATATTTTCCACCGTTGTGGCATCAATCTGGGCGGGCGGAGCGGTACAGGCAACCGCCAGACCGATCATCGTACACCACAACAGAACCCGGTTGAACATATGGACTGTTTTAAAAGTAATTCCGTGTTGGAAATAAAAAACGCGCCGCTAAAAATAGAAATAAGTACCCACCACCACACTGAAGCGGCTCGCCTCGGGGTTGTCCAGGTAGTTCAGGCGCCAGAGGGCATCGATGCGAATGACTTTCAGGATATTTTCAATACCGATACCCGCTTCCATAAATGGCTTTTCACTGGGAGCCCGGAATCCCGTATACACGGCAGCGCCCCTTTGTGGCTCGAGCGCATTGAGGCGGTTGGCAGCCTGATTTTGGGCCGACATGCGCCCAATAACCGCTTTAAAGATAGCTACTTCGCGCCATTTCAACTTGCGCAACAAGGGGATATGGTTGAGGAAGAAGCCGTCGAAGTGGTGCTCCATAATGACGCTGGCGTAGGTGTCTGCTACAAATTCGTAGCTGTTCATGGTATTAAAAACCGCACGGGACATAAAGATGGCTTCGTTACCAGGGAGCACGTCTAACAATAAAAACGGCAAGGTTCCCCGCGTAGCGCCCACCTTCACGCGGTAGGCAAACCAACCTGCCGGACTGGTATTGAACCAGTGCCGCAAGCCCACCGACAGTTTGTGGTAACTGTATTGACTCCCGAAAAGGTCGGGTAGCCCCAACGTGTACTGTGCTTCCAGAACCGGCTTGGAGGTTCCCGAGCTCACCCGGTTGAACCGCTCGCCGAGGAAGCTTTCGCCGGGTGCATAGCGCAATTTCAGGATTACTTCGGTGGTATTGAGGGTGGTGTCAATGGTTTCACCACCCGGCTTGACAAAGGCGTACTTAAAGCCGCCGTCTCCGCCATTGCCATAGGGGTCCATACTGCGGTTCAGGACCGTAATGCGGTTGGACAAGCCACTGTTCCAGTAGCGTTCGTAATAGACTTTGGTCTCTTCTACATTAATGAGTTTGAGGTAGACGTTGCGGCGAAAAGAGCCGGAGAACAGGTTGCCTTCCAGAAAATCTTCGCTGTTTTCGCTGTTCAAACTGATGTCCTGGCGATGCGCTGCGCCAATGATCGTCCAGGGATACTGACTGAGCAGCCATTTGAGTTCAGTGCCGTACTTCCAGCGCTCGTCCTGGAACCCGTAAGCGGCATAACCACTCAACCTGATATTTTCGCTCAGGTCATCGTCGGTGCGCAGGCCCAGGCGCAGGCGGGTCCCCTCCACCTGGTTGTTGCTCAGCACCGAAAAGTAGGGACCCACCTCCACCTTACCCAGGTCGATATACCCCCCGAAGAGGGTACTCAACACTTCGGTGTAGGTTTTGAAAGCCGGTACATTCTGGATGCTGTCCACCAGTGAATAGATGGTGGATTCGGTTTTGGAAAGCGGTTCGTGGCGCACGCTTTGCCAGAAATCCTCGTCGCTGATGAGCGGCGGCGGCGCGACGGCTTTTTTGGGTTTTTCCGGAAAATCGGCTTGGATTTCGGCAGCGTTGAGCCGGTAATCGCGGAAAGTTTCGGTACGGCGGGCAATCATCCCCGGCGCTTTTTCGGAGGGGGAAAAATCCACGATCATCTTTTGCTTGACGGGGAGCCAGTTGGCCCCTTCGCGTTGGTACTCCTGGTAGATGATGATCCTTTTGACCAGGTTGATGTTGACATTCGGGCTCATCCGCATATTGAGCCGCTCTATGGCGAAAGTGGTATCAGCTACCCAGAAATCACCAAAGAAGGTCGTTTCCTGTTTGCGGCGGGGCTTGAACTTGAGTTTGTAGCTCCACTGCCCGCTAACGACTGCACTATCCAGGATATAGTATTCGTAGTAACTCAATCCCGCATCGGAAAATGGGCTGACGAATGGTTTTTCCAGCACGTCGATCCAGTTGTCGTAGACGTTAAACGGAGCGTGGATCCTGCGGATAAAATCAATAAAAGAAGCATTGTCGGTACCCGAAGCCCGCTGGGCCTTGATGAGGGTAGCCCGGCGGCCAACGGCTTCGGAGTAGAAGACATCGCTCAGCACTTCGTTGATGTAGATGGGCAGGAAAGGCTTTTCGTCGGAAGTGCTGTCAATGCTTTCAAAAACAAAATCGAAGGGGTCCAATAGTCGGTTCTTCCGGATTTTTTCGGGAATCTTCTCAAAATCCAATTCTACCTTGGCATAACTTTCGTATTGGTAGGCTTGCTGGCTTTCCAGGCGGTTGCGTTCCTTGTTGCTGATAATTCCACGCACAATGGCGTTGGCCGGGTTTTCGCCAGCGAGTACCACTACTTCGGCCAGGGTCATTTCCGCTCCGGGCAGGCTGAAATTGATGACTTGTGAGGTCTGTTTTGCCAGGATTTTGTACTGGGAAGTAAACCCGATAGCCGAAGCCGTCAGCGTATCCCGCAGCTCCTTGACGGAAAGTTCGTAGTAGCCATCGACATCGGTGGAAACCCCAATCGTTGACCCTTCGTAATAGACATTGCAAAAGGGAATCCCTTCGTCGGTATCGGCATCGGTTACGCGGCCGGTGATCAAGTACTGTGCCTGAGCCGGCACCGTCCACAGAAGCAGGAAAGCTGGCAAAAACCAGCCCCGACGACCACTCGCCAGGAGCTTAGCCACAAGTTGGATTTTCATTTTAATTATTTTCACTGCTGCCGGAGCATTTTGGGGTACGAATAATTGATCGGGAAGCCAACGGCGGTGGCTATGCTCCAAAAGTAACAAAAAGCTAGTGGAACCTGTCGTAAATTTAGCGGATTAGCCCGGTATTTATTGGCAGCCCGATTTAACTTTAAGCATTTCTTAACCGCATCTTTAACGAACACCAAAGCTTAGCGTTCAGTTTTAGAGCCTGATGGCTAAAATGTTCCTGCCGCGACGTTGGCTGCTTTTCAAGCGACAAATAAGGCACCAACCTTTGCCTAACAATGCTTATTTTCGCCGCAGCAAACCCCAACTATATGGATTTCACCTTACACCAACTGGCCATTCACGAACTGATCAAACTGCCGGAGAGCAGTACGGCCGAGCTGCGGCTGAGCGATCGCCTGTTGTTCATTGACGAGCGCGCCGAGCGGCTGGTTGAAAAGCTCAACCGTACGTTCACCCAAAAAAACGAAGTACTCAACGGGCAATTGGCCGCCCCCGAAGATGCGCTGTTCCCTGGTTACTTCCAGCTGTTGCAGGAAAGCCGGTTTTCCGAAACTGGTTTTCTCCAGTTCTCCCGCGACAGTATGGAAGCGCTCAAGGTCAGCCTGCAAGGGGTAGGAGGAGCCAAAGGCGGTTACCTGGTTTATGCTTTCTACAGCACGGGGAAAGCGGAATACAGCAAAGACATGGTGGGCATTTTTTTGGTCCGCAATACGGATGGCCTCGTGTTTCAGCCCGCTCCGGACGGCAACTTCCAATTGCATCCGGCTACTTACCTGGATATTGACCGGATGGCATTGGCGTGCCGCATTCCGATCAAGGTGGGCCAGGAAGCGTGGCAACCCGCCGCCGAGGTGATCAAACACGCCCGTACCCAAAAAGAAATCTCGGATTATTTCCTGAGCTGGCTAGCCGTAGAAGAATCGGTTTCCAGTATTGATATGACGCGCAGCTTTCTGGAAGCGGTAGCTGCTATCCCGGCGCCAGTAGACGAAACAACAGGTGAACCGATGGCGGCTGGTGCCTTCCGGGAACAGGTGGCCAACTTCGCCATGAAAAGCCCCGGGAAAACCATCAGCATCCCGGCCTTTGAAGAAAAATTCTACGGGGAAGAACACCCCCTGAAATCTTACTTCAACGAAAATGAAATGCCCCTGCAGAAAGAATTTCGGGTAGATAGCAGTGCCCTGCGGGATTACCACTTCCACAAATTCAAAGGCGAAGGCCTTTATTTTGGTTGTAAACATGCTTTTCTCCTATCCGGAAAAGTACGGGTAGAAGACGGGCAAGTGATCATTGACGACGAAGATTTGGCAGAAGAAATCCTGGCCATTCTGCAACCTGACTAAATTTTATACCAAAAAGTAAAAGGTATATTTTATATTACTTTATATGTGGTAATTTTCAATTGAATCCCTTATCTTTATAAATATACTTCCTTATTGCACACCTTAAAGTGTAACTTTTGGCTTGTCAGCCCGTATAACCGAGTATATCATATCCAGGGTTTTATCTGCCCACGAAAAAATTACACCCCCTTGCTACCTGTGCCTACATGTTACTCCAAAATGCTTGTGGAGAAAGTTACTTCGTGTGCTTTCCTACGTCATTATTGAAAACTGTGAAGACAACATAATAAGATGCCAACTGATCGAAACTTCACGTCCAGAGGAGAAGTCTTTCGGCAAAGTGAAACGGGTACCGGTGATTCAGTTAACACGATCAACCTCAATCCTTTTCAGCCGAAATACCAAAGGACTACTGCTCACGCAACTCTCTCCCCAGCAAAGCACTTAGCCGCTACCTCTCCCGACAGCGCCCTTTCAGTGCTATACCCCCACACCAACTTTACGGCCAGCGTGCGCACCAACCAGGCAGGTCAGCAGGTACAAAACGCCCCAATCCCGGTTGAGGAAAACACCCCGACGCCACAAAACCAATCAGCCAACCTACATCGCCAAATTCCCGTCTGTGCAGGCCCGGCCCGAATTCTCGTCGCCGATGACAACCTGCTGGTACGTACCTGTATGATGAATCTGCTGGATCAATGGAAGATGAACTACGTGATCTGCGAAAACGGGCAACAAGCCTGGCAAATGCTCCAAGAGGAGGATTTTGACCTGGTACTCCTGGACCTGCAAATGCCACTCATGGATGGCCACGAGGTCGTGGCGAGACTCCGGGCAGCAACGAACAACCCCAATCGGCACATCCCAATGATCGCGCTGGCGGGCAACGGAGACACCGCCGCAAAAGAGAAAATGTTTTCTGCCGGTATCAATGCTTACCTCACGAAACCTTTCCAACCCGGCGTATTGTTCCAAACCATAACCAGCTATACGGCCATCCCCGACCATTCGAAAACCCTTCTTTATTCGGATATCCTGGACCAGCAACTCCTCCGCGAATTATACGCAGACGATGTGGAGCAGTTGGATTTTATGTTCAACCTTTTCCTACACCACACCCCTCCTGCCCTCCAGGTCATGACGGCAGCGCTCCAGCGGGAAGACTGGGTCGTCCTGGAGCAGGAAGTGCACAAAGTGAAACCTACTTTCGCCATGGTGGGGCTGCAAAAGATAACTGAAATGGCGGGCCGACTGGAAGAAATCCTGAGCCGTCCCGAACCTATTTCCACCACCATCGGCGTGGATTTCAACCAATTCAAGGCCGCGGTACAACAAGCTTTGAACACGGTATCGATAAAACAAACATTGATCCGTCATTATTTAAAATAAGAAGTCATGCGCTGCATTATTGTTGATGATGAAAACATGTCGAGGGCCCATCTCGCGCACTTGTGCAAGCGAATTGAATCCCTGGAGATCGTGGGGACTTTTGCCGATGCGCTTTCAGCCTACCGCTTTTTAGCCGTCGAGGCGGTTGATCTGGTTTTTCTCGACGTTGAAATGCCCGACTTTTCCGGCATTGAACTGGTACAACAATTGCAGCAACCGCCCGCCGTTATTTTCATCTCCAGCAAGGAAGGTTACGCCCTCAAGGTTTTTGATTTTATAGAATCCGTGGTGGATTATTTGTTAAAGCCCGTTACCCTACCCCGCTTGCTCAAAGCCATTGAACGCTACCAGCGCCAACTGGCTACCGGTGGCCTCAACAGCCAGCCAGCGGCCGGTCAGCCGCTGGAAATGCGGGAAGGAGCGGCAGCACGCCATATTTTTGTTAAAACCGAGCGCAAGTATGTGCGCATCGATCTGGATGACCTGCTTTACGTAGAAACCATGGGGGACTATGCGATCTTTAAAACCACCCAACAACAATACACGGTGCACGCAACCCTCAAAAGCATTGATGAACGACTAAATTTGCCCAATTTCTTCAAAGTACACCGCTCTTTTATTGTCAACCTGGATAAGATCAAAGACATTGAAGACAACAGCCTCCTCATCAAAGACAAGGTTATCCCCATTAGCCGTACCCACCGGGCACAATTGATGGATCGGATTATGCCCCTGTAGGCTGCATTTATTCCTTTTTCCAATAACTTCCCTCCTTTTCCGTTGTTAACAGGGTAATTGCTACCGTAGGCAATCGCAATGCGACCGCTAAGTAATTGGCAGCTTTGCCGTATTGGCATCCGAGTATCTTTGCATTTTTGAATCGATATCTGCTACCCATGAAATCTTTTATTCTACGTTTTTTACTCCTGGCACTATTACCGGTCTTCCCCCTGGTGGCAAAAACCCAGGTGTTCTCACCCGATTTTTTGTGCGTGACCAACGACAGCTTGTTTTGGGCCCCGGCCAATAACCCCTGTGGCACCTTCACCGCCTACGAAGTGTACGGCAGTAGGAACAATACCGGCCCTTACAGCCTGCTGGCCAGCATCGGCGATCCGGCACAAACCTTTTTCTACCACGAAGCAGCCAACAACAACGAAACCTGGTACTACTACCTGGCCGCACCCCACAATTGTCCGGGGGAAGTGGTTCTTTTTTCTGACACCCTCGACAACCTCATTCCGCTCATCGGCCCCCTGCGCCTGGTGACCATCGAAGGCAGCGACGTCGTCATCAGTTGGTCGCCCAGCCCTTCCCCGGAGGCCATTGGTTACGTCATCAGTCGCAATACGACAACGGGCACCACCATCCTCGATACCGTTTACAATACCACCTCCTACCTCGATGTGAATGCGGATCCGGCGTTGCGATCGGAAACCTATTTTGTGGTAGCGCTCGATGGCTGTGGCAATAAATCGCTCGTAACGGCTCCGCACCAGACTATCCTGCTGCAGTCGAGCCCACCCGATGCCTGTAATCCGGGCCTTACCCTGAGCTGGAATCCCTACATCAACTGGGGGGGAGGAGTGGACCGGTACGAAATTTTCGTATCCGTCAACGGAGCGCCAGCAACGCTCAGCGGTACAGCAGCAGGCACGGCCACCAGTTTCACCTACAGTGGTGGCAACGACGGAGAGCAACTCTGCCTCTACGTGGAGGCGGTGGAAGGCACCACCGGCTTGCGGTCGCGCTCCAGTGAAGTTTGCGAAGACATCAATATTTTGCAGCCCATCCGGCGGGTAGATCTCCTGGGGGCTTCGGTCAACGCAGACGGATCCGTCGACCTGGAATGGCGCTGGGATGCTACCGCCCGCATCGTCAGCAGCGAACAGGGCCGCAGACAAGGCAGTGGCCCGGTCGTCGTCACTCCCCTGCCCCTGGCCACACCGCTCACCGACAGCAATACGCGTACCGATACCGATGCCAATGCCCAACAAGCTGGCTACCAATATACCCTCACCGCCACTGACGAGTGTGGCAACGTAGTCGTTTCCAACGAGAGTATTACACCCCGCCTGCGTGGTAGCATTGCGACCGACGGCAACGACCTGAGTTGGAATGCTTACCAACACCCGCTGGCTACCGGGCTGGCTTACGAACTGGTGCGGGTAGGCCCCGGAGGAGAAATGGTGGTCTTCGATGGTGCGGCCAGCGATTTGAAATTCCTGGACCTGCTGGATCTGGTCGCCAACGAAGGGGTTACCCTTTGTTATTTCCTGCGTGTGAACGTGACCTACACCCTGTCCGATGGCACGGAACTGGATCGCAGTGTCACTTCCAATACCGTTTGCCTGACGCCCGCTCCCCGGGTATACGTCCCCAACGTCTTTGCCCCCAACGGGGTCAACCGCATTTTCCGGCCCCAATTGTCTTTCGGGATGCCCACCACCTACCAGCTGTTGATTTTTGATCGCTGGGGCGGGCAAGTTTTTGAAAGTACCGACCTCAACCTGGGTTGGGACGGAACCCGGAACAATGAACCCCTGCCAGCAGGTATCTACCCGTACGTGATTCGCCTGACGCCTCAGGGCGGCACCACGGTAGAATTAACCGGTGGCGTAATGCTGTTGCGGTAGGTCATTTTTCGAGGAACTTTTTAGCGACAAAAGCTGATTATTGTTTTGAAAGCTGTATATTTGCGTTCGCTTCGGAAAACAAGACTTTTAAAAGTCGGTTTTTTTGTCAATGGTCACGTGGCCGAGCGGTTAGGCAAAGGTCTGCAAAACCTTGTACAGCGGTTCGAATCCGCTCGTGACCTCAAGCTTCTAAGCCTCTTTTGCGCAAGCGAAAGGGGCTTTTTTTATTTTTCAAGGCGGCACTGCCTTCCTTAGTCCACCACTAAATTTCCGTTGCCATGTCTTACTCCGCTTTTCTCGTCCGTACCGACCAGCACATTGCCACCGTGTCCTTTAACCGCCCCACCAAAGCCAACTCGCTGCCCGAACCGGCGTGGGAAGAACTGCACCAAATTTTTGATCAGCTGCACGAGGATCCGGAGGTACGGGTCATTATCCTGACCGGGGAGGGCAAAAATTTCTGTGCTGGCATCGACCTGGAAACGCTGATGGGATTGCAACGCTTCGAGGAAATTGCTTGCGAGGGTCGGAAACGGGAAAAATTACGCCACTTCATTTTCAAACTGCAGGCGGCTATCACCGCTATTGAAGATTGCCGCAAACCGGTACTCGCAGCCATCCACGGTGCCTGCCTGGGCGGTGGTGTGGACATTGTAGCGGCCTGCGATATGCGCTACTGCACGGAAGATGCCTACTTCACCATCAAAGAAATTGACCTGGGGCTGGTGGCCGACATCGGTACCCTCCAGCGCCTACCCAAAATTCTGCAACCCGGTATCGTGGCCGAAATGGCTTATACCGGCCGCAAAGTCGGAGGCAGCGAAGCCACGGCCATTGGCCTGACCAACCGCACCTTTCCCACGCACGCGGAGCTGTTGGCAGCGGTCACTGAAATTGCGGCAACCATCGCCAAAAAATCACCCCTCTGTATTCGGGGAACCAAAGAAATGCTCCTCTACAGCCGGGACCACTCGGTGGCAGAATCCCTCAACTACATGACGGCCTGGAACGCGTCGATGCTCTTGTCCAACGACCTGAAAGAAGCCTTTATGGCGGCGCTGCAGCAGCGGGATGGGGTGTTTGAGGGGTGAGAAGGAAGGTGGAAAGGTGTAAAAGTGGAAAGGTGTAAAGGTGGAAACGTGTAAAGGTGGAAAAGGGGTAAGGGTGGGCAGCCCAAAATCTTAAATTTTAAATCGTAAATCTTACCTCTTAAATTATTTAAGAGGTAAGATTTACGATTTACGATGTTTGATTTTTTTGACGGAGTAAGGCGCGTACCACTCCTTCCTGGCGGCAACAATCAGCGATCGGCGGCGAAAAAGTAGCACCGTAAAAACGTATTAACGCATCTTTACGTTGGAGGGTAAAACGCAGTTCCAGCCATCAAGGGATCGCGCGCACCCAAGCGGGGTCGCACCTGCCTTTTTATGATGGTTCTTTGACAGAAAGATGTGACCAGCCACCGGACGAAAAAGCATCGTCTTATCGATCATCCGTTGTTTTAATGCGACCCCGCTGGGGTCGGGTCAAACAAATTGATTAATCATACTGCTTCTAAGGCAGGCGAATGAGCCCAAAATACGGGTAGTCAATAGTTTAAAAAAAGGCAGTTTGAAGTAAAGGGACTGTGCCACTTCCGCCCTCCGATTTTGATCACCGCGGCCATTTCCGCCCTCCGATTTCCCACCTCCGATTTTGATCACCGCGGCCATTTCCGCTCTCCGATTTCAAAATTAATTTCCAAAAACCACATCCAGCGCAGCACACAAATGAGTGGCAGCTTCCTCCAGATCGGCCTCGGTGTGGGCGGCGCTGATAAAGCCAACCTCGTAACCTGAAGGCCCCAGGTAGACGCCCCGTTGGAGAAGTTCGTGGTGAAAAATTTTGAATTTTTCCATGCTGGCCGTTTCGATCTGGTCGGCTCGTTGGATCTGTTCGCGGCTGAAGGCAATCCAGAAAATGGAGCCGATATGCGGAATGGTAACGGTGTAGTCCTGCTGGTCGCAATACGTTTGAATACGCGCGGTAAAGCGGGCCGTTTTTTCTTCCAGATCTTCGTAGAAGCCGGGCACGAGACACTGCTCCAGGGACGCAAAACCAGCGGCCATCGCCACGGGATTGGCGGCCAGGGTACCCGCCTGGTAAACAGGACCGTCGGGGGCCACGTGGGACATGATCTCGGCGCTGGCGGCGTAGGCCCCCACGGGGAAGCCACCACCAATAATTTTGCCGAAGGTAAGAATATCGGGTTGTATGCCGTAGCGGCCGGCGGCCCCGGCAAAGCCTACCCGAAAGCCCGAGATGACCTCGTCGAAAATGAGGAGGACATTGTGTTTGTAGGCCTTGAGGCGCAAGCACTGCAAAAAAGAAGCGTCCTGGAGCAACAACCCGTTGTTGGCAGGCACCGGCTCCACGATGATGCAGGCAATATCGTGGCCGTGCTCGGCCAGGGTCTGTTCCAGTGCTTCGCGGTCGTTGAGGGGAATCACAATCGTCTCGCGGGCATAGGACTCGGGAACCCCCGCAGAGGTAGACGTGCTCAAGGTGGCGAGGCCGGAACCAGCCTTGACCAGCAGGCTGTCGACGTGGCCGTGGTAGCAGCCTTCGAATTTCAACACTTTGTTCTTGCCCGTCACCCCCCGCGCCAGGCGCAAGGCCGACATGACTGCCTCGGTACCGGAACAGACGAAACGCATCCGCTCAATGTACGGATGGTTGTCGAGGATGAGCTTACCCAACGCATTGCCCAGGCGGGTGGGCGCGCCGAAGGAAGCACCGTTGGCAACCGTTTCGATGACCAACTCGCGGATACGGTCGTTGTTGTGGCCGTGAATGAGCGGGCCCCAGGAACAGCAGAAATCGATAAACTGGTTGCCGTCTTCGTCGGTGATGCGGCTGCCCTGCCCCTTGCGAATGAACAGCGGCGGCCCCGAAACCGACTTGAAAGCCCGTACCGGAGAATTGACGCCCCCAGGAAAATACTGCCTGGCTTCGTCAAATAAAGCCGCCGAGGTGGCGCGCGGAATACGATTGGTAAACTCCATGGTCTTGTTTTATAAGGCTGCAAAGGTACGCCTTCTGCACTAGCTCTGAGCAGGTAGTTTGTCAGGGTTTTATCAAAGTTGGTGGTGGGAAGGCGGGAATCGAAGGTGGGAAGGCGGGGAGAAATAGTTACCCTAAAAAAGGAAAGCGTTTGACAAGTTCATTCATTAATCGTATATTTGCGATATACTTTAAAATATGGCACTCAACAAAGCAAATACCTTCCCGGCAGACATTCAGGAACTGGCTTTAATCGCCAAGGCGCTGGGGCATCCGGCGCGGATTGCGATCCTGCAAACGCTGGCCCAGCGCAACAGTTGCATCTGTGGCGAAATTGTGGAAGTACTCCCGCTGTCGCAAGCAACGGTATCGCAACACCTGAAAGCGCTAAAAGAAGCCGGGCTGGTGACGGGTGAAGTAGAAGGGGTAAAATCCTGCTACTGCATCAACTACAGCTACCTGCAAAGCGTGGCACCGAAACTGACCCAATTGCTGGCGGCGCTTTGCCTGCCCAACGCTGATTGTTGTTGAAAATTAATTCCTGACAAAAAACCACCCAACCATGAAAAACGAGCAAAATTCTTTTATCCCTATTAACGAGAAGGCTTCATCCTGTTGCGGCTCGGATTGCTGCAGCGAGCCTACCTCCCCTACCGATGCCCAGGATCTGAAAGCCCTGGTGCAAGACAAGTACGGCGCCATTGCACGGCGGGCGGCGGGCGCGGCAGCCTGTTGCGGCGATAGTATGGACTACAGCATTATGGCCGACGAATACGGCGACCTGACGGGCTATGCGCCGGATGCCGATTTAAAGCTGGGTTGTGGCTTACCCACGGAATTCGCCAAAATCCAGCCCGGTCAGACGGTCGTGGATCTCGGTTCCGGAGCTGGCAACGACTGCTTCGTAGCCCGGGCCGAAACCGGCCCCACGGGCCAGGTCATCGGGGTAGACTTTACGGACGATATGCTGCGCAAGGCGCGGGCCAATGCCCTGAAAATGGGCTACAACAACGTATCCTTCGTCAAAGGGGATATCGAAAACATTCCGTTACCTGATGCGACGGCCGACGTCGTGGTCAGCAACTGCGTGTTCAACCTGGTGCCGGATAAACGCCGGGCTTTCGCCGAAACGTACCGCATCCTAAAACCGGGCGGTCACTTCAGCATTTCCGATATTGTATTGGAAGGCGACTTGCCCCTGGCTCTGCAAAAAGATGCCGAGATGTACGCGGGTTGTGTAGCGGGCGCGATCCAGATGACGGATTACCTGAATCTCCTCCAGGAAACGAGCTTCCAGCACCTGACGATTCAGAAAAAGAAGCCCATTGTACTGCCCGCCGAAGTGCTGGCCAGGCACCTGACACCCGCCGGAATAGCGGACTTCAGCAACCGCTTTGGCATCTACAGCATCACCGTTTACGGGGAAGTGTAACCTATTTCTTGTGAAAACAAAGGCTGTTTGCTACGTGGGCATACTGCCCTGAATGGGTTCTTGGGATATGAATCATGTGGGGTACGGTTATTCCCTGTTCAGGTGTTGTTGATAAAACGACCAGCAGGCGCCGGCCACCTGGCGGCCCAGTTCGAGTCCGGCCACGTTATCGGCCTCAATGTGATAGCCGCCCATTACCCTGGACTTCCCCGCCATTTCGGCGGTTTGGGTGAAGGTCGGAAAGGTCAGCACCACGGTATCCCCCAGGTGAGTGGGTTCCGTCAGCGCACCCGCCACCAGCACGGCCTGCTCCCCAAATTCGTCACTACCGGTCCAGGTCTTCAGGGCTTCGGCACAGGCGCCGCTGATGGTGCTATGCCCCGAAACGTAGCTCGGGAACGGGGGACACAAAAAGGTAGCGGGGGAATAGGGGCGCCATTGGCTGCCATCCATTTCGATCATGCCCTGGCCTTCGCCCCCCCAACCCTGGATGGCTTGTCCGGCGAAATACTGGTGCACCAGCGCGTAAGGCCGGGCGTAATCGTAAAACATCTTGGCATCCCAGGAGGCGATGAAGGCATCCATCGCGGTGATCTGGTTGTAGAAATACATTTTGACGTCCTCATCAAGGGTATGGTCATCACGGCGGGATACATCCTGGGCAAATTTCAGCCAGTGTCCGGCCTGTTGTACCGAGCGGGGTCCGTCGCGCATAAATTCGACCAGGGCTTTTTGCTCATCCGTCAGATTCGCCTGCAGGTCAACCACTTCCTGCACCTCGCGGGCCAATTGTTCGGAACCGACCAGCGGCGGCGGGCCGGGCCGGAACTGGTCGCCCGATTTTAGTGCAATGGGCCGAACCTTATCCCAAAAAGGCGTCAGGCAACCCGGCGCAAACCGGCCGCCCTGCCCATCTGAGAAGTATTTGGGTTGCCACCGGTTAGGGTCCACATTTTTGTCGGCGCCGTTCACCGGTTCGTAACCGACGTAGTTGAAATAAGGCTGTCCCAGGGAGCCCGGTTCCTCACCGTACTGGTTGGCTCCGTCCCCTCTTCTGGCGGCAATGACTGCCCACGCTGCCAGGTTGCCGATGCCCACCGGAGTCGTTGGATCGGTCGATTGATCGAAAGGGTCTAACCCCTGCGCTTGCATAAAATCAGCGAACAAGGTACTGTCGGAATAATAATACGCCATCAGCACGCCGTAGGCCGCGTAGCTGATGGCAATTTCTTTGTTTTCCAGGAGCTGTTCGGCGGCTGGTCTTCGGTCTACTCCGGTGAGGTAAACCGGAAGGGCACGGTTGTCGAACCGGGACCAGGCGTCGAAAACCGCCACGAAGATCAGTCCCAGGTAACGGGAGGTAATGGTAGGGCGGGGCTTGAATCTTTCCGTATCATTGGCAGTGGCGGTCAGGGCCAGTTCTCCCCAGCGATAGGCTACATTATTGACCCCGCGGGGTTCGGCAGTGGTAGTCTGGGGTGGGGTATTTTGGCAACTTCCGAGTACAATAACGACCAGTATGCAGCCCACTAAATACTTCTTCATTCTACAATTTATTAAATGTCATTATCTTGCTCCAGCACCACAACCGCTGCCGCCGCCGTGCCCAGTGGCAAGGCAAAAAGGAACCCGACCAAAGTCATCAGTAGCAGTACAAAAACAATCCCGTTGCCAATGACCAGCATGCGGTGTCGCTGCACAAAGTGAACGCTTTCGCGCACGCTCAGGCGGCGCTCCAGCGTGAAGTCGAAGTTGCCGAAGCCCGCGTAATAAGCCTGTAGGATCAAAATAAGCACAGGAATTAACGGGCTTAGCACCGGAAAAAAGATGCCGAAGATCAGCAGCAAGATGGTGAGCGCAACCTCCCTGATTATGTTGCGCAGGGCAATGCGAATACCGCGCACCAGGTCCTTCAGCATTTTACCGATACGGAAGGGTACCTGGGGCCGGTCTGGAAACATTTTGCGTTCCAACTGCTCCGACAACAAACTCATAAAAGGAGAGGCTGCCGCCATGATAATATAGCGAAAAAGCAACAACGTGAAAGCGACCAAACTGACGCCACCCATCACGGTTGCGACCTTTTCGAAGACGGCCCGCCCCCATTCAAAGGGGTAAAAACCGATCAGCCAACCGCCCAGGTCATCGCTGATACGCCAGGCTACCCCCAGCACCAGAAGCCCCAACACGAAGCTCAATAGCACCGGGATCCAGACGTAGATACCCAACCCATACTGGCTGATGAGTTGTATGCCCCGCAAATAGGTGGTAGCTCCGTTCAGAAATCGCTGCATTGGCATCTGTTTTTTGCTACTACATACTGATCGCTTTCACCGTAGGCACCCCGCTCCTGCTACTTTGCAAGCAACAAATAGTCGAGCGCAAAATTGGCGTACAGTTCTACTCCTAACGCCAGTCCCGACTCATCAATATAAAAATCGGGGGTATGATGAGGCGGTGCGGTAGCCGGATCCTGCCCCGCAGGCATTCCGCCCAGGAACACGAACAAGCCGGGCACTTCGAGGGCGAAGAAAGAAAAATCCTCCGCGCCGGTACGCGCCCGGGTGAGGATCACGTTATCCACTCCGGCGACGGCCTTCATCGTCGGCCCCATCATAGCCGTTAGCGCCGGATCATTGTAGGTAACGGGATAGCCTTTCTCGATGGTTACCTCGGCGGTAGCACCGGAGGCTTCGGCGATATGCGTCACGGTACGGCGGATGCGTTCGTGGATATCGGCTTGCATTTCGGTGTCGAGGGTACGAATGGTTCCGATCATTTCCACCTCTTCGGGAATGATGTTGCTGCGTACGCCACCGCTTATTTTACCAATACTGATGACGGCGGCCTCTTTGGTCAGATCCATTTGGCGGCTGACGATGGTCTGCAAGCCCAGGATAATCTGGGCCGAAACCGTCACCGGATCTACCCCCGTCCAGGGTGTAGAGCCATGGGTTTGCTTGCCTTTGACTTTTATTACCAGTCGGTTGACGGCGGCCAGGGCTCCGCCGGGCTTGAACCGTACTTCACCCACGGGGGTCGAAGAATTGATGTGAATGCCAAAAACGGCATCAACGGCCGGATCCTTGAGCACCCCTTCTTTTACCATCAGTTCGGCACCGCCTTCTTCACCCGGCGGGGCGCCTTCTTCTGCTGGCTGGAAGATGAATACCACCGTACCCGGCACTTCCGCTTTCATGCCCGCCAGGATTTCAGCAGCACCCATCAGCATGGCCACGTGCGTATCGTGGCCACAGGCGTGCATAACCCCCGATTCGGTACCCAGGTAGGTCGTGCGCACTTTGCTGGCAAAAGGTACGTCCACCCGTTCGGTTACCGGCAGGGCGTCCATATCTGCCCGGAGGGCTACGGTTTGGCCCGGCTTGCCGCCCCGCAAAATACCGACCACCCCCGTATAACCTACCTTTTGGCGAACTTCCAGGCCCAGACCTTCCAGGTGTTTGGTCACCATAGCTGCGGTTTCAAACTCGCGGTTACTCAACTCCGGATGCTCGTGCAGGTAACGGCGCCATTCAATGACCTTCGCTTCCAATTCGCCCGCCTGCGCGTGGATCAGCGTCTGAAACTCGCCTTGTGACCAGATCGGCCCGGCCAGAAAGCAACCTATAACAATCCATAAATAGTTCATACTCGTTTCTTTGTTTGACCGAAAAGGTAAGTCATTTTATGGAATCTTCTAAGACTGGCGGCGCATTAATTTTGCTATTGGGTCCGGGGAGTCGGGCCCATACAAGCCGTCGGGGGCTTCCCTGATATTACTAAAAAATAGAAGCATCCTTTTTCCGCCGATCCAATTCTTGTTGGATAATGGACACTACCAGATGGACGTCCCGAAAGGCCGGAAATTGCTGACGCAGGATAGCATGGCCAAAAAGTGCTACGAGGAGGGAAACAGGGATCAGCGCCAAAAGCAAAAAACTAAGTAACCGGGCCTCGAAAGCTGCCGCCAGAAAGGACGCTGCCAGCCAGAGGGAAACACTAAAGCCCACCATAAAAAGTCGGTTTTGCCAACGGGTTGCGATGGCTTTTTGGCGGTTTATCTCTTCAAGGATAAGGCTTAATTCGTGGGTGGTGTAAGGTTGCGCGCCAAACTCCATGATGAGTAGGGCATCATTATTACCGTCTTTCTCCAGACGTTCCAACCGACGTTGTAAAAAGAAGTCTTTCATCGAAAATTTAAAAATCACTGATGAAAATAAGTAAATATTTGGAGGAATGCAAGTTGTCAGCGGTCATTTGGCAAGTAAAAAAAGGGATTCGATCTACTTTGAGTTGTTCTTCTTTTACTGCCAGGTGTTCAATGACCAGGATGTTTGCTTTTCTTCTTGCGGATCTGTCATAGCTCCAAACCTTTGGCCCTTTACCTTTCGGGATAGTGAAGATATAAAATTTTAGCGTGTACCTTCGTACGACACCAAATCCCTCCGTCATGAACAACAATTTTTTTTCGGGCTTAAAAATAGTGGAACTCGCCAGTGTACTGGCGGGGCCGGCGGTGGGCCTGTTCTTTGCCGAGTTAGGTGCCGAGGTAACGAAAATCGAAAATGCCGCCACCGGAGGTGACGTTACCCGCCGCTGGAAAGCGCCTACCGAAGCGCCTGCGAAAACCGACTCGGCCTATTACCAGAGCGTCAATTTTGGTAAGCGGACGCTATTGCTCGACCTAAAAGATGAAACCGCACGCGCCGATGTATACACCCTGATCGCCGCTGCCGACGTCGTCATCGTCAACTACCGCCCGGGCGGCGCCGCAAAACTGGGCATGGACTACCCCACCCTGGCCGCCCGCTATCCCCGCCTCATCTACGCCGAACTGACGGGGTTTGGGGACGCCGATGATCGCCCGGCTTTCGATGTCGTATTACAAGCCGAAACCGGTTTTCTGTACCTGACCGGTGAAGCTGACCGGCCACCGGTAAAAATGCCCGTGGCGCTCATTGACTTGCTGGCGGCTCACCAGCTGAAAGAGGGCGTCCTGCTGGCGCTGCTCCAGCGGGAGCGCACCGGCCGCGGTGCCAGGGTAAGTACCAGCCTCTACGACACGGCGCTGGCCAGCCTGGCCAACCAGGCCACCAACTGGCTCATTGCGGGTTACGCTCCTCAGCGAATGGGAACCAGGCACCCCAATATTGCGCCTTACGGTGACATTTTTAAGACGGCCGACGGCGCTGAACTGGTGCTGGCAATCGGCGTGGAGCAGCAATTCCAGCAGCTCTGCACCCTCCTGGACCTGGCCCAACTGGCCCAGGACGAACGCTTCCGCACCAATGCGCAACGGGTGCAACATCGCGCAAGCCTCCTCCCGCTCCTGCAGGAACAAATTGGCTTGTACCCCAGCAGGGCCAGCTTACTGGAACAGCTCCACGCACACGGCATTCCGGCCGGCGCCATTCGCGACCTCCCCGACGTCTTTGCCCAACCGGCTGCCCAGTCCATGCTCGTCAGTAGCCACGACGAAGCTGGCCAGCCGATTACTTGCGTCCGCAGTGTGGCTTTTCGGGTGGAAGGTTGAGCGAAGTCGGAAGTCGGAGGTGGGAAGTGGGAAGTGGGAAGTGGGGAGGCGGAAGTAAGGACCGTGTAAAGGTGGAAAAGGGGAAAAGTGTAAAAGTAGGGCGAGAACAACATCTGGCGTAGCGGTTTTTCAGCAATCGCCGCGAGCCGCCAACGCTGAAGACGTGGCAGGTTGCTGCGCTGCGTCGCTGCGAGAACCAACTCGAAGTCGGAAGTCGGAGGTGGAGAGGCGGAAGTAAGGACCGTGTAAAGGTGGAAAAGGGGAAAAGTGTAAAAGTAGGGCCAGCCCAGCGCCAGGCGTATCCGCCCGCCTGCATGCGCTGTGAGAGCGGCGCAGCCCTGTTAGAAACTCAGCGTCTTGCGCAAGGTAGCGCGCGAGGTTACTGGCGGGGTCACCGTTTCCAGGATAATCTTGCTACCGCCATCCTGGAGTTGTTCGAGGCGGGTGATCGCAATACCCCCATCTTTGTCGACGATCCAGAGCAGGTTATTGGTAGCGGGTTCAATACCCAGTGAAGCACCACTGGCGGCCAGGTACCGGTAAATGGTATTTTGTTTTGCATTGACCACGTAAGCGGTAACATTTTCAATGGTATTGCCTTTTTCGTCGGTGTAGTTGACACCTTGCACGGTTTGCGGTGCCGTAACCGGTTGGGCACAGTTCCAGACGCCAAAGGCATTGACGACGAAGCGGTTGACGACCTTGCGGGTCAGCTGCTCAGGGCGCCCCAGCAGTTCTTCACTCAACTCGGCCTGGAGTGCTGCTTTGCCTTGCGTAAAGCGGGCTTGCAGGGTATCGCGACTAGCGGCTACGCTACTCTCACGCGCAGCTACGGCCGCATCATAAGCCTGCTTTTCTTCCTGGTAAGACGCCAGGGCGCGCTGGTAGTCGGCCCCCAAAAGGACGGGGGTAACGATCAGTTTTTCTTCATTTTTGGAATGGATCAGGGTCAACTCGAAGCGCTGACTATTGAGCCGGCGCAGGCGAACGCTTTCCCAGGTGACATTGAAGGCACGGGGATCGACGGCCGGAGATTCCGGTGTAATCTCCCAGATGGTGCCCGGATGCAGGAAGGCCAGGTCAGCAGGTTGCAGGTCACTGGCGGGATCCAGGGTAATTTCACCGCTCAGGAAATCCAGTTCCAGCGTCGGGCGGTTGCCTTTGGCCGGGGTAGGTTCCAGCGGCGCAAAAGGCAGCGGATACTGCAACTGCAGGTTTTGCAGGGCTTGCTGGAAATCTGTTTCCAACTGGGTGAGTTTTTGTTGCCAGAGGCGCTCGGGGTTGTTCTCGCCTTCGCCCAACCAGTTTTCATCGTTCACGAACTGTAGCATATCGACATTGCGGTACACCCAGGTACGGGCAGCAGTGTCCAATTGATACACATAATATTTGGGGAGGGTAAAGTAATTTTGCACAGGAACCTCACTAATGAGTTCTACCTGAATAGCCTTACCCGGCGCCAGTTCCAGGCGTTTGCCATTTTGTTCGGCGTAGATCTCCACCATTCCGGCGGAAGTCAGGTAGCGCTGCAGACCAACGGAGTCATAAGCCAGCGGAATACCGGACACAAAGAAATCAATATAATCGTGTAATTCGCGGTAATGCACCTCCACTTCGCCGCCGATCAATTTTCCGCGGTCGTTCATAAAAGCGGAAGCGGGCACCACCAGGCGGGAACCACTGGGGTATTCAATAATGCCTCCTTTGTAGGCGTCGGCCACCGTATTCCCCTGGTAAGGGGGCTGTAAATTGGGCAGCGGTGGGTGGACGTAGCTTTGCTGGGCAAAGTATTCCTCCGGCGTGAATTGTTTGGGTTGAGACCAGAAGAACAAGGAGACCAACAGCAACACGGCCGCCGCCGCTGCACTAACCAGGTAGACCAACCGACGCACCCGACCACGAGCCAGGGCAGGTGCCGGAGCAGCCTCGTATTGTTGCAACAGCGCAGCAAAATCCATCCGTTTCCGGATGTCTTCGGAGCTGGGCTCTTCGAGTTTAAAGCGAAAATTGTAGTTCTTTTCCATAGGTCGCGGTTTTAAAACCACCTTAGTATTGTCCCGGCACTTACAGGATATTGCTCATTTGGTTTTTTGCTGCATCATTTTTTTCAGGCGTTCCAGAATGCGGTAAGTTTTCACCTTGGCATTACTCTCAGTGATGTCCAGTATATCGGCGATTTCCTTGAAGGGTCGCTGTTCGAAAAAACGGAGCTCGATGAGGGCTACCTCATCAGGACGCAGTTGATCCAAAGCGGCCAACATTTCGGAGATGGGCAAACCATCTTCTTCGTCCAGTTCCATTTCATCGGCCATTTCCCCGAGGGAAGCATCTTCAACGCTGACGGTTCGCAGGGCCGGGGCGCTGCGAAAATGCTGCGCCACTTCGTTGCTGGCAATCCGAAACAACCAGGCCGAGAAAGGCACCCCCCGAAACTGGTAGCTACCCAGTCGTTGCATGGCTTTCAGGAATACCTGGGAACAGAGATCAGCCGCCAAATCGGCATCAGCCGTACGTCGGAAGACGAAGCGGGAAATCGACGCGTAATAGCGTTCGTAGAGCGGCTGAAACCGGGCAGGATTTTGCTGAGCAGCTTGAATTTCAAGCCACTCGGCTTCCATTGCGGCAGCCGATACTGTCTTTATGGGTTCCATCATGAACCTATTGTTGACCGTTTTTACATTCGTCGGCAAGATACTAAACATCCCGCTTCTTCCGGTTTTGATTTTCTATTCCACTTGCATAATGCAGGAAAGGGGGAAAAGTAACAGTTTTAATTTACTATTTTCAGGTAGCACGGGTAGGTCAACATCGGGTAGGCCAGCATCCTGGAAAAAGCGGGGTGTCGTTGTTGGTTCGCGGGGGGGAGGGGAACCTCAGGGCCGTTGAACGTGAAAAGCTAAGATAGCGGCTACCACGGCCTCGGGGCCCTCCGTTTGAGGATAGTGACCGATGTCTTCCAGAACCACTACATCGGGTCGGGGTACCACCTTTCGGTAATGATCCGCCACGTGCTGTCCGGAGATGGGATCGTACGCCCCATTGATCAAGCGTTGGGGTAGCTCGGCCCGCTGGATGGCGCCGACCCAGCGGCTTTCGTGCACCTCCCGCTCGTGCATGTAGCGGATGAGGCGGTGGAAGAGGTACTTGCCCTGCTGGTGGCTGAGGAGGGCGTAGAATTCGTCAATTTCCTGTTCGGTGGGTTGGGTCTGGGGGCCAAAGATTTGCCGGAAATTGCGCCGCAGCATGCCCCTGTTCAAAAAAGGCGTCAGCAGTCCTCCCCACCGGCTGGCCAGGGCCCGCTGAATGGGCAGCGGATGGTGGATACCCGGAAAAATACCGCCGTTGAGCAAGACCAGTGACAACAAACGTGGCGACTGGCTGGTGTAGGGATCCCGTTCGTAGTGGCGGGCCAGCAGTTCCTGGGCCACGGTGTCGCCGTAATCGTGGGCCAGCAGATGATAAGCCTTGACGCCCTGGTCCGTCAGCAAAGCTTCGACCAAGTAGGCTTGATCCATTAACGAATAATTGTATTTCCGGGGCTTATCCGAAAAGCCAAAACCGATAAAATCCAAAGCCAGCACCCGAAAATGGGCAGCCAGGGAGGGCCACACCTTGTGCCAGTCCCAGGAGGCCGTGGGGAATCCGTGGAGCAAAACCAAAACCGGCCCGGCCCCGGCCGACTGGTAAAATACCCGGTGTTGACCCCGATAAAGGAAGTATTGACCACTGTTTTTCCACTTTTTGAGCGACATAGTTGGCAGGATTAATAAGCGGGGTAATAAATGAACGGGAACAGTTCGTGAGCTCTTGGTGATGGGTCGATAACTTACGGTATTTTCGGTATTTTACAAAAAATCGCTCCAATAATTGTATTTTGTGGTTCGTTTGAAGCACGAGACAATTCCCTTCGCTGACATTTTTTGTGGTCCAGCTAAAGTAAAGATGAAAAGCGACTGGTAAGGAGCGTCATCTTTGCTTTCGATTGACCTCCAACACAAAAAATGTCAGCGAATCAATAATTCTTGAGTTTGCAACTATCACTTTGCCCCATTCGCATGAGACCATTCCTGCCCTTGCTTCGTTTTTTTATCCTTTGGTGTATCCTCTGCTGGTCGCTGCCGGGCAATGCCCGGACAAGCCTGGCCGAACTGGACGCCCAACTGGAACTCCTCCTGCCCGGCGCTGGCTTGCAGGAGCAATCGGCTCGGGCCTACGCCAAACAGCAACTCGCTGCGCTGCTTGCGCAGTTGGAAAAACGTAAAATCGAAAAGAAAAACCCCCACCAGGCACTGGCGATCCTGCGCAACGAGGTGGAAGGCACCTTTCTGTTGGCCTACACCCCTTATGCGGATATCAACCTGCTGTTCAAACGGGGCCAGTACGACCAGGCCACAGCTACGGCCCTATATGCCCTGCTGTTCCAACACCTGGAGATGCCCTACGCCTTGCAAATCCAGGGCAGTGAAATTGTGCTGGTAGCCGACCTGGAAGACAACAACCAGGTTATCCGTATCCCGGGCACTGGTAGTCGCCAGTCGACCGAAAACCAACTTTTTCAACAACTGTACCTGGACCTGTTGCGCAACCTTAACTTCCTGCCCAAAAACGAATGGAGCCGCCCGCCCGAAGAAGTGTTCCGCACCTATTACCTGGGCAATGACAACCAGCTTACACTAGCCGAACTGGCAGATTTCCTGTATTACAGCCAGGCGTTAAACGCTTATCGCGACAAATCCTGGACCCTGGCACTCGGCTTGCTGGCAAAGACCAATCCATCCGCTTCCCGGCCGGCATACATCGTGCTCGAGCAGGCCATCTGGCTGCAGATAGCCAATTCCGGCGACAACAGCCCGGGCACCTTGACCTACCTGTGGAAGCTTTGGCAGGCCAGCCCTAACGATCCCTGGCAGGGGGAGCTGCTGCGCCGCTTCAATACCATTACCAGCACCCTGCCCAAACCGGGCAAGTGGGCCATTGATTCTGTTTACGGGGTGTTTAACGATCGATTTGCCCGCAGCCCGGCCGCCCAACTCCAACTGCGGGAAATGTACTTCCTGCAACAAGCCCGCTGCCAGGCCAAGCTCGGCAATTCTCAGTTGGTGATGGATTTTATGGACAGCCTCTACCTCTTGCGCCCACACGATACAGGCATCCACAATGTACTGGGAGGGATGTTGGTTTGGTCGCTGCGCGCCAAACGGGAATTCGGGCCTGGGTTGGAAAGTATTCAGTTCTACGAAAACCGCTATCCTTTTTTGCGCAATAATCTCTTCTTTCAGGATCAGCACCTCTTTTACCTGGCCGAACGGGTACGTGCTTTGCTCGACAGGGAAGACGAGGCACCAGGCATGGCTGCTTTCCAGGACTTTAAAGACCTCGCCAGGCGTACCGGCCGCACGCCCCGCTACGATTCCTGGATCACCACGAGCTACCTGGCGGTTTCCAATTTCTATTTCCGGAAAGGTAATTATTCCCAGGCGCTGGCTACCATGGCCGACGCCCTGCGCGATGCGCCCGGCGATTCGTACCTGGAGCACCGAATGGAAGTGCTGCGCCGGTATTTGCGTTGAAGTAAGGGCTAGAAAACCAGTGATTTAAACCAAATCCTCTTTGCTGTAAATAGAATGGGCTTCTTTGGGAGGTTGAATTTCGCGGAGCTCCAGGTGTTCGTCCATATCCATCTGGTTACTTTTGCTGGCCAGCGGGAGTTGAGGTGTAAATTTGGCGAGTTCGCGGGCGACCTCCTGCTCCTCCCACTCGCGGGTGCCGGCTTTGGAGTAGGGCAGGCCAAACACCCACAGGTAGTGCAAGAGCAGCAAGCCCCCAAACACCGCCGCGGGGTACAAAAACCAGGGCTCGGAAGGATCGTCGAGCATATTGATGGAGAAGAGGAAACAAATAAACGCCAGGTAGGTGGATAAATGACGGTAAAACCACTTCTTAACCCGCACCTTCTTGCGGGCCTGGCGGATGTAGTCGGGTTCTGTATTTTTCATACGATCGCATTTGTATTAATCCTATAAGTATTCACACCAGATCATCGCTGCGGTAGCGCGGCTGGGGCGATTTTTGCTTTTCCATTTCCCGGAGTTCCAGGTGTTCGTCCATATCCAGGGAAGTGTCGGGCTGCGCGGGTGCAATCCGGCGCATCTCCTTCTCGATTTCCTGGTCTTCCCATTCGCGGGAGCCCAGGCCCGAGCCCGGCATGCCAAATACGCGGAGGTATTGCATCGCTACCCCGATACCCCACCCCAACATGGGCCAGTAAAACCACCAACTACCCGGCGAAGTGAGCCAATTGAGAACAAAGAAAAATACCGACATCACCAGGTAGGTAGAAAGATGGCCGTAGAATTTCTTCTTCTCCGCCACCCGCTTGCGGGCTGTTTCGTATGTATTGAACTCGTCCATATCCATTAGTGATTCTTTGACAAATCCCGTGTTTTTAAGTCAAATGAAGAATAAACCTAACGCTCCCTTTGGTCGCTTTTACTTTTATTTTCTTTTGACCCCGGTAGTTGTCAAAGCAGGTAAAAGGTTAAACCAAATCTTTGTCGCGCCACTGCGGGCGTTGCGGACGGCCGTATTGCTTGCGGGAAGGCGGTGGCGCAACGTCATCGTCAGCTTTACCGTAGAGGCCGTATCCCTTAAAAGCCAGGATGGCACCCCAAATGACGCTGATCTTCCAGAGGGTAGCTCCGCCTATTCCGAACAACATCAGGATAAAGATAACAAAATTAAATCCTAAAAACGAACGCAGGGACTTGCGAAATTTAGCTTCGCGGCTTTCGTGGCGCGACCCGCAGCGGGTAGATGAATCAGATGTTTTCATGCGGCAATATTGAGTTTGATTAAGAATTACCCACAATATCAATCCCCCTCCGGGAAATTGCCACCTTTTTCGACCGAATGGTTTATTTTACCTACTGAACAGGAGAAATCAGCGTTCGTCCCAGGTACCCCGACAGTGCCCCGAGCCCGCCGTAGATGCCACCCAACAGGGCGGTGACCAGCACCATGGCCCACCCGCTCAGGCCGCCGAAGGTTTGCCCCAGGCGCCCCGCCAGGATGCCTTCGTTGCCGGCGTTCAGGTAGCCGCTGTAACTGCCCCAGACCAGCGCGCCACCCACCAGCCCCAACAAAAAGGCGGCCAGCGCTGAACGCTGCTGCAGCAATAAAGTGACCAGCATACCCGCCAGGGCGACGCCGTACCAGGGTAAAAAAAGCTGCAACAGGCAGATGAGACCGATGAGAACCAGTAAGCTGGTGGCGGTTTTGATCATTGTCTTTTGTTTTGGCCCAACCCTACGGTACGGATCGGCGCATAAATATATGCCTATAAATACTAAATTTGTAGGATTAAAAGCGATCATGACCATGCAGCAACCCAAAAGCATCAGTGCCACCGTCAACGGACAATTCAAGTTTAGCCCCGCGGAGTTGGAAGATCTGGACTTTATTCCCATTGACGACCGCCATTTCCACATCCTGGCGGGCGGCCAATCGTTCCGGGCCGAACTCGTCCAGGCACAGCCCCAGCAAAAGGCTTTCACCATCAAGGTCAACGGCACGAAATTCGATATCCAACTGGCCGACGAATACGACCAGATGATTGATCGCCTGGGTCTGAGCGTAGTGGCCAACCACGGCGCCCAAGACATCAAGGCGCCCATGCCCGGCCTGGTATTGCAGGTGATGGTAGCTGCCGGAGACGTCGTGGTGGTGGGGCAAGCCCTCCTCATTCTCGAGGCCATGAAAATGGAAAACGTCATCAAAGCTACGGCCACCGGAACCGTCCAGATTATCCAGGTGAGCCAGGGTGCCCCCGTAGAAAAAGGACAGCTGCTCATTAAAATGGAGGCGTAACCGATGTCTACCCGTCTGCCTTTCCTATACATTGCGGAGATCCCCAAAAAGGGCCGGGCCGTTTTTACCGCCCGCTTCATCCCGGAAGGGAGCAGCATCGAATCCTGCCCGGTCATCGTGCTATCGGCATCCGACAAGGCCGTGATTCACCAAACCCGGCTGCACGACTACTACTTCCTCTGGGGTGAGGAAGGGGAATGTGCGATTGCGCTGGGCTTTGGCTCCATCTACAACCACGCCTCCGACCCCAACGCCGACTATTCCATGGACACCGACCAACTCACCATCGACGTCTACGCCTTGCGCGACATCCAGGCGGGCGAGGAAATTACTTTTAGCTATACCGAAGGCGGCAATGAGGAGACGGTGCTGTGGTTTGAGGAAGACTGAGGACTGTTATTGACGAGGGATTTCAATGGGGTTATTTGCCCCCATTAACTGTCGTTATCCACTTTTCTATCTTTTCAAAATAAGCGGGGTGAAGCTTTGACCAGTAGGGAAAATCACTTTTTCCTACATCGTACATGGAATGATTGGCTCCCGGCAGTAGTACGACCTCAAAATTGGTATTAGGTACCTTACGGAGCGCGCTGGCCAGTTTTTCGGCACTGTTTTCCGGGACAATTTCGTCGGCCGTCCCTTGTAGGATCAGGACAGGCTGTCTGGTTTTTTCAAAATAGGGGATCGGCGTGTAGTTTAACTTATCATCCACTTGTACCTCGTCGAGATTGGGTAGCCATATTTCCTGAAACCAGGGATGTACTTTGGCGGCAGCAACGGCACTTTCTACCGCTGCCCGGGTGGTATTCCCCGCAATAAATTCAAAGACCTGGCGCTGTAAAACGGCTGCCTCACCAAGGTCTTCCCCCAGGTTAGCCGCATGGGTGTTTTTCCAGTAATTCAGGTCGCTTTCCAGTAAAGACACGCCAGGACAGCTGACCACCACCCCGTATTTCAGGTCGGGTAAGGCCTGCAACAGGAAAGGAACTTTGGCGGCGCCCTGGCTACTCCCTTTTATACCCATGCTGGTCAGGGGCAGGCCGGTCGTTTGGGCGAAAAAGAGGATCGCGGCACGGTCGTCGGCGAGCAATTCTTCCATTGCTGCCGCGGCCCAGTCGCCGGCCGTACGCCCGGTACCCTGCTTGTCGTAATGAAAGGTGGTGAATCCTTTTTGGGCAAAGTGCATCGCTTCGGCACGGGTAGCGCTGCGATCGGCATTTCCGGAGGAGGTAATTAAGACGAGCCCTTTCTTTGGTGCATTTTCCGGATACCAGATGGTGCCATTTACGGTGCGGCCATGCGAGCTGAACTGCACGTCTTCTTTTCTTGGCGCAGTGCTTGCTGTGGGTTGGTCCCTGGTCAGCAGGTAAGGCACTTTTACCGTATCCACACTGAGCGTTCCCTGCAACTGGGCATCGTGATTAGCCCATACATTGTTGAAGGCGTAAGTGTCGTAATCGCTGCGCAATTCAAAGCTGATGGAGTCGCCCTTTACGGTTACTTCCTGCAAAGGTATCTGGACGGCATTTTGCGCCAAACTGGTAAATGCTACCTGGTAGTTGGCCGTATCTTTGGTGATGGTCATGTTTATTTCGTCCGAGAAATTTCCGCAAGTAATCGTTCCACGGTAATTCCCCAACCTCGTGTGGTCATCCTGGGGTGGCTGGCCGCAGCCCACCAGGCTCAGGACCAATAATAGAAATAGGTATGGTTTCAATGCTTTCATAGGGTAAGGGTTGAAGCGTTAAGCTTTGTTTCCCTACAAATTTACGCCTTGTCGCCAACAAATGAAAGACGGGAAACCAGCACGCATCTGGCCGAGGGGTGGTAGCGGGTGCCCGACGCAGGAGGGCTAAGGGGTCGGCAAATAATAACTTCCCCATTTGAAGTTGCTCTCCCGTCGCCATGCTGCGTTGCTCATCGCTCATGTAGCTATGGCTATACTCGCTCTTCGCGTCTTGCCTGGCAACGCGATAGCGGCCTTGAAAAGAGTAACTTATTATTTGCCGACCCCTAAGAGCGGACGACCCGGTGCCCCCCGCCGTTAGCGGGGGGCACGGCCCCTGTTTTTTACCCCAATTTAAAGTCTACTTCGACCTGCACCACTTCGCAGGTACGGTTCATGATCTGGCTACTGACTTCGTGGTTGAGAGTGGTCGTCTTTTTGTGGATGAGGGTACCGTCTGCAAACTGCACCCGCACACCTGGCTCATGGGCCAGGCGGTAGATGAACAGGACCTGGCAATAGGTGAACGCCAGGGAACCCGCGGGCAGGGTGACGTTCCGTTCCGCACCGTTGACGTCGACGTACACGAAGGGTTCGGCTTCCGGCAGGAATTCCGACTGCTGGAGTAAGTCGGGGCGGCAGCAAATTTGCCCGTCCTCCACAAAAATACCCAGTTCGCCGAAACGCGCGAGGATATCCTCCTTCACCTGCCCCGTCATGCCGGGTTGTTGGGCACCTGCATTGCCGGGCGTGTGGGAGTAGGGATCGGCGGGAAAGGCGCCGTAGTTGTCGGGTGTTTTGTGGGTGCCGAGGCCAGCCCGGATATCGTAATAATGGGCGATGAGTTGCTTGATCTGGGCGGGGTCGGCGCCAGAGTCGATGGCCTGCCAGCAGTTCTCTTCTACGGCCAACAGCAGTTTGGAGACCATGTGCCAGTAGATAGATCCCAGCCCTTCGTACCCAAAGAAGGTGCCCGAACGGCCGGTGAACGACTGGTGGTCAAACACGGTTTCGAAGAGGGCCAGGATGGAAGCGATTTCCTGCTCGATCAGTGGTCCGTATTCGTTGGGGTCAATGGCGTGCAGGGCTGCTTCCACATCTTTTTGGTTGTGGAAGTGGCCGTTGAAGTGGTATTGCCCCCTGACATCTTTTTCAATCAGGCGCTGGTCTCCTTGGTGGACCATGGCCATGAGCAGCTTGGATTTTTCGACGGCTTGTACGGGCAGGTTATTTTTCACGTCGAAGCGGGGGAGCTGGCGGTCGGGGTACAGGATGTAGCTGTGCTGATCGGCGCGGTAGAGTTTGCTTTCCCGCAGCGCTTCCAACACGGCTATCACCTCGGTGGGGGCCAGCAGACCGGCGCTGAGCACGGCCACCTGCCCTTCGAGCATCTCGTAGAGGTGCCGGATGGCGATACCCCCATCTTCGTTGACCTTCATCAGGTTGTAGGAGTGGTAGAGGGCGTCGGGGCGCTGGTTGGCGCGGATGGTATGGTCGGTGAAGGCCAGTACCAGGGTAAAAAATTTCTGAATTTCGGGTAAGCTGAGGGTGGCTGGTTTTTCGGCAAACCCCTGGTAAACCTGGTGGCGGTACACTTCGCCGGCCATGCCGAGCTTATCGACAATCTGGCGGCGGAGGTCGTCGTCCAGGGGTCCGACGAGGCGGTTCTGGTAGGCATCAAAAGTAGCAGCGATCGCATGAAACAACTCGGCTACTTCTGCCGACACGGTGAGGTCTCGTTGCGGCAATCCGCCAAAAAGAGATTGGCAAAAGGTGACAAAGCGGCGGATATAATACAGCGTGACCATGGATACGCCATTGCCCACCAGAGCGTTATTGGCGTCGTTCCACTCGGGCCGCTGGGTATTCAGCCAGATGCCTCCTTCGGGAATGAAATTAGACAATTTGGCCAGGAGGGTGACCAGGATTTTTTCGGTGAGGTTGACCAGGTAAACTTCGCCCTTGCTGTCCCAGATCAATTTTCCGTCGGCACCGAGGGCAGCTACGCGTTCGGCCACTTTTTCTTCCAGGTGGTGGTCAAAATCGACGGTATCCTGGGGGTCTGCCAGCAGTTTTTCGTAGGGTCTGATGCGGTACGGCACGTTGGCGTAAGCAAAAAGCCGCTGGGAGAGCATTTCTTCCAGGGCGCCGGGGTGGTGGGCACGCGACAGTTCCAGGAGCTTGAGCAGGTAGATAATCTGGTGGTCGCCCCAGTAGCCGATGTACGACCACGGATCTTCGGGTTCGATGACTTCCCAGTCGATCCCGTTGCGGGTGACGCGGTAGGGATTGTACCCGTCGGCGGTGGACGCGTTGACGAATTTGCTGATCATGCTTTCCAGGAACCGCGGGTAAGACAGTGCCAGGGCTTCCCAGTTCTGGAAAATATCGCGCCAGTTGCCCTCGTAATACAGTTTCTTTTCGCCGGTCTCTTCAAACAGTTCAATAGAGAAGCGGTTCCAGGGGCGGCTGGGGTCGCCGTGGCGGCGGCTAAAGGTGAGGGGCAGGTACTCCAGGCAGAGCCTTTGCAGTTGGGTGTCGCCGGTATTGGCGGCGGCCGTTAGCAGGTCGGCATAGTGAACGACGGCGGGTAGCGCCTGGAAAAAGTCGGCGTGCTGAGCGGCTACCTGCTGGTTGAACTGGGTCACGAAAGCCTGCAGGTCGTTTTTATGGACGCTAAAGTTATGGTCGAAAATGCCGCCCCGCATGACGTTGAACAGGACATTGCCAAAATGCCGGGCGGTCAGCATTTTATCGGTACTTTTTTGCAAGCCGTCGGCGCTGGCCACGATGTGCAGGAGGCGGCGGGTGCCAGCCGCAATATCGGCTTCCAGGGCCTTGGCCAGGTGGTCCCCCTTTTCGATCCAATCGGCCAGGGCCACGACGGCAGCTGGCCCCTGGTTGATTTCGGCGGCGAAGTACCAGGTATTGCTGGCGCCGGCGGCGAGCTGGAGCGTACTTTCCACCAGATAGGCACCTCGTTCGGCCCGCACATTGGTCTCCTCTGCGAGGGCCAGTCCTTGCCGGAAGTGATCGAGCTGCACCGCCGACAGCAGGTGAGTGGTGACCGGCAGCCCGACCGACCACACCGTGGTGGCCATGAGCGCTTCGCTGGGCTCGGCTTTGTCGACGGGGATGGAGCTCATCAGGAAAAGGCCGAGGCCGGATGCTGCGAGCAATTCGTTTTTCTTATAGGCATCGAGCAGGTTGCTCCGCTCGGTTTGCATCTTAAGGTCGACGCCGTAGGGCAACAGGTTTTGCATGCCATCGAGCAGGCGCACCTGCAAGGGCTCCCCGCCGGAATTGACCAGCCGGGATTTTTTCACGAAGCCGTACTGCTCACTGCTGTACCAGCCATAGGAAAAAGTGAGTCCCAGGTCATGGTTGACCTCCTCGAAGATCAGCTGGTTGCCAGAAATATTTTTGTAGAGGTTGCGCTCCAATTGATAGACACCGGCGTGGTGGTCCGAAAAAGGCTCCCACAAATAGGTTTTCCCTCCTTTGTCTACCAACAACAGGGTTTTGCTACCCGTCAGGTCGCTGCTGTCGTCTATTTTATCGTCCGTGTAGTAGGGGAACAAAGCGTTTTCCGGATTCTTCCGACCCGCCGACAAGCCCCCCCGGCTGGAAATGTACATCCAGTGGTCGGAATCGCTGACGACGCTGATCAGAAATGGTAGCATCCGGTCGTAATGGCTGATCTTATAGTATTCCGTACTGTCGAGGGTGACAAAGCTTCCGGTTGCTTGCTGGGCGGGGAAGTTCAGGGCGGTGGAGCCCAGGTAGATGGTGTGTTGGGTCATATTGAAAAATTAATCCGGTTGTGGCGATTAGAAAATGGGTAGCCATGGTGTGCTAACAAAATTCGATCAGCTTAATTGCACAATTATAACAACTAATATTCGCCCGTACAAGGTGAAGCTTTAAAAACGCATTTCGCAGCACTTCCCAGTTGGTTCACCACATGTCAGTCGTAAAAAGCCGGTTGATTCTTTGTTTTTCGCTATTTTTCGAGATTCAAACCCACTAAATAGTAAAATTCGCCCTTATGCTCAACCGATCCCTCCTCCTGCTCTGCCTGGCCCTCCTGCTGGGCAGCCACCTGATGGCCCAGAAAAAGCGTCCGGACACCCCCGCTGAAAAGCCCGCCCTCAAGACTTTGCAAGCCAGCACTTTTGGTGCTCTGGCCTTCCGCGCGGTAGGCCCAGCCGTGACCTCGGGGCGCATTGCAGACTTTGCCGTGAACCCCCAGCGGCCCAGCACCTACTACGTGGCTTCGGCGGGCGGCGGGGTCTGGAAAACGGTCAACCAGGGCACGACCTTTACGCCCATCTTCGATAGCCAGGGGTCGTACTCCATCGGCTGCATCTCGCTGGACCCCCAAAACGCCAGCACGGTGTGGGTCGGTACGGGCGAAAACAACAACCAGCGCTCCGTGAGCTACGGCGACGGGGTATACCTGAGCCGCGACGGCGGCAAGACCTGGGAAAACAAAGGCTTGAAAACCTCGGAGCACATCGCCAATATCATCGTCGACCCGACGGATGCCCAAACCATTTGGGTAGCGGCCTACGGCCCCGTGTGGAGCGACGGCGGCGAGCGCGGTGTCTACAAAAGTACCGACGGCGGCACGACCTGGACCTGCGTGAAAGCGGTGAGCGAATATACCGGCTGCAGCAACCTCCTGATGGATCCGCGCAACCCCCAGGTGCTGTACGCGGCCTTCCACCAGCGCCAGCGCAAGGTGTTCACCTACATTGGTGGCGGCCCGGAATCGGCCCTCTACAAGAGCACCGACGGCGGCGCCAGCTGGACCAAGCTCGGCGGCGGGCTGCCCGGCGGCGACCTCGGCCGCATCGGCATCGACCTTTCGCCGGTCAACCCTGACGTGGTGTACGCCGTAGTGGAAGCTGCGGATAAAAAAGGGGGCATCTACCGCTCGGTCGACGGCGGCGCCAGCTGGACCAAACAAAGCGGCACCTACACCAGCGGCAACTACTACCAGGAGCTGACCTGTGACCCCGTCAACGTGGACCGCATTTTCATTACCGACACCTATTATCAGGTCAGCGACGACGGTGGCAAGACGGTTCGCAACCTCGGCGAGATCAACAAACACATCGACAACCACGCCATCTGGATTGACCCCACCAATACCGACCACCTGATTGTAGGTTGCGACGGCGGCGTGTACGAAACCTGGGATTTTGCCGGCAGCTGGGACTACAAGGTCAACCTGCCGGTGACGCAGTTCTACAAAGTAGCTACCGACAACGCCCTCCCCTTCTACAACATCCACGGCGGCACCCAGGACAACCTCAGCCTGGGTGGCCCCAGCCGCACCACCAGCATGAACGGCATTGTCAACGCCGACTGGTTTGTGACCTCCACGGGCGATGGTTTTGAAACCCAGGTGGATCCCACCAACCCCAACATCATCTACGCCCAGTCGCAGTACGGCGGGCTGGTGCGCTACGATCGCGGCAACGGCGAGTACTACTTCATCAAACCCATGGAAGGCGAAAATGAGCCCGCCCTGCGCTGGAACTGGGATGCGCCGTTGGAGATTTCCAACCACAACCCGCAGCGCCTCTACTTCGGCGCCAACAAGGTGTTCCGCACCGACGACCGGGGCAATTCCTGGCGGGCCATCAGCCCCGACCTGTCGGCGCAAATTGACCGCAACCAGCTCAAAGTGATGGGCAAGGTGTGGAGCGTAGACGCCATCGCCAAGAACGGCTCTACAGATATTTTTGGGCAAACCACGACCATTGCCGAAAGTACCCTCGACGAAAACCTCCTCTGGGTAGGCACCGACGACGGCCTCCTGCACAAGACCACCGACGGCGGCGCTACCTGGCAAAAACTGGCCAGCGCACCCGGCGTACCGGAGATGACTTACGTGAACCAGGTCATTGCCTCGCAATACGACAAAAATACAGCTTACGTGGCCTTCAACCACCACCGTTACGGCGACTTTCACCCCTACCTTTACAAGACCACCGACGGCGGCCAGACCTGGACCCCCCTGCACGCTACCCTGCCCGTACGCGGCAACGTGTACACCATTGCCGAAGACCACGTGAACCGCAACCTGCTCTTCTGTGGCACTGAATTCGGCGCGTTCTTCACCACCGACGGCGGCAAAAACTGGGTACCCCTGGCGGGCCTGCCTACCATTGCCGTGCGCGACATGGCTATTCAGCGGCGGGAGAACGACCTGGTGGTGGCTACCTTCGGCCGCGGTTTTTACGTGCTGGACGACTACTCGCCCCTGCGCACCACGACCGAAGCCTTGCTGGCTACCCCCGCCCATATTTTCCCCATTAAGGAGGCTCTGCAGTTTGTCCCCCGCACCGATATTGGCCTGCGCGACAAAGGCCACCTGGGCAGCAGCTACTTCACCACGCCCAATCCGGCGATGGGGGCCGTCTTCACCTACTACCTGGAAAAAGATAGCCAGACCCTCAAGGAGTTGCGCCAAAAGCGCGAGGGGGAAACGGAAGACGACACCTACCCTACCCTCGACGAACTGCGCCAGGAAAGTGGGCAACCCGATCCGTACCTCCTGTTCACCATCCGCAACGGTGCGGGTGAAGTGGTGCGCCACCTCCAGGCACCAACCAAAGCGGGTTTGCAACGCCTGACCTGGGACCTGCGCTACGCTACGCCCGCCCCCGTGGTAGGCCGCTACCAACCCGCGCCCGATGTGCTGTTTGGCAGCGCCGAAGTCGGCCACCTCGCCATGCCCGGCACCTACACGGTAGCCCTGAGCAAATACGAAGACGGCGAGTTGACCCAACTGACGGAACCCGTGTCGTTTGAGGTCAGGTTCCTGGAGCAATCGTCGCTGCCACCAGCCAACCGCCAGGGGTACCAGGATTTTGTAGAAAAAGTGGCCGACCTCCGCCGGGCCTTCAGCGCCGCCAACGACATTCACGGGGAACTCACCACCAAACTGCAGCAAATGCAGACGGCCATGCTCGACATGCCCGCCGCACCCGCAGGTGCCCTCAAGCAAGCCTACGACCTGAACCAGCAACTGAAAGCCCTGGGCGTGCAAATGAACGGAGACCCGGTACTGGGCCGCAACCAGTTTGAAACGCCACCGGCTATCGGCGACCGGATCGGGTTTTGCGAATATGGCCTCTGGGACGTAACCTCCGACCCGACCCAAACCTATCTGGAGGCCTACCGGATCGGCGCCCAGCAATTTGGACCCGCCCTGACCGAGCTCAAAAGGCTGGCCACCGCAGTGAGCGCCCTGGAGCTGTTGCTGGAAATGCACGATGCGCCTTATACGCCAGGGCGCTGGCCGGAATGGAAGGGGAACTGATGAAAGGCGGTGGCGCTGGGCCTTAGTAAACCCAGCGCCACGCTTTTAACAACTTTTTACCACTGATAGTTAAAAGGACATTTCAACAATAAACCCTTCCTCAACTCGCTGACGCTGCGCCAGCCTACTGCAAGCGTCGGGGGATTCATCAACTTTTTAAAACGACTTCATGAAATTTTTCACCACGTTTTTCGCCCTGCTTTTGCTGGCGGGCAGCCACGCCCAAACGCCTCCCCTGGCACACTACCCGGCCCTGAGTCCCGACGGTAGCCAGTTGGCCTTTTCCTATCAGGGAGATATCTGGACGGTAGCGACTACCGGCGGCGTAGCGCGCCGGCTCACCATCCACCAGGCCTACGAAAGCCATCCCCAGTGGAGCCCCGACGGGCAGCAGATCGCCTTCCAGGGCAACCGTTACGGCAACGACGACATCTTCGTCGTAAGTGTAAATGGTGGCGAAGCCCGCCGCCTCACCTTCCACTCCGACGCCGATACCGAACCCCAATGGACCGCGGATCAACAGGTGCTATTCAACGCCAACCGCGAATTTCGGCAGATTGAAGGGGAACGCGAAATCCTGCGGGTGCCCGCCAGCGGCGGTACGCCTCAGCGGGTGCTCAACGCTGTAGGGCTGGTGCCTTCGCCCTCGCCCGACGGGCGGTTCATCGCTTTTGTAAAAGGAAACTGTCGCTTCGCCCGGGAGGCCTACACCGGCCCCGCCAACCGCAACATTTTCCTCTACGACAGCCAGACAGACACTTACTTCTCCATTGTGGAAAATGATGCCCAGGATACCAACCCCGACTGGGATGCCAACGGCAACCTCTACTACCTGAGCGCTACCAATGGCCGCTACAATGTGTACCGGCAGGCGCTGAGTGCCAATGGCCAAGCCCAGGGGGCAGCCGTGGCCCTGACGGCCTTCGAAGACGAAGGCATCCGCAATTACGATGTCAGCGCCGACGGTACGACGCTGATCTTCGAGCGCGGCAGCGGCATCTTCACCCTATCCATCGACGGAAAAGCAGCTCCGGTGCAGGTCGATATCCAGGTATCGGCCGACTACCGCTTCGATCCGGTCGAGCAGCTGACCCAGACCAAGGGGGCTACCGAAATGGAGTTGTCGCCCAACGGCAAGTACCTGCTCTTCGGCGTGCGTGGCGACCTGTTCGTCATGGCCAACGACAAGGAAAAGAGCCGGGCCGTACAGCTGACACGCCACCCCTTCCGCGACCAGGACGGGCACTGGCTCAATGACAGCACGGTGGTCTTCACCTCCGACCGCGACGGCAACAAGGAATTGTACCTCGTGGAATCAGGTGACGCCGCAGCGTCCAACCTCTTTAAAACCCTCAAGTGGTCGGTGCGGCGCCTGACGACGACGACTGCCGAGGAACAAGACATCATCCTCTCGCCCGACCGCAGTAAGATTGCCATGGTACGCGGCCGCGGCGTTCTGGTGGTGGCTGATATTTCCCCGAAGGGCATCAGCAACGAAAAAGTCCTCCTCGACGGCTGGGCAACGGCCGAAGGCCTGAGCTGGAGCCCCGACAGCAAGTGGCTGGCCTACGCCCTGCCCGACCTGGATTTCAACGACGAGATTTACATCCACGCCGCCGACGGCAGCCAGCCGCCCGTCAATGTGAGCATGCACCCCCGCGCCGACAGCGACCCGTTTTGGAGTGCCGACGGCAGCAAGCTCGGCTTCCGCTCGATCCGTAACAACGGCGATGCCGATATTTGGTTTGCCTGGTTGCGGGCGGCCGACTGGCAAAAGACCAGGCAAGACTGGGAGGACGACGAAAGTGAGGAAGAACCGAAAAAAGACAAGGACAAAAACGGCAAAAAGGAAGTTGCGCCCATCACCATCGACCTGGCAGACATCCACGAACGCCTGCAGCAGGTGACGCGCCTGCCCGGCAACGAGGGCGACCTGGTGATCAGCACCGACGGCGAGACCTTCTTCTTCACCACCAACAATGGTGACCGCGCGGGCTCACCGGGTGAATCGGCCTTGCACAGCATCCAATGGGATGGTAGTGACCTGAAAACCTTGTCGGAAAAAGCCGAACTGCGGGCTTTGGCGATCGACGACAACGGCAAAAACCTCTACCTCCTCAAGTCGGCGGGCACCCTGGCGAAACTCAAAATCGACGGCGGCAAGCTGGAATCCCTCGCCTTCAGCGCCAAAATGACGGTAGATCACTACCAGGAGCGGCAGCAAATATTCCGCGAGGGCTGGAGCAGCCTGCGCGATGGTTTCTACGATCCGCAATTCCACGGCCAAGACTGGACGGCCCTGCGCGCGCAGTACGAACCGCTCGCCCTGGCAGCCTCCACGGCGCAGGATTTTCGCAACATCTTCAATACCATGCTCGGGCAGCTCAACGCCAGCCACATGGGCATGTCGGGCCCCAGCCCGGAGGAGACCCAGGAAGATAAGACGGGTCGCCTGGGGGTGGAAGTTGTTCCCGTAGCCGGGGGCGTCCGGGTGACCCACGTGGTGACCAATGGCCCGGCGGATCGGGCCGCGAGTAAGCTGGCGGAGGGTGACCTCATCGCAGCTGTAAACGGCACCCCCCTAACGGCCAGCACCAACCTCAACGAACTGCTCAACGGTACGGTCAACGAACGGACCCTCCTGCTCGTGCGCAACGGCGCTACCGAACGCGAGGTGGTCATTCGCCCCGCCACCAGCCTCCGCGACGAGCTGTACGAAGAATGGGTGGCCGAACGCAAGCGCCTGACCGAGGTGTACTCCAACGGTCGCCTGGGCTACATCCACATCCAGGGCATGAACTGGCCCAGCTTCGAACGCTTCGAGCGCGAACTGACGGCCAGCGGCCTGGGCAAGGACGGTATTGTGGTAGACGTTCGCTACAACGGCGGCGGCTGGACCACCGATATGCTGATGGCGGTGCTCAACGTGCGCCAGCATTCCTACACGGTGCCCCGGGGCGCGGCCGCCGACCTCGACAAAGAAAACCTGCAATTTGTGGATCATTACCCTTACGGGGAACGCCTGCCGCTGGCCGTCCTCACGAAACCCGCCGTGGCGCTGTGCAACCAAAACAGCTACTCCAACGCCGAGATTTTTTCCCACGCCTTCAAGGCGCTGGGACGCGGATCCCTGGTGGGTATTCCCACGTTCGGCGCCGTGATCTCTACTGGCGCCCAACGCCTGCTGGACGGTAGCGCGGTGCGCATGCCTTTCCGGGCCTGGTACGTGAAAGCGACGGAAGAAAACATGGAACACGGGCCCGCCGTCCCCGATTTCATCGTCGAAAATGCGCCCGACAGCAAGGCCAAAGGCGAAGACGAGCAACTGCGCAAAGCGGTGGACGTGCTGCTGGCGGAGATGAAGTAGCCGGGTTTATACAGCTGGCTTAAAAAGCAGGGCGGCAGCCACGGACTCATCCGTGGCTACCGCTTTTTTATGGGCTGATGTGGAGGAGTTGGGTGTTAATTCTTTCGCTATAAAAGGATTAAAAAAAAGACCAAAGCGCCTAAAATTAGGATGTAAAATAAGCGCCAAAAATAAGGCCTGAATTCCCTGGCGAAGGCTAAACCTATGAGCCAGGACCACTTCTTGATCCAGGGCAACGGTAGTTGTCCTGATTGGTTTCATCAAGTCAGCCAGGAGCAACAGCGCCAGGAACAGGAAAACAATACTGCCTATTTTTGCGAAGTTTCTGCTCATGATTTTTTATTTATGGCCCCCGCCCGCCTTTGGCGAGAACGCCGCCCAAATCACTGGCTGGCGGTTACACGTAAAACACCCCAGTTGGGCGGTTAAAGAAAGAAATTTGAACTGGTCCTACCTATTAGACTTGTTCTGCTGGATTGAATGGGAATGGGGGGTGACTGGAAGGGAAGACTTGCCGAGGCGGCACAGCAGCCCCTTGGGAGGGGCCCACCCTGAAGGCCTGAACGCCGGCCCCGCTTCCGACCCACTGGTCGTACGGGGCAAACCACCACCATTGCTGCCAGTTATGCACTGCCAACAACCAAGCAAGGAAAACAAAACCGCTGAATGCCCTTGCTGGCCTGGCGAAAGGTGTCCGCCGCAAGGGGTAGTTACCGATGAGTAAGCTGAAAGGTAGTCAAAAAGAATTTGCTTTCAGGTTACCTGATAAATATACTTTAAATAGTTTGTTTTTGCAAATAAAAAAACAAATATTATAAATATTTTCTAAAAAACCTGGTGAGTCGTTGCACTGTACGCTGAAGGACTACGATTGGGACACATTTCTACGGCTGCGGCCGGGAGGCCGCCTGATACTTCATCGTAGACTTCAGCCTACGACGATTTTGGTAGTCCCAGCTGGTACGCCAAATAGTGCGAAGTGCCGTAGGTACGGCATCTAAATCGATAGCACGCAAGCATATTCCGTACCTACGGCACGGCTAATCAGCCCGTGAAACAATTTTCTACCGATATCGCGTACCTAAAGGCACGCTTCCCTGATAATAACGCACCGTTAACTTGGCTCGTCTCGGTCTGTGACCGAGCGGCAATAGGCTCATCTTACTTCTGGCCAATACATATATTGAGCGCATCGTATCGCGGATACAATCCGCGACAATCCAAGAGTAGACCTCCGAGGTTGGTACCATTCACGGGAGAGCAGGAAGTGAAGATATCGCTTCGCGGCGTGGGTGACCGCAGCGCGGTCAAATTACGTAAACGATAAGATTAACTGAGGTCATACATTAGTAGACTGCAACTTGTGTGATAGCTGTAGTCCTGTAGGACGCGAAACCACTAACCCAGCTGCCGCAACAGCCAGTCGCGGTCGGTTAGCAGGGAGGTTGTTTTGATGCGTTGCTCCAGCGTGGGCAACTGCGACGACCGGCCGCGGACGATTTGGTAGAGGATTTCGCAAAAGTGCAGGTAGGTTTTTTTGATATTGAGGGAAATATCCTTGTTGCGCTTGAGGAAAATCTGGAACGCCGCCAGCAGGGACAGCAGGGATTCGGTCTCCTCTGTTTCGTAGTAAATTTTCGCCAGCAATACCCGGGCGCCCAGGTAGAAGTTGAGGTCGGTGTAGGATACTTCCAGCAGGGCTTGTTGGGCATCCTGGTAGCGATGCGTATAATAGTAGAGTTCGGCCTGGTTGTAGTAGAGTGCATCCGATCGGAAGGATTCCGGCAGAAAAGATTGGTAGGTCTGCATAAAAGACTCGATCCAGGAAAAGCGCTCGAGACGCAGCGCCAGTTTGACGACGTTGTTGAAAGTCCAGGGCGAAAGCACACCCTCATCAAACAACACCTTGTCCTCAATACCTTTGCGGTAAAGATTCAGGGCCGGTTCGAGGAAGCTGGTCAGCCCACGCCGGATACTACGGGCACAGTAGTTGATGGCCGCCAGCATGGCCGACCGCATGACCTGCTTGCTGATCTTCCCAGACAGGTCGTCGATCAACTGGCGCAACTGGTGGAAGTGGTCTTCTATTGTTTCGTGGCATTGCATCTGGTAAATGACATAATAAAGCTCGATGTGAGCATCGCCGAAAAACTGATGCGCTTCGAGGTGGCGCAACCAGTGATCCGAGATGGGCAAGTCGTACTCGCCCCGCAGAATAGTCTGACGATCGAGCATCCCACAGGCGTAGGTAAGCTGTTGTAGAAAGTAGAACCGATCGAGTTCGGTGGCTGCCTGTTGAATGCGCAGGTCGAACTTGCGCACCCGCTGCCGCTCAAAATGAAGTTCCTCCTCAGCCGCAAACGCATAATCGAAATAGTAGTCGGCTGGCTCGGTAATCCCCTGGGCAGCCTGCTGCTGCCGCCACTGTTCGGCGCGTTGATCATAAAGTTTGTTCAGGCCCCGGGTAGACAAAGCAGTGAGTACCTCCAACTCCTGGCGGGGTGCTTTCTTTCTAAATTGTTCCACCGTCCAGAATTGTTCGACCACCCGGCAGGTGTCGCTCAGCAAGTAGCGCAAACGTTTGTCTTCGTAAGCCTCGCCCGGAAAAACAGCCGTAAAGATTGCAGCTTTGCTACAGGTTTCGGAGTCCAGGTCGGGCCATTGCGCACTGAGGTAGTTCAGCCCCTGCCGCACCGCATCCTGGGTACAAAAATAAGACGACTCCGCAAACTTCAGCAAGCGATTCAGCTCGTATTTATCGAAGGTCTGGAGGTATTGGAATATTCTCAGCTGGGCCATACCTGATTCATTGGAGCAGTCAAAACTGCGCTACGACCCGTTTCAGGGCTTGATGCGTGTAATTTTAATCCGTTGCAAGAATACTATTTTTCCGACAAACGTGCATTTTTTATTTTAACTTAATTTTAAAAAACACAATAAAAACGAAATTTTAAAATAGTTTAAAACTTAACAACCGCTATTCAATGTCTGATATTTTTCCGACAAAATTGATTATTTGTATTTGTCTCTTATGACAATCAGGCCTAAGTTTGTGGTATCAAAAAAAAAACAGCCCGCCAAATCAGCTATGAAAAATAAAAACCACTATATCATCCTACTGTTGCTGCTAACCACTGTCCTGGGGCTGCAATTGGGTCAGGCTCAGCCGATCTGGCCGGGAGACATCAACAACAATGGCGAAGTGAATGGCGTCGACGCCTTGTACCTTGGCCTGGCTTATGGGGCTACCGGCCCACAGCGTACAGACCCTACAAACAATTGGGACGCGCAAATTCCACCAGCCAACTGGGTGTTATCTTTTCCTGATGGACAAAACTTTTACTTTGCCGACTGCAACGGCGACGGCGTGGTGAACGAAGACGACATCAGCGATGGTATTGACGACAACTACCTACGCACCCACGATGTCTTCCTTGGCGACGGCTACGCCAATGCGACCGCGGGCACCGGGCCGACCCTGCGCCTGGAACCCTCGGCCAGCACAGTAGGTGAATTTACCCAAGTCGATATCAATCTCTTTTTGGGTACCGAAACCGCACCGGTGGAAGATTTTTATGGCATCGCGCTGCAATTGTCCTTTGGCATGAGCCAGGGAAGCAATTACAATGACTTTGCTTTTGACCTGCTGCCCGGCAGCTGGGTAGCCCCCGGCAACACGGAAGCTTTTGCCTTCTTCAATGACGACGATAATACGGGACGGGCCGACCTCGCCGTTGTCCGCAACAACCAACAGCCCGTAGCCATGGGTAACGGCCAGATCGGTGCCTTTTCCATCATTATGGAAGACATCATTGTAGGGCTCGAAGCAGATACCTTCCTCATCGGGATAGATAGTGTCCGCTTGATCAGCAACGACCTGACGACCACGGCTGTGGTTCCTGCCAGTACTTTTATTGTGGTCTCGCGAAAGCCCAATGTGGTCAGCAGTGAAGAAGCACCAACCGCCGGTTTTCTGCTTTTCCCCAACCCTGCCGGGGATTTGGTAAATGTATATACTGACGGCCCCATCCGCGAATGGACCTTGCTAACCACCCAGGGACAGGTTGTCCCACTTGGGCAACGCCAAATGAACGACCGAAGCTACCAACTGTCCTGGCCCGTAGATCTTCCGCCCGGTATTTACTACCTACGCGGCAGTGGCGACAACTACCACCAGACCGAAAAATTAATTATCCATCCCCGCTGAATTTTGCCCCAACGGGCCAACGACTTGTAACTATTTATTAACCAACCTAATTGTGGCGTGTCCAGCTTGCTGCTTGAAAGCGGCTGGGATCCCCTTTACTTCTTCAAAAAAAACGATTATGAAAAAGCTAAGTTTCTTATTCGCCATGTTCCTCGTGGCCCTGAGCTTCGATGCCTGTCAAAACGCCCCCAATGACCCCGCAGGCGATCCGCCCGCACAAAGTCCGCTGGAAATCACCATCAGTCCTTGTGACCTTGCTACCCCCATCAGCGCCAGCGACCTACCAGCGGCTGCCCTAACCTACCTCCAGGACAACTACCCCAATAGCACCATCCGCCAGGCCTACGAATACAGCCTCGGCAATGGCACCTTCGCCTACGGCGTAGAACTGTCTGGGGATCGCGAATTTCTCTTCGACCAGGCCGGCTTGCTGGTCAGTTCTGGCGTTGACAACGACGACGAGTATTTGGGTATCGACAACCTGCCGACAACCACGCTCGCCTACCTGGACGCCAACTACCCCAACTGGCGGGATGCCGCTTTCCAGATCCAATGGGAACATGAATACGGTGTCAATTTCTTCGAAGTGGAACTGGCGGGCGTATTTGAAATCTACTTTTCGCTGGACGGCCAGTGGCTGTGCAATGACGACGACCACGGTGATGACAACAATGGCGATGACAACAATGGCGATGACAACAATGGCGATGACGACAATGGTGACGACGACAATGGTGACGACGACAACGGCAACAATCAAAACTGCCCCACCGCTGACCTACTGGCCATCGTGACGCCAGGTCTGAACTTGTTGTTCAACCAATACACCATTGACGAGATTGAGTGCGAAGACTGGTGTGAAGATAGTCCCCGCCTGATCGAAGTGGATTTGGAACAGGTAGAAGATGACTATTTCTTCAGCCTGGAAGGCGAATACCTCTTCCGGGCCGATGATATCCGTGCCAATCAGTTGCCCGCAGCTGTGGTCGGTACCCTGAATGGCCAGTTTCCCAATCTGAATCTGGACGAAGAAGAGGACGACATCGACCTGATGACCTTCCCCAATGGTGATACCGCCTACCGGCTGCGCTTCCATCCGTCGCCCAACGGAGGTAGCCGGGTCAAGCTGGTCATCGCAGCCGACGGCAGTATTTTGTGCCTGAATCCCTAACAAATATCCCCCTGATTAAAGGGCTATATAAAATTCTGGGTGAGTTTACTAAGTGCCCCGCAGTGCAATTCGCACCTGTGGGGTACTTTTTTTAGGATCGCACAGGGAAAAGTAGTGCTTGGAGGCTTTTGTTGAAAAAGGCCGGTGGCTGCACGCAACACGCCACCGTTGTGCGGCGAAAGGAATTTGAAGTGGTCCTAACCTACAGCCTGTTTGTGCGGGGTTGAAAAGGGAAGACTTGCTGATGAGGCATAGCAGCCCCTTGGGAGGGGCCCACCCTCAAGGCCTGAACGCCCGCCCCGCTTCCGACCCACTGGCCGTACGGGACAAACCACCACCATTGCTGCCAGTTATGCACTGCCAACAACCAAGCAAGGAAAACAAAACCGCTGAATGCCCTTGCTGGCCTGGCGAAGCATGTTCGCCGCAAGGGGTAGTTACCGATGAGTAAGCTGAAAGGTGGTCAAATTAAAAGACCTGGTTACCAGTGGTCTGTCAAGTGTTAATTTTCCGGTTGAGTGTGAGCGAATTTTAGGGCCAATCAAGGCGGGGGTTCCCGCGCATAGCACCGCTACGTAAGGGGTTCTCCAACGCAGAGTGGCAGCAAAAGACGCCACAGGCTACCTGAAGTTTTAGCCTTGACAGACCACTAGTTACACCGCGCCCTAAAGGACGCGGAACCAACGCGAAACCGGCACGTCAATCCAGGCCCAGTAGCCGTCGGTTGCTTGCCTGATCCGTGGTGCTGCCGGCGAAATCGTCGAAGGCTTTTGCGGTAACCTCAATGAGGTGCTGCTGGATGAAGGGTGCTCCTTCGCGGGCACCTTGTTCGGGGCTTTTGATGCAGCATTCCCATTCCAGCACGGCCCAGCCGTCGTAGCCGTACTGGGACAGCTTGCTAAAAATGCCTTTGAAGTCGACCTGCCCATCGCCGAGGGAGCGGAAGCGGCCCGCGCGGTTGATCCAGCTCTGGTAGCCGCCGTAGACGCCCTGCTTCCCGGTAGGGTTGAACTCAGCGTCCTTGACGTGAAAAGCAAAAATGCGCGCGTGGTAGTGATCGATGAAAGTCAGATAGTCGAGCTGCTGCAAGACGAAGTGGCTGGGATCGTAGTTGATGCCCGCGCAAGGGTGCTGATTCACGGCGTCGAGGAAGAGCTCGAAGGTGATGCCGTCGTGGAGGTCTTCGCCGGGGTGCAGCTCAAAACCGATCCGGACGCCCGCTTCCTGGTAAGCGTCGAGGATAGGCAACCAGCGGCGGCCCAGCTCACCGAAGCCTTCCTCCACCAGTCCGGCGGGGCGTTGGGGCCAGGGGTACACAAATGGCCACAGCAGGGCACCGCTGAAGCTGACGTGGCTGTGCAGGCCCAGGTTCTGGCTGGCCAGGGCGGCCCATTTCATTTGCTGTACAGCCCAGGCGGTGCGGGCGGCAGGGTTGCCGTGTACGGCCGCTGGTGCAAAAGCGTCGAAAGCAGTGTCGTAGGCCGGGTGCACGGCCACCAACTGCCCTTGTAGGTGTGTGCTAAGTTCCGTGATGGTTAGTCCGTAGCTGGCCACTTTACCGCGCAACTCATCGGCGTAGGTCTTGCTGGTAGCGGCTTTCTCGAGGTCGATCAGGCGACTCTCCCAGGTCGGGACCTGGATACCTTTGTACCCCAACCCGGCCGCCCACTGGCAGATGGCGTCGAGGCTGTTGAAGGGGGCGGTATCGCCCATGAACTGGGCGAGGAAGACGGCGGGGCCCTGGATGGTTTTCATGGTAGTAGCAATTTTTTTATAGATGTGAGTGCTAAGCTGGACTTTCGGCATTAAGTTGCGGCTAAGATAAAATTTTAACCACAAGGGGAAAATCCCCCGTTAAAACATCGTCCATTTCTCCTGGCTCTGGTTGGAAGCTACCACCCGTTCAATGAATTGCATGCCGCGCAGGCCATCGTGGACGGTCGGAAAATCGAGGTACAGCGGATCGGGCTCCTGCCCCAACAGGCGGGCTTGCAGGCAGTAGGCGACGTTGCGGTAAATATTGGCAAAAGCCTCCAGGTAACCCTCTGGGTGACCGGCTGGAATGCGGGTATGGGCCTGGGTGGCAGGGTAGAGCTCCCCTACCCCGGTACGGCGCAATTCGGTGGGTTTGTCCAACCACCTTACGACCAGCGTATTGGGCTCCAGCTGGCGCCAGTGCAGGCCGCCCCGGGTGCCGTAGACGCGGATATTGAGGTCGTTCTCTTCACCGGCGGCGATCTGACTGGCGTGCAGGATGCCCTTGGCGCCGTTGTTGAAGCGCAGCAAAACATTGCCATCATCATCCAGTTGGCGGCCGGGCACGAAGGCCGTCAGGTCGGCACACAGTTCCGTTATCTTCAATCCGGTGATGTACTCGGCCAGGTTTTCGGCGTGGGTTCCGATATCGCCCATGGCCCCGGCCATGCCGGAGCGGGTGGGATCGGTACGCCAGTCGGCCTGCTTCTGCTCGGTGTCTTCGAGCTTGGTACTGAGCCAGCCCTGCGGATATTCCACTACTACTTTGCGGATCTGCCCCAGTTCGCCAGCGTGGATCATGGCGCGCGCCTGCTTGACCAGCGGATAACCCGTGTAGTTGTGGGTGAGGGCAAAGAGCAGACCAGTGGATTCGACCAGGGCTACGAGTTCCGTGGCTTCCGCCAGGTTGAAGCACAGGGGCTTGTCGCAAACGACGTGAAACCCGTGTTCCAGCGCCATTTTAGCCGGCGCAAAATGCAGGTGGTTCGGCGTGACGATGGCGACAAAATCCATGCGCTCGTCGGGCAGGTGACGCTCGATGGTGATCATCTCGGCGTACGATCTGTACACCCGGTTGGCTGGCAAATGAAAATCTTCACCCGACAGCCGGGAACGTTCCGGGTCGCTGCTAAACGCGCCGCAAACCAGTTCTATCTGTCCATCCAGGGCCGCAGCCATGCGATGTACCCCGCCGATGAAGGCCCCGCGGCCACCGCCGACCATGCCCATGCGTATCTTTCGTTTTATCATTTTTTGTATTGTCTTTTTAGCTACACCTCTTCCGCTTCGCCCGCCCGCTTGGACGCGCGTAATCCTTTGATTGCTCAGCCTGACGTCGGTCTTGCCCCACGTTTACACGCTTCCACCTTTCCACCTTTGCCCAGTCTAAAACCTCCGACTTCCCACCTCCGACTTCCGACTTCGAGCAACCTCCCACTTTCCGTTTACACCTTTACACGCTTCCCTGTTTACACTTCTCCCCCTTACACTTTCTCCACCGTCCGGTTGTGGCGGCTTTGTTCGGCGAGGAAGCCTATGCGGTGGCTTTCCATGGAAGTAGCCAGGGTGGACGTGAGCAGGGCGGCATCTTGTTGGTCGACGGCTTGCAGCCAGTCGCGGACGAGGCCCCAATCGCCACCGCCGTGGCCGGAGTCGAGGGCGGCATGCTCATGGACATTCCATTTCTCTTGTTCGCCGGTGCGGAAGTCGGTGACCAGCAGGTCGGTTTCGTCGCCTACTACGTCGCCCATGCTGCCCATGATGCGGGTGCGGCGGCCCTGGTAGTGGGTGAAAGCTTCCATGTTGAAGTTGGCGGTAATCTGATTGGCAAACTGGAGGGACACGACCTGGTGGTCGGGCACGTCGTTGTCGCAGTGGTAGACACACCGCCCGTAAGGGCCTTCGGTGATGTTTTTCAGGATGGCCTCGCCGCGGGCGGGTTCGGCTTCTGGAAGGTCAAAATGGTGAAGCCAGGTGCGTTTTTCGTAGTAGATTTTTTTGGCCGAGTAGGGGCAGGTGGCTTCAACGGCGCACCCATCGGTACAGCGCAGGGTGCTGCCGGGTGGGGCGTTTTCGGCTTTGAACCACTTCAGGGAGCCGAAGGAAGACACGTATTCGCAGGGCTGGCCGATCCACCAGCGCATAATATCGAGATCGTGGCACGATTTAGCCAGGATGATGGGGTTAGTATCGGCTTCGCGACGCCAGTTGCCGCGCACGTAGGAATGGGACATGTGCACGTGCTGGATGGGCTCGAAGTGCTGCAGACTCACCAGTTCGCCCAGGACGCCGCTGTCGATCACCGCTTTCACCTTGCGGTAGTAGGGCGAATAGCGGAGGACGTGACAAACGGCTACAATACGGTTGTTTTTTTCGGCCAGGTTCAGAATATCCTGACATTCCTGCCAGCGCTGGGCAATGGGTTTTTCCAGGAGGAGGTCGTAACCCATGGCCAGGGCCGCCATCGCAGGGCCGTAGTGCAGGTTGTCGGGGGTGGTGATAATGACCGCATCGGCAAACTTGGGTTGTTTAAAGACGTCTTCCCAGGTGACGAACCGGTGTTGGTCGTCGATGTTGTGTTTCTTGGCGAACCGGTCGTTGCGCAGCGGAATGGGTTCGGCAACGCCCACAATATCCAGCTGGGTGGGGTATTCGGCCGCATAATTGCCGTACACATTGCCGCGGTTGCCGGCGCCACAAACAATGGCCGTAATGGTTTTGGACAATTGGGGCGCTACCGGCGCAGCGGGCGCCAGGTGGTAGGTGCGATCTACGGTTTTGCCAAAAGCGGTGCCGCCCAGGGTAGTACCCAGCGAAACCAGGCCAAGTGCCTTGAGTGCCGCACGACGGGAGTGGGAATCTGCCATAATTATTGCGTGTTTATTGATTCATACCAGCACTAATAATACGGCTATTTTAATTTTTCACCTAATTATTAGCGACCAAGTAGTGGGACAAAAACAGATTCAGAATTTCCTAAGTCAAATAAATTGGATAAAACACTTGAAATGAACCGTTTATTTATCAAATTGTCTTTGACAAATTCTGAATCTGTTTTTTTAGTGTCCCTAATAACAAATCCAATCCCTCCCGTCTATTACCTTTGCCCCATATTTAACGACCAAGTACCACCACGATATGGCTACCACCACGAAACCGATGATTTTCAACCGCCAGGATTTATCGAAAGAAGTATTGCTGCGGTTGTACGAAGACCTGCTGCGGCCCCGCATGATCGAGGAGAAGATGCTCATCCTGCTCCGCCAGGGACGCATTAGTAAGTGGTTTTCCGGCATTGGACAGGAGGCCATCAGTGTTGGAGCAACGAATGCCTTGCTGGCCGACGAATTCATCTTCACCATGCACCGCAACCTGGGCGTTTTCACCAGCCGGCAGATGCCACTGGCGCGCTTGTTTGGCCAGTGGGAAGGCAAGGCCACGGGCTATACCAAAGGGCGCGACCGCTCCTTCCACTTCGGGGCGCCGGAGCACCACATTGTGGGTATGATCAGCCACCTGGGCCCTCAATTGGCCCTGGCGGCGGGGGTCGCACTCGCCCACAAACTGAGCCAGGAAGGCCGGGTTTCGCTGGCCTTTACGGGTGAAGGCGGCACCAGTGAGGGCGATTTCCACGAAGCCCTGAATACGGCGGCGGTGTGGCAGTTGCCGGTTATCTTCATCATCGAAAACAACGGCTACGGCCTCTCGACCCCCGTCAGTGAACAGTACCGCTGCGAAAACCTGGCCGACCGCGGCCTGGGTTATGGCATGCGTTCGGTCATCCTGGACGGCAACAATATCCTGGAGGTGTACCAAACCCTGCGCCAACTGGCGGCAGAATTGCGCGAGAACCCCGAACCCGTGCTGGTGGAATGCCGGACGTTCCGGATGCGCGGACACGAAGAAGCATCGGGTACCAAATACGTTCCCCAGGCTTCCCTGGACGAATGGGCTCAGCGCGACCCGCTGGACAACTACGAGCGGTATCTGCTGGCCGAGAAAGTCCTGACCAAGGCCAGCATTACCCGCCTGCGGGAGCAGATCAAAGCAGAAATTGAAGCCGGGCTGGCGAAAGCTTTTGCCGAACCCCGCATCATCCCCGACCTGGCTACCGAGCTCAATGATGTCTACGCGCCCTGGCAACAACCCACCCATGCCCCCGGCACCGAAACCAAAGAACTGCGTTTTGTGGACGCCATCAGCGATGGCCTGCGGGAAGGGATGCGCCGCCATAACGACCTCGTGCTCATGGGCCAGGACATTGGCGCCTACGGTGGGGTTTTTAAAATAACCGATGGCTTTGTCGCCGAGTTTGGTGCGGAACGCGTGCGGAACACCCCTTTGTGTGAAAGTGCGATTATCGGGATCGGCCTGGGCCTGAGCATTAAAGGGCGGAAATCCATGGTGGAAATGCAATTTGCCGATTTCGTCAGTGTCGGTTTTAATCAAATCGTCAATAACCTGGCGAAATCCTACTATCGCTGGCAGCAAAATGCCGACGTCGTGATCCGGATGCCGACGGGTGGCGGGATGGCTGCCGGACCTTTCCACAGCCAGTCAAACGAAGCCTGGTTCTTCCATACCCCTGGCTTAAAGATCGTTTACCCCTCCAATCCGGTGGACGCCAAAGGTTTGCTGTTGGCAGCACTGGAAGACCCCAACCCGGTGCTGTTTTTTGAACACAAAGGCTTGTACCGCAAAATCAACGCAGCCGTTCCGACGGGGTACTACACGACGGAGATTGGCAAGGCCCAGCTGGTTAGGGAAGGGGAAGCGCTTTCGATCATCACCTACGGCATGGGCGTACACTGGGCCTTGCAGGTGGCGACTGAATTGGGCGTTGCGGCCGACATCCTGGACCTGCGCAGCCTGGTGCCGCTCGACTACGAAGCCATTGCAACTACGGTGCAAAAAACCAACCGCGTGCTCATCCTCCACGAGGCCACGCTCACGGGTGGCGTCGGAGCAGAAATTTCGGCCTACATCAGCGAACATCTTTTTCAGGCGCTCGATGCCCCCGTGGTGCGGGTAGCCGGCCTGGATACCCCCATTCCTTTTGCTGCTGAACTGGAAAACCAATTTATGCCCGTACAGCGCCTGCGCGAGCAAGTGGTACAACTACTCGGTTATTAGGGGGGGGTCGTTGAGAAAAAGGTCGTGTCCGGCATTTAACATATCAATAATTTTTACCTTTTAATAAAAAGGTTTACATTTGACAAGCTTTGAGCAGCAGACTATTTATTACATACCATTTCATTCCAGACGAAATCATCGCTGATTAGTTTGTACTTTTGCGGTTCGGACTAAACTACAACTGTATGAACTTAGACAATCTGATCGCAGTGAATGGCCTGAGCGGCATTTACCGAATGGCTGCTAACCGCAGTAACGGATTGATCATTGAAGATTTGGAAACGGGCAAACGGCGTTTCGCCAGTTCCAGAAAGCACCAATTTACCCCCCTGGGATCGATCGCTATTTTTACCAGCGATGGTGACTCCGTGGAATTAGTGACCGTATTCCAGAGCATGCGCGATCAATACGAAGCGCAGCCGCCGGTGGATCCCAGCGTCAGTACGGAAGAACTTTTTGCCTACTTCACCAAGATCCTTCCCAACTACGATCCTGAGCGGGTGTACCCTGGCGACGTCAAAAAGGTAATTAAATGGTTTAATAGTTTACACAGCAACGGCTTGCTCAAGGATTCCGAAGAAGAAGAAGAAGAAGAAGAATAGGGGTATTTTCGTTGCTAATCATGTCATGATTCCCAAAATTGCCGAAGAAGCCCGTAAAATCGGCCCTTCTGACAACAAGTCATCTTATGAAAGCAACTGCCCCTCCGCGATTGAAGCGTAGGACTTATCTTCCCTCCAGGTTCCGACTTACTGTTTGGGATCAGCTTGCGCCTTTTTTCGAAGAATTACGCCAGCGTGAACTAAGTACCCTCAAGGAACTAGAAGAATGGTTATTGGATCGCAGCGAACTAGACGCCTTCATCAGCGAGTCCTTTGCCTGGCGGTACATCAATATCTCCAGTGACAGTTCCAATGAACAAGCCCAAACCGCTTACCAACAAGCTGTTCAGGAGCTTTCTCCCAGAATTTCCGATTGTACCGACCAGCTGAACCGCAAACTGGTTGACCACCCCATGATGGCGCAGTTGGATCCTACCCAATTTGGCATTTACCTGCGCGCCGTTCAAAACCAGGTCAACCTCTTTCGGGAAGAAAATATTGCGTTGGAAACCGAGGTACAGTTGACGAGTAAAGACCATGGAAAAATCTTTTCGAAGATGACCATTGCCATAAAAGAGGTCTATCTCACGCTGCAGAAAGCAGGTACCTTGCTGGAGGAACCTGATCGCAATTACCGGGAAGGGGTATACCACAAAATTAATCAACGCATCCTACAGGATAGCGAAGAGCTGGAAGACCTTTTTGACCAGTTGCGTATTAAGCGGCACCAAATCGCCCGCAATGCGGGGTTTGACAATTTTCGGGATTATCATTTCCGCAAGCTAGGACGCTTCGATTACACCCCAAATGATTGCTTCGACTTCCACGACGCTATCCAGCAGGAAATTCGCTCCCTGGTGGAGCAGCTGTATACCTACCGCAAAGAACAACTCCACCTCGACCGCTTACGCCCCTGGGATTTACACGTTGATACCAGCGGGAAAAGCCCCCTGCGACCTTTCCAGAACATGGACGATCTGGTGAATAAAGCCACCATCTGTCTGCAACGAGTGCATCCGCAATTCGGCGAAGTACTCACCAAAATGCGGGAAATGGGTCACCTCGACCTCGATTCCCGCCCCGGCAAACGCCCGGGAGGATACACTATGCCTTTGCTGATGACAGGGGTTCCCTTCATTTTCATGAATGCCAGTCGTTCGCTTGGCGATATGCGTACCCTCTTACACGAATGCGGACACGCGGTGCATTCCTACCTCACCCGGGACCTGCCCCTGAGTTTTACCCGCCGCGTACCTTCGGAAGTGGCCGAACTGGCCGCCATGACGATGGAACTGCTCACTATGGACTACTGGGACGTGTTCTTCCCCGATGAAGAAGATTTGCGCAGGGCTAAAATTCATCAGTTGGAAACCGTCCTGAAGGTACTTCCCTGGATTGCGACGATTGACAAATTCCAGCACTGGATCTATACCCATCCTGAACACAACCGGGAAGAACGCAAAGTCGTCTGGACACAACTCTTCAAGACTTTCAATTCCGACATCATCGACCACGAGGGCATCGAAGAATATGCGGCCCACCTCTGGCACAAGCAATTGCACCTCTTTGAAGTCCCTTTCTATTACATTGAATACGGAATTGCTCAACTGGGGGCCATTGCGATCTGGAAACAGTACCGCTCCCAACCCGCACAGACCGTAGAGCGCTTCCGCACGGCTTTGCGCCTGGGATATACCCGCAGCATCAGTGAAATTTACCACACCGCCGGCATTGAATTTAATTTTTCCCGCGAATACCTCCACGACCTGGGCCAATTTGTGAAGGCCGAAATCGATGCCGTCATCAACAGTTAGCCCGTAATTTTGCTGGCTTAAAACAAGGCTTTTAACGGATTTTCAGCGTCCGTATAGGCCGGGAAACGCAGGTCGAGGATCGGTACATCAAGGATGGCGCTCTGGTGGAGCAGGGCCACCTGCGGGAGGGCACCGCCGCCGGTCCAATCTTCCCAGGTGAAGGTGAGCCCACCAACCGGAATTATACCCACCCACATTTGCCAGGCGCGCGGACGCCCGGTGGAATCCAGCAACCACAAATAGCTGTCGCCAGGGGTGACGCCGCCCGAACTGTAATGCACCAACAATGCTTCCGTTCCATCTTCCTGGATACAAATTTTCCGGGAAGTGCCCGGATCGAACACTTTCATAGGAGCACAAAGCCAGAAGCTGTCGTTGGCAAATTTTCCCCAGGCCTCCTCCAGCCGCTTTTGCTTCTCCGCCTTGTTCTTCACCTCCTGGCCTTCCTCGTAAACCAACCCCGTACGATCGGTGGTACGGAGCAATACCTGGTAATCACCCCACTCCACCCGGACCACCTGTTCTGCTTTATCCCACAGGTAGGTCGTTCCGGTACGGAATTTCCAGCTGACAAACCGCGTCTGATCCCAGGCTGACTTATTCACTGCTGCCTCCATTTTTCGCGCCAGGGCATCCGCTTCCGGGCCTGCTTTTCCACTTGTTGGCAAAGGCTGATGAGCAATATATCCCGCTATTACAGCAGTTAAAACAACTATTACGACTATTAGTCCAATATATTTAAACAATTTAATCATTTTACTCTATTTTTGAGCGGCAAAAAAATAGCCCGCGTGGACTAGTCCTGATCAATATTTATCCCTTTAAGTGGGTAAAGAAAGCTGTTTTTTAAAAAAAACCTTTCTTTAACTTTATATTATTTATCTTTATACATCTTTTTCGACTTTTTCGCGTTTTATAGTGATAAAATGTTATTTTGGGCACACAAACGGATACAATAGCTAAAAATATACTTTTGAATATTAATTCCATTTGTCGTTGATTTTGCAATTTTTTTTTGGCTCGAACTTGTTTTTATCTTGTATCTTTGTGAACACGTTCAAATTGAGTCTGCGCAATCTAATAGAATCAAGTTGATTCTTAAAAATATAAGGCTTTCGAGCCGCAAGACGTTAATAGGGTTTTAGGTGTTTATTTTGGGATCGGTACTATGTACCGATCTTTTTTTTTGTCCTATCCGACCACTAATCTGATTCCGGTAGCATAAGCCCAGCCCAACCCAGCCAAGCCTGGCTGGCTTAGTAGGTGATGCGAACCAGTTTGAGGCGGTTCTTCCGCTCGCTGGGCACCACCAGGGTATTGGCTCCTGTTTGTACGGCGCTGCGAAAGCGGAGGCGGAGGTCGAGGTTAACCGTACTGAACAGGCTATTGCGGTCGTATTCGCCCAGGCCGTTGATCACGTATTCACTGACGGTATTTTCAACCCGGACTTCATCGTTGAAGAGAAACCGCAGGCGACCTGGCGTTTCAAAGAGGAAATAGCTGGAGAACATGCCGCCGTCGTCCTGGCTGTACTGTTTTTTGTGCATGATGGTCTGCCAGTGGAGTAGTCCGTCGGGGTGGATAGAGAGAACAAACACTTCTTCGAAGTAATAATCGACGAGATTGCGAATCCCATCATCGTAATAGACCCGGGTAGCCGTACCAGTACGCCGTTGAATTTCCCGGCTGCGTTCTCCCACGAGCAGCACGCCACCATCCCGGCGGAGCACAATTTCATTTACCCGGGCATCGTTCAGGCCCTTGCCTTCGCGGTAATCTTTTGTCTGCAGGTTGAGTAAAAACGCTTCCTCAAAACGCGTATAGGCGACAAAGGGCACATTGGCGGCGGCATAAGGTTGGTAGCGGAGGTAGAAATAGCCCATTACCCGCTCGGGATTGTCTTCGGCGAAGAGGCCCGCAGCTACCAGTTGGTTATTGAGGTTATCGGCTTCAAAGTGCATATCGTAGATGAGCCGGCCTTCGAGTGCGATATTTTTCGCGACGGGTTCTCCGTTGCCATTGTAGGAATAAACCTGGAAGTAGGCTTGCTTGTTGCGGGAGCGAAAATTGTCTTTCTCCAGGATGAAGGAAGCCTCTCCCCGGTTATCGACCACCGCCTGGGCAAAATCCCGGCCGTAGAGGAAGTCCTCGGGGGCAATATTGCGCTCCCAGAGCAAGGATTGAGTGGGGAGATCAAAAACAAAAGCGTGGATGATGTCCTGGTTCTCCAGGTAGTAGAGCAATAGCTTGGAACGATCTTCGGAGCGAACCAATTCGAAGCGGGGGGTAAAAAACAGGTAACCCAGGTTGACCAACAGGGAAGAATCCACCAGGTTGGCGGCCGGATCGTAGCGATGGGCCTTGATGAGGGTATTGCCCTTTTCCCGGAAGGAATAGATGAGGGTGAAGTCTTCCTGGGTAGGTAAAAGGCCCAACACTTTGGGTAGACGGCGGTCCAGGACCAGCTCTTTGGTCCAGCTTTCGCGCATCTGCGGGTTGAAAGCCGTGATCTTGAATTCCGTTTTGGAGTCGCGAAACAGGAGGATATGGTTGCCCAAATTACCAATCACATCATAGTTCACATCAGCATTCAAGGGGATTTCTTCCGAAACGGTTAATATTTGAGCAGGAGCCAAACAGCTATAGAGGAGCGCAAACAGGAACAGGAATTTTTTCATAGTTGTTATTCAAATTACGGCACGAGGTAGCCGTAGCAATACCAAGTGGACAGAAAAGCGGATATCTGTACGGAAATTAGCAAAAAAGCTACTATTTTAACGTCTAACCAGCAAATTTAGTTCTCGGGCAAAAGCCCCGGGCTCCACTAGCGGCTAATGGGAAGTATTATGTCTTTAAATTATAAATTTCATTTTACCTTTGCGGCCTTTAACCAATCGGTCTGCCAGCATGAAGAAGCGGAATAAGCTCCAAAAATTTGCCGACATCCAGCGTTTTCCCAACGTCTATGAGAATTTCCACCACGACCAGCCCCAGCTGCTCGGGGAAGGCGGGGAACCCGTTAGCTTGCGCGGGGAATGGAGCGGGGAACATTTTCGGAACAACCAGCCCATTACCCTGGAACTGGCCTGCGGGCGGGGCGAGTACACCCTGGCGCTGGCTACGCGCTTTCCCGAGCGCAACTTCATTGGGGTCGACGTAAAGGGCGCGCGCATCTGGAAAGGTGCCCGCCTGGCCCTGGAGCAGCACCTGACCAACGCCGCCTTCCTGCGCACGCGGATCGAACAGCTGGCGCATTTCTTCACCCCGGGAGAAGTGGACGAAATCTGGATCACCTTCCCCGATCCTTTCCTCAAAAGCGGCAAAGACAACCGCCGCCTGACGAGCCCGCGTTTTCTCGATGAGTTTCGCAAGATCATGAATCCCGGCGGCGTGATTCACCTCAAGACCGACTCCCCCGAGCTCTACGCCTACACCCTGCGGGTGATGAGAACCTACGAACACGCCCAGTTGGAATTCCACCAGGACGACATCTACAGCCAGCCCCTGGCCATGCCCGAGCTGGCTTTCCACACCTACTACGAGCAGATGCACCTGCTCGAGGGCAAGACCATCAAGTACGTCCGAATCCGGATTTAGCAGGCCCCCGGACGAGGGATAGGAGCGGTAGCCCGACGCAGGAGGGCTAAGAGCGTATAGCCCGGTGGCCCCGCCAGAGCGGGGACACGGCCCCTATCGGGACACGGCCCCTATCGGGACATCGTCCCTATCGGGACATCGTCCCAAAAGAAATCCCGAACTTTGGACGGTACCAAAATTCGGGATGACTGTTATTTTGTGCTGGCTCTTCAGCAAATTTTTAAAGCTTATTCATCAGTTTGGTCACCAGTTGCTGGGCGTCGCGGTCGACCAGGCGCACCAGGTAAGTGCCCCGGGGCAGGTCGGAGATGTCGTACCACTGGCCATCGCCGTAGGTAAACGACCGCACCTGGCGGCCGGTGAGGCTGTACACCTGTACCGAAGCGATCTGCTTGTTCCCTTTCACGGAGAACAGGCCATTGGAAGGGTTGGGGTATACTTTAATCGTTTGGGGTGCCACCTGGCGGGTACTGCTGGGCGTCGTATTGAAGTAGTACAAGTTAGACACCGACAGGGTGGTATCGGCCATATCCTGTACCGTCATTTCTACAACCGCCATTCCCTCCACGCCATTGGGATAAGCGTGCACATCCATCCGGCCAGCTTCACCGGGAGCCAGGACAAAATCCTCCGTACCTACCGGTGGTCCGTAGCAAAGGGTCTTATCACAGATCGCGATGTTCCACTGGGATGTTTTCTCGATGATATTGCGGGTCCAGCGAATCTGGCGTTGGGTAGCTGCGGTATTGGTGACCTCCGAGGCGGCAACGCCTTCAAAAGCATTTCCCGCCAATTGGCTGACAATGACGGGGCTGACGTTGAATTCCAATTGCTGGGCAAAAAGACCATTGCCCAGCAACAAGACCAAAAATGGGAGTATATGTTGCTTCATGAATCGTTTTTTAAAAAAAAATTAATAATTGCAAAAATAGGTTAATTCCAACGATCTGCAAAAACAAAGACCCGTCCCGTCGGTTGGCAGACGGGACGGGTTGGCTTACCAGCTTTTATCTCCGGTTTTAAAACCTGGATAAAGCGCCGTAATTAATTTTAGAAACGGTTAGCTACGATTACTTTTTGGGTACCGGAAACCTGGCCCGCCACGACGTTGATCAGATAGAAACCAGCACTTAAACCCGCCATATCGATGCGCACGTCGTGCGTGCCGGCGGCGAGTTTACCCAGCTGTTGGCTGCGTACCATTTGTCCGAGGTTGTTGATTACGGCCACCGAAGTAACTTCGCTGCTCGCCAGGGTAAAGCTCAGTTGGGCACGATCGACAATCGGGTTGGGAGCCACCGAAAATTTGGCGGTAAATTCCTGATCAGCTACATTTACCACTGGCGCGCTGGCTTCCAGGGGGCTGTCTTCGCGGGCCGAAAATTCGCCCGATCCGGAAAACATGACATTGTCTTCATTGTCTCGGACGGTATAACGACCTGCTCCGAATCCACAGCAAATTCCGTCACCATAGTAATCGGTAATGGTAAACGTATAGCACCCCGCAGTGGGCAATGGGATTTCGGCTACAATCGTTTGGTTATTGCCGTAGGATCCGGCGTTAGCTGGGGGCGCCCCTGTTCCTCTGCCGATATTGTTCATACCGACTCCGGTATTGCCACCAGAAGCGACCACGTTGCCCTGGTCGTCGGTGACCTGCCAGTACGTTTCGTTGGCGTAGTTGTCCGTTACCAGGGTCAATTCTGCTGTGTTGGTAGACAAAGGAGCAGCTTCCAGGGCCACTTCCAGGGCACTGTCATCAACGTTTTCATCTTCCATCCCGTTGGGGTTGGTGATCCGAACCTGAAGGATACTACCCTCGGGTGGGGAAACAAAAGAGATCGGGTCCAGGGTCACCTGGGTAGCAGCTAGGGTAGACAAGCTACCCGTCCAGTTGACGGTTTGTTCCTCGCCGCCATTCACACTGTAGATGATATCGGCGGAAACCAGGTCTTCATTACCCCCATTCTGTAGTTTGAAAGTGGGTGCAATAGTCTGCTCACCAGCACAAAAAGACGTGGGTAAACCAGCTGTCGTCACCGCGATACCATTGTGGGTGTAATCGGTCGTAATCGCTATGTCCGTTACCTTGGTTGCCTGGTGGACGAACTTGTTGGTGTCATTCTGAACCCAGGCAATCACTTCCAGTGCATCAAAATTATAGATATTGGTCGTGCCTAGCGCTAGGGTTTCGTTAATTTCAAACACATCGCCAATCGCCCAACTGTTGGCCAGGTCGATACCGCCTGCGCCACCAATAAAGCGCTTGAATACGTGGTGGTATTCCGTTTCGCCGTTGGTGCCACCAGGAGCATCTTCAATGGTGATCAAATCTTCTACCAACGCGATCCGCAGCTTGAAATTGCCGGTGGCAGCCAGCACTGCTTCCACGTTACCCCCTACCTGCAGGACACCGTTGACCACCTCGGCGGTGAGGGTCATGCTAAAATCTGCAGCATTGGCGGTCACGTTATTGATCTGATTCTGCGTAAAAGATTGGCCAGATGGGGATCCCTGCACCACAATGGTTGGTGCACCCGTAATGCCATAGTAGGATACCCGGCTGGCCACTTCCGTGGGATTATCCAGGTTCATTACGTCGTAGCCCGGCCAGGATACCTGGTACGCCATGAAAATAGTCGTGCTTGGATTGGCATTCACCAGATTCTGGAAAGCAGGATTCTGGGAAAAACACGGTGGGCAGGAAGCCTGGGTAGCCTCCTCTACCAGTACCATTCTGGGTGTCTGGGCAGCGAGTTGGCTGATCGCCATTACGACCAGAAGTACAAGTAAATTTGTAGACAGTTTTTTCATAAAAATCAGTTCATTTAAAGTTAAGAAAACGATATCTATCCAAACCTGAGAAAATCTTGTATAGATATTTACTCAATATTTCGCCAAAGATATGATTCTTAAAATTTTAAATTAAACCTATTCTGCAATGACGCTGACAATTGACCATCCCCGCCTGATATCCAAACAACCTATGGCAATCTTCTTTTCCAAACCAGCCTTTTTCTTCCATACTACCGCGGTGTGACCCAGGGCCAGTCACGCTGATTGACCGCGCATAGCCCCCGCTATGGCCCCAAAAGCAACAAACCCGCTCCCTTGGTCATCAAGGAAACGGGTTTGTTTGTGCGCTTCAGGCGCAATTAAAAAGCCTTGCTCAGGCTACTAGTGCTGTACGATGAAGCGGCGGTTCAGTTCGCGGTCGGCGTTGAACAGGCGCAGGAAGTAGATCCCGCTGCTCAGTTGGCTGGCGTCGATGTCGAGCTGGTTCAAACCGGCCGGATAATCGCTGGCACCCAGGCTTTGAACCCGTTGGCCCATGGCGTTGAACACTTCTACCTGGAGGGGGCTGGCCACCTGCAGATTGAAGCTAACTTTCATGGTTTCCTTAGCCGGATTGGGGAACAGGGTGATTTCGCTTACTTCGGTCAGTTCTTCGGTAGCTACCACTTCGCTGACGTTGATGTTGTCGAGGAAAAGGTTGTTGCCCCAGCCCGAGATGGCGTTGAAGCGGATATTCACTTCTTCGCCGGCGTAGGCACTCAGGTCGATGGTCTCGGTGACCCAGTCGGGCGCATTCGGCGAATAGAAGGGATCAATAGCCGCAGCCGTATTGAGGGCAGTGCCCTGGGCATCCCACAGCAAGGTAAAGGTAGCGGCACAATCGGTAGAGATCAGCACCTGCAGGCGGTCCGAAGACACGCCGTCACCGATGTAGCTCACACTGGCCCGATCAAAAGTCAAAGCCGGGCTGGTGGTACCGGCCAGGTCAACTTTCTGGTAGGTCAGCGAAGCATTGTCGGGGGTAGCACCGGCGGGATTCCACTGGTAGAAGTTGATCAAAATAGAACGGTCAGACAGGCCATAACCACCGATTGGGTCGCCGGCAGTAGCCGTCAATTCATTGCGGGCATAAACGATGAAAGAATTACCGCCGAAGTCGCCCAGGGGAATGCTCGGCGTCACTACGCCGGTGGCAGGATATTCCAACACGTAGGTTTCGTTGGTCTCCATCAGCTCTGTGCCAATGGGGGTTTCAGACAGCGCGCTGTAGGTGACTACGGGGGTAGTGTTGTTCAGGCTGTTGATATCCACACCCACGCCGTTGTTCACTTCCGTGATCACAAAAGCGAGGTCATTATTAGCTGCTGTCAGCACCAACTCAGAAAAGATAATCTGTACGGATGCATCGGGAACCAGCGTACCGATGTACTCGTAGGTTTCGACGGTAGTGCCGTTGATCTGAGCGGCAATTTGTGCCTGGGTAATGTCTACAGCGCCATTGTTGACGAATTCTACTACAGGAACAATCGTAGCACCGCACAGCCCCACGGGAGCAGCGGTCAGGTTGCCAACAAAGCCAGCATCAATTGCGTTGGGAATTTCCTGAACGTCGGTTACCGCAGCCTGCCAAACTTCGGTCGTGGTATGATCTTGTACAAAGGCAGCTACTCTCAGTTGGTTCAAACCATAAATGTAGCTGGGTACGGCACCGGTAATCGAGAATTCCCAGGTAGCTCCGGCAGCGATGGTAGGTACTGCAGAGCCATTTTCGTTGGGATACATCTTGCGCATGACGTCGTAAAACTCAAATTCGTCGGTAGAACCCGGAGGAGAAGAAAAAATCACTTCGGCCTCCAATAAGGCGATGTGCAGGCGTCCGTCAGCCATCACGAAATCAGTGGTGTCCACGTTGGTCACCGTTACGTTGATGGTCACTTCGGTCACGTCGGCATTGAGGGTGTGGGTGACGGTCATTTCAATGGGCGTGGTCTGCGCAGCGGCAAAATCCAGTACCGCCTGGTTGTAGCCGTAGGGGCCACCTTCGTAACCACCACCAGCGATATCCCATCCGCCAGCACCTCCGGCGTAGCTATCGCCAGGAGCCAGACCGTCCATCCAGGCCGTAGGTACACCATTCAGGCCGTAGTAATCACCCCGGTTGTTAATCTCCGTCGGGTTTTGTTCCTGAAAAGGATCGTAGCCCGGAAAGTACCACTGGTACTTGATGGAGACCACCTGGTCGGTATTGGCATTCAACAGTACGTTAAAGGCTGGATTTTGAGCGGCACAGGGTACGCAGGAGGCGTTGGTCCATTCTTCCATGAGAACGGTACGTTGGGCCTGGCCCAACAGCAAGAGAGGTGCACAAGCCAGTGCAATAAGTAGAAGTTTACGCATTTTCGAAATTTGATGATTAATGGAATAGGAAAGAAATGTTTGCAGTAGGTTAAAACAAAGGTAATATTCTGCCGTAAATACCGGATTTACATTCGAAAAAAAACAAGGATTAGCCGTGCAACTGACTAAAAAAGAAATGGTTTGAGTGAACATTCAAAAGGAGACGCAAAAAAGCGAAGGCTGCGTTTGGCATGCTAACCGCGTTTGCTACGCGTCTTTTCCAGACTGAAAGTGACCTTACCGATGCCGGGCAGCGGGTTGCTGCGGGAAAACTGCTCGATAACCACCTGGTAGGTACCGGTTTGGTTGAAGAAAGCCCCTTCCTGAATGGGAATATCCAGGGTACACTGCTCGGCCGAGCAATCGCCCAGCCAGACCCCGCCTTTTCCGGCCAGTTCCAGGGAAAGCTGCTCGGTGAGGCGCTGCCCATCGGGAAAACGGGTGTGGATGCGCACGTAGAAGTTGGCGTAGGGGAAATCCGTCTGGTGCGCCAGCCGGAGGTGGAGGTTGTAGATGGTGGTGGTGTCGGTGATGTTAAAGGTAGCAACCAGGCTGTCCGGATAGGTCCAGCCCGTATCGGGCAGGGCCAGTTCCTGTTCGTACACGTAATTGGGGCCGCAGGACCACAGCGTCAGGGCGAGCAGGCAGGCAGACAACAAGGCAGTTAATTTCATGGGTGGTAATTTTTTTAGTCCTTGAAATAATCCCGCATCCGGTCGAAGAACCCGCGGTCGCCCTTACCAGGATGGGGCTGGAAGTTGTTGCTTTCGCGCAATTTTTCCATGAGTTTCTTCTCTTCGTCGTTCATGTTTTTGGGTGTCCAGACGTTGACGTGGATGAGTTGGTCACCCTGTCCGTATTCCTGCACGTGGGAAAGACCTTTGCCTTTGAGGCGGAAAATCTTGCCCGACTGGGTACCGGGTGGAATTTTGATCTTCACGCGGCCTTCAATGGTGGGCACTTCCACGGAAGTACCCAGCGCTACATCGGCAATATTGAGGTAGAGGTCGTAGATGAGGTTCATCCCGTCGCGCTGTAGCTCTTCGTGGGGTTTCTCTTCGATTTTAATGAGCAGGTCGCCGGCGGGGCCACCATTTCTGCCGGCATTGCCCTTGCCGCGCATGCTCAGTTCCATGCCGCCCGCGACGCCGGCGGGAATAGGAATTTCGATGAGTTCCTCGGCGTACATGCGGCCATCGCCTTTGCACTTGGTACAGCGATCCTTGACCATCTGGCCGCTCCCGTTGCAGGTAGGGCAGGTCGTTGTGGTTTGCATCTGCCCCAGGATGGTGGTGCGCACCTGGCGAACCATACCGGCTCCGCGGCAAGTGGTACAAGTGGTTACGGAGGAACTGTCTTTGGCGCCGGAGCCGTTGCACTGGTCGCAGGTGACCTGCTTCTTTACTTTGATCTTTTTCGTGACGCCCTTGGCTATTTCTTCCAGATCGAGGGTCACCTTGATGCGGAGGTTGCTGCCGCGCTCGCCGCGGGTCTGGGAACCACGGCCGCCGCCGAAGAAAGAACCGAACGGACCGCCGGTTTCACCAAAAATATCGCCAAACTGGGAAAAGATATCGTCCATGGTCATGCCAGCACCACCAAAGCCGCCGCCACCGGTATTCTGGCCGACGCCCGCGTGTCCGAAGCGGTCGTAGCGCGCTTTCTTGTCCTCATCGCTGAGGATTTCGTAGGCTTCGGCAGCTTCCTTGAATTTCTCTTCGGCTTCCTTGTTATCCGGGTTCTTATCGGGATGGTACTTGATTGCCAGCTGGCGGTAGGCTTTTTTGATCTCCTCCTTGCTGGCCGAACGGCTGACCCCTAATATTTCGTAAAAATCTCTTTTTGCCATGTCTTTGTTGATGCTAAAAGCGGTAAAAGCAAAAACCCACGAGCCTTTTATCGCTTCGATTGCCGGGCTGGCATCTTAGCAAATAAATGACTGTTGGGTACGTTGCCAGCTGCCCGACTTTTGGTCGATATTTATTTTCCAGTTACCACTTTAGCGTGGCGAATAATCTTACCCTTGAGGCTATACCCCCGTTCAACGGTATCCACAATTTTACCCTTGAGTTCTTCGGTTGGTGCAGGGATTTCGGTGATGGCCGAATGCAGTTCGGGGTCAAAATCCTGGCCGGTGCTGTCCATGGGTTCCAGGCCTTTGCTTTTCAGCACATTGAAAAGCTTTTGGTACACCAAATGTATCCCTTCCTGGAAAGCCGGGGTTTTCTTCTGCTCGTCGGTCAGGTTCTGAGCCCTGTCAAAATCGTCTAAAACGGGCAAAAGGGCTGTCACCGTGTCCTGGGCGGCGGTATTGATGAGGTCCATTCGTTCGCGAACATTGCGCTTCTTGAAATTGTCAAATTCCGCCAGCAGACGCAGGTATTTGTCCCGCAATTCCTGGTTTTCCTGTTGCAGGCGAGCCAGGGCGTCATTTTCTTCAACTATCTCTGAACCAGCATCTTGCGAATCCTCCTGAAGGACTTCGTCCGTCAACAAGGTTTCGTCTTGTGACTGCTCTTCCAAATTCGTGGGATGGTTATCGTTACTCATTGAGTTGACCATTTTTTTTATTCTCTTTGTATAGGTAGCAATTACTTTGCCAAGGTTTGTCATACGTCATTTTGACAGCCGCTGCTGGAGTAGCCTTTCCAACTGACCGGGTTCCAGGTTGACCCCAATAATTTGTCCCTGGGGATCCAGCAGGTAGGAAGTAGGCACCTCGGTAATCCCGTACAGGGTAGCGATGGCACCATCGAAGAACCGCAGGTTGGCGGAGCGGTCCAGGATGTGGTACGGCCAGCGCAACTTGTCCTGAACGATGGCATTTTGCCAACGGTCGCGGTCTTGCTCTACCCCAATGCTGACGATGGTGAAGCCCGCACCATCGGTGAAGCGCTGTTGGTGGTATTTTTGGTAGCTGGCCACCAGGGCCGGATTTTGAACCCGGCAAGGACCACACCAACTGCCCCAAAAATCGAGTAATACATACTTCCCGCGCAACTCCCGAAGCTCGAAACGGCGACCGTCGAGCAGTTCGGCCGAAAATTCGGGGGCGCTCCGGCCATTGGTATATTTGGGCATAAAATAGAAATAACGCCCCACGAAGTAGATCGTTATAACCAGTAAGACCAGGAGCCAACCGTATTTTTTGAGCATCGAGCCAGTTTTGAGTTGATCATGTAGGGCGGTGGGTAGCAGGCACAAAGGTATAGAAACGTCCAGGAGCTACTTTCGGTTGCGCGGATGGAACTGTAAAATTGTTTCCCGCAGGAAGTGGGAGTCCAGGTGGGTATAGATTTCGGTGGTCAGGATCGACTCGTGGCCCAGCATATCCTGAACGGCCCGCAGGTCGGCACCACCTTCGATCAGGTGGGTAGCGAAAGAATGGCGAAAGGTGTGGGGGCTGACATTTTTTTCGATCCCCGCGGCCAGGGCGGCATCCTTCACGATGTTGAAGACCATGATCCGGCTCAGCCCCCCACCCCGCCGGTTGAGGAAGACGAGGTGGCGGGCGGCGGGCTTAATGTTGTCGAGGTGGCGGCGCACGCCTTCGAGGTAGAACCGCAGGTGCTTCAGCGCTTCTTCGCCCACGGGCACCAGGCGTTCTTTGTCGCCCTTGCCGATAACCTTCAGGAAGCCCGTCTCCCAGTACACATTGGTCAGGGCCAGCTGGGTGAGTTCGCTCACGCGCAGGCCACTGGCGTAGAGCATTTCCAGCATAGCGCGGTTGCGCAGGCCGTGGTTGGTACTCAGGTCGATGGTGGCGAGCAGGGCCTGGATCTCTTCATAAGTGAGCACCTCGGGGATGTAGCGCCCCAGTTTGGGTCCTTCCAGCAGATCGGTAGGGTCGGTCGTCAGCACCTCCTCGGTGTGCAGGTACTTGTAAAAAGTTTTGATACCCGACAGTACACGGGCCTGGGAACGCACTTCCAGCCCGAGGGCGTTGAGCCATTCCAGGAAACCTTCCAGTTGCTGGCGTTCGATCTCCCGGGGCGCTGTTTCCTGGCCGTGCAGTTCGAGGAAGGTCACCAGTTTGCGCACATCGTGTTCGTAGGCCTGGAGGCTGTGGTCCGACAATCCGCGTTCGAGCCGCAGAAAAGCTTTGAATCCCCTGATGGTAATTTCCCAGATCTTCATGGTTTGCTCATCTTTCTACAGCTCATATTTTGCCATCCGGCGGTAGAGGGCTGCCCGGGTCAGGCCCAATTCTTCGGCGGCTTTGCTGATGTTGCCGGTGTGTTTGGTGAGGGCGCGTTGTACGGCCCAGCGCTCCAGTTCTTCGAGGTTGATGCTGTGCGGTTCGCCAGCAAGGCCGTTGGCAAAGTCTCCCGCAGTGCCACTGGCAGGCACCTGCAGCATAAAATCTTCGGCGTGCAACTGGTCACTATCGGCCAGGAGGACGGCGCGTTCTACGGCGTGGCGGAGCTCCCGGATATTACCCGGCCAGGGGTAGGATTTGAGTTGGGTGTTGGCCGAAGGCGCGATGCGAAAGGTGCCTTTTTGGTATTTTTTTGCGTATTCCTCCAGGTAGTGTGCCACCAGCAGGGGGATGTCATCCTGGCGGTCGCGCAGGGGGGGGAGGGTAATTTCGACGGTGTTGATGCGGTAGAGGAGGTCCTGGCGGAAGCGGTTGTCGGCCACCATACCGTACAGGGGCATGTTGGTGGCGCTGATGAGGCGGATGTCGACGTCGATGCTTTCGTTGGCGCCGACACGGGTCACCTGGCGGGTTTGCAGGGCGCTCAGCAGCTTGGCCTGGAGGGGAAGGGAGAGGTTGCCGATTTCGTCGAGAAAGAGGCTGCCGCCGGAGGCGACTTCGAACCGGCCCGCGCGATCGCCTTTGGCATCGGTGAAAGCGCCTTTCTTGTGCCCAAAAAGCTCGCTTTCAAAGAGGCTTTCGGCGACGGCCCCCAGGTCGACGGTAATGAAGACGGCCTGGTGGCGCAACGACTGCCGGTGGATGGCGCGCGCCACCAGCTCCTTGCCGGTCCCGTTTTCGCCCAGAATGAGGACGTTGGCATCGGTTTTGGCCACCTTGTCGATGAGGGTGAAGACTTGTTTCATACCTTTCGACTGGCCGATGATCTCGCCAAAGGGCTGTTGCAGGTCATCGACCAGCACCTGCTGCTGGTCGGTGAGTTGTTGGACTTTGCGGCGCGAGGCGCTCAGTTGCAGGGCCGCCTGGATGGTCGTCAGGAGGCGTTCGTTGCGCCAGGGTTTTTCCAGGAAATCGATGGCGCCTATCTTCACGGCTTCCACTGCCGTTTTCACGTCGGCGTAGGCGGTGATCATGATCACGCTGGCGGCGGGGTCGAGTTCTACTATTTTGGTCAGCCAGCGCATCCCTTCGGCACCGGAGGTGTCGCCGGTTCGGAAGTTCATATCCAGCAGAATCAAATCGAAGGGCTTGCTCCTCAGCAGACGAGGCAGTTGGTAGGGGTTGCTTTCTGTCACCACTTCGGTGAAGTGGCGCGAAAGGAATAACCGCAAGCTGAAGAGGATGTCTTCGTCGTCGTCGACGATAAGAATTCTGGCGGTTTGTTTGGACATATATGGGGGCGTGACGCTTGGTAGAGTGCAGATGGAAGTGTGAATTTATTCTTTCCATTCAAGCGTTCATAATTTCAATTAATTTGATTTTGAAACCAGGTAATACGCTGGAAGATATTTCCTCTTCAAATTCTACAAATTGATCCAAAACATATTGGTTCTCCACTAATTTATACACCTCAACACTCCTATTTAGAGGGTCAACTATCCAATATTCAGGAACGCCATGCTCAGCGTATAAGCTTTTCTTTTCCATACGATCGCGCTTTATACTACCAGGTGATAATACCTCTATGATCATATCGGGTGCGCCATCAACATATCCTCCCTCCTCCTTGAGGATATTTTTTCGCGTATTACTTACGAAAAAAAGATCCGGTTGCAGGACATTATAATCATCGAATTTTACGCCCATTGGAGCAAATAAAACTTCGCCGAACTTACTACTTTCGACAAACTTATCTAACGCTCTAAAGAGGTTCCGTACTGCACGTTGGTGCTGTAAGCTGGGAGCTGATTTTTTCACGAGCACGCCGTTTAACAGTTCATAAATAGCGGTATCATCTTCCGGGAAATTCATCTCCCGAAAAGCCTGATACGTTATTTTCTCTGTGGCAACAGTCATATTGTTCAAGTTATCCAGGTACCTGCTACCCGTTGTGTGGTACAATTAATGGAAAATCCCAAAGCATTAGGTTGGTTAACCTACTTTCATAAAGATAAGCATTCCAGGAAAAGGTTGCAAGAAAACTGTCCGTTTTTGAACACTCGTTGTCCATGTGCGCACATTAATAGCCTGCTGTTTTTGATTTTTTTTTAATTTTAAACAGCTGTTTATCAGTTATTTAATTTCATGACACAGGCCTTGGCTTGCGGCGTGAGTGAGGTGGACGAAGTGAGAAGTAAGTTATCAAAACGCCTAGCCCGTGGCGCTAACTACGCTCTTTACCGTCAGGTATTCCGCCGTGAAATACTTACGCAGAAAGCGGTTGTTATTCCCGAACAAGATGCCGTTGAGCAGTTCTTCCGGCGTCTGGCCAAATTGCAAGGCGCGGACTTCGGCTGCTGGCAAGGGGTGGGCTTCTCCATTGTAAGCATAATAGAGCTCCTTCCCGTTTTGCAGGTAGGTGATCAACTCCGTTCTTAGCGCCTGAAAACTATCGACTTCCGGGAAACTGTTGATCGGTTCCACTACCCCATCATAATCGCTTCCCAGGGCAATCATCTTCCAGCCGTTGGCCGCCCGACCATCGTGTACCACTTTGATAATGTGAAAGATCGTGGACCAGATCAGCTTCAGGTAAAGGTCGTTCAACTGCCGCTCTAACACTTGCTGGAGGGTACTACCCTGCCGGGCTTTCTGCAACTTCTTCCTGATTTGGCGCACCTCCCGCTGCAAGCCTTCACCGGGCATGCGGCCTTCGTGCAAAACCACGCCAATGATGCCATCCGAATCGTACATCTCCAGAATATCTTCGTCGGTCAGGTTAATTTGCCAGCGGCTAAAAAAATGCCCCTGGTCCAATGCTGCGGTGTCTTCCTTGTCGCGCGCTTGCTCCAGGGTCTGCCACCCGTTGATGGCAGCGTGGCTGTGGATAATGGGTATAGGATCGTTCTCTTCCTGGCGTTTGCGGCGGATGATGCGGTAAAATTCCTGGCGGGTAGCCACGCTCATGTGCTTGGTATCGATCAGCACCCGGCGGCCCTGGTACCGGTTGAGGAAGAGCTCCAACACCTCCCGCCCCAGGGGCGTAAAGCCGCGATTCAGACCAGGCTCCTGGTTGAACAGGTGCCGCGAGCCGGGGCTCTGGATGCCCAACCCCAGGCTCGACTTGTCAGAAAAACTGCGGGCGTGGCCAGCCAGGAGGTTATTGAAATGGTGGCAAAAGGTGACGAAAAAAGGCGCCCGTTGCCCGCCGGCCTCAGCCTTTACGGTGCTAATATTCCGGAGCATACTGCTGCGCAGCACCTTTTGTTCGAGGGTATCCAGGTCTTCCCATTCTTTCTTATTGGTCGACCGCTTGAGGTAATGCCCAAAACTGTGGCCACCTTCTACCGTGACCAGGCCAACGATCGTCTTTTCGTTGGTCAGCCATTCCTGCACCTGGGTGTAGTCAGTGGCCATCCGGAACCGGTAATCGGGAAAAATTTTAGACCGCGTACGGGTTTGTTCGAAGAGATAAGCGACCTCCTCGCGGTAAGCGGCGAAATAATCATAACCTTCGTCGTGTACGTTGGCTACTTGTTTCAGAATAGCTTCCACCCGATCGAGGGGATACCCCGTAATGGCCGAACCCAAAAAGGAATGCTGCCGCCCTTGCAATAAGAGTTTGAATAATCGCCGAAAAGGTTCCTGGGGATCCAACTCAAACATTTGCCGTTCGATCGGATAAATGGAGAAGATAGGCATCCGCAAATTGGCTTTCACGCAGGCATCCAGGTTGGCCTGCGAAGCCTTGGCCGTTTCTTTAATGGCGGCACGGAGGATGAGATTGAGCTGTCGAATGGCAGCTTCCTGCGGCGGGAAAAAATCCCAAATCGTAAAATCTTCATAGTCAGGATGCCCGGCAGCGCCAAAAGCCTTGAAGCCGCTGTGCACGTGTAAATCACTGATAATCGGTGACATAGGGTGTTAGGTTTAGGTCTTAGCTGGCTTTCGCCAACCGGAAAAATAGCTTGCGCTCCGTAAATAAAACACTACCATTTTTCCGATGGTTGGCAGGACCGCTTATTTTCCAGACCAGGAAGAAAACTTTAACCTTTCACCGCTTTTTTTCGGACCATACCGCCAGTCAGGTTGCGGTGGCTCCTACCGGTATTGCCCGGGGAACAGCTACTCGCCCACCAATTCCGTAGCCGCTGCCTTCAGGCCGGCTGCACTGACCGCAACCCGGATTGCCCCTGGTGCGCCAGCTGCCTTCACGATCAACATGGCTTTTCCGTAAAAAAGTTGAACCTGCTCTCCCTGAAAAGGCGCCAGGGACTGTGGATTACCATTGCCCAATCCGGCGATCTGCCCGCCACCGGTAATGGACACCTGCACCTGCTGATCGGCCAGAGGAGCCAGGTTGCCCGCAGCATCGAGTGCTTCTACCAGGATGTAAGACAAGTCCATCCCATCGGATTGGATGCGCTGGCGATCGGGGGTTAACCTCAGCTGCGTCGGTGGCCCTGCCGTAGCCAACTGCTGTTCCCCCAGCACTTCACCGGCGCGGTAGGCAACCACCCGCAAGGTACCCGGCTGGTAAACCACGTCCTTCCACATCAGTCGGAAGCGGTCGACGGAGTGGGTAGATTTGGGATCTTTACAACGCATCCCCTGGGATTTTCCGTTGACAAAAAGTTCCGCACAATCCCCGTTGGTGTACACGAATACCGGCACCGGCAGCCCCACCCGCCCGGGCCAGTTCCAGTGGGGAAGGATATGGAGGGTCGTCTCCTCCGGTTTCCAGTAGCTCTTGTACAAATAATACCGGTCTTTGGGTATGCCCACCAGATCGACAATGCCAAAATAGGAGCTGCGGGCCGCCGCCGTGGCAGACAGCCCCATTTTTTCCACCGTCCCGTTGTCATAGGGCGTGGGTTCACCCAGGTAATCAAAACCGGTCCAGACGAATTCTCCGGCAATGTATTCTTCTTCCTGTTGCCACATAAAATCATCGTCCGCAATTTCTGCCCAGGCGGGCGCATTTAAGTCGTAAGAACTCACCTGCAGGGAGCGGGTGAAGTGGGTCTTGTCTTCCGGTAGCGGCAATTCGTAGAACCCCCGGGTACTCACCGTCGAAGCCGATTCGCTGATGATCACCGACTTGTTGGGTTCCAGCTGGCGGGCCAGGCGGTAGCGGCGGTCGTAGTTCCAACTGTGGACATCGTAATAATCAAAGTGGCGCAGTTTGGCACTCTGCCAGCTGTCACATACCAGCGTAGTCGGGCGGGTGGGATCGTATTTCCTGACGTAATTGAGCATCGTTTGCAGGCGCTGAAAACCGTTGTCGAGGTTCCACTGCACATCGGGGATTTCGTTGCCGACACTCCAGATGAACAGGGAAGGGTGGTTGCGGTCGCGGTGGACAAAATTCCGGATATTGCGCTGCGCAAATTCCTCGAAATCGGCCCCCTCCAGGAGGTCGGCCTTGGCGTCGTATTTGTCGAAAATTTCGTTAAAAAACAGCAGCCCCAGGCGGTCACACAGGGCCAACATTTCGGGAGCGGCTACGTTGTGGCTGGTGCGAATGGCGTTTACGCCCATGGCTTTCATCAGCTGCAGCTGTCGTTCCAGGGCGCGCGGGTGGAAGGCTGCGCCCAGCGGGCCCTGGTCGTGGTGGAGGTTGACCCCCCGCAGCTGCACCCGGCGATCATTGAGGTAAAAGCCATGATCCGCCGTGAAGCGGATGCTACGGACCCCAAAATCACTGATCTCGGTATCGGTCAGGCGCCCACCGCTGAATACCTCGGTTTTCACCTGGTACAATACCGGCTGATCCACATCCCAACGCTGCGGCTGGGGCAGTGTAATGGTCGTTTCCAAATCCCGGTGCTGGCCGCCACCAATATAGCCGGCCACCTTTCCTGTTGCTACGACCTGTCCGTTGGGACTGATGAGCTGGTATTTCAACCGCACCGTATCTCCGGTGGGGGCATCATTGTTGATGGTAGAGCGGATGTTGACGTCGGCATAGTGCGGCTTCAACAGCGGCGTGGTAATGAAAGTGCCCCAAATGGCCACGTGTACGGGATCGACCAGAAGCAGTTGGACCTTGCGGTACAAGCCGCCGCCAGGATACCAGCGGCTGTCGTGCGCCCGGGTATCGGCGTGTACCGCCAACAGGTTGGGCTGACCAAAGATGACCTGGTCCGTCACGTCCAGATAGAAGGAGTTGTAGCCGTAGTCCCATTCGCCAACCAACTGTCCGTTGAGGTACACTTTAGGGAAAGCCATCACCCCGTCGAAGAGGAGGTAGATGCGCTGGCCCGCAGCAGTGGCAGGAAGATCCAGGGTACGGCGGTACCAGCCTTGCCCCTGCCAGGGCAGTTTGGCGGTATTGCCATTCCCCAGGGGATCAAAAGGGCCGCTAATGGCCCAGTCGTGGGGCACACTCAGCGTCTCCCAACGGGTATCGTCCAAAGTAGGGGAAGCACCGTTGGCTTGTTCGCCGCGGGCAAATTTCCACCCCTCCTGCAGGGTACTTATACTGCGCTCCTGGGCCTGAGCAGGGAGGAGCCAAAAGAGCAGAACAACAAGGCTAAATACGTTTTTCAAACCCGTCATGTTTTTAGTTTTACCTTAGGATATTCAGGTCGTTAGCATGTAATACCAGCGCGAACCTAAATTAAAATGCCCAATTTCCGGGTATTACCAACAACATTATTTGCCCGCCCTGACACTGTTGTGGTCATTTATTTGTCGGTAAGGAGATGACCTTGTAGGTTAAATTTACCCATTCCTGTTATAATAATATATATTTACAGCAAGTTGCTCATCTATGGTTTCAATTTTGGTGTTTTCTCCCCTTCTTTAACAATTTTCGTGGTCTAATACCTAAAATTCGCCGAATTACCATTTGGCTTTTACATGAGATTGATCTATTTTTTCTTCGTGGTTACTTTGTTCTCCTGGACCCCGCCCCTGGTGGCCGGAAGACCAATAGCCGCTAAAGACATGACGGTCGTCGATCTGCTCAACGATGCTGCCTGGAGCCAGAAGAATTTTTCACCAGATAGTGCTCTGGTGTTGGCAACGGCGGCACTAACCGATGCCTGCAAGCTGAACTATGCCCGAGGAGAAGCCGACGCGCTACACACCATCGGGATGATTCACTGGCTGCGAAGCGACCTTCCCAAAGCACTGAATTATTATTTAAAAGCCTTGCATATTCGGAAAAAAATTGGTGACAATCTGGGTTTGGGACGTTCTTACAACAACATTGGAAACATCTATTTTGACCAGGCAAAGTACGATACGGCCCTGGTTTTCTACCAGCAGGGGTTGGTGATTCGCAAAGCACTTAGGATACGGCGGGACTAATTTTTTCCCTCAGCAATATTGGCGATGTATCGGTGAAATACAAAAAACTGGCCGCCGCCAAACAAAACTATTTATTGGCTATGGGATTGGCCCAACAATTAAAAAGTGCCAGTGCTTTAGCACACGTGGAAGGGTGTTTAGGAAAATTAGCGCTGTTGGAAGGCAATTACAAATTAGCCTTAGCTTACTGGGAAATAGCCCTGGAAAATGTCAAACAGACACAAAATAAACGGCAAATAGCCATCTGCCTCCACGAAATCGTAGTTTTGGCCATGCTGAACGAAGCACTTATCCTACCTAAGCACGAAGAATACGTAAAGGAAAGTAGCCGCCTGGCCACCGAAATTGGCACTTTTGACCTCCAGGCCGACGCGGCATTACTCCTGGGGCAAATAGCCGTAGCCAAAGGTGACTTGAAGGCGGCCTATTTCTACCACGAACAGTACCGCCAGTTTGCAGCAGCCCTGATTAAGCAAAACAAAGACCAGGCCATCACCGCCATTCAGGAGAATTTTACGGCCAAAAACCTGGCTCAAGAGCACCTGGTAGCAGCCCACCAGGACGGGGAGGAACTCAACCGCGCCAACACCCAACTCTGGAATGCCCTCCTCTTGTGTATTACTGCTTTTTTGGGTATTCTTTTACTGACCTACCACCAGTCTTACCGCCAGCAGGCTAAACTGGCCCGAAAACTGGAACACAACAACAAAGAATTGGCCGCCAAGAATATTGACCTGGAAAAATTTGCCAATATCACCTCGCACGACCTCAAAGAACCCCTGCGCAATATAGGCGCTTTTGCAGATTTATTAAATCGACGTTATCACGAAAAACTGGATCAGGATGGCAAAGATTACCTGGGGTTTATTCTCAGTAGCGCGCGCCACATGAACCAGTTGCTCAACGACCTGCTGGCCTATACGAAGTTGGCCAATCCACCCCTAATAAAACCCTCCCCCATTCAACTGAAACCGCTAATTAATGAAGTTGTCCAACAATTCGAACTTACGCTGGCTTCCCGTAAAATAAACCTGGAGGTCGACACCCATCTGCCACAAGTAATGGGCTATCCCCACTTGCTGCGCGAGCTGTTCCGTCAGTTGCTGGACAACGCCATCAAATTTAGCCGGCCTACTGCCGCAACCATTTCCATTGGTTATCGCGTAACCACTTCGACCCACCTCTTCTGGATAGAAGACAATGGTATTGGCATGCAACCCGTTTACCAAACCCAGATTTTTGACATTTTTCAACGGCTGGACAAACAAAACTACCAGGGTACGGGCGTCGGGTTAGCCATGTGCAAAAAAATCGTCGAATACCACGGTGGTAAAATTTGGGTAAAAAGCGCAGAGGATAACGGTTCCCAGTTTTTTTTCACCCTACCTCACAGCTCCAAGGGCCCTGGCAAGTAGCCCTCCAGATAATAGAGATCCTCCCGACCCCAGCGCGCCTGGCAACAGCCAGCGCGGCCAAACACACGTGCTTACCTTCCGGGCCAATGGCACTGAGAATGGCTGCCCAAATCTTAAAAACAGGAAAGCGGAATCGCTCCATAAGGAGCGATTCCGCTTTCCTGACGGATACGGCCCGGCTGGCTACCGGCAGCAGGCGCCGCCGATTATTTGCCCTGCAAAAACGAATACCGCTGGGCGTAATCCAGCATTTGGGTCATAAAGTCGGCAGGGTATTCCACTTTCACATCGGTGATCACTCCAGCGGCGTCCATGACGGGCACCAGCTGCGGATTAATGAACCCACCATAAGGCGGAATGTTCAGCTTTTCGCTGCGGCTGAGTACTTCCTGGTGGATGTTCTGGTTGACCTGGACACCATAGTTTTCGATCAACGCCATACCAGCGTCGTAATCTCCCTGGCTCTTGATGCGCTGAACTTCCCGCAACAACTCCCCGAACAGGGTCCGTAAAGCCGGATAGTCCTTGATGTCGATATAGGTTTTTCCATCGCGAACCGACATGGTGACCACACCACTGGCCACGGCTTTTTCCATTACCCAGGCGCTCACCATCTGGCGGTTGCGCATGTGTGCCTGCTGGATATTTTCGCCGGGTTCGATGCGGCGCAGTTGCAGCATCATACCATTGAGGAGGTAATTGTCGTAGGCGGCTTTACCCACTTCGTCGCTCTCCACCAGCCCCAACTCCACCAGCTTGGGATCCATGATGTAGTAAAGGGCGAAAAGGTCGGCGCGCGCTTCCTCGAGGGGGGAAGCGTAGTTGACCAGGGTTTCGCCGGGCGTTGCTACCCCGGGTTCCAACTGACCAGAAGCGTGCCCCAATACTTCGTGGAGAGCGGTGATCATTTTCCCGGCCAGTTGGCCGTGTTTCTGCGCGCGGGCTTTTTCCTCCTCATCGTTGGCAAACTCGGCCCGCAATTCGGGGCCATCTGCCTGACTGTAAGCGAAGCTGATATTGCCCAGGCTCACCGACTTAGAGCCGTAATCGGCACGGATCCAGTCGGCATTCGGCAGGTTTACGCCAATGGGGGTGACGGGGCTGGCATCACCGGCTTCACCGGCTACGTTCACCACCTTGTAACTGACGCCAGAGACGGTCGGTTTCTTGTGCTGGTCCATGACCGGGCTGTTGTCCTCAAAAAACTGGGCATTTTCAGCCACCTTGGCCATCCGGGCCGAAGCATCGAAGTCGTTGATCTGAATGATGCTTTCGTAGCTGCCTTTCCGGCCCAGGGGGTCGAGGTAGACCTCAATGAAAGAGTTGATGTAGTCAATATCCCCCGCGGTAGCACCTACCCAGGCGATGTTGTAGGCGTCCCAATCGGCCAAATCACCCGTTTGGTAATACTTGATCAACTGGCGCAGCGCAGCGGCCTGCGGCTCGCTTTCGGCTACGGCAACGGCTTTCTGCAACCAACCGATGATCTGGGTTATCGCTGCCCCGTAGAGGCCGTCGGCTTTGTAGACTTGCTCGTACAAGGCGCCCTGCTCATTGCGGGCCAGACGGCTATTGAGGCCCATGCTCACCCGGGGATCGGGCAATTGGGTTTTCAGTTTGGCGTAAAAAGCCTCGGCCTCGGCCTGGGTAATGTCGGGGGCATAAAAATTGACTGCCGAGCCGAGCACCAGGTCTTTGCCCGACTGGGCTACTTTTTTGGCATCCCTGGCGGGATCGAAAATGGCAACCAGGGCATCCTCACTCAGCGTGCTGCCTACATCGGCCATCAGCCCTTCGAGGTAGCTGCGGGAAAAGCCCGGTGTGAATTTGTCGTTGGAATAATGGTGGTGGATACCGCTGGCAAACCACACTTGTTTGGCGTACAGCAGGAAAGCATCCCACTCGGCGCCGCTGCGCTGGCCTTGATAATTGGCGGCGATCGCGTCAATGGCGGCGCGGATCTCCAGGTTGTGGCGGTAGTTCTGGTCGTAGATGATGTCGCGGCCAGCCAGCCCTGCCTCTGTCAGGTAGTAGACCAGCTTTTTCTGTTGCAGGCTCAATTGGTCGAACCCCGGAATTTGGTACCGAATGATGCGTTTATCCGCAAAGGATTCCGGGCTCCAGACAAATTCTTCCGCAGGAGCAACCGTTTCGGTCGTTTCGGGCGCCGGAGCGGGTTGGCAGGCTAAGAGGCCCAGTAAGGGCAGTAAGAAAAAATATTGCTTCATGGTTAGGTAGGTTGAAATAGATAAAGATCCTGCTTAGCTATCCATCAGTGGTGCTAAGTAAGGGTAAATTAAGGCTTTTTTGGAAACATCCATTTACCCAACAGGGCTTTATCGCAAGTAACCTCCTTGAATGCTACGCGAAAAGCAGTCCGAAAGACCAACTGACAATCTGCCAGATCAGGTAAGTGGCAGCTATGATCATTCCGCAGAGTACGAGTACGATCAAAATGACAACCGGCCAGGCACTTCCCTGGTGTTCGCCAGTGGTATAATGCGCTTGCAACAGGTGCAGGTTGCGCCGGTTGGCCCGGAACGCCAGGTCAAAAATATCTCCTAAAAGAGGGATCGCACCCACGATGGCGTCGAGCAGTATATTGCCCATCATTTTCACCACCACCATCCCGCTGGCGCCTTTGCGCGCCATGGTTCCCACCAGTAACCCACTGATACCCAGGGAAACGATGTCCCCAAAACCGGGGATGAGGCCAATGAGGAAATCAAAACCAAACCGGATGTCGGTTCCCGGAATGCGGAAACTGTTGTCGAGCAGGCGGGTAGCGGTGTCCAGCCACCGGAGTTCGGGGGGGGTATCAGCCATGGGGACCATGATTTACAGCGACGAATAGGCAGCGCCTGGTGAATTGAAATGAGGCTTAAGCCAGTACGCCTTCTCTGTGCACCACGGCCAGGGATTGCGCAATGAACTGGGGTAAAATCCGGCTGTAAGTGTGCATGATCCGCTTGGGATGGCGCATGTCGGCCAGTAGGCGATGGTATTTCTCGGCACCGTGTTCTTCGATAATGGCTTCGCGGCGCTCCGGATCAATGAAATGGGCGATCATCCCCTCTGGATCGGCTTCGGGATGAAACTGTACCCCCAGCATTTCTGGGGAAAAGCGGATGGCCATAATGGCGCGTTCCAACGGAACGTGGGGCCGGTTCTTCTCAATGGCCAGCAGTTCAGCCCCTAACGCTTCAAAGCGCTCTTCGTTGGGTGAAATCACCTGATAACTCCGGAAGTCAGCCGCCCAGAAGGGGTTGTTCAACCCATCAAATACGGGTTCGCACATCCCCGCGTCGGTGAGGTGTATCGGAAAAGTACCAAAAGACATGGATTTTCGCTCGCTAACGACAGCCAGGTTGAAAAAGGAAACTGCCATCTGAAAAGAATGGCAGATATACAGCACTGGCTTCTTGGCTTCCTGGTGTTTATTCCAGGTCCAGACGGCCTGCAACCAGTCGTAATACTTGACGTCCCAGTGGCCGTCACCTACGCGCGGGTCACCGGGGCCACCCGTAGAAATATAAAAATCGAAATCCAGGCCAGGAACTTCTGCCTTTCCCCGTACATCGAAAACCTGGTAAATCACCTGACCTCCAAAAGTATCAATAATATCTTTGATACAACGCATGCCCTGGTTGGGGGTGCCGTCGTACAGATCCAGAATGGCCAAACGTGCTTTACTCATAGTAATCGTAAATAATAATGAAATACGGACACTCAAGTTCCTGCTTCCAGGATTAATAAACAAAGCTTTGGCTAATTGGTTGGATGGCTGGTATTGAATGAAATCAAATCCAGAAAAATAAAGGTGAGGAAAAAAACCTGACTTTACAACCCGAAATATTCAAAAAATAGCCTTAAATACAATATGCAATCAGCAAGACGAGGTTGTAATGACCTGTCTTGCTGATTGCCTGGGCCTTTTTCCTACGCCGAAACTCAACCCTTTTTAGGGGCGCGTTTGGCTTTGGCAGCTGGCTGGGTAGCAGCCGTGGCGTTGCGAATAAAATTGCCCCAGGTCAGGTTGTTCTGTCCGGGCTTATTGGCTTTGGCTTTCTCGATGGCAAAGGTGGCCGCGGTTTCGACTACCCATTCAAAGTTGTCGGGGCCTACCGAGTTGATTTCCGCATCAGGTGCAGGGTTGCAGAAGTCGATAGCTATCGGAATACCATCGCGAATAGCAAATTCAACGGTATTGAAATCATAGCCCAACCCCTGGCAGATGGTCAGTACGAGGTCGTGCATCTGCTGGCGCAGCGCATCACTTACCTGGTGCTTGGCCGCGTAGCGCAAGTGGTGTGGATTGCGGGGTTCGTAGTCCATAATATGGACGTATTTGCCCCCAATTCCGTAGCAACGGAAATAAGCGTCAAACTGAATTTCTTCTTGCAGCATCATCACCAGCCGGTCGGTTTCTGCGTACTTTTCAAAGAAATCCTGGGCGTTTTCCAGCCGGTACACACTCTTCCATCCGCCACCCGAGTGGGGCTTCATGTAGGCTGGAAAACCGATGTATTCAAACATGCCCTGCCAGTCGAGCGGGAAAGCCAGGTTGCTGAAAGAATCGGCCGAAGTGTCCTCGGGATGTTCCTTCGAAGGCAGCAGCACCGTCTTGGGCACGGGCACATTCATTTCCGTTACGGAAAGGACATTGTTGAAAAATTTTTCGTCAGCACTCCACCAAAAAGGGTTATTGATGACGGCCGTACCGGTGGCTGCAGCGTTCTTCAGGTAGGCCCGGTAGAAGGGCACATCCTGGGAAATGCGGTCAATGATGACGGCGTAACCACTGGGTTCGCCCTGAACAACTTTGTCAATTTTGACGGCTTCGGCGATGATGCCTTTTTCTCCCTTGCTGTTGACACGCTCAATAAAAGCCTCGGGGAAGGAACGCTCTTCGCCGTGTAAAATGCCGATCTTCTTCATTGGAAAAATGATAATGAGTTTGGAAATGCTAATTTACGAAAGTAAGTAATCCTGTGGTAAAACAGGCACCTGCTGCAAAAGATCTTGCTTACAACAAGCTCAGGTAATGGGGAAACATTTCGCGCCAGAGTGGCCAGTCGTGTTTCTGCCACCCCCGCACATCCATCCAGTGATCGATGCCCTTGGCGCTGAGAATGTCGGACAGGCGGCGGTTGGGTTCCAGACAAATATCCCATTCTGAGGTACCCAGAACGATCTTCATACCCCACAGCGCAGGGTCGTTGGCACTGGCCAAATAATCGACCGGATTATTGAAGTAGATATTGCTATCGTAGTAACCGTCCAGAAAGCTCTTGATGTCAAAAGCACCACTCATACTGAACAAATGGCTGACCTGATTGGGATGGCGGAAAGCAAAATTGGCCGCGTGGTAGCCACCGAAACTCGGGCCGGCAACGGCAATCTTGTGCGCCAGGGTTTTCATCTGCAACTGGGGCACCAGTTCCTCACTCAGGAAGCGGTCATACTGGATATGATTCAAAACCTTTTGGGCCGGATGGATATTGCGGTTGTACCAGCTCTCGGAGTTGATACTATCGGGACAAAAAATCTGAACCAAACCCTGCTCGACAAACCACCGCACGGATTCTACCAGCTTAAAATCTTTGTTCTCATAATAACGTCCCATCGTGGTGGGAAACAAAAGAACCGGATAACCCCGGTCACCGAAAATGAGCATATCGATATCCCGGTCCAGGTGATGAGAATAGAATTGAATGAGTTGTTCCTGCACGAGCTTGAATTTTGTGGTGAAATTTCGGCAAAATTAGGGTGTTTACGCCAAGTAAACAAGCTATCCACTTGGTTTACAAAGTATTACGAAATCCTTTTCCAAATTAACGAAAGGGAAGATAACAATAATTGGCTTTTTATTCCGCCCGGCCCGACAAAAGCGGTTTATTCTTCTCAAAACGATTGGCTTTTTGCCTTATTTTTATTCTTCGTTGGACTCAAAAACACCGGGCAACGCTAAAGCAGTCACCCGTTTTGCCAAAGAATCAAAAAATATACGACCTTCGGCACCCATTTTAAACTTCAAATACAGCACAACCATGCCGGTGTCGGGATTGTCTAAATTATTTAATTGGGTGTCGGATTTCCTGCGGGTGCCAGCTATCCGGCCAGTGGAAGTTCACGAACACCACCTGGACAGCCGCTACCTCGAACGGCGCCTACAGGTAGACGTTTATGCTCCCCAATCCGTTCGATCAACCTCCTTTCCCGTGGTCATTTTTCACGATGGCCAGGATCTGGTGCGGATGAACGCTGCTGCTATCCAGCAGGAATTGATGGCTTCGGCAGCCTGCCCCCCTTTCGTAATGGTTGGTATTCACGCCAACGAGCGGCGGATGCAGGAATACGGTACCATCCAGCAGGCCGATTATGCCGGGCGCGGCAAACTAGCCCCCCAGCATGCCCGGTTCGTGGTGGAAGAGCTCCTCCCCTACTTGCAACAGCACTACCCCGTGGAGAGCACCGCAGCGCAAACCACCATTGCTGGCTTTTCGCTCGGCGGGCTGGCAGCCTTCGACCTGGCCTGGCATTACCCGCAGCACTTTGGCCGGACGGGTGTTTTCTCCGGCGCCCTTTGGTGGCGTTCCCGCGCGTTTTCGGCCGCCGACCCCGACGGTCACCGGATTCTCCACACCCAGGTAGCCAAAGCCAAACGGGTACCTGCTTTGCGGTTTTGGTTCCAGACCGGCACCCTCGACGAAACCGACGACCGCAACCACAACGGCATCATCGATTCTATCGACGATACCCTCGACCTGATCCAGGCGCTGGAAACCAAGGGCTATCATCCCGTAAAAGACCTGCAGTACCTGGAAATAACCGGCGGACGGCACGAACCAGCTACCTGGGCAGTGGCCTTACCTCATTTTCTGCGGTGGGCCCTCGGAAAACAACCGTAACTTCCGCCAGCAGCAGTACGCTCTTTCCGTATTTCATCCATCGTTCACCACCTAAATCTCACCCTATGCCATCCGAAAAAATCACTTTTCCCAACCAGACAGGCCAGCAACTGGCAGCCCGCCTGGAATTGCCCGTCAACCAACACCCCCATACCTACGCGCTGTTTGCCCACTGCTTTACCTGTAGTAAAAACCTGACGGCGGTGCGCCACATCAGCCGGGCGCTCAACCAGGCAGGGATCGCGGTTTTGCGTTTCGATTTCACTGGTCTGGGCGATAGTGAAGGCGATTTTTCGGCGACCAATTTTTCCTCCAACTTGTCTGACCTGGTAGCTGCCGCCAACTACCTGCAGCAGAACTACCAGGCACCGGCCCTACTCATTGGCCACTCGTGGGGTGGCGCGGCCGTCCTCCACGTCGCCGACCAGTTGCCCTCCGTCAAAGCAGTAGCCACCATTGGAGCCCCCTTCGATCCTGCCCACGTCCGTCATCTCTTTGCCAACCAGCAGCACCTCATTGCCGCCGAAGGGGAAGCCGCCGTAAATATTGGGGGGCGATCTTTTTGCCTGAAGCAGCAGTTTCTGGACGACATTACCGAGCACCAGCAAACCCCTAAAATCGCTCACCTCAACCGCGCCCTCCTGGTCTTACACTCCCCACAAGACCTGACGGTGCCCATCGAAAATGCCGCCAAAATCTACCAGGCAGCCCACCACCCCAAAAGCTTCATTACCCTGGACGGCGCAGATCACCTGCTGAGCGATAAAGCCGACTCGCACTACGCAGGTCAGGTCATCGCCAGTTGGGCCCAACGCTACCTCCCTATCCCCCAAAGCGAAGCATTAACAACCAACCAGGAAGTAGTGGTCCGGCTGGGCGATACCGGCTTCACCACCGAGATCATGGCTCGCCAGCACAGCCTCACCGCCGACGAGCCCGTTGAAATTGGCGGCAACGATTTTGGCCCCTCGCCCTACGAACTCCTCTCCGCCAGCCTGGGCGCCTGCACTGCCATGACCATCCAAATGTACGCCCGCCGCAAAAACTGGAACTTACACGAAGTACGGGTCCACCTCAGCCACCGCAAAGATTATGCAACCGACATGGCTGCCGTGGAAGCGCACGCCAGTAAAATCGACTACTTCGACCGGATCGTCGAACTCCAGGGCGATCTCGATGCCACCCAACGGGCCAAACTCCTCGAAATTGCCAACAAATGCCCCGTTCACCGAACGCTGCACAGTGAGATCGTCGTGAATACCCGACTGAGCGAATAGCATTGGTGTAATGTAATGGCCCCTTAAAACGCGACGGCTGCTCCCATTCATTAGCGATGAAAGCAGCCGTGCCGGAACGCCCCTTACAGCCGAATAGCCTAGAATTTCACCATCCTCCTGGTCACACTTTGTCCGGCAAAGGTGAGTTTATAAAATAGCACTCCAGCTGGCAACTGGCTGCCATCCACGATGACCTGCTGGGCACCCGCAGGTACTACCGCTTGCCTACGTTGAAGTAATTTGCCGTTGATATCATTCACTTCCAGCAAGTATTCACCGGCCTGAGACAAGTAAAATTCTACGTACGTTTCCGTGTGGAAAGGATCCGGCTTATTGGCCAGCAGCAACAGTTTAGTTGGTCCGGTGCGGAATTCCAGGATCAGTTCATGGGCGGTCAGCCCCTGGTCATAAGCCACCGAAACCACCTGCTCGCTCAGGTGCAGCACCTTGGACAGTTGGTTATTGGCCTTGGCCCGGACCACCAAAGTAAACAGGGGTTGCTGCTGTGCAGCCACAGGGATAGTACCCGCAGCCCACACGGCTTTCAGTATCCCCCGGTTCAGGTTGGTTGTATTCAGGTCACCTGCCGTCAGGATGCCCGGTTCAATTTTCAGAACTTCCACTTGTTGCTGCTCAAAAGCCAGGGTTAATTCCGCGCCACTCCATTGTGCCAGATCGCTGGCGCGTACCGGGATTTGGTAGCTGGCACCTTCGCGCAATTCCTGGTCATCGACCCGCAATGGCCAGGGGCCACGGCCACCGTTTTCATACCCGGTTAAGCTGCCGTTGGCACTGGCCGAACCGTTGAGGTCTCCTATTTTTACCCCGATAAAATCCTGGCCAAACTGGCAGTTGATCAGGTTGTAATAGTTGTACGAATCCGGCATATCAGCGGCAATATCGGTAAGCGGATAGGCGCTGGGCACAAACCGCCAACTGGTGTTATTGGGAAATACCTGGATGCGATCCAGGAGCAAGGCCTGCATGAACAAGAGATCCAGGGTGGTTACCTGCCCGTCGCGGTTGATGTCGGCTGCCAGCAGGGTGTAAGGATTGGCAATCACCGTTTGCAGCAACAGATGGCGCTGTAGGAGGATGAGATCCAATGCCGAAATGCCATTGCGGACATCGTCATTCTTGAAAGGTCGCACTTCGTAGTTGGTAGAAAAAGCCAGGTTGGAGAACTCAAATTTACCATCCAGGGTGGTAAAAGTCTGTTCGCCTGGCACCTCATTCACCAATAATTCCACCATCACTTCACTGATGGGTTGGAGCCGCCGATCCCTGATGACCCCTTCGATTTCCAACTCGCTGACGGCACAGGACGTGCAAACCTGCAAACTGTCCTGGAGGAATAGCTGAAGGGTACAATGCCGATAATTAGGCCCTCCCATACTGCCATCTGGCTGTAAGGCGAGGGGATTATAAGCCTGGTCCCGAACGACAATTTCGCGGGTAGCCGTGTAGCGGTCTTCGCACGTCAGGATCAGGCTCGTGTTCCCGAAATTGGGTGTCTGTCCTGGCTTGTTGACGGAAAAACGATAACTCCCCGAGCAGTCAAGGCCCGCCATTTCGGCCAGTAAGGCTGCCGATAAAACGACGGCGGCTTCGTCCAGGTCACCATCCCCATCCACATCAATGACCGGTACCACCGGAACCAATTGTACCTCCAGACCTATATCACAAAGGGGTTGCTCAATGAAACAATCCGCTACCGCGAAGGGAATGCGCTCGCTGGCCGTGTTCCCACAAGCATCTTCCGCTTGGAAAACAAAGGCGTGGTTGCCAATGGGGAAGCGGCCATTGATCTGGTAATTGGGCCAGGTGCCACCTAGTACGGTGGTTGCGGACAGGTCAGCATCAACCGTGCCATCGTTGTCGGCGTCCAGGAACAAGCGAACCGGTGTGCGGCCGGGCAGGCACTCCTCGCCGATGGTTACCGCCAGGTTTACCGGTGCTTCACAGCTGTTGTCTACCGTACACACGGGAGTAGGCAAACGGTACGTCAGGCTGGGAGGTGTATTGTCGTTAAGCTCGATAATCTGGGTGTATTCCCAGGCACCAACATTGGGCAGGGAACGCCAGTAACCGGCCGGATTGCCACAACTTGTCGCTGGCGGCAGCGGGTTGGTAGCCAGGCTATCGGCATCGATGAAAGCAGCCCCATTGTCGACCACCAGCCAGGTGTAGGATGCGCCAGCAGCGGCAGTACAATCTTCGCTGCGACTAATCACTACCGGTGCGCTGACCCCATCGTAAGTACAGGTATTGACCAGGCGGTAAGTTCGCTGAATGCGCAGACAACCTGCCCCTGCCGGATCCAGGTCGACATCTTCGTATTCAACCGTAAAATTACCGCAACCAGGCGCCATGAACTGAAGTTCTTCGAGGCCGTCGAGACAATCCGTTGTCAGATCTTTGGGTAAACGGATTCCGTAACTGTCATTGTTGCCAACGGTGATCAATTGTTCGTAGGGTACGGCAGTGGTATTGCCGTAGGTGTCAGTAGCCACAAACTTGCGCAGAATACTGCCCAGTTCACAGTTATTCCAGCTGAGTTCGGGGCTTAACTCCACTACCGAAACCTGGCAATTGTCGGTAGCCACTGGCTGCCCAAACTGCGCCACCAGTTGCAACGAATCGGCCGGGTCAAAGTTAGCCGGCAAGGTCGCACACGGCAAAACCTGGGTCGTCAAACCACTCAACACGGGCGCGGTTTGGTCGCCAATATCAATGAGGGTCGTACAGCCATTGCGGTTGCTGTCCGCATCCATGACGCGGAGTTCGACCAGGAAGGTCTGGCCCACGTCACAACAGGAAAAACCAATAGATTCCTGCCACGCGCCAAATCCTGTTGCCGTACCGGAACAGTCGGCGGTACCCGCTTCGTAGTAACGCCGGAGCAGCAGTTCAGGGGTATCGCAATTGTCGTTGCTGCCTAGATCGATCTGCCCGGGCAAGATCGCGAAAGGGGCATTGGTGTCCAGGTTGATGGTCAGGCGGTTCCGGCAAATGGCCGTAGGCACTTGCAGGTCAGCCACGCGCATGCGGCAGGTTTGCTCCACCCGCTGGCCGGTTCCATCTTCCGCCAGGTAATGCAGAAAATAATCGCCGCGTTCCAGGTTAGACACCGAGCGGCTTTCGTCCTGCTCCAGGGTTGCTACAATTTCTTCGTCGGTCACCCGGATGATTTCGGTCGTAATGGTCCATTCATCGGCGCAGCTTTCATCGCAGAATCCCCGCAGTTCGGGCATCGGCACCACCACCGTGGCCGTACAGCTGAGCAGATCGGTAGCAAAGAGCATAATGTCTTGCTGGATGATGGGGCAATAGTGATTGGACAGCGAGCAACTCAGGGTTGGCGGAAAGAAGTCGCCAATTTTGATGCGCTGGAGAATGACGTAAAGGGTATCGCCCGTACACACATCCGTGATGGTCCATTCGCGGGTAAAGTCCAGCACCATGTCGTTGTTCGTGGTATCGGGGAAGTTCTTGTAGCTGGACTGCAGGTTAAAAAATGGCGTATTCCGATCCATGGCCATGTATTCCGAGCCGGTATCCAGCAGTGGGTAGCCCGTGTCGTCGGGATGGGGGTAGCCTTCAATATCGAGGCCATAATCGTCTCCACACTGGAGGGTTACCGTAGCGGGTGGCAAAACAATGTCATTGAATTCCGGCCGACGGAAGATAATTTGTTGCGCACAGCTATCGATCTGATTCCCAAAGCCGAGCGTGAACGTCCGGTTGATATAGGCCTCATTACAATTGTCGTTAAAATCAAGTTGGTCACTAAAAGACAAACGGTCCACCCCACAGTAAGGCTCCACAATGGCTTCCCCTAAAAAGGCCAGGCTGGCAGGATTATCCTGTGTCCAGAACAGGTTGAGATAGGTGAGATCTGAGCGCAAATCCTGGTTGGGCCGGAATTCCGACGTGATGCCCGTACTTAAAACCGCGAGTGAATCTTCCTCTTCCGTGACAATAACCCAGGCAAACTTTCCGGTGGTCCCGGCTCCATAAGTCGTGGTAACCAGGGAGAAAGGTTGCCCCATCTTCAGGGAATGGGTAAACTTCTGCACCAGAACCATGTCCTGGGTAAACATCCCGGTGGTATCTACGTAGGGATTTTCAATGGTCAACCCCGCATCGTCACCCAGGGATGACGAATAGTTCATAGAAAAACAACAGGGATCGGTATAGCCCGTGTAATCCCCCCGGAACAACATCCCCGCACCGTCGGCATTGCCCACTGTGGCCAAATCTGATGGCAGGGCAATTTCGGAGAACAGGAAGAAATTGTAGACATTTTCCAGGGTATCGACATCGTCTGGCGTCAGGACATCCACACCCTGCATAAACCGGTCACCGATTGACATAGGCGTGGAGGTCAAAGCCAGAAAACAAGGTGCCTCCGGCAAAACTACGTCCTGCTCATTCAACTCCCCCCGCAGAATTTGCACGCTCCCCCGGAAAGCCCGCTGGTCGGTATCGGGCGGGCACAAAAGTGCTGGCATCGGGGGATTTACAGAAAAAGTGGTCGTACAAAGTCCTTCGCTGTCCGTAACCATTAGGCTCAGGTTGCCTTCGGCGTAGCTGTGCCCAACCGATTCCACGACTTGCCCGTAATTGCCGCTGGTTCCATCACTGGCTACCCAGGTTCCCATGGCATTGTTGGCATCTACCCGTAAGGTATAGACAAAGGTATCATCGGTACCGTCCTCCGGGGTGCCCTGGTCCTGGCAATCGACGCTGAGTACCGTGGCGATCAACAAGCAACTGTTGGAGCAACCCGGGGGCGGCACCGCAACGGAAGCCGAACACCCGGCCTGATCACTGTCGTTGAAATTTAAGACTACTTCACCGTCGGCAATAGCATAAGGACCAAAAGTGACGGAGCTGCCATAGGCGCCTGTTGCCCCGGAGGTGGTCTGCCAGGTCGTCCCCAGGTTAAAGCCATCCAGCACAACCGTAAAAGTAAAGGTGTCGTCAGTGGAATCACTGGCGGTAGCGCCCGGATCACAAACGATATTGAAAACGGTGGCGGTAATTGCACAAGCTGGCGGAAACAGTTCCACACAGTCGCCGTCATCTTCATCACCCGCATCATCGGTACACTGGCCGTTGCCGTTGGTGTCCTCCCAACTGGAGAGGTTTTCTACAAAGCTGTTCCTATTAAAAGGGCCATGCACCACCGCATTGTCGGAAGCACGCCGGATCTGGAAAGAATAGCTACTCGTACCAGCCGGGTTACCCCCTTCGGTATATTCCCGCGACAGCCCCAGGTAAAGCTTTTCTCCGGCCTCTTTAAACTGCAGGAATAGGCGGCTGGATGCCGGGCTATCTGCGGTAGCAAAATTTCCGTCGTTCGGATTCCCGCTCAACAACATGGCCTTATCCGATGACGAAGGTGCCACCTGCCGGATGCCTTCCGCTTTTACCCGGAAGGGAGACAATAGGGTGAACAGTGCCAGCAATAGCAGGACGCTCCTCCTACATGGCGGGTAGTTTAGTTGCGAGGTATGGTCTATTTTTTCCATAGCATGATAGGTGTTAAACATTTGGGCCGCAACAGGTAATAGGGTGTAAAATCGACCCACAATATATTAAATTAAAATATAATGTATCGTACATCCCTGAAAAAACAGGTTTATGCAATCAACAAGTTATTGCGCAACAATCATTTTACGGCTCAACTGCTGCCCGGCAAAACGCAGGGTATAGAAGTATAAGCCAGGCGGCAACTGCCCGCGACGAATACGAACTTCGTTGGCACCGGCCGGAAACTGATTGCTGATCGTCAGTACCCGACGGCCTTCGGCATCGTGGATTTCAATAATCGCCGGGCCTGCGGCGGGCAATTCAAATGGAATAATCGTTTGTGCCGTGACCGGATTAGGTACATTCTGGTACAAAGCCATCCCCGTAGCAGTCTTGCCCAAATAGGCCAAACCGATGTTCATCACCTGGTCATCCTGGGTACGATCATAAGCTTCCGCCGCCGTGAAGGCAGAACTCAACCGAATGCCTTCGCTGGCCAGCCCGTCAGTGCGGGCACGAACCACCAGCGTAAACAGGTCACGCGTACCGGCCGGGGCAGCACTTCGCTCCCAACTGGCGGTGAGTAAACCGCGTTGCCGCAACACTTGCCCGAGGTGTTCACTTCCCAGCAAACCCGGTTGCACGTCGAGTAGTTCCAGCTGATCAGCAACAAAATCGAGCGTAAACTGGAAGCCGCTGACCTGGTCTAAATGCGGTGCCGCGAGGATAAGCTGATACGTCTGTCCGGCTTTCATCCAGGTATCTTCCAGCAGCAGCTGCCACTGCGCACGATCGCTGCGGTCAGCGCCCTGCTGCCCGATTCCCAAGCTGACCGCCGAGCCATTGATGTCACCGATCTTGATACCGATGAAATTCTGGCTGAACATACAGTCCTCAAGCAAACCAGTGGTGATGAACTCGGGAAAGGGCGAAGCCCACGGGTTGGTGGCATTCGGGAAAACAAAATCAGCAGGAATAAACCGCCAGCTGGTATTGTTGGCAAACTCCGTGATGTCTCCCAGAATCAGGCGGCGCAGTTGAATCAGGTCCAGGGTCGTCACCGAACCCGAACGGTTGACATCCGCAGCAATCAGCAGGTACGGGTTCGTGATCGGTTGGTTGCCCAGCAGGTGGCGCTGGATCTTGATCATATCCAGGGTACTGATGCCATTGGGGGTATCGTCGTTTTTGTAAGGGCGAACCAGGTAGGCGGTCATCCCCGGCAGGTCTTCAAAATGGTACCGGCCAGCGCTTTCCGTCAGCATGGATTGCAGCAAGGCGGCTTCGAGTTTCACCTCAACGCTCGACACCGGCGCCATCGCCATGGTGTAGATTTCACCGGCGATGGCCATCTCGTCGGTGTCACAATCCTGGCAGTAAGCTCCCGGATCAGCCACCAGTATCTCTACGGTGCAGCTGGCGTAGTTCGGCCCTCCCAGCGTACCATCAGGTTGTACGGACAACGGATTGTAAGCCCCGTCCCAAACATAGACCTCCAGCATTAGGCTGGGTCGATCGGCACAGGTGAGGCCAATGCTTTCGCGGTTAATATCCGGCATCTCCCCTACCCTGTTTACGGAAAACCGCAAGGGCAAGCTACATTCCTGCAGGTTACAACTGGCCAGCTGGTTGGCGTGCAACAACAATCCGGCAGCGTCCATTTCGCCATCGCCATTGATGTCCGTACCGGCCGGCAGTTCCAGCAGGTTGGCCTGCAGACCAGAGAAGCAGGTGAGCGCTGGAATGTAACAGTCTACAACCTGCAAGGGTATACTGACCGTGGTGGCGTTTCGGCAACCATCGGTAACCTGTACCGTCATCCGGTGAGCACCCAGTGGCACCCTGGCCTGAATCAGGTAATTACTTCCCGCTACCAGCAAGGCTTCCTGGGTATCCAGTAGCTCGTCAGTGGTTCCGTTGCCATTGATATCGAGACGGAGCACAAATTCCAGGGCATCGGGCAAGCAGTATTCCGCAACGGAGAACGGAATACGAACCAGTGCCGTGCACGCGCTCGAATCCGTACAGAATGGTGCTACTGCCGTAAAGGAAACAGCGGGTGCCGTCGTATCAAACATCTTGATCCGTTGCGTGTACTGCCAGCGGCCGGTGCTGTTGACCTGGCGCCAATGCCCCCGCGGGTTGATCGTGCCGGTACAGCTTACTCCCCGCTCTCCAATGGATGGGATATTGTTGTTGAAAAAGGCATCGCGGTCCACATAAGCCGACGTCGGCGTGCGGATGGCCCAAACCGCTTCTTCGCCTTCCACCCCATCGCAGTCTTCGTCGCGGGAGATCACCCGGGCAGGGTCGGTGCCGTTCCATTCGCACCAGTTGGTTACCGTGTAGGTACGGGCCACGTAGTAACACTCGGCACCTTCTTCCGGCAAACGAACATCTACGTAGCTCACGGTGATGGCGTCACAACCCACCTCAAAGGCTTGTGCCGTTGGTATTTCTGCCACGCAATTGGTCGAAATATCTTGCGGGAACCGGATGGTATAGTTGAGGGTATATTCAATGGTAATCCGCTGTTCAAAGATGGCAGCCGACTGGTTGCCCACCCGGTCTACGGCATAGAAGCGGCGGGTAATGGTGCCAGCACCACAATCGCTCAGGACGACTACCGGCTCCAACTCAAATGCTTCCGCCGAACAATTGTCAATGACTTCCGGATTCCCAAAGAGACCAGCCAACATGGTTGTGTTGGTCGGATCAAAGTTTGTGGGCAGTTCGTCACAGGTGATGGTTTCGTTAAATAACCCGGTACAGATGGGCAGTGCGTTGTCGCGCACCAGCACCTCGGTCCAACAAGTATCCGCATTGCCGCTGAGGTCGGTCACCCGCAGCTGTACGGTCACGTAGAGCCCGGCATCACAGCAGGAAAAGTCTACGAAAGTGCCCCAGTCGCTGTAAATGGGGGTGAGCAACGTATCACAAGTCAGCGGATTCCGGGTATAAGCCCGGCGAATTTCTATTCGATCAAAACCGCAATCGTCGTAACTGCCGTTATCGATGGTATTGGTAGCTACCCGCGAGATGCCGAAGGTGCCCAACGACACTTCAACGCCGCTGACACAAATGGCGGTGGGGGGGGCAAAGTCGGCTACCCGAATCCGGCAAGTGACCGGTGCAGCAGCATTCCCACAATCATCGGTAACGGAATAGCGCAGCAGGTAATCACCCCGTGCTACTTCCGGGATGATGCGCAGTTCGTCGGCCCCAATGGTGTGCAGTACCGCGCCACCCAAGGTGACGAGTTCGGTTTCCACGCTCCAGCCCGAACCGCAGGCATCCGCTACCTGGGGATAGGGCACCTCAATCGTAGCCGCACACTCGAACGCATCAACCGGAAAAACGAGGATGTCTTGCCCCAAGGTTTCGTCAAAGAAGTTCGTTGGTGCACAGTTGACGACTGGCGCACTGGTATCATTGATGAAAATATTTTGGGTACAGGTTACCCGTTCATCGGTACTCAACCTAAAGGTAAAGGTGCGTACAATGGTTCCGTTGGCACAGCCCTCCTGGCTACTCCAGGTGTCGGTGAAGGTCATTTCGGAAATCGTACAAGCGGTGCTCGTAACCACCGGCTGGCCCGTCATGGCCAGGCTTGCCGGGTTGTTGAAGATCGCGTCTACCTCACCGCAGCTTAGGCCCAATGCTGTGCTGCTGGTATCCGGTGGACAGTCAAAAGTGCAATTATCAGGGACTTCCACACAGGGGTTGATCAACCGCACTTCCACCATACAGTCGGGGTTGATACAGTCGACAATACTTACCATTACATCACCCTGCGTCCCGAGGATCGGTCCTACAACCAGGAGCTCACCGTAAGTAGCCGTACGGGTCACCCCGTCAATGGTGTAATTGAAACAATTGCTGGTGTTGGTGCCCGTTACCTGGAAGAAGCCCGAGAAGGTATCGTCAGCAGTTGTCGGGGTGTCCTGGTTGTCGCAGGCAAAGATTTGGGCGCTGGCGCTGATGCTGCAAACTGGCGGATCTACACAATCCGTTGGCACCGCAATGGTGACCGTTTCCGTACAACTGGCATCGGCCAGATCCGTAAAGGTGATCACGACCGGACCGCTGTGGCTGGTTGGATACGTGGCGGTAAACATGGTGCCGTAAGTTCCGGTGTCAACCGTACCCAGGTCATCCGTTGCCTGCCAACCATTGGTACTCCCGTTAATGGCCGCCACGGGAATGCTGATGGTAAAGAATTCACTGTCGATACAATCCGTCGTAACCGTACCCACCGAAAGCGCACACACCGGCGCACAGGGAGCAGGAGCCAACAGCAGCACGGTGGTTCCACAACCAGCAGTCGTACAATCTTCGATGACGACTTCCACGTTGCCGTTTCCTATTGGCAAATCAAAAAGGAAGACCGGAACCTGGTAATTCCCCACGGTGGTCACGCCATTAACGGTATAGTTAAAGCAATTGCTGGTACCCGTCCCCGTGACCGTAAAGGTGGCGAAGAAGGTATCATCAGCTGGCGTAGCTATTCCCTCGTCGTTGCAATCAAAAACCTGGGAGGTCACCGTCACGGCACAAGGTTCTGCGTCTGGCACAAAGCCCGCATCGAAAGTGACATTGGCGGAGCTCGAGAAAACCGGCACCTGGGCCGTCATGCCCCCCATCGTGGGGCTGGCATCGCTGTCCAATGCATCATCACCCAGGTTGGGGGTGGTGAAGTTATAACCGTTGGGCCGTTGGAAGGTAACCTTGTACAATCCCTCGTTCAGATCGGTAAACAGGTAACGGCCTGCAGCATTGCTCAGCGTGTTTCGCTCTACTGGCAGCCCCGTTTCCAGGTCGATACCCGTAAGGATAACCGGTACGTTGCCAAGTGGTAGCTCGCCATTATCCTGAACGCCATTGCCATTCGAATCGATCCAGGTATAATCACCCACCACCGCCTGGCCGAAGAAGCGCTCCTGAGCATCACAGGTGACATCTTGCCAATCCGTTATGGTTACACTGATGTCCGTATTGGCCGAAACACCCAAAACTTCCAGGGGTATGCCGTATTCACCATTAACGGTCGGGCCGTTAAAAATTGACAATTGGTAATCGCCCGAAGCCCCCTCATTGGTGATCAGAAAAATATAATCGTAAGTATCATCCAGGTGATTCAACGGGGTACCATTGTCGTGGTAGATTTGTTCCACTATTTCAATTTCAATCGCACACGGCAAACTGAAACAAGGCGCTGGCGGCGTGATCGTAAACTGTGTCCGGCAACTCAAGAAAGAAATATCCGCAATCTGGAACACTTCAGCCAGGCCACTGGCAGGAATTGGCCGGGGACCAATAGGAATAACCACGTTGTAAGGTCCACCGACGGTAAATACGCCGTTGCCCAGGACATAGCGCCAGCCGCTTCCGTATTGTGGGCCAGCCGGAATGACCCGGATAGCGGACGTATAGGTGTCGTCCGTAGAATCAAAAGGCGTGCCGTTGTCATTACATACTGCCGGGAAGGTCTCAATGGTCAGTTCGCAACCACTGGCATAGGCCGAAGGACTAATGAGGGCTACCAACACCTCGCATGCCGGATCAAGGGCATCCTGAATGACAATGGTATGGTTGACACCAATGGGGTAAGGGCCAAATTCAACGGGGTTTCCGCCGTATTGTCCACTACCTTGTGGCCATCCTTCATCGTCCGTTACCCAACCATCGAAGGAAGCATTGTTGCCGTTGATCTGCACGAATACGTAATACACATCGTCGGTAGGATCAATGGGCGTCCCGTTGGGATCACAGGTAGGCTGGCTGGCCAGTTCGATCGAAAGTTCACAAGCATCTGAACAACTCTCAGCCAGGGGGGTCACGGCCAGTATGTGGGAGCCACAACCGGGGCTTTCGGTATCTGTGAACACCACATTAAAGGATCCCGCGCCAAAATTCCGGAACGGACCTAAGGTAACTGGCACATTGTAGGCGCCGGTTCGGGTTGGGCTTCCCTGCCCATCTACTGCCGTCCAGGTTGCCCCAACATTCACACCGGCTACCGTCACCACTACGAAGTACGCGTCATCGCTCGGATTACTCGGCGTGCCGTTGTCATCACAGTATTGATTGTTGATCGTTGGAATAATTACACCGTCATTCGAACAGGCTTCGGGCATCACAATATTGACGCCGTTGGTACAGGCCCCGTCGCCGCTATCGCTGGCGGTGATGAAGACCATTTCGTTGGGCGTACCAAAGATAGCCAGTTGTAAGGTGATGTCTTCACCGTAAGTGCCCGTTATCGTCCGGCCCCGGAACGTCAGCCTGTACGTATCCGAAACGTTGATTCCCGTCACGTTAAGGGTAACGTTGACAAAGTCGTCATTCGGGTTGGTCGGCGTGCCGTTGTCATTACAACCGGATTCGTCCAATACTGCGATGATAACCTGACAGGGGATTTCAATACAGGTAACATCGCCATCATCTTCATCCAGCGAATCATCTTCGCCATTGCCATTGGTGTCTGCACCATTACCGGAGGTAGAATCTACGTCTTGTTCGTTGGCTGTCGCCACGAAGGCTTCGTTACAGAAATCGCCGTTGGCAGCTACCGTTACGTCAATGGTTAAGGTAGCGGTACCATTCGTGGCCAAAGTTCCTACTGTCCAAATACCGTTGGCCGGATTGTAACTGCCCAAGCTGGCCAGCGAACCTTCGAAAATAAAGCCACTCGGAATTACTTCACTCACGGAAACGCCGGTAGCGCTACTTGGTCCGGCATTGCGAATGGTAATCGTAAAGCTGACGGGATCACCAGCGGTCGCCTCGGCAACTGAAGCTGATTTCTCCAGGGACAAATCAATCAGGGCCTGGGGCGTAATTAAAACACAGTCGCTGTCGTCTTCGTCCTGTACCGCCGCATTACCCGGGGTAGAATCCGCATCCAATTGCCCCTGGATTTGCACTTCAGCACAATTCAAGTAGTTGCCTGTAGCATTCACCTGGGCCTGGATAGTCAAGACCACCGACTGATTAGCGCCCAGTGCGACAACCGTCCATAGCCCGGTTGCCGCACTGTAGTTCCCACCACTGTGGCTTAAGTAGGCCAATCCACTGGGGAGTACATCGCGAACCACAATACCCGTAGCTACCGCCGGGCCAGCGTTGTTAAGCGTGAGGGTATAGGTTACCTGATCGCCCACAAAAGGCGCGGTGTTGTCAACCGTCTTGGTCAGGCTCAGATCAACCAATGCCGTGACGGCAATCAGGGCTGGATCGTGGTCATCCGCATCCCCAGCAGCAATACCACTGTTGACTGCTCCTGTTCCGTTCCCCTGTAGGTAATCATCGGCCGGGCTATTGGGCAGACCACCCGCGTCATTATTGACCTGGTCATATTCCGAATCGGCATCCGCGAGACCTAACGCATTGGTAGCCGCGCTGATCTCCGCGTAATTGACAATGTTTCCGCCCGCAAAAGCAGGATCAACCTGGAAGGTAATCGCTAAAGGCAAGGTCTGACCGGCTGCCAGTGCGGGTAGTACCCGGGTTGCCAGGTTGCCATTAGGCGTCCAGTTGCCGTCCGTCAGCAACAAACCCGTGGGTATGTAATCGGTAATTTCAATGGCGGTAGCAGCTATATTACCTTGGTTGGTAACGAGAATGTTGTAGGTGATCGTCGAACCCGGGAAATAGGGTGCTGGGGTAATTGGTGTCTTGATCAAAGCCAGGTCAAAACAAGTACGGGCTACACTGTAATTTGCCATGACGGTGCAACCATTGACATCGGTAATGCTCACACTGTAGTTGCCTGCCGCCAAACCGGTAATCACCGCGCCATTCTGTCCGTTGCTCCAGACAAACGTATAGTCCGGCGTGCCGCCCGAAACATCCAGGGTGATGGTACCGTCATCGCCATCACAACTTATTGGGGTAACCAAAGCACTATTGATTACTATTGGACTTGCCTCAGTTACGCCAAACGTTGCCGTGTCTGTGCAGCCATTAGCATCCGTGACGAAAACCGTGTAGCTACCAGCAACCAAGCCCGCGAGGTCTGCCGTACTTGCACCGTTACTCCAGTCAAAGATGTAATCCAGCATGCCACCACTAACGGCCAAAGTAATACTTCCGGTGCTGGCCCCACTACATGCTACGGCCTGCACGACTGTACCTGCCCCGTCAATTAGTAGAGCATCGGGCTCCGTCACGTCAAAGGTGGCCGTATCGCTACAAGTCAGGGCGTCCGTGACCACTACCGTATAAGTGCCCGCAGCCAGGCCGCTGATGTCTTCCGTCGTCGCGCCGTTGCTCCAGTCGAAGGAGTAAGGCAGCGTGCCGCCGCTGATGCTCAAGTCGATTTCACCCGTCGCCGTGCCGTTGCAGCTGGCGTCCGTCAGCAGGGTGCCCGCGACATCGATGACCAGCGTGGTCGGCTCGTCGATGGTGAACACCTTCGTGGCGCTGCATCCCCCCTCATCACTCACCACTACCGTATAAGTTTCGGCCATTAAATTGGTGCGGTCCTGAAGGTCATTCCCACCAGGCAGATCACTCCAATCAAACACATAATTACCGGTACCCCCACCTACGACAAGAAAAACACTTCCGTTTGCCGCTCCATTACAGTTGGCATCAGTGGAAGAGGAGCCCGTCAAAACGATTGGATCAGCTATATTGATATTGACGTAGGCGGTATCCGTACAGCCCCCATTGGCAAATACAATAACCTGGTAATTACCTGCTCCATTTGCGGTAAACGTAGCCGACGAAGTCAAGGAGAGAGGATTATTTACATTATTAAGCGGTGACCAGATGTAGCCTGCGATAGCATCACCAGGATTAGCAGGAGCCACTGTACCGGTAGGGTTACCCGTCAAGGTCACTACTGTTCCCGCGCACACCAAGAGGTCTTCACCGGCATCGGCGATCGGGTTCAAATTGGGATCCACAATTACCGTAACCTGGTCGGTACGGACGCAGTTATTGAGCGTCACCGTCATCGTATAAACGCTGGTAACCAGTGAATTAGCCTGAGGTTGTGTTACCGTAGTATTCGAAAGGCCGGTACCGGGGCTCCAGGCGTAGCTCGCACCAAGCGGTGCCGAAACACCCTGAGGCAAACCTATCTGTACAGCTCCACCCTGACAGATGGAAAGATCAGGACCAGCATTGGCAAATACAACTGAAGAAATATTTACGTCTTGGGTATAAACTGCTACACACGCACCACGGGTTACCGCCAGGGTAATGGTGTACACACCGGCAGCCGTCCAGGATGTCGTGAAGGTCTCACTACTGCTGCTGGTAGTGGTCGCAGGACCAGAAGCTGTCCAGGCATAAACCGCGCCCGTCACCGGTGTAGCCGTATATTCAACTGGTTCTTCGGCACACACGGAGGACAATCCGCTGATACCGGAAACAAACCCAGGATCTACCGTAATCGTCGTGGCGGCGATAGTGGAACAATTCCGTTGATCAGTAACGGTGGCCGTATAGGTTTGCGTAGTGGAAGCAGTGACTTGAACAGTATTACCCGTTAGGTTACCAGGTGTCCAGACGACGTTTAGGGTACCTGTTCCGCCTACTGTATTAGCCGTAAGGGTTACCAGGTCGTCCTCACATACCGTTTGGTCGGCATTCACCGTGATGGTGGGGCCACTGAGTTCGTTGATGGTAACGGACGCTGTTCCCGTACAACCATTCATGTCTTGAACGGTCAGATTATAGGTGCCTACCGCCAAACCGGCAGCGGTTTCTGTGGTACTCACATTGGGCGACCAGTTATACTGGAACGGAACAGTTCCGTTGGTGATACTGACGGTGGCGGAGCCATTGTCCTGCCCACAAGCTGCATCAATTTTGGCAATGGAAGGCTGAGGGTTGGAGTGGACCGTAATGGCCACCTCATCCATATTCATTACATCGAACGCGAACGATTCCGCACCGGTCGTAGGATCAATGTACCACAACTCAGCCTGATACATGGCTATATTGGTTGTGGAGGTGTTATAAATAACGGAATAATTCCAAACAAACTCCTCGTCGGAAATACCATCATTATTGTTGTCGATGAAATCGATGTAGCCATTTCCGTTGAGGTCACTGTTGGTATCGAAGTAGAGTCCGCCGGGGATTAATATTTCTGGCAAGTTGGCGTCCTGGACACTGATTTCCCGCAACTGGATCCCGGTCGTACCCCCCAATAAGCGTACGGTCAGGGTGAAGTTGACTTCCTCGCCAGCACAAATTTCGGTCCGATCGGCGGTTTTCTCCACATTGATAAAGGTGCCGGTATAATTTGAAGGATCAGTAGCAGTAACCGTTCCGCCAGTTGGCGTATCCGCTACCACCGTAGCCAAATTGGAGTAGGTTCCCCAACCTGCTATTCCAGTGGCGGTAAAGGCCTGGGTTGCGCCAGCGGGCAAACCAGGAATGGTACCAACAAGACCTTCCTGGTCGTCGGTGACCACCACATTAGTCAAATCCAAGGTTCCTGTATTGGTTACGGTGTAAGTCCAGGTGACGATAGTTGGATTATCGGGATTTACCAAGATGATGCGACCAGGCAACTGATCGGCATCCGCACCGTTGGTTGTTTTTTCGATTGTGATGGCAGCAGTTTGGTTAATGGTGATCATTACTTCGTCCTGATCATCTTCAGCAAGGATATTGTTGCCGGTGGCAGAATCCAGATCATCGCCGTCGTCGGCAGTAATTTCCGCGGCATTTACCAGCACAAACCCTTGGAAATCAGCATCAATTGTGGTTTCAATAATAAACATAATACTTGTGCCGGATACCAGCTCTGGAATGGTGTAAGTCCCATTATTGTGATTGATTACGGCGGTTCCGTTGTCATTGAATCCCGTGATCGTTAGGCCGTTGGGCAGGTAATCCGTTACAGTGGTATTCATCGCAGTAATACCTCCTTCGTTGGTCACGGTCACCTCGTAATTCACCTGGCTGTTTTGCGCAAAAGGACCCGGCGTTGACGAATGGACGGCCAGGTGGAGCGCGAGGTCGTACTGGACAAGACCTGCGTCGATCGTCAGATTCTCCTCGCCGCTTTGCAGACTCACCACACCTGTAAAACCGGTAAGGGGGTCTACATCACTATCCTTCGCGGGGTCACCACCTGCATTTTTTGCTGTAAACGCGTAGGTAGCAGGTAATACAAACTGCAGTTGATAATTAGCTGGCACCAAATCGTGGAAGCCATAGCTACCATCTGTAATGGTGTTGGTCGTATGCCGCAGGTTATCCAAATTCTCATCGTACAGATTGATCGTCACGTTAGGTACACCAGGTTCTCCACTATCCTGAATGCCGTTACCATTGTGGTCAAAGAAAACGAAATCCCCGATCGAACCACAATTAAGCACCGTTACGTCCACCGTTGCTGTATCGGTACAGCCCGTAGTCGCGTAGACCACCACTTCGTAGGTTGTATTTTGACCAACCGTTACCGTAGGATTGGCCGCGTAAGGATCATTCAGTCCTGCTGTCGGGCTCCAAACGTAGCCAGCAATACCTGTTTCAGGTTCGGCTACTGGTGGCGTACCGGTGGGTGTACCACCAAGTACTATTTCCGTACCCGCACATGCCTCAAGGGATGCACCAGCATGGGCTACCGGATTTTTGTTGACGTCCACAAAGACCGTTAGCTGATCCGTCGTGGCGCAGCCGCTGGCATCGGTGGCGGTAACGGTATAGGTGGTCGTGACCGTCGGATTGACAACCAGGTTGTTACCCGACAAATTGCCGGGGCTCCAATTCAAGCTCACATCGCCCGTACCACCACTGGTAGTTGCACTCAGGGTAGCCGGGCTGCCCACGCAAATGGTTTGATCGGCTGCTGCCGCAACCAGCGGTGCACTGAGGTTTTGAATATTTATTGTGGAGGTACCGGTACAACCGTTGGCATCGGTTACCGTAACACCATAAGTACCTGCTGCCAGGCCATTGGCCGTAGCGGTGGTGCTCACGTTCGGGATCCAGTCATAGGTGTAAGCCGATTGGCCGCCGCTGACACTTAACGCAATGGTGCCATTGCTTTGGTCGCAGGTCGCATCCGTTTTGGCGAAAGCAATATTTGGGTTATCGTTCACGGTGATCGTAACCGTATTGGAAGCTACGTCTGAACAATCACCAGTAGTAGCTAACCGGCGAAACTGGGTAGTTTCCGTCAGCATGCCAGGATCATAGTTCTGGCCAGTAGCGCCCGACAAGTTGAGCCAGTTGCCACTGGTACCCAAACGGTATTGCCATTGGTAAATGACCGGGATATGCGACACCGCAGCGGAACCACTGATTACCGCCGGATCAAAAGCCCCACAGTAAGATTGATTTTCCCCAATGGCACCTGGGTTAAAGTCACTGCAAGCCACACATTGGGCTTCCACCAGGGCCAGGCCAGCAATCACGTAGGACTGCCCATTTTGATTTACTGAAACCGGACACGAACTGTTACTTCCCGTAGGAGAGACGACCTGGATTGTAACAGAGGTGATATTCCCCGGCACGTTGTTCAGCGTGAATTGCGGGACCGCCAAACAACACGTGCCGAATACGGCATCGGGTTGGTATACTTGAATAGTTTGGGTGGCAGTTCCGGCAGTAGCCGTTACATTGAGTACACGACAATCGGTTGTTATTTCGGAAATAGGCAAGTCGACAACCACATCTCTGGCTGCAAAAGTTTGCGGAATGGCAATTGTAAAGGTATAGGTATCGTGGTAGCCCGACCGAGAGAGGTAGGTTCCGGAATTGCCATTGGCTACTGGTACATTGCGGAAAGCATAAACCATCAGGGATTGCAGGCTATTTGCCTGGCTATTGTCCCGGTAAGTAATTTGGGAGGTAGATCCCAAAATGACCCCCCGATAGACTTTAACACCAGAGCTGGTACCTGGCGGAATAGATTGTGTCAGTGAATAGAAATTCCCCGCGGCATCCTCTACCAGGACCGAAGAAGCAGAGCTGCCATTTTTATACACAATTTCCACTGCGTACTGGTACACATTGCCAGGGGCAGGAATGGTAACAGCGGAAACGGCCTGACCGTTGTTTCCCAGGCCATAATGGTCTACCGTTACCCCATCCTCACAGGTAAAAACCCAGTCGGTCGGCTCGGGCACGTCAATACCGTCTAAAATCTGAAAAGTAATGGTTTCGGTGTCACAACTTGCTCCGGTTCCGTTATGCTGGCTATAAGCAGTGGCCTGAATGGTGTAGGTACCTACTCCGATGTTCCAGGTAGCGCCCGTAGCAGGATAATCGTAGGGGGCCATATTTTCGGTATGATTACCCGTCTGACTTCCACTTACACTGAAGGTTACACTTTCTACGGCTCCTGAAGTTTGTACGGTAAGCACAAAGGAGGAAGGCAAATTGTCCAGGTTAATCACCATCCCATTGGTGAGTGCAATGTCATTGGTGCTGTTGACATCATCCAACACAAAACCCGTAATAGCGCCATTGTTGTTGCTGATGGTAAAATTGACCGGACTTGTGGTACAGGTTCCGTTGCTGTTGCGCACTTCAACCTGGTGGCTTCCTGGAGAGATGTTGCTGAAGGTATTGCTACCCTGCCAGGATTGCCCATCAAGCCGATATTGATAAGTACCTGTGCCACCACTAGTGGTAACGGTAGCCGTACCACCAGCGCCACAATTGGCTGCGGTGGTAGCCACACTGGCCGTTAGCGCGCAAGCAGTAAGACAGTTGAATTCAAAAAACGGCTGAATACCTGCCGTATTGGACAGGTAGAAAACAGTCCGGTTTCCTACGCCGGTAACGTTGGCGCTGGTAATGGCACTAACTGCGCTGCTGCATAGCGTATTACAAATGTTATAGGTGCCGGTAATGTACCAAATGGCATGATTGATCGTCGCCTGATCGTACCCCAGAGAACGCCCATTACACGCGATCCAGTTCATCCACTCCGCTTGTAAATCGGAGTAACCAGCGGCGGCGGCCCCTACGACTCGGGTAAAAACAACCGTACCATAAGGGTGCCCCTGCCCCGGTGTTGGTTCCGTCAAATTAAAGTCGGCGCAGTACACCTTTTGTGATGGACCTATATTACAATTCCCATCTACGTACGAAATGCAGCCTAAATAATCATCATCCGTAAAAATATACGTATTGGGGGTAAGATTGGCCCGATTAATCTGGATGGTCTGGTTGTCACAATTGCTGTAGTATATCGTACCTGTTCCACAACCTGTTCTATCCGCGCTATCTTCACAGGCGTATTCAATGAGGCAACCCCGGCTAAAAATCGGTGAGGCACAACCGTCAGATTCCCGGATGAGTTGGAATGCCTCGTACCGGCCTGGCAGTAAGTGATCTAATACAATTTGCCCATCCCGAACCACCAACCCCGTCAGCAAAAGGGCCTTAAATCCTTTTTGCATTTGTACCGAATAACGTTCGTTAGCCGTAGCGTTCTGATCTGCAATACTTAAAAACAACTGCCCGTCCAAAGCTTCACAAGCTGATTCATCTAACCAGTTAACCGCAGTAATCTGAAGATCAGGACACACCAACGCCAGTCGTGTTTGATCAAGATCAGCTTCAACGGTTGGCTGCCCGTAGATAGATAGGTATGTAGCAGTGGTAAAGAAAAAACTAACTAAAATTTGTTTAGAAAAAAAGCAGCAGTTGTTCATAGGTTGGGTGTTGTGTCAAACAGCGTTTTGGGTGTTTTCAGACTACTAACAATTAACAATTAAAACAACGTGCCTTTCCCAGGAGTAAGCACCCCTGAAAAAGCCCTTGTTTAAAACAAAATCAGGACGACATAGCAGGGGCAAATACCTGTCTATGCAAAAAAATAAGGACGAAAATTTAAGTCACAAAGCGTTGGATACTTACGCACTTTACCAAACTATTGGAAAAATCAATACTAATGACCAGGTAAAAGTGCTTTGGAGGGGGAATCAAACAATATTTTTTCAGTAAAACAAAAATAACAGATAGAATAAAAGCCTAATTGTTTTTTTTTCTTAAAAATAGGTTTAGTGTGACATGAATAAAAATAAGCTGTAAAAAACAAAACACCCTTTTTTGTCGCTGAACAACCCGAAAATCTTTTCAAAATGTAGATTACCGGGAAATAAAATTAACAGGCAATTAATTTACAGGTGTTTTTTCATGAGCTTGACTAATTTATCCGAATTACACCTGCTTTTTGTGACAAAAAACAATGTTAAAATATTAAAAATTACGCCTTCGAAAAGTAAGAAAAGTAATTTTACCATCTATTATATATTCTAAAAGCAGCAAAACACGAGCGCTATGCAGATTCTGCTGATTGAAGATGAGATTCCAGCCTACAAACGGCTGAAACAACTGCTTTTAAAATTGGTGCCAGCGGCCCAAATTAGCACGCAAATTGACAGTATAACGGCGGCGCTCAGGTACCTTCAGGCTGCTCCCCGCCCGGATCTTATTTTTATGGATATTCAACTGGCTGATGGATTGAGTTTCTCGATTTTTGGGCAATTTGATATTCAAACACCCGTAATCTTCACCACTGCTTTTGACCAATATGCCGTTAAAGCTTTTAAGGTGCACAGTATTGATTACCTCTTGAAACCCATTGAAGAAGAGGCGCTCGTGCAGGCGTTGGACAAATACCAACGTTACTACCGCCAGGCTCCAACAGCGCTCTCTCAACCCACCATCCAGCAATTGGTGGAGCAACTCCAACAACCTACTTATCGGGAGCGATTCTTAGTTAAAACAGGTAGTTCTTTGGCTTACCTCAAAGCGGAAGAGGTGGCTTATCTCTATTCGGATCAAAGCCTGGTTTTTGCCCGTAAAACCGACGGCAAACAACACCACCTGGACGCCACCCTGGACCAGCTGGAGGTTCAGTTGGATCCAACCCTGTTCTTCCGTATCAGCCGCAAGGCCATTATTCACCTCCAGGCCATCCAGAAAATTGACAATTATTTTAATGGCCGCCTTCTGCTTGAACTCCACCCCCCTGCCGATTTCCAAACCACCGTTAGCCGGGATCGGGTCAATGATTTTAAGGCGTGGCTGGATCGGTAGGAAGGAGGTAGTTCGAAATCGGAAGTCGGAGGTGGAAAGGCGGAAACAGGGCCGTGGGTAAAAGTGTATAGGGAAAAAAGTGTAACAGCGGGCGAAGTGGGGAATCGGCGGCCGCCAAAAGTTTTTTTTATCTTCGCCGCGATCCATTGCTGCGTGGCTTCGCTCACGCTGAAGACGTGGCAGGCGCGAGCACCAAAAAGAATAGCCCGATGACTTACGAAACAGTAATTGGTTTAGAAATTCACGTACAGCTCAGCACCCGGAGCAAGGCTTTTTGTGGGGATGACATCCGCTTTGGCGGAGCGCCCAACAGCCAGGTCAGTGCCATTTCGTTGGGACATCCGGGAACGCTACCGCGTTTGAATGCGGAGCAGGTGAAATTTGCCGCCCGGCTGGGTCTGGCGCTGGGCAGCACCATCAACTTAGGCCATACCTTCGACCGGAAGAACTATTTCTACGCCGACTTGCCCAAGGGCTACCAGATTACCCAGGATGCGCGGCCCATCTGCGTAGGCGGCAGCATTGAAGTGCTGGTGGGCGGGGAAACCAAAACCATCCGCATCCACCACGTGCACATGGAAGAAGACGCCGGCAAGTCGCAGCACGACAGCGCCGATGCCTACAGCTATATCGACCTGAACCGGGCAGGGACGCCCTTGTTGGAAATTGTCACCGAGCCCGACCTGCGCTCAGCCGAGGAGGTCGACGCCCTCATGACGGCCATGCGCCAGCTGGTGCGCTACCTAGATATCTCGGATGGCAACATGCAGGAAGGCAGCATGCGCTGCGACTGCAACGTATCCATTCGCCCGCAGGGCGCCACCTATTTGGGCAACCGCTGTGAGATCAAAAACCTCAACTCGATGCGCTACGCCCGCAAAGCCATCGAATACGAAGTGCAACGGCAGATTGGCGTGGTGGAAGCTGGCGGCAAGATCGACCAGCAGACTCTCAACTTCGATCCGGCAACGGGCGTCACCAGTCCGCTGCGTTCCAAGGAAGATGCCCACGATTACCGCTATTTTCCCGACCCCGATATTCCGCCTATCCAGCTGACAGCGGCTGAACTGGCGGCTATCCAGGCCCAGCTGCCCGCCCTGCCCTGGGTGTTGCGCAAAAAAATGATCACCACTTACGGGCTTTCGGCCTACAACGCCGAACTCCTGACTGCCGAAGCAGAAACCGCGGCTTTTTTCCTGGCCCTCAGCGAGCAGACCGCAGCCTATACAGCGGCGGCCAACCTCATCATCAACAAGGTGTTGCCCTGGCGCAAGGAGCAGGATAAGAACCTGGACAGCTTCCCACTGTCGGCAGCGCAATTGGCCGAATTGATTGAATTGATTGAGACCGGACAGGTGAGTAATTCTACCGCCTACCAGGAACTCTTCCCGGCCCTGGTGGCTGCCCCCGATCGCCGGCCAGCAGAACTGGCAACGGCCAACGGCTGGCTACAGTCTGCCGATGCCGACGAACTCGGTAGCTGGGTCGACGCCGTGCTGGCTGCTCACCCCGACAAGGTGAAAGCCTACCAGCAAGGCAAAAAAGGCTTGCTCGGCTTTTTTATGGGAGAAGTTATGAAACGGTCTAAAGGACAGGCAGAACCCAAGAAGACCACGGCGCTCCTGCAGGAACGGCTGGGGTAAAAGAGATGAATTACAAATTCTCCCTGGCCTCGAGCAGAAAACCACGGAGATTTTCCAGCGACTGGAGCATGGCTGCCTTTTCTTTGGCAAAGGTATGTTGCCTTTTTATTTCCTGCTTAGCGCCGTCGAGGGTGAAGCCACGCTCTTTCACCAACTGGTAAATAAGCTGAAATTGTTCGAGGTTCTGGGGCGTGAAACGGCGGTCGCCCTTGCTATTCTTGTGCGGGCGCAGGGTATCGAATTCATTTTCCCAAAAGCGAACCAGGGATTTGGAGACCTGGAACATCTCGGCCACCTCACTGATGGAATAATACCGTTTTTCGAGTGGTGTATCGGACATGAAGCAGGGTATTGGTGAAAAAAACCTTCCGCTGGTATTTTTTGTGGTCAACCACAAAATGGCCAGCGAAGAAAAAAAATAAGCTGGCCAGGACAACGCCCCGGCCAGCTCATCCTTTCAGAACAGGCAATGCCTTACGCCTACTGCTTAGGCAGGAAAAGGAATCGTCAACTCCTGATCGGGGTGGATCATATCGGGGTTCTTCAATTTGTCCGTATTGGCATTGAAGATACGCATGTAATCACCCGCTTCACCGTAGTATTTCTTGGCAATTTTGCCGAGGGTATCTCCTTTAGCTACGATGTGCTTGGCAAAGTAATCGGTGTTAGTTACCTTAATGTCCGCAACCAGATCGGTAGGGTTATCACCAGCTACCTCTTTAATCTTGTCCCACAAAAGGTTCTTATGGTACTGAGTGGCAGCAACGCCACCCATTTTCAGTTTGCCATCAGCTTCTTCTACGTAGCCATCAGCAATTCCGAGTTCTTCACCCAGGTTTAAAACGGGACGATATTTGTCTTGTAAGGACATAACAATAAGGATTTTTATTAATTAGATAAAAAAATAATCATTTCTTGAACAACAGAAGAACCTAATTTGCACGTTGTAAATTGAACAAGCGTACGTCGTGACTATATCTGTTGTAACTTTGTCGCTTCTTTGACGTTACATAAACGATCAGGTCACACCACAAGATAAGGATAAATAGAATAATAGTATGCGGACCATTGGTAAAATTTGTTCAGTCCTCTTATTGTCTGCGCTGGTGCGCTGCCCCGCGGTAGCTCAGCAGATGGGCGTACAGTTGGCATCCCGCTCGCTCAACTGCACCGATGGCAATATGCTGATCAAAACCCTCCACCGCAATCGCGTGCTCCGGCAAAAAGGCAACAGCTTCATCAGCGCAGGTTTGTTGTACGACCGCGCTACGGCGCTCATAAGCGCCGGCACACCCGCCATCGAAAAACAATACCGGGTGGGCGTCCCGCTGGTAACTGGCTATCACCTCGGAAGGTGGACCCTCGAAGCCGGCGCATTCCTGGGGGTCAACGCCTGTCGCCCGCAACGCAGCCCCTGGTTTGCCCAACCCGCATCCGATGGCCTGCAGTCCATTACGTTGTCCAGTGCCACTTCGTTTTTGGTGGGTCTGGGCGTCGACTGTTCTGCTGCCGGGCAAATTTCCCTGCGCTACCTGCGCCTCGATGACCTCCCCGAAAACAATGTCCTCGGCAAAGTGCAACTGGGCTGGACCTGGAAATGGTAACTACCCGTCCGGCCCGACCTACTGCTGGCCGCTGATCAGACACCCAAAAAAATCGTTAAAATAAGCTTACCGCAAAACGAAAAAAACTTTTTGCGGCTCCCTTGCCGTACCTTTGGGCCATGAAGATGACTTTCCGCCATTTCCCCCTATTGCTGGTCCTGCTGGGTTGCCTGTGGCAGTGCGCCAACCCGATTGCACCTACCGGCGGCCCCCGCGACGAAACGCCTCCCCGCATCGATACCCTCCGATCGACCCCCAACTTGCAGACCAACTTCCGACCCCGGACCATTACCCTCACCTTCGACGAGTGGATCAAGCTGCAGGACGCCAACCAACAGGTCATCATATCGCCCCCGCTCCAGGGCTACACCACCAAAATTAAAGGAAAATCGGTCATCGTTGATTTAGGTACGAAAGATACCCTGCGCAATAATGTCACCTACGTCATCCAGTTTGGCACAGCCGTCAAAGACCTGACCGAAAGCAATCCGGCGGAAGACCTCCGCTTTGTTTTTTCCACGGGCCCTTTCATTGATTCCCTGGAATTGCAGGGGCAGGTGGTGGACGCCTACACCGAAGAACCCGTAAAAGAAGCCCTGGTGCTGCTCTACGAAAACCTCGCCGATTCGGTCTTCCGCACCGAGCGCCCTTTCTATTTTGGCCGTACCAATGCCCAGGGGCTCTTTCTGATCTCCAACGTGCGGGCCGGCACCTACAAAATTACCGCTCTCGTCGACGCCGATGCCAACTACCGTTTCAACCAGGTCACCGAAAAGATAGCCTTCCGCGCTGCGCCCGTCGTGCTCCGCGAAGACTCCATTCCAGCCATCTCGCTGCGCTTGTTCCAGGAGCAACTGCCCTTGCAGTTGGCAGAAGTCGATTCCAGCGAGTGGAGGCAATTGAAGCTGGCCTTCAACCGGGCGCCGGGCGACGAACTAACGCTCAGCACCACCGAAACCTACCTGCGCGCGGCCACCCTCGACACCGTCTACCTCTGGCACCAGGCCCCCCAACCGTGGACCCTTTTCCTGGCCAGCGACACCCTTTTCTACGACACCCTGCGCGTACCCGCGGCTCCGCTGGCGGCGGCAACGGCGGCCCTGGATTCCCTGCGTTTTGCCAAAACCAGTGGTTCGCCTACCCTAAACTATCCCAGCCGCCCCTACCCCATCCGCTTCAACCGACCCGTCAGCCAGTTGGATACCAACCGGGTGACGCTCCGCAAGGATACGTTCCCCGAGCTCCTGCCACTGACCTGGACCCTCGACAGTACGGACCACCGCCTGCTGCTGCTCAACCGCCCCTGGACGGAAAAAGCCAATTATTTCCTGACCATTGCGCCCGGAGGAATAGCCGATTACTGGGGGGTACCCAACGTCGACACCCTGCGAACCAGCTGGAACATCAGCGAGCGCAAGCGCTTTGGCAATATTGATTTCCAGTTTAGCAGCACCGATTCTACCGCCAGCTATGCCCTGCGCCTACTGGTGAAGGGAAAACCGCCCGTGGCCACTTTCCGCCTGCGGGGAACCACCCAGTACCAGGCCCAATTCACCGGCCTGCTCCCCGGCGACTACCAGCTGGAAATCATTGAAGACCGCAACGACAACGGCCGTTGGGATACCGGTAGCTACGCCACCCAGCGGCAGCCCGAACGGGTTGTCATTCGAATCCTCGAAACCCTCCGCGCCAATTGGGACCTGGATGTAGCCGTAGACCTCGACAGTTTGTTCCAGGATTAAGCACCTGCTGGCTATTTAAATCCTTAACTTTTGCCTTTATTGTGGTTGCGGTTAAAGAATACTGTTGTAAATTTATCCTATTCACAAGGACAAAAGAGTTATTGTTACCTGTAATAAGGTAACACAGCCACAAGAATAAGCACGGTATTACAGACTACTTTTGTACCTGGCCTTCGGGCCAGGTACTTTTTTTTTACGGGTAAGCCTGCCGCCTTGCTTCTTCTTAAAACGCCCACCCGGATCCCGTTCAGGATATCGAAGAGGCTGGTCAGCTGGCTACCAACCGTCGCAAAGTGGGTTCTGACTTCTTACCTGAGGAAGGCAAAAAGCCTGACCAACAATTTTTCAGGTAACACTTCTCCCTCGAAGAGGAGTCCCTAAATTTTTCGCAGCCGCTGAACACCCCAAATCAGCATGGTGATGAATAAAGCGATAAAGAACACCAGCACCAGGCCGCTTTTTACGACGGTAAAAAAACTGGTCGCACGAATGACCGGTACCGAAAGGTTGGGGTACGTATTCAACAAGGTGATGATGCCAATATTCTCCAGGTAATCTGCCGCCGCCGCCGCCAGCGGCAAGTAGCACAGCAAGAACAAAGACGTGTGGAGTTGCTGCAGCTTGTTTAAAAAATAAGCCATAACCAGCGTAAAACAGACGCCAAAGAGGAAAGGGTAAACCAGGTTCAGGGGCAGCTGCTTTAAGAGATAGACGTCGCGCCCCTTGACGCCCAGCGTACCGAAAAGCACCTCCACGTCAGCAGGGGTATAGCCACCGGGCCGCATGTCCAACAGTTGGAGGCCATCAGAAAAGGCCATAGTTGCCGGAACGGTGATGAACAACATCGCGCCGTAGAAAACCATTGCCAACAAAAAGAAGACCAGCACTTGCCGACCGCCAATGTTGCCCTGGATAATTTCTCTAATTTTTTTCATAGTGCAGCTTTTTTGGATCAGGTTTTGGACAAAGCACTGTTGATCATGCTTTACTGCACTAAGATAGCGCTATCCATCGTCGTCCCGCCCGGGGTTTATCGATCAAGCTTGTTCAGGGGGGATCCGGTCGGGGTAATCTGCCCGAACCACCGCCTGGATGCCTTCCGCGTAGGGGGTAGGGATAAAATTGAACCGCTGCTCAAACTTATCGCTGTTGAAGACGTAATCCCGATCGTACTGGTACATCATTTCGGGCATCTCCCGCATAACCGGCACAAACAGCCCAATGAGCCGGACCATTGACCGGGAGGCCACCAGGTAGCCTGGCTCAGCGCCCAAAGCAGCCGCAATGGCTTCGATCCAGCCTTTACCGGTCGGGGGGTCGGGGGCCGTGGGCAAGTGCCAGACCTGGTTATAGGCGGCTTCGGTATTGCCCAGGATGGCGGTCGCTTTACCCGCATCAGGGGTATACGTAAAGGAGTGCAGGTAGTGGACGAAACCCATCCAATTGGCTTTTTTGCCTTTGCTCAAGGGCTTGAAGACCATCTCGTTGAGCATACTGGTCTGGTCAATGTGGGGGCCATAAAAATCTGCGGAACGGGCGATCAAGGCGGTTAGCTGCCCCGCCTGGACGGCATCCAGGACCATTTTAGCCATTTCGGCCCGCACCCGGCCCTTCCTGCTCGGCGGATTGCTGGGCGTCGCTTCGGTCATGCCATTCAGATAAGCGGGGTCGTACATGTAGATGTTATCAAAAAAAACCAGCTTGCTATTGTACTTGCTACAGGCGGCAATGACGGCCTTCATAAAAGGAGGCCAGGTGGCTTCCCAGATTTTCGCGGCGTACGGAAATCCGACGGTGACGTACACCACCGACGAACCCTGCACGGCCCGGTCTACTTCCGCTGGCAAGGTCAGGTCAGCAGCCAGCAATTCATCGGTGGCGTTCACGCGTTTGGGGTGCCGGCTCACGAGGCGAATTTGAGTGGTATAGGCAGGCAGAGCTTTCGCCAGTTCAATTCCGATGGCACCACCAGCGCCTAAAATGGTTTGCATGGTACGTGGGTTTTGGTGAATTCCCCTAACAATAGCCCCCTGGTTGGATCGGTGGTGGGCTTGTTATTCGGGTTCGCAAAAAGAAATTTAAGGCTTTTTACGGAAAGGAGCCAAAAAATGGCTGTTAAAAAAAATCCTGCCCGACGAACTTAATCGTCGGGCAGGATTTTGGCTAACCCCGCTTTTATTAGCGACATATCTGCTGGCCGCTGTTGCACCACCCCGAGGTGCTGCTCACAACCTCAGCGGTATACCATTAATTGTGGTAAGCCTGGTTGTGCGCCAAAGTACTTCCACAAGTGGCACAGGCTGTAGCAGCGCCAGCGCCACCGGCACAGCCGCTGGCACAGGTGTAATGCCAAACACCAGCCGCGTTCTGGGCCGCAGCAGGTGGGGGTGGCGTAGCCGTTCCGGTTGGGTCCTGCGTCTGAATAGCAGGGTTGGGTGCCGGAGCAGCGTCGTTGGCGTGAAAAGCCTGGTTGTGCACCAAAGTGGCACTACACTGGCTACAAGTTCCCGCCGTGCCGCTGCCGTAGCCCAGGTGGCCATTGGGGCAAGTGTAGTGTTCTACGGTAGATGTCGCCCCCGCGGGTGCGGTTGCAGCAGGTGCCGGAGGTGCCGTTGATGCGTCTCCTGCCTGCTCGTTCTTGCAGGCCGTGATACTAAAAGCCAATGCGAATAGTAAAACGAAGCCTAATAATACACGTTTAATCATGGTATTTTTTTTTTGAAAGGCTAAGATACACCATATTTTAAAAATGCCCGGTCACCGCTATGCTTTTACTCAATATCCTGGTGGTGGCAAGTTTTTCAAAATAAGGGTATCCCGCACCACTACCTCATTGTTGCAACGCCCCTCCGCGTAGAGGACATTGGAGCCCATCAGCGTCGAATATCGAAAAAAAAAATCGCAGTGCACCAATTACGGGACACGGTCGCAACTTCAGGGATCAACATGATGTAACAAAAAAACATTTTTACCCAAATGATGTATGGCTGATGTAGTACTACATTCTGTTTTTATTATGTTCCTGCTTAAATTGCAGCTTCTCAAGTTGCGGATATTAACGCCAGGAGAACCTACCCGCTCCGCTGCTAAATCCCCGCAATTTGTGCTTTACACACTATCTAATTATTTCCGAATCATTACAATTCAAAACTGATGTTATGAAACGAATCTACCTTCTTATTCCGTGCCTGCTACTCTTGTGGGGAGTAGAGTTATCCGGGCAGGAACGCCTCGTCACTGGAACCGTCACCTCGGCCGAGGACGGCCTGGGAGTCATCGGAGCGAACATTCTTGTTAAAGGAACTTCCACGGGTACCATTACCGATTTTGACGGCAAGTACGAACTGCAAGTGCCCGGACCAGAGGCCGTCCTGGTATTCTCCTACACGGGTATGGCCGCCGAGGAAGTAACCGTCGGCAACCAGGCGGTGATCAACCTGGTCATGACTACCGACGCAGCCTTGCTCGATGAAGTAGTGGTGGTAGGTTACGGTGTTCAAAAAAAGAGCGTCGTGACCGGAGCCATTGCCTCGCTGGACGCCGACGACATCGGGCAGACGCCCGTGTTGCGCGTAGAACAAGCCCTGCAGGGACGAGCGGCAGGCGTACAGGTGACCAACAGCTCCGGGCAGCCGGGGGATGCAATTACCGTACGGATACGGGGAGCCGGCACCACCGGCAACGCCGATCCACTCTACGTAGTAGACGGCTTGCCCGTGGGAGGAATCGACTACCTCAACCCCGGTGACATTGCTTCTATCGAAGTACTCAAGGACGCCGCTTCGGCCGCTATCTACGGCGCCCGGGCTGCCAATGGGGTGGTGCTGATTACCACTAAATCCGGACAGGAAGGAAAGATGCAGCTGAGCTATGATGGGTACGTAGGCGTACAGAACCCCTGGCGCCAGCTCGACATGCTCAACGCCCGCGAATACGCCGTCATCCAAAACGAAGCGGCGGCGGCTTCCAACCTGAGCATCCCCTTTGCCAACCCTGCCACACTGGGTGAAGGTACCAACTGGCAAGATGAACTGTTTAACCAGGATGCGCCCATTACCAACCACCAGATTGCCGTCACCGGTGGCAATAAGGTGTCGAGCTTCGCGGGCACCCTCTCGGCCTTCAGCCAGGAAGGCATTGTGGGTGGCGACAAGTCGCAATTTGATCGCTACACCGCCCGCATCAACTCTTCGCACCAGGTCAGCAAGCGGTTTACTTTCGGCCAAAACCTCTCCTTCACCCATATCGACCGGCGGGCTATCGATGGGAACAATGAATTCGGAGGCCCCTTGATGAGTACCCTGAATATCGACCCTCTCACCCCCGTCTTCGAAACCGACCCCGCCCGCCTGGCTGGTTACGACCCCAACGCAGTGCGGGATGACGCCGGAAATGTCTACGCCATTTCCCGCTACGCCACCCAGGAAGTGGTCAACCCGCTGGCCCGGTTGGAAGTTACCAATGGCCGCTACAAGCTCGATAAAATCGTGGGTAATGTCTACGGAGAATTCGAGCTCATCCCCAACCTGAAACTGCGCAGCAGCTACGGTATCGACCTGGCCTATGGCACCAACAACAGCTTCCGCCCGGTATTCTACCTGAACGCCGCGCAAAACAACAGCGAGTCCAGAATCGACAAGTCCGTGGATCGTTGGTTCAACTGGATCTGGGAAAACACCCTGTCCTACCAGCTGGGCCTCGGTGACCACGACGTAAACTTACTGGCGGGTACAACCGCCCAGGAAAACAGCTACGAAAACCTGGCGGGTGGGAAATCTGATGTGGTATTCAGCAATTTCAACAACGCCTTCCTCAATACCGCCGTCAACGAAGAATCTGCTACGGCTGGTGGTGGGGCTTCCCAGTCGGCACTTTTGTCTTACTTCGGACGGGCCACCTACGGTTTCCAGGACAAATACCTGTTCACCGGTACCATCCGCGTAGACGGTTCTTCCCGTTTTGGCAAAAACAACCGCTTCGGGGTTTTCCCTTCTTTCTCGGCGGGCTGGGTGCTTTCGCAGGAAGCCTTCCTCCAGAACAGCAACGTGATTGACTTCCTGAAAATCCGGGCATCCTGGGGACAGAATGGCAACCAGGAGATCGGCGACTACCGCTGGGCTTCGACTATTGCTACGGGTGCCGGCTACTCCTTTGGCGACGGCACGGTCTTCACCAGTGGCTCCATTCCCGCCACCGTTCCCAACCCCGACCTGGAATGGGAGACTTCCGAGCAAACGGATATTGGTGTAGATGTGCGCTTCTGGCAAGGAAAAGTGGCCATTACGGCCGACTATTACGTCAAAAAGACCCTGGGCTTACTCGTAGACGCCCCCATCCCCGGCATCGTCGGCAACCGGGCTCCCACCGTGAACGGCGGCAACGTCGAGAACAAAGGTTTTGAATTTGCCATCGACTACCGCAATGGCGCCGGTGAGCTGAACTACCAGGTGGGCTTCAACTTCTCGCACAACCAGAACGAAGTGACCGCCATCAACAACGCCGAAGGGGTGCTCGTAGGCGCAGGCTTCTCGACCTACGGAAGCGTGTCGCGGGCGGCCGTAGGCTTCCCGATTGCGTACTTCTGGGGCCTGCAAACCGATGGCTTGTTTCAAACGAACAGCGAGGTGGAAAACTACCTCAATACCGACGGTGGCCTCATTCAGCCCGGAGCGGCTCCTGGGGATATCAAGTTCGTCGATTTGAACGGCGACGGCGTCATCAACGACGCCGACCGCACCATCATCGGCAACCCTACCCCCGACTGGACGTTCGGCGCCAACCTGTCGGCAGATTACAAAAGCTTTGACGTGAGCCTCTTTTTGCTGGGCACCGTCGGCAACGAAATCTTCAACGGTACCCGGCGACACGACTTAACGACGGCCAACATGCCGGCGCGCTTCCTCAATCGCTGGACCGGAGAAGGCACCTCCAATGACATTCCCCGCTCGACGACTACCGATCCCAATGGCAACTTTTCGAAGATTTCCGATTTCTACATCGAAGACGGCTCCTTCCTCCGCATCAAAGACCTCCAGGTAGGCTACACCCTGCCCGCGAACGTGCTCGATGCCCTTAACATCCAACGCGTGCGCATTTACGTAGCGGCTCAGAACCTGCTGACCCTGACGGGCTACAATGGCTTTGACCCCGAGATTGGTGCGCGCTCCGCTTTGGATATTGGCATCGACCGGGGTATCTACCCCCAGGCCAGGTCGTTCCGCGTAGGTGCAAGCGTCGTATTTTAATCCTAACTCTCGTTTAAATTGAAAACAATGAATATTAAATTAATCAACCATATCTTTCTCCTGGCGCTGACCGGTTTCCTGGTGGGATCCTGCAGCAAGGACTTCCTCGACAAGGAACCCCTGGACCAGCGGGTAGAATCCAATTTTTACCAGACCCAGGAAGACGCCCAGGAGGCGCTGATCGCCGTATACGACGCCTTGGGCTGGAATACCGTAGTGGGTTTTCATCCGCTGCCCATGTTTGCCGATATTGCCTCGGACGACAGCTACGCCGGCGGCGCCAGCAGGAATGACGCCCCCAATATCATTGAAGTAGACCAGCAAAACATCCGCACCACCAACGGCGAAGTACTGGGGTTGTGGCGGAAGTACTATATCGGCATCTACCGGGCCAATTTGTACCTGGAAAAGATCCAGGGTATTGACGCCGACCAGGATTTTATCGACCGGACGGTGGCCGAGGCCAAATTTATCCGGGCCTACTACTACCTGGATCTGCTGCGGATTTTTGAAAACGTCCCCTTGTTAACGGAGACGCTGAAGAGCCCGTCGGATTACAGCCAAAACCAGTCGACCCCCGAGCAGATCTACAACCAGATCGCGACCGACCTGGTGGAAGCCATCCCCAATTTGCCGGAGGTGATTCCCGCTACCGAGAACGGCCGGGTCAGCAAATGGGCCGCCAAAGCCTTACTCGCCCGGGCCTACTTGTACGTCCACGGCGTGTACAACGCCAACCCTGCGGGCGGTGGCAAGACGATTGACCAGGCTACTGCCCTGGCAGAGCTGGAAGATGTGATCGCCAACAGCGGCCACAGCCTGCTGGCCAATTTTGCCGCCAACTTCTCCAAGACGGGCGAATTCAGCAGTGAGTCCGTTTTTGAAATTTCCTATTCCGATGCCCGCCCCTGGTACGACTGGGGCTACATCCAGGGCGGAGAGGGCAATATCGCCGTACAAATGCAAGGCCCCCGGGTAGATGATCCCGGCCTGGAAGCGTACGAAAGAGGATGGAGCTTTGCACCGGTCACCCAATCGCTTTACGACGCTTTTGAAGCTGGCGATGTGCGCCGGGATGCGACGATCCTAAGCGAGGATGAGTTTGTGGGTGGCCTGACCATTGGTTACCAGCACACGGGATTCTTCACCAAAAAATACACGACCACCAAGGAGTATAAGCCGGCAGAAGGACAGCAGGAACTGAACTGGGGCAACAACTACCGGGTCATTCGCTTTTCGGATGTGCTCCTCATGGCCGCCGAACTGGGCAGCCCCAATGCCCAGGCCTACCTCGACCAGGTGCGCACGCGCGCCGGACTCGGTTCGGTATCCGCCAGTTTGGAAAACATTCACCGCGAACGCCGGGTAGAACTGGCCCTGGAAGGCCACCGCTACTGGGACCTGATCCGCCAGGGGTTAGGTGTTGCCGAAAGCGCCATTTCCGTCAGCGGGGTCATCGGGCCAGGCTACCAGGGCGATGCCCAGGAATTTGACGTGACCTTCAAGCCCCTGAAGAAAGGCTTGTTCCCTATTCCCCAGGCAGAAGTGGATATTTCCAATGGCGTGTATATCCAAAACGCCGGTTATTAACCAGTGCCAGGCGCACTGGCTTTTTATTCCTTCAAAAAACAATTATCATGAAATTAAGCAATATATTATCATGGGGTACGCTGGCGGCACTGGCAGTCGTGCTGGCAGCCTGTGATCCGGAATTATATGATGAAAACGCCCTGGGGCTACCGCCGGCCCCGGAAGACGTAACCTTCGCCTATACGTATGATGTGGACAATCCCAACATTGTCTATTTCACCAATACGTCGGAAGGTTCTTTTATAGCCAAGTGGGACCTCGGCAATGGTTCCAGTAGCGAAGGGAAAGAAGTGACGGGTGCTTACCCGCTGCGGGGCGACTACACCGTGACCCTGACCATTTACACCAGCACGGGAAGTGCGTCCAACAGCCAGGTCGTCAATATTGCCGAGACGAACGCGGCCATGTTGAACACCCCGGAATTCCTGTTGCTGACGGGCGGCCCCGACCAACTGGAGGGCAAGACCTGGGTGATCGACTCTACCCGGGTTGGCCACATGGGCGTTGGGCCCGCAGGATCCCTGACGCCGGAATATTGGCAGGCGCCACCCCTCGACAAAGTAGGGCTCGGCTTGTACGATGACGAAATGACCTTCAAACTCATCAACTTCGCCTATGACCTGAACAACCACGGGAATATGTTTGTCAACGGCGCCCACGCGGCCGATGTCGGCGGAATCGCTGGTGGTGGCGACCAAAAAGTCAACTATAACCCACCCGCCAACATGAATTGGTCGCTGGTAAATCAAAACGGCACCCTGGTACTCAATATCTCCAACGGTGGAACCATTGGTTTTTACACCGGGGTGTCTACTTACCAGGTTCTGACGCTGGAAGAGAACGAATTATTCATTCGTTTTCTGGACAGCAAGAACCCCGACCTTGCCTGGTATCACCGCCTGATCCCGAAAGGCTACACCCCCCCTCCGCCACCGGACTTAGGCACCAGACTGCCCGTTAATTTCGAAACCGCAGCACCCACTTTTGATGCTTTTGGGGGCAGCAGTTATGCGGTGATTGACAATCCCGATCCCTCGGGGATCAATACCAGTAACAAAGTTGGCCAAACCGTGCACGGGTTCGAACCCTGGGCGGGCATCGTTACCGGCCTCGAGGATCCGCTCGATTTTTCCGTACGCAACGCCTTTAAAATGAAGGTTTGGTCGCCGGTGACGGGGGTGGCCAAGTTCAAAATAGAATCTTCGGCCAATCCCAACGTGAATATCGAGGTCGATGTAGACATGACCACGACCAACCAATGGGATGAACTCGTCTTTGATTTCGCGGGGGCCGAATCCGGGGTTTATGACCGGATCGCCTTGTTCTTCGATTTTGGCGGGCCGGAAGGCAACACGTTCTACTTCGATGATATTGAACAGGTGGCTGTTGCCCCTGCCCTTTCAGCAGCGGTACTTACCGGAGGAGGAACCAAGGCCTGGCGGCTCAAGCCCGTGGCGGGCGCCTTGTCGGTAGGTCCGGCGCGGGGTAGTGGCGAGTGGTTTGCCGTATCGGCCGGAGACATTACCGGGCTGCGGGCCTGCTGGTTTGATGACGAATACATTTTTCAAACTGGAGGTACTTACGTCTATGACGCCAAGGGCGTCGTCTTTGCCGAGGCTTACATGGGCGTTCCCGATGGCTGTACGCCGGAAGCCGACCTGCCCGCGAATGCCCAGGCCTGGGGTTCCGGCACCCATAGCTTTAGCTTTACCTCCGGCAATGATGTGGAGCCCGACAAGATTACGGTAACGGGAACCGGCGCGTTCATCGCCTTGCCCAAAGCTTTCAACGGCGGGGAATACGGGGCAGCTCCACCTGCAACCAATGGTTCGGTGACCTACGAGGTTCTCAACTACATCAATGACGGCAGCTCCGAGACGTTGATCATTACCATCGACATCAGTGCCGGTGAAGTGGGCGGCGCCTGGTGGACCTTTACGCTCGAAGCCGTTCAATAGCAAGCGAATGGAATGAGTTGATCCACGCTTGACTATTCGTTTTTTCAACAAACACCTCACCAACTACCCCGGCGTTACCTGGTGCAGTAGGTGAGGTGTTTTTGTTTGTTTTATTGTCCTCCAGGACAAGACTTGTAAATGCGGACGTGGCTGACTATGCCGCTTTCTCTTCATCAAATTTATTTACCAACATGAAACAGCTATCTTATTTAAGTGCTTTTTTTCTACTGCTCTGCGCGGCGCCGCAGCTGCGGGCCCAGTGCTTTGAATTGGTCTGGTCGGATGAATTTTCCATCAATGGCCCGCCGAATCCCGCCACCTGGGGATACGACCTGGGTACCGGCCAGGGTGGATGGGGCAACCAGGAGATTCAAACCTACACGTCCAACGCCCAAAATGTACGGGTAGCCGGCGGCATGCTGGTCATCGAAGCCCACAAGGTGAATAATGTCTGGACCTCCGCACGCATTCAAAGTCAGGGCAAAAAGAGCTTCACTTACGGCAAAGTACAATTTCGGGCCAAACTCCCCGCGGGGGTGGGCACCTGGCCAGCCCTGTGGCTGCTCGGTGATGATGTCACCTCCGAAGGGTGGCCCGCCTGTGGCGAAATTGATGTGATGGAGCACGTCGGCAAAGACCCCGGCAGGGTGCACGGCTCCTTGCATACGCCCTCCAGCTCGGGTGCTACCGTCAATACCGGTACGATAAATATTGCGGATTTCGCCACGAATTTCCACGATTACGAGGTCCGCTGGACGGCAGACGCCATCGCTTTCCAGGTGGATGGCAACACCTATTACACCTACCAACCGGCGCTGCAAAACCCCGCCAACTGGCCTTATAACAATGGTTTTTTCATGATCATGAATATCGCCATGGGCGGCATCTTTGGCAGCGCTGACCAGTACGAAACCGGCGGCTTACAGAACGGCGTAGACCCCGGCCTCACCACGGCCCGCATGGAGGTCGATTACGTGCGGGTTTACCAGGAAGTGGCAAGTGTAGCTATTAGTGGAACAGAAAATGTGACGCCCTTTGCGACTGGCCTGGCCTACACCGTGTCCAATCTGGCGGAAGGCACCTTCAACTGGACTGTTCCGGCCGGAGCCGTCATCACTGCAGGCCAGGGCACCCCCACGATCACCGTCAACTGGGGCGACAGTTCCGGCGAGGTAGCCGTGGCCGCCGTTGGCGCCTGCAATACCTACACCGCCAGCCTGGGAGTAAACACCGTCACGGTGCCGCAAACCGGTTCCTATATCCTGGATGATTTTGAAGACAGTAACCACGACCGCTGGACTGCCAACCCGGGGGCCGGCAACAGTTTCACCTTTACGGAAAGCGACGGCGCCCTGTCGATTGCCTATGCGATAACGGCACCGGGAGCCATCCCCACCGCGGTGCTCCAACTGGAGCAACTCGTCGACCTGTCTACTTACAGCAAAATGCGCGTGCGGGCCAAAACCTTTAATACAAGTGGAACCGTCAGCATGCGGATCGACCTCTTCGATCAGCAGGGAACGGCCACCAATGCGTCGCCGGTGTTCAAGCTGGAACCCCTTCAGGATGATGGCCAGTATACCATTTATGAACACGATTTCAGTGGCGACTGGTTATCCAGCTCCCCAAATATTGGCGCACTGACCGACTCCAGCCGCATTGCCGGGCTGAACCTGTACATCAACTACGGCCTCTTTGGCGCGGCGGGCAGTGACGAATTGTGGCTGGATTATATCGAGATGGTGGATCCGCAGGTGGTCAACGGTTTGTCGGAAGTGTTGGCCGCCGCCGGGCTGGAGGTCTACCCCAATCCGGCTCAGCATAGCCTCACGCTGCGCACCACTACAATTCCGGCGCAGTGGCCCAACGTGACCTGCCAATTGTACAACCAGCAAGGGGTTACCCTGTCAGCCCAGCCCTGGACCAACCCCAGTGTGCCCCTGGCATTCGACGTCCGGCATTTTCCCGCTGGCGTTTACTTCCTCTCCCTGCAGGCTGGCCGTACGGTAGTGACCAAAAAGGTAATCCTGCAATAACCCCGGCCCGGGCCGGTGAACATGAGGTCATAAAAAGCTGGCCTGCTGCGACTGTACAGTGTATCCATAAAAATAGCCTGATCAAACTCATGACCAGGCTATTTTTGGGGTGTCGGACCGCTGGCTTAGCCATGCGACTAAACCAGCACCAGCACCAAATACACCGCCAACATCACCGCCAGGGCCACCAGCACCCATTTGGTGCTCACGGCGGCACCGCCCGTCGTGTCGGGTTCTTCCCACATATCAGCCGCCTTTAGGGCGACGACGGCGCTGGTGAAATCGCGCTTCCTGATGTGCAACCCGATCCAGCCCTGCCCCAGCGGGAGCATGGTTTGGATATTGGAACTGGTGATGAAGGAAGGAATACCCGCCTGCCGCAGTTGCAGGGCTGCGAGCTGCGCCTCCGCGTCGAGGTAAAAATAGCGGAGTACCAGGGTAGGGTCTTCACTGGGCTCCCAGTAGTCGAGAATGGTAGAGGCAGACATATTAAGTGGACTTTGCGCATTTGCGCTGACAATTTTAAAAATCCAATAGCCTTGTTCTGCCGGGTCAGCGTGGGGGGGTAACCCCGTTGTGATGCCGGCAGAACAAGGCTAACCAACCCACAGCTAAGCTTCGGGTTCCGCAGCCGCTTCGGCAGCATTGATCTTGGCAATTTCCAAGTCGATGAAGTAAAGGCTTTGCGGGCCGTCGCCAATCAGCTTGATCTTATCGAGAATTGACCGCATGAGGGCTTCTTCTTCGCGCTGTTCGTTGACGTACCACTGCAAAAAGGCGTAGGTGGCGTGGTCGTCTTCCTTGGTGGCGATCGCCACGAGGTGATTGATAGACGTGGTCACCTTTTGCTCGTGGACGTAGACGGTCTTGAACATCTCCTGCACCGAAGAAAATTCGTGCGGCGGCTGCGGCACGGCGGGCGCGAGGGCGTGTCCGTCGACTTCGGCGAGGTAGTGAAAAATCTTTAGCATGTGCATGCGTTCCTCTGCCGATTGCCGGTGCATGAACTGGGCACAACCGGCCAACCCTTCACGGTCGCACCACGATGCCATTGACAAGTAGAGAAAGGAAGCATAGCCTTCGAGGCCAATCTGTTTGTTGAGCGCTGCTTTTACGACGTCTGAAACCATAGAAATTCTTTTTTTTACAAAATATAAACCTTGCCTTGGTATTTTTAGTTGTGAGGGGGATGAAGATACACAAAAAATACCAACTCACCGACCGCGATCTCGACCGCATTATCGAGATGGCGTGGGAAGACCGTACCCCTTTCGATGCCATCACCGATCAGTTTGGGTTGACCGAGGCCGAAGTCATCGAACTCATGCGCTATGAGATGCATCCCCGCAACTGGCGCAAGTGGCGCGCCCGCGTACAAGGCCGCAGTACCAAACACCGCATGAAAGCCGGCGACGACGTGGATCGCTTCCGCTCGCAGGCGCAGAAACACATTACGTTGAATAAGATCAGTAAGCGCAGGTAAAACAAGCTTTCATTTTTGTATTGTGCATAAGAACCTTACCTTTATCCGTATAAAAATTAATTCAACAGGTGATGAAACCAACTCTCGTGATCCTTGCTGCTGGCATGGGTAGCCGCTACGGCGGTCTGAAGCAAATTGACGGCGTAGGCCCCAACGAAGAACCAATCATTGAATACGCCATCTACGACGCCATCCGCGCGGGTTTCGGCAAAATCGTATTCGTTATCCGCAAGGACATTGAAGCGGCTTTCAAGGAGAAATTTGCCGGCAAACTAGACGGGAAGGTTGAAGTGGCCTACGTGTTCCAGGAGAAAGACAGCTTTGTGCCCGCTGGCGTGGCGACCGATTACCGCGAGAAACCCTGGGGCACCGCGCACGCCATGTTGGTGGCCGCCCCCGAAGTGCACGAACCGTTTGCCGTCATCAATGCCGATGACCACTACGGCGCAGAAGCCTTCCAAACCATTCATCGCTTCCTCACCCAGGATTGCACCCCCACGCGCCACGCCATGGTCGGTTATGTGTTGCACAATACCCTTTCCGATCACGGCACCGTCAACCGGGGCGTAGCAGCCACCGAAGATGGCTACTTGTCGGGGATCGTCGAGCGCCTCAAAATTGGCCACCGCAACGGTAGCGTCTCCTTCCTCGATGACGATGCCACGCCCCACGAACTGTCGGTCAACAGCGTCGTGAGCATGAACTTCTGGGGCTTCCACCCCGATATCCTGCGGCAAACGGAGGAGCTGTTCCACGAATTTGTCCACGCCACTGCCGGCCAGCCCAAAACCGAATTCCTCATCCCCGAGGTGGTCGACCACCTCATCCGCACCGGTCAGGCCCGCGTGAGTCTGCTCACCTCCGACGAGCGCTGGTACGGCGTCACCTACCAGGAAGACAAACCCCTGGTGATGGCCGCGTTCAAGGAATTGCTGGCCAAAGGCGTCTATCCACACGATTTGTGGTCGTAACGACCGGCCCTTGCGGCAGCGCTAAAACAACCCGCTGATCTGGCCTTCTGCATCGATATCGATGTGCTCCGCCGCTGGCTCCGCCGGTAGCCCTGGCATGCGCATCATGTCGCCGGTAATGGGAATCAGAAAACCCGCGCCAGCCGCAATTTCTATTTCCCGAACCGTGACGACAAAATCCTCGGGGCGGCCCAGCAATTTGGGGTTATCGGAAAGCGATTTCTGGGTTTTCGCCATGCATATCGGCAACTTTTCCAAGCCCAGATTGGCTATCTTTCGCAAATCTGCCTGCGCCTGCGCGGTGTAAACGACTGACCCGGCGCCGTAGATTTTGGTGGCAATGGTCGCTATTTTTTGCTTTACCGGCCAGTCCCAGTCGTATAAAGGCTGAAAGGGCGCCGTCGTCGTGGCGGCAGCTTCCACTACTGCGGCGGCCAATTCCGCCGTGCCGCCGCCGCCGGCTTCCCAACCATTGGCTACCGCTGCCGGCACCCCTAAAGCAGCTGCCCGCTCCTGCACCACGGCCAGCTCGGCGGCGCTATCACCAGCGAACCGGTTAATCGCCACTACCACTGGCAGCCCGTAGGCACAGATATTCTCCAGGTGTTTCTCCAAATTGGGCAAACCCGCAGCTACCGCTTCCGGGTTGGGTGTTTTGAGGTCGGCCAAAGCTACGCCGCCGTGGTATTTCAAGGCGCGAATGGTGGCTACCAGCACCACTGCCCGCGGGGATAGGCCCGCGCTCTGGCACTTGATGTCCAGGAATTTTTCGCCCCCGAGGTCGAAGCCGAAGCCCGCTTCCGTGACGACGTAATCCGCCAGGGAAAGCCCCATCCGCGTAGCGATCACCGAATTGGTGCCCTGGGCAATATTGGCGAAGGGCCCGCCGTGGATGATGGCGGGGTTGCCCTCGATGGTCTGCACCAGGTTGGGCTGAATGGCCATTTTGAGCAAGGTGGCCATTGCCCCGGGGGCCTGCAGGTCGCGTGCGTAAATGGGCCGCTTGTCGAAGGTGAAGCCGACAAAAATATTGCCCAGTCGCCTTTTCAGGTCTTCGCGGTCGGTGGCCAGGCAAAGGATCGCCATGATTTCGGACGCGGCCGTGATGTCAAAGCCCGTCTCGCGGGGTACGCCCGAGCTCGTTCCGCCCAACCCGATCACTATATTTCGGAGCGACCGGTCGTTCATATCCATGACCCGCTTCCAGGTGACGGTGCGGGGATCGAGCCCCAGGGAGCGCGTTTTGCTTTGCAGGTTGTTGTCGATCAGGGCCGCCAGCAGGTTGTGGGCTTTCTCAATGGCCGAAAAATCGCCGGTGAAATGCAAGTTGATGTCTTCCATGGGCAGCACCTGCGACCAGCCGCCGCCGGTAGCGCCGCCCTTGATTCCGAAAACGGGCCCCAACGAGGGTTCCCGCAGTACCACACAGGTGTGGTGGCCCAGGCGGTTGAGGCCTTCCGACAGGCCAATCGACACGGTGGTTTTTCCTTCGCCAGCGGGGGTTGGCGAAATGGCCGACACCAGAATCAGGTTCCCTTTTTTCCAGCGATCTTCCCGGATCAGGTGCAGGGGTAGTTTGGCTTTGTATTTTCCGTACAGCTCCAGGTCGTCGGCTGCAATGTGGCATTTTGCGGCCACGGCTGCGATGGGCTGGAGGGGTATCGAGCGGGCAATTTCTAAGTCAGTTTGCATGTTGTATTTGTTGTTTAAGCGCTTCTGCGCGCTGGGATTGAAAGGTATCAAGTCCTGGGCGTAAACCCCGTATAAGCCCCTAAAAATTTTCGCGACAAGCGCTTACTCTCCTTTCCACTTCACCCGTTTGGCCTTGGCCTTGATGAAGAGGGTCTGTTCCGAGGCGACGAGCAGCTGTTGGGGGTCGATAAAATCTACGGACTCGTACTGGGTGGCCAGGAGCAGCGAAATGCGGCGGGAGCGCTGTTTTCCGCGCAGGTAGTGCCCGCTGGGGTAATCGCTGAAACAAAAAATATTGGCGGCGGAGTAGGGAAGGAAGCCGAGCCGCAGTTTGAAATAATAAGCCAATAAGACCACCTGACCCGTGGCGGGATGGATAGCCGCCGCCGTGACCACCCGCTTGCGCAGCAACAGGCTGTCGCGCAGTACGGCCTCGTGCTCACCCGGCTGGGCTGGCAGCACAAAATGGTAGGTGGGCAACCGCCCCCGGCGAATGGCACTTTTGGTGAACAGGTGCAGGGTGTCCTGGTGCCAGAAGAACGCTTCGGTATTGTAATGGGCGCCAGCGGGAAAGCGAAAACGGATGCTGTCCAGGGCGCCCGTAGTGGGTTGGTAGCGGTAGACCAGGAGCTCATCGCGCACGCCCCGGTTGTCGCCGAAATCACCGAGGTAGAAGGCACCGGTGGTGTCGTAGGTGAGATCTTCCCAGTCGTAATTTTGGGTATTGGCAAGCGGAAGAGCCGCCAACAATTCGCCACACACATTGGTGCGGTAGAGGGTGGGGCTGTTCCCGCCATCGTTGAGCCACCACAAGCTGTCGGGGGCTTGCACCCAGAGCCCCGAAACTTCCTTCAGCTCGGCGGGTAAACGGAACGCGTGGGGGGCGTTCCGCTGGGCCACGAGGGGTGTGACCAGGCTTAGAAAAATCATTGCCAGGTAAAAATTGGGTGTTTTTATCATTTTCTCAAGCGCTTTTATTCCCCTTTTGGGTCAACGTATAGGATTTCGCTACTTGCAAATAAACCACTATCCTGCATAAAACCAGGGAAATACTAACCCTAAAATTATATGGCACAATAAGCTGAAGGACAAATACCTGCTGGTTATTTTTCTTTTTCTCAGGATTTACTGCAAAAAACGGGCAATTGGAGTACCGCCCGAAAGCGTAAAAAGGTGTGCCGCCGTTTACATCACCGTTCATAACCCGTGGGAATTCCGATGTTAAAGCCAGACCAAACAATAACCCTCTTCCTGCTGTTGCAGCCAGGTGTTTCAACAATTAACGTTTGATTTACCTATCTTTGTCTTATAAATTGTCTCTTTCCCCGGCAAAAAAGTCTTGCTGAGGAGCGTTCAAAAGCCAGTTTCCAGTGGCGGTTTTTTCGAAAAAAATTGTCCGGGAACATCAAACCATCACCGTGACTTTGAACAAACCATTATCCAAATCCGCTATTGCCCATACTGATCACGCGGAGGTCTTGCAAGATTATTACATCTGCTGTCTGAGCCGGGAAATCAGCCTGGTTATGCGGCGGGATGTACTCACCGGGCGCGCCAAATTTGGTGTCTCCGACGACGGCAAAGAAGTGTACCAGGTGGCCATGGCCAAGAGCTACCAACCCGGCGACTGGCGAGCGGACTACTACCGCGGCCACACCCTCCTGCTCGCGCTGGACCTCGCCAAACCGGAAGACCTGTTCGCCCAGCTCTATGCTGATCCTGAAAATGACCCCCTCAGTGCCGGCCGCCAAATGAATGGCCACCACATGACGCCCATCACGGACGCCGAAGGACGGTGGCTCAACCAACGCGCAGGCATCAACCTCTCCTCCGACATTTCTCCTACGGGTGGCCAGATGGCCCGGGCGCTCGGCCTGGCCTACGCCAGCAAAGTTTACCGCGAAGCCGATCACCTGGAGCAGCCGGCATTTTCCCGCGAAGGAGAAGAAGTTTGTTTTTGCAACATTGGTGATGCCAGCACCAGCGAGGGTGTTTTTTGGGAAACCCTCAATACGGCCGGGGTGCTGCAAGTGCCCCTCGCCGTCACGGTAGCCGACGATGGGTACGGCATTTCGGTACCTACCGAATACCAGACCATTAAGAGCAGTATCAGCAAGGCGCTGGCGGGCTTTGTCCCCGAGGACGACCACCAAGATGGCATGGCCGTTTACGCCATCAAAGGGTGGGATTATCCTACCCTCTGTGCAGCTTACCAGACGGGTATCGAAAACCTGCGAAAAAACCACCAACCGGCCCTCTTCCACATTACCGAACTTACCCAGCCCCAGGGGCATTCCACCTCGGGCTCCCACGAGCGCTACAAAAGCAAGCAGCGCCTGCAGTGGGAGAAGGAATACGACTGCAACCGCCAGTTTCGCCTGTGGATGCTGGCCACCGGCCTCGCCGATGAAGAGGAACTCCAAGCCATCGAGGCCAAAGCCAAAGCGGATACCGCTGCCGCCCGCGAGCGCGCCTGGCAGAACCTGCGCCGCCCGATCAAAGCGCTACTCAACCAATTTCAGGAAGTACTGACCCAGCTGCCAGCTTCTCCCGCGACAGCGGCCTCCCGCAAGGCAATCACGACCCTGCGGGCCCCCAGCAGATCCGAAATACTGACGCTGGCCCGCCAGCTGAAATTCGCCCTCTACGGGCAGGATTTCCCAATCCTGAACGACTTTATCCAGGCCGAACAACAATTGCTGCAGACACGCTACGGCGCTCATCACCTGAGCGAAAGCCCGCGTGCTGCGCTGCGGGTACCCGCCGTAGCACCGGAATTTGCCGACGATGCCCACGTCGTCACGGGTTACGAAGTCATCAACCGCTTCTTCGACCAGGCACTGGCACGCATCCCCGAACTCTACGTCTTCGGTGAAGATGTAGGTATGATCGGGGGCGTCAACCAGGGGCTGGCAGGCATGCAGCAGAAGTACGGCGAACATCGGGTATTCGACACCGGTATCCGGGAATGGACCATCGTTGGCCAGGCCATTGGGATGGCTATGCGCGGACTGCGTCCGGTGGCCGAAATCCAGTACCTCGATTACCTGATCTATGCTTTTTCTGCCCTCTCCGACGACCTGGCGACCCTGCGCTGGCGCACCAATGGCCAACAGCAGGCCCCCGTCATCATCCGCACCCGCGGGCATCGCCTGGAGGGCATCTGGCACTCGGGCTCGCCCATGAGCGTTTTGCTGGGGGGGCTGCGCGGCATCCACATTTGTGTACCCCGCAACATGGTTCAGGCCGTGGGCATGTACAATACCCTCCTCCAGGGCGATGATCCGGGGCTGGTCATCGAATGCCTCAATGGCTACCGCCTGAAAGAAACACTGCCCGAAAACCTGGCTACGCTCACCGTGCCGCTGGGCGTACCCGAAGTGGTGCACCCTGGTACCGACCTCACGATTGTCACCTACGGCTCCTGTGTGCGTATTGCGGTGGAAGCCGCCGAACGCCTCGCTACCGTGGGCATTGCCGTGGAGGTGGTCGACGTGCAAACCCTCTGGCCTTTCGACCTCGAACACCGCATCAGCGCCAGCCTCCGCAAAACCAACCGCCTGCTGGTGGTCGACGAAGACGTGCCCGGTGGCGCCGCAGCCTACATCACCCAACATATCCTGGAAGAACAGCAAGGTTACTTCCAGCTGGACACCCAACCCGCTACCCTCACCGGTACCGCCCACCGCCCGCCCTACGGCGACGATGGCAACTACGTGAGTAAGCCCAGCGTGGAAGACATCGTGGAAAAAGTGCTGGCCATGGTGGCGGAATAGTCACCCCGCAGCGCCGTGGCAATAAGGACCGCCACGGCGCTGCGCCACCAATAATCCGCACACATTTTCCCGGCCAACGCACCAGCAACCCCGCCAGGGTTACTATCTTTACCGCAAAACACACCCGGTGAAACAACGTTACCTGCTCCTGCTCCTCATCGCTATTGGCTATATCGGCGGCAACTTCATCGTCGACCGTTGGGAAAAAACCCTCTACTACGGCGACTCCAACGGCTACTACCTGCACGTGGTCTCCTTTTTCGTCAACCAGGATGTGGGCGACTACGACCAGACCATCACCACCCTCCGCCAGGTCAACCCCGACTCCTCCGACCCCCGCGAAGACGTCTACGGCATCCGGCTCACCGACAAGGGCCAGCGCTACATCAAGTATACCGTCGGGGTACCCCTCATGGAGACGCCCTTCTTCCTACTCGCCCACGCCTACGCCAAACTGACGGGCCAGTACCCTGCCGATGGCTGGAGCAAACCCTACCTGCTGGCCGTGGGTTTCGCCATAATTTTCTACGTGCTGCTGGGTTTTTACCTGCTCATCGGCATCCTGCAGCGCTATTTTTCGCCGCAGATTACCGCGCTGGTGGTGCTGTCGCTGGCCTTTGCCACCAACCTGTTTTTCCACGCCACCTACGTGACCATGGCGCACGGCTTTCTGTTTTTCGACTACTGCCTGCTCCTTTACCTCACCATCCGCTTTTACGAAACCCCCAGCACGCTGCGGGCCCTGGGCCTGGGCGCCGTGGTGGGCCTCATCACCCTCACCCGGGTGCCCGAAATCGTCAGTGCGCTCATTCCCCTGCTCTGGGGCATTACCAGCAGGGAGACCTTGCGGGAGCGCATCCGCTTTATTGGCGCCAACCTGAAATATGTGGTGGCCGCACCGGTAGGGTTCCTACTGGGCTTCTCGCTACAGTTTGCCTACTGGTACTACGTGAGTGGCCACCTGATCTTCAACCCCTACGAAGGGGAGGGGTTCAATTTCCTGAAGCCCAACATCCTGAGGGGGTGGTTTGATTTTGCCAACGGCTGGCTCATCTACACCCCCATCATGGCCTTCAGCCTGCTCGGCTGGCCGCTGCTGCGCCGCTACTGCCGCGCGCCCCAGTTGGCCATTCTGGCTTTTGTGGGGCTCCATGCCTACATCCATTACTCTTACTACGCCTGGACCTACTTTCCGGGGCTCGGCTCGCGGCCCATGGTCGAAACCTACCCGCTGCTGGCGTTCGGGCTGGCGGCCAGCTACCAGTATTGCTCGGAGCGCAAGTGGCTGCGGGGGCTGCCCGTGATCGCACTGGTACTCTTTACGGTCCTCAACCTGTTTCAGACCTGGCAAATGCGGCAGGGAATCATCTGGTCGGAACGCGGCAACCGGGCTTTTTACCTCGAAACCTTAGCTACCCTCACCCCCACCCTGAACTCGCACCGGGCCTACGAATCCAACGAACTGCAACCCGACGAAGCCGACATCACCCTGGTGAAGCCCCTGGTGCAGCAGGGATTCGAAGACACTACCCTCTTCGCTACCGTCGCCGACATCACCCACGGCGGCAATTACGCCCTCTACGACACCCGCGAATTTCTGCCCTGGAAAGCGGAACTCGACCTGGCGGAGATGCACCCCCGCGACTGGCTCAAGGTGGGCGTAAGCGCCTACATCCGCGAGGAAGACCGGTTGCACGAACGCGACAAGGCGGCCGTACTCGTGGTGGAGATTGTAGACGGAAACGGCAAAAAGAAAAAGTGGAAGTGCATCCGAATTTCCCCTTTCATTGGCAACAAAGCCCACCACATCTGGCCCACCGGGGAGGTCAACATGTGGGACGAAGCCTCCTTCTACGTGCGCCTACCGCGCGGCCTGCAGCCCAACTGGCGGGCCAATGTCTTCGTCTGGAATGCCCCCGGGCAGAAGATGATTCTCGATGATTTGTACGTGGAACTTTACCGGGATAGGTAGGTTGTTTTTTTTAACCATATAGGGCAGATAGTTTTTTTTGCCACCAAGGCTCCAAGGGCACCAAGGTTTTTTTGCCACAGAAGCACGAAAGGCACAAAAAATTCACGGAACAATTTTTGTGGGATTTGGTGGGTGCTGTGTTTTAGTGGCTATCATTTTTGCCACCAAGGCTCCAAGGGCACCAAGATTTTTTTGTGGCTATGATTTTTTTAGCCACGGAGGCGCGGGGACACAGGGTTTCTTTTGCGGCCTCGCCCCCGCTGATGTTCCCCTAAAAAAACAAAATAGCGTCTATTTGTTGACTTAATTAACGTGAATTGCGTCATTAAACTGACGGTAATGAAGTATTTAGCTAGTGGTCTGTCAAGTGTTAATTTTGGGGTTGAGTGTTAGCGAATTTTGGGGCTAATCAAGGCGGAGATTCCCGCGCATAGCACCGCTACGTAAGGGGTTCTCCAACGCAGCGTAGTCCGCAAAAGACGCCACAGGCTACCCGAAGTTTTAGCCTTGACAGACCACTAGCTACCCCTTCCCTCCTCGAATCTCCTGCCGCAGCTGCTCATTGATCGCGCGGAGTTCCTTGATTTGTTCCAGTAGCTGCTGGTTGGCCGCTTGGGTTTTGGCTTGGGATTGGGTAATGCTGCGGATAACCTCCATCAGCTGCTCGATTTGCTTTTCGTTAGACTCTTTGGACGCCGCATAATATTGCTCCACAAAACCATTGGTCATTTGGTTGTTGGTGAAGTTGATGTTTTTGTCGGGGTATGGCGGGAGGAGTTTGTCGTATTCTACTTCAAATATCTTGGCCAGGGCGAGGATCCGCTCGGCATCAATTTTAATTGCACCTTGTTCTATTTTCGCGTAGGTCGACTGGGAAATATTCAGCAGCTTGGCGACCTCTTGCTGCTGCATTTTTTTCTCTTGGCGGATGGTTTTTATACGTTCTCCTATGGCGCTTTTCATAATTTATTCTCTTTTTATTCTTATTACGGGTAAAAGTAGTAAAAATACGGGTGTAATATTCTTGCCTACTGCCCTATTTTTGTCTCATTCAGTTTTACAACAAGCATTAGAACAAATATTACCGACTGTCTCTGATCAACGTGCTACTCGTTTCCGAAAACCCAATATGTTGATTCAGGATATTTTATACCGCCGAATATGCTACTGCATTTAACGGCCTGGCAAATTATTGCGAATATCAAAAATCAACACGTATGTTGCGCTCCCTGTTTTGCTCCCTCCTTTGCTTTTTTTCCTCACTATGGTATATGCCCAATCGTGGGAAGACGTATGTGAAGGCGCTATCTGTAGCCAGTCTTTTACGGGTTTTGCTAATGGCGCTTCTGCCGGATCGGTACCCAATGTGAGTACCAGTGGGTTCAAGATTTTCGGGAATGGCGCATCGGGCAGCACCAGCGATCAGGCTGCCTGGTCGGCCAATACCGCTACCAATTACCTGGCCTTTAAGCACACCCAACTCGAAACCGGCTACGAATACCGGATTTCGGTCAACGCCAAATCCCGATATAGTGGCAGAACACTAGCGTTTGGCTACGGCCCGGCGCTCAATCAAAGCCAGGCAATAGGCGCACCAGCGCCGGTTCTTACGGTACATCCTTCGCTACCGGGCGCCGTTGTCACCAGCGACCTTTTTACCGTCGACCAGGCAGGGATATACTATATCATTTTACGCCCCGGCGGCCCTGGAAGTGGAAACGTGATTTTGGATGATTATCGGTTGGAGCGGCGGGCGGTGGTGGTGCCAGTCACTGTTTCTTTGTTAGCGGAATCGGTAACGATCGAAGAAGGTAGTACAACAACTATTTGTATGGGTATTGAAAATCCTTCTCCCACAAATAACACTATCGTAAAATTAGGTATAGACGGATCAGGCTCTCCTCATTTTTCGGGATATACTACCCAAGAAATCATTTT